>Ga0179593_1419828_pt1 | contig 10732 bp, 8 predicted proteins | sample CZODoug2_1_08_16_FD_185931 | JGI IMG/M metagenome (GOLD analysis project Ga0179593, IMG submission 185931) | Vadose zone soil fungal communities from Angelo Coast Range Reserve, California, USA - CZODoug2_1_08_16fungal (PacBio error correction) | ecosystem: Environmental > Terrestrial > Soil >... | reverse complement strand
CAGCGCGATCGATTCCCTTTCTAGGCGACTTGCAGTTGAGTCGTCTATGCCCAGGCTTAATGGCCCTCTCTGTGCCCAGCTTGCCTGTCGAATCCCGGGAGAGGTGTAGCCAGGCGCTCTGCGATCTTCCTTTCCTTTTTTCGATCCTAGTGCTTTGTCTGTCCATGCACACGTAATTCTTTTTACTATCGAATTCCCTGCCCCCTCCCAGCTTTACGATCATCACTAGATGTTTTCACTTTCTTTCCCCCGATACTTTGTGTGCTCTTGGGTCGGACGCCATACCCTCTCGCATCAACGCCAGTTATAGAGACATGGGTAGTTGTTTGGGTCGGTGAATCACCGTCGCTCTGTTGCGATTTGGTCTTCTGAGTCTGGAATCCTTCTTCTTCTGTCTTTTCCCAGCAGGACTTCGTCAATCCCTCTGCGACCTTCCTGAGTTTTTTTTAAATCTCCCCGGACCACTCCGGTCATGCTTCGTCAACCCCCCTTTTACCAAAACTGCGGGCCATCTACCGGGCTCAGGCCTAGACCCCGGAACCTGTCCCCCAACAGATCTCCGATAATTTCTCTTATACAAGTCATAATAACAGCCGAAACCGCCATCCCCCTTTAAGTTTATTGACTCGGCCCCCCGATAACCCGTTGGAGATCACTTGTACATTTCTCGCACGATTGCTTCCTTCGATACTTTCCGTTACTTACCGTTGAACTACAGGAAAAGCGCGCGAAAACGTACATCCTTCGGCAAGCGTCGTCCGAATATTACTCTTTATATTGTTCTTTCCTTTTTTGAGTTTAGAGTGTCAAGCGACATGGTCAGGTGCTCCACCGATTCCTTATCGCGAACCCCCTTCCGGCTTGAGTTTCTCGATCTCCCCAGAGCCCTTCTCTGCAGTTCCCGATCTGTAGGCAATGCAGTTCAGCCACGTCTTTATCAGTATTTTCTTCCGACTAACGGCTTAATTTTAGTCCCACTTTTCCCCCCCCTTTCACCCCCTTCGAGAACGAGGCCGTTCTATAGAAGTTCTCCCATCCACATCCCCCTGTGTCCCCGCGTCGTAATGCCCCTTTCAACTAGATAATGTCCTATGACCGTTTTTTTTACCCATACAACTCCCGTGCTGTGAGTGATTCGATTGCTGAATCCCGGGGTCTCCGTCAGCCAACTTGAGAGCTTCCCCCCCCTGCCAGTCCAAGCCGTTACCGTCCCTTTCCCCCCCCGCATCTTTGATTCCGGGAAACCTTACCGGTCGAGTGGCGGCAGGTTTTTGAAATTCCTCCTACATAGTCCCACACTTGGACCTATCCTTCCGAAAATTCAAGAAACTTTGGTCCCTCCACGTATTGTCCATCCCCTGCCATCACTCATGACACTTTGCCGGCGCGTGCAACACCATGACCATACGTCATGGAAGGCTTCCTGACGCGCCCTACCCTTTTTTACTTCTTGTCTGCCGCCCTCGTTTCTTCGGTCTGCAGATCCGTTATGTGGAAGGCCTGCCCCCCCCCCTATCCCCTCCGAACTGTTCTGTTATTGTCTCTCTTATCCCAGTTTGGAAAGCTCCCGTTCAGGTTTAAAAGTCCAGTACGATGCCCAGATTTGAACCAATGCCTCGCCCTGACCATGCAAGAACCTCAGACCCCTTCTTACTACTTCCCGCGTGTAAGGCCAGGATAATAAATCAGAAAATTTACTTCCTTTAACCTTCCGTTTGCAAAACCGGCTTACTCTCCGACCTTTTGGGCAATCGTCTTTCCTTTATTGGACCTCCATCTTCGTTTCCCCTCACCTCCAATTCACTTTATGGCTTTTAGACCTCTGCCGATATCGCTCCCCCCACCCTGGACCGCTTCCCGAGTGCTTCTCCAAATAACCCTTTTTTTCTGCCCTTTCGTTTCTCTCAAATGAAGAGCGTTCTTCTTTCTCTTTTGAGATCGAATGGCTTCCTTCCCGACTTGAGGGGACGTTTTCCACAGGGCCCGTGGGTTAGATAACTCTCGTAGTTAACCCGTACGGATAGACTCCTTGTCTTATTTGGGGAGGCCTGGAGATGCGCGTGGTAATGCCGACTTATGCCCCCCCCCTGCGTATCTCCATGTTAATCGAGAAGTTAAGGTTACTCCTCTCCCTTTGCCCACACGAATATTATAGACAGCGTTTCACAGGGTGACTCGGAACTTGTCCTCACCGGATCGAGTTTTAACTCCCTCTTGTTTTTTGCGAGATTCCGTTCTCCCGGTTGATTTTCCCCCCAGGCTGCGGTGTTGCCACCTGAAGGACTTTTGAGGTGCCCTCGCTAATAGTAGTCATTACCCGTCTCAGGCGTTCTACGCTTTTTTCGAAGGGTCCCGGCCCTGTCGCTCTCCTCGGTCCCCACTAACAGTGTCGTTTTCCACAGCCTCTGGGTCCAGATCCTGTTACCCGATCGCTCTTTTCACGAATCGACCCCTGGCCATTTTTCGCCGTTTAGCCTTTTTCTGATAGCCACGCTAGCTCTGGAAGCGCGCCCTCAGTTTCCGGCAAGCATAAAGGTTCAGGTGAAGTTTTTTTACACTCCCATTGCACGAGAGATGTCTCAGCTTTTGTGGTTCTCCTTCCCATACGTCTAAAGCTTTTTTCCCCAATTCCCCCTTTTTTGATCTTAACTCAACTGATCCTGCCTTCCGAGATCCCGCTCTCTTTTCCTCGTTCCTTCTTAACTTCCCCTCTATTTCGCGTGTTTCGGGAGTTCTCCTTAACGTATTTTCCTCGCTTCTGAGGGATTTTTTTTTTGTTGTACACTTTTTGCAATGTTCTAAGGACTTTCGGACGGCAATGGGTACTTTCTATGCAGGGATTTCAGACATACCACTGTCTAGTTTTCTGAATCTTTATCTGTCACAACCACTTTTCATCGAGCCATTGTAATCCATCTACTTCTCTTCTAGTATTTCTTGGGCAGTCACCCCATTCGAAAGAGGAGATCTTCACCGAACCGGATTCTTTTGCTCCCAGAACTTCGTTCTTTGGTATTCTGGGAACATCCCACGTCCTTTTATTTTTGTTTTGCCGTTAAGCGCGATGTGATTTCCAGTGTCCCAACTTTTCCCTTTCCGTGTCGGTACTCGCCTGATGGAATTTTTAGGCGGAACCTCTCTTCCTCATTGTGTTCTTTTTCTTCTTCTTTACCTGACCTCCATTTGCCACTCAGGAATATTGCCGGCTCAGAGTCTTGTTTTTGCGTCCCCTTCTGGCAAATGGCGCCTCACTTGGACGTCTTCTTTCATTCTTCAGACCACCCATGTGGGTCATGCCAACTTTCTTTTTTTAGATTACCTCGGCCTCTTTGTCCTTTCGTGAACCAAAAAAACCCTCGAGATCGTGACCCCTCCCTTTCATGATCCTTTTATTGCGTGACTTCCGGGCATTGAGGTATTTGGGGAGTTTTTCTGCGCGAGTGCTGCAACTTCTGTTTGTCTCTGCTTCGGGGACCAGACGCGTTAGTTATTTTTATCCACCCGCAGGGGTTTAGCTTTGCTCCTTAAACCTTCATTTGCTGAAGATTTTTGCCCACGACTCTCCCCTTGCCTATCTGTTGCGTTCGTAGTTGGTGATACCGTAACTCTTGTCATTTGTTTCCGGTTCCCATCTGTTTTTTTTTTTTTCTGCCTTCGTACAAAATTGTTTAGCTTTCGCCTCGTCCAAGATTAAACCCCATCCCGGATCTTCGACAATTTCGTTTTTGTCCGATTCGGCTTCCCGATTCCGACCTTAGCGCAGATCCCCCCACCCTTTTCGGTCCAATTTAGTCACGGAAGAGAAGCTTGATCCTAGTATCCATGACTCTCAACCGGCTCTCGTCCGTGCCTTGGGTGATCGGTTTACCTCTTTTCTTTTCATTTTCCCCCCCTGCGGTTTTCTATGCTGTACCCTTGAGAACTTACACTTTCTGATTTCTGTTAGTAAGCTCTTCCCGTGGTCGTGTCGCCTCTGGTTCTCTATGAGCTAAGTTTTTTTCCTTTTTTTTCGCTTGCTTCTGGTTTTCTCACGTGTCCCTGATAACCCCCTTTGCATATTCTTATCTCCCCCCCTTTATATTTCTTTTCCCTCATTCTGCCGGATGAGCCCCCAGCAAGAATTCCCTTTCTTCCCATCCTCTCCCCCATCTAGCGGCTCGATCCCAAGGACCAACATTCCACGTACCGCGACCTCCTCTCTTCTTCTTCTCTCCGTGAGGGCTCCTTATGGAGTAGACCCTAAGCCTTTTAAACTTGGTCCCTCCTAGCCCACCCAAGCGAGTATGATCTGTAATGGTTAGCTGCACTGCCCTCCAGATTCGGCCGCTTGCCTTCCGGTGTTTTTTTGACCCACGTTGCTCCCCTCCTGCGAACCAGTTTCCCCTTCTATCTCTGCCAGCGGCGTAGACCCCTTGCTTTTCCTCCTCAGGCCCCCGAGTTCCTCTCTCCGCCCTTACTTTGTTCATGGGAGACTGATTTGGGCCCTGTCTACCTAGATGGTTCCGTCGCCGTAGATCCCACTTTCCCCTCTCTGGCGCATGGCTTCTCTGAACCAACCCTTTTGTCCCGGAAGACTGACGGGTCGTGTTCATTTTCCCCACCGCCTTCAGTCCTTTTTTCAATGCTTTCGGAGGTAGTCGCATCGTCCGCTCGTGTTTGAGTGATTCGTATTTCTGATCGCCGGTTTTCTACTCTTGATTTAGCCTTGGCTGTTCACGATTCTCCCCTATCTAAGTTTCCGCTCTTCCTCTCCCCCCTTTTTTTGTTTGTGACTCGATTCCGCGCCGGGCGACTCGACGGAGGTAGAATTTTTTTGTTTCCTCCGTATACTCGGCCCTCATAAACCAGGGCGATCCTCCCCTCCTCTTTCCAACGCAAAAAACCTCCTTTTTGAAGATTTTTGGATACTAAGTACCTCCTTTTTTCCTTTCTTTTTTCTTCCCGAGGCACTAACGAGTAAACTCTTCAGAGTTTTCAAACCCCTTTCGAAAAATCAGAGCCCTCCTAAAGTGCTTACTGCTCGTCACCAGCGAGGTCGTTTCGAAAGACCCTTTCTCAGGTCGGTCTCCTGCTATCTATTGTCCCCTCTTTCCCCTTGACCGTCTTTTCTCCCCGTCTGGTCAGGTTCGGAACGGACTCCTCTCGATCTTTATTTTCTACTCTCAGCGCTTTGCATCCCCTTCGTTCCCTTCAGAATGAGATTCATCCCAACTCGAATATTTTTTCTCCCCGAGTACGTCCTCCTTTTTCTGGTAGTGATGTAGATTTCGACGCCCCCCCTCTCTACCTAAAAGGTGTCTCCTCTGAGATGAGTCGCTTTTCTTGTTGATCGGCTTGCTTTTTTTGATTGAAACGTCTCTCCTTATTCTTAGATTTTTTAATCCCTCTGATTCTCATAGAGCGTAAGAATTAGTCACCCTCTTGCTATAAGACCCTCCCATATCCACTTTCACCATGACCCTAAATATCATTCGGAGGATATAGTCAATTCCCCCCCTTTCGGTCCCTCTTGTCCAGGGAATTAGCACCAGGACAATGTAAGCGAACCGCTCGCACCCCCCATTTCTCTCCCGGAAGTATTGACAAGCGCGGTTGCATTTTCCCCTCCCCCCTCGACCATTTTTCTTTCCCCCCCATCGTAAAGCTATCACCACCTTCCTTTGAAGTTTCATCCGTGCTGATTAAATTTCGCTCGACCTTATTGACTTCTGACTTCGGATTTCCCACCCTTGGTCACCTTCTCCCTCCAGAGCATTTTACCAGTTCGCCTTCCTAAGTCTCCCTTACGCTTTCCCCCATGCTCCCCGATCGGTCAGTGTTTACTAGCGTGCTACAGAACTTTACCATGGTGCCCTCAGGGTCCAACACCTCTTCCGTTAATCGTTAACCCCAATTCCGTCTTCGTGATGCGTAAGTAAACTCTGCTTGAGCTTCCCTTCTATTTGATTGGCAAGCGAGAGCCCCCACCGTCCCCCCGTAGCTGCATTTTTTTCCTCAATCTGCTCCCTTGGAATTTTTCGTGAACCAACCCGGCGGCTAATTGTTCCCCCTGCCAAGCGGCAGTACATTAACTAACACTCCTTTTCCCCCTTGCACGCAGTTTGACCCCCCGCCCGCCACCGTCCGCCCTACTCCTTTTTTTTTTTTTTCTCCTATGCAAAACCTCGTCCCCTTGGTCGTCGATTTCGTTGTGTCCATCTCCCCGGGGGAGTGGTCCCGAGCGCGGCCTGGCCGTTTCTTCCAGATACGCCTCCCGTCGAAACCCACGCTTCTTCGTTCAAAATTCCGTTTCGAGTTTCTGTCGGCCCGTGGAAATCCCCCCTAAACCACTATAAACCTTCCGCAATGTTTGTTCCTCCCCTCCGTTGCACTTTCTAGCACCCGTCTTCCGCATGTCCCGCACCTCCCTGCGCACTCCTTGCAAACCAATCAAGTCGTCATGAAGGTCTTGGCATCCTCCTACCCCCTCCCTCCCCCAAGTCCTGTTGATTCAGAAGAATCCTGTTCGGATGGCAGGCGTATAGTTTTTGACTATGCCCACGATACCTTTCCCCCATCTGAGATCCTTCGTGATTTGCAAACCCGATTTGGCTAGAAAAGTTTGGGGTCCCCGCTCCCCCCTAGGTAAACCTCCCTCGCCTTTGAGCTCCTCAGCACTTTCTCCCCCCCAAAATTCTTCCAAGAACGATTCCTTCAAGTTTCCTTTACTCGAATCCCTGTCAAATATTGTACCGCGCCCCGAGACCTCCCGTTCCCCAACATCTTCCCTCAGACCCTTTTACCCCGTGATCCCCGCAACGGTCCGCGCTGAATAGTACCTTCTAGGGCCATCGGCTCTTCCACTCTCGTTTTTTCGTCCTCGTGCCAGCCCTTCCACTAACGTCCAATTTCCCTTTCTCGCCGCTTTATGAAACTGCAGAGATCGAGCCCCCTCAGGCCTTTCTAAGTGGCTCTCCTCCTGCTTCTTTTACACCACTTCACCTGCCTATGTCGCGCACCGCTTTCCGTTTCTTTCTTTTTTAGACTCGTCAAAGTTCTTATATTGTATATTTTTCTTTCTTGTCCGGTTTGGGCCCCTTTCGTTGCTCATTCCAATCGGACATTATGTTTCAAATTTTTTTTTTATTTACAAGTTTGTATTGATAACCGCAGCCTGTTCTTATGGTTGTTCCGGTTTCATCGCCGGTGTTCCCCCTCCTCCTCTCCGTATACCTCGTCTTTCCTATAGAAGTGGTCGGTCATCCGACAGAGTCTTCCGCTAGGACTCAGGTCTTTTTCAATGCTGGGAACTCCTGAACTCTCCGGTCTTATTTCCTCCAGTATTTAGCCCCTTCCTTCCTCCACGCCTGATGTTTGAAATCCGGCGCCCCCGTGCTACAGATTCTTGATTCGGAACCATCTCTTAAAGATCTTCTCCCTCTCTCCTAAGCTTGGAATGAGGAGATTGTATCTATACGATTTCCAATCCTCCCAGTCTGCGTACCTCTAAGAGTTTTACCTCTCTTGGCCGAGCTACCCCCTTCTCCTCGCACTACACCTTTTTTTGTCCGTTCCCCGCTCACCGCTATCTGCCGTTCGAGCCTTTTTCTTTTCCACGAGCGCTCCGTAATGGCCTTTGATTTCCTCCGGCGTCCTTTATGAAGGTTGAAGTTTTTGTCTTCCCGTCCTTTCTGAGTCCCTCGAAGCGCTGTCCTGCGGTTTTGGATGTGATCAGCTGACTCTTTCAGTATTTTTTTTTCCACCAGTAGATGAGTTCATTACGACTCGAGTAGCTTTCCGTGTTTGCAGCTCCGTCCCTCGCCAACTTTCTCGGCAAAGCTAGGAGATTCGTTTTGGTGCCCACCCCCTTCCCCACGGTTCCTTTCTAGGTTCCATTCTTTTTTCTCTTTGAGGCTTTTTCCGGCGTGTCCGCTGGTCCATGAGTAGAATCTCTCTATTTTACGCCAATTTTTTTCTCTTGCCCCTTTCCTGATTGTCGTAACGTCCCGTTACATGAAGTTGGAGTTGCTCCCCCAAACTTTTCTCATCGTCCCGGGATGCACTTTCCATATCAGATCTCATTGCTTTCTATATGGTCATTTTCTTCAGCCTTCTCCTCCAGGTCCCTCTGAACGGACTCTTGCAGTAATTTTGTTCTTGATTTGAGTCGCGTGTTCTTCGCCCCCTCCTAGTATTTTTCCTTTTGTTAGACTTATATTTCCCTCCTTTCTGTGCCTTTGCCATCCTCTTTGTTCGTCCTTATTCGGATTGGTACCCTAATTCGTGCGTTATTTCTGCTGCGTTTGCCTTTTCTCTGCTTTTTCCCCTTCTCCAATGACCCAACGCCGTATAATTTGGAATGATTTTTTTGCGCCGGTCAGTTTCTTTCTAGGGGACTATATATCCTTGACAGCTCTCGTGCATTCTCTCTCCCCTTGGAGTGCAACCGCGCTCTTCCCCCTTCCGGCTCTTTCTTTAATTGGAGAACCCAAAAGAGATATTTAGGTACCTGAGCTTCTTGTTTGCCTTTCCCGTTCCGACGGGTCACTTGGAGTGGTTTCCGTATTATTGAGTTAGGGCTCCAGTTTTTGCCCGCGACTTGATGGTGAACCTGTTTTTAAATCGCTTCTTGTTCTTAACACTGTGCTGTACCTAAAGTTTTGCTGCGCCTTCCTATCTCACTTCCGTCACTTTTGCTCGCGCTGATTCGGACCCCCTCAAGATTCTTTTTTTTAGTTTTCCCGCCGGTTGTTGTCGTTGCCGCCGCAACATGTCGTTCGTGCCAAAACGTCTTTTTTTTCCACCCTTTAACGAGACAGTCGATTCCCCTTCTTCCCTCTGTCCTCTCATATGGAAATTTTGACCTTCTGAAACTTTGTCTTCCCAGTAAGTGCGTTCTTTCCCCTTTCTTTCCTATAAACTTTTTATAACCTGGATTCTAGCCGACTGGTGTGGGACGAGGTTTTCACTCAACTGATCGATGGCTCTGGTAATGATGTTCGTAGTAGAGTCTGAAGCCCCTTTTTCCTCCCCCTTGTCAATTTCTCCTTCCTGTCCCGTGCCTTTTTTTTTCTGAAGGGGTTTCTATTCCCTGTCTGATCCCTATTCTTGGCACGAAGTTTTCCCGTTTCGAGCTTGGTTCTTGTGTAACTTATGTGCATCTTTCTCTTCCAGTCGTATTGGACCCCATTTCCGTGCGCGTCTCGTCATCGAAGAGGATTCCTTCCTCGTTTTTTTTGAGCCTTTTCCCCCCCAGGACTTGCCCGCTCCACGACACGCTCTCCTCTTATGATCCGCCCGTGGAGAGAGGTATCTCGATCCAACCCTCCTCACGCCCCATAATTTCTTCTTAACCAATTGGAAGAACAAAGGGTATTGGGATCTGATGGAAACTGTAATTCGTCCTATCTTGCGCCGGTTTCTTCGTCCCTCCCTTCTACTCTCAATGATATGACGGTCTCCCGCTCCCCCTTCCTTTGGATATTCTCTGTCAGTTCTCTTTTCTCTTTACTCCCTCACCCCCCTGTAGGTCTCTTGATCGGGCGCCAGCAGATCCCCCCCGGCTGGTGCCCTTCCGGGAGCGCACTTAGCGATCCTTTGCGGGATCTTCCTGACCAAAAAAGTTTTTGGTCCCCCCCCTTCTTAAGGAGTTTGACGCTTTCTGTCCATGAGTGACCCGACGTATGGAGGGCCGCTACCATAGGATTAGTCCGACCTTCGGCTTCTCTTGTGGAGTTTCTTCGTAGCGTTTTTCTTTTGACGCCGATCGAAATTTACGGCGTCCATCGGTGACCCCTTTTGCTTCGGATCTCTTTCTCCTACCGTTTGTTTTTGGAGTCTGACCCGAGTAATTTAGATAGACGTTGTAGAAGCTTCAAATTTTCCCTTCTAATCGGCTTTCGCCCCTTTCGATCGCACGCTCTAACGCTCCAAAATCTTTTTCCACTCTTTTCCTCCTTTAACCGTTCTCTCCCCTGTGGTTTCCTTTTTTCGTTTCCAATCGTCCCCGCTTTAGTTTTCTCCCACCATCTCCGCCAAGGTCCAATCTCGATCGATAAATTTTAAGGCGTACATCAAAGCGATGAACGATTATTTCCTTTACGGCTTTCTTTCCATATTTTTTGAACAGCCGTGTGTCGCATGGAGCTTTTCTGCCGGCGGGATAATAGCGAGGATTCCCTAGCCGGTCGTTAGCGCGCTTTTCTCATCCCTTCCTTCCAAGAGGACTAGTGAAGGCCTTCAGTTGACAATCCCGTCACCTAGCTGTTTCTCCCCCGGTTTACGCTTTCCTTTATGGGCGTGAGAGGGATATCAGTCCTGCCATGACATCAAGTTCTCGATTGAGGTGCTTCCTTTTTCTAGTCTGGCCTTTCGAACAACCACCCCCCCCACCCCCAACCCCCCCCCCCCCCACACCCCACACCCCCCCCCTGAGCTACTCAGCGCCGATTGGTTATTCCACTTCTTCGCGACTGCCGACTTCTTTTTCCCACACTTCCTTTTCTCCCGACAACTCCTGCACCCCCACCACCATAAAATTCTACCCTCTTTTTTCCTTTCCCCTTCCCGCCGCGCGGTCCCACTGTCAAACTTGCTTTTGCAAAGTAGAGTTGGACTACCCCGTAACCCCTCCTTCCCATTACACCCTTTCTTCACAGTTTTCTATAAATTTCTTCATGTCATTAAGTCGCAGCAGGATTTCATCAGCCTCGATCAGTTCTGTACCTCGTCCCCTACCCCAACACATCAGCGG
>Ga0179593_1650564_pt1 | contig 10733 bp, 11 predicted proteins | sample CZODoug2_1_08_16_FD_185931 | JGI IMG/M metagenome (GOLD analysis project Ga0179593, IMG submission 185931) | Vadose zone soil fungal communities from Angelo Coast Range Reserve, California, USA - CZODoug2_1_08_16fungal (PacBio error correction) | ecosystem: Environmental > Terrestrial > Soil >... | reverse complement strand
CGCGTTATTTCCTCCCCCCCTCCTTCCGTCGGTCATCCCTTTTTTTGGTCCCTTTCTCAAGAATTTCCTTTTTCCATTTTCTCCCGTTGCTCGCCTTTCCCTATTCCTTTCCCTTTGCAGCCGTCTTTCCTCGTGGAAAGGGCGACCCTCAGATTTAAGAGTTCGCCTTTTTATTTCTTTCGTCCGCTCTGACGATTTTTTTTCCCCCCTAATGATGCCTACGGCTATGTTTTTGGGTCCCCTAACAACTGATCACCATTGCTTGCGTCTTTGGATTTCCCGGATGGTGGAATTTTGGTGGTCAGACCGTTTATATGTCTCCCTGTCGCCCCCAATAAGTTTAAAGGGGAGAGATGGTTGTTCGGGTCCCCCTTTTCCGGTAAGTCCTCTCCCTTGGGAGCTTCGCGGGTGCTTGAATTGACCCCCCCTGATCTCGCCTCACTCTATCTTTCCGAAGCAGTTTTTGTTCAGAGTATCTTTTTTCCCTCCTTCATGCGCGACCTCCTCCCTCTCCCAGCGCATATTCCTTCCTCTAGAAATAAGGCCTGGCCAGCTCTCCTTTGGACTTTCTCTTTTTTGGCAGGGCGCCATCTGGGTCGGCTCTCGTAAATTACCCACTTTCCACGCCCATGCGCCGGGCCGGTCGTGCACCCCCATTTTTCCCTCTTCAGGCATCCTAAAGATTCCTCAAGCCGGAGCTCAATTAACCTTTCCACCTCGTTCCCATCTGTCCAGGTCTTCCTCCCGGCTCCCCGATGAAGACGGGTCAAAGATTTGATGCGCCTTCCCCCTTCTCTAAAATTTTCTTCTGGCCTTCTAGGTAAAGAAGAAATGGTGTCCGACTCTTCTTTTTCTGCGATCCGGTTGGTGCGCCCTGCAGTCTCCCAAAATCGCGTTCCACCTCGCCGGCCTCTCCCCCCTTCTGGACCCATTCGCTTGCACTCCTATCATAGAAGTCGTCTCCCTCTGAAATTATCCCCTTGTGACAACACCCCCCCCCCCCCCCCCCCCCCCACCCCCCCCCCCCCCCCCCCCCCCCCCCCAAACCCCCCCCCCCCCCCCCCCCCCCCCCACCCCCCCCCCCCTCCCCCCCCCCCCCCCCCCCCCCCCCCCCCCCCCCCCCCCCCCCCACCCCCCCCCCCCCCCCCCCCCCCCCCCCCCACCCCCCCCACCCCCCCCCCCCCCCCCCCCCCCCCCCCCCCCCCCCCCCCCCCCCCCCCCCCCCCCCCCCCCCCCCCTTGTGAAACGTACCATAAGAGGCAACCGGCTCTCACTCGTCTCGAAATGCTTTTTCAAATGGCGCTAGACCTCGCCTTGACGTTTCCCGGCAGAGGTTCCGCTCAATTGAGCAGTTCTCCTTGTTTTGTCCCCGATTTCGTTCCTTCCTCCATTTCTGAAACAGAGACTGAAAGGTTTCCCTTCTCCGTACGACTCAATTTGAAACCCTCGCTCTTGTCCCCCTTTTTTTCTCTGGTCTCTTGGCCGTGTTTTTGAGGATTGCATTTTCTGGAGAATACGATCCCACCGTTCCTCTTCTTTTGGAGGCGTCCGTATTTCCGCCGCTGCGGGAGAGACTCCCTCATCCATGCTTTCTGTCAATCATACAGTCTTTTTCTTCTTGGTGTTTGTGGGTGGTGGTCGACTCGTGGCCTTCCTCCTTCGCCCCCTGCTGCTTTCAGATCCATTTTCTTCGTTTGCCTAGGGGAACACCAGAATCTCCCCCGTAGGCTCCTTTGCTGATGTATGCGGGGTTAAGTTAAATTTCATAGATTCCATTTTCATTCCTTCTCTCCTGCGTTTGGTAGAAAGATATCCGCGAAGCGGTCTTCCTCTTTCATTCGAACCGGCTTCCCCCTTTTTATGTCCACAGTCTAACCCAAATAAGCCCCCGGCATTATCCATTTTCTCCCCGGGAGTTCTTTTTTCCTCTTAAACCTACGGGGATCCTTAGATTTAAAACTGGGTCCTCCTTCCTTCTTCCCTCCCCCCTTCGCCGGAAATATTCCTCTGTCGTGCCCGCTTCCCCTATTTTCCAACCACTTCTTAGGAGTCAGCGGGGAATACCTTTTCCTCCTCTCTTGGCATTTCCGGTGGAATGTCGGCTTTCGTCACCAATGAACTCGCCCCCCTCCCAGCACGGACAATCCTGCGTATAGGATAGCGTTTCCCCCTCACGCTCTTGTCCTTCCTTTACTGGATACTGAAGTAGAGACGGTCACCCGAATTTTCTTTCAGGCCCTTCCCAGACATATTGCGGGTCTGACTTTGCCACTAAGCCTCGGCACCCTTACCCCCCTGTGCTTTTCTCTTTGCTTTTGAACGCCATAAATGTCTTTTTTTTGTCATAATTCTCTTATTTCAACTTTAGACGGCCCCTCTTGACAAATCCAGGTTAAGCGTGTCTCTATGAAAAAGGGGAAGCTCTTCACTTCCCTACCTATTCACTTTTCCCCTGCGGTTCTTCTAAATAAGACTTGTCTTCGCGGCCCAACTTTCCAACAGCTCGTCTTTTAGAAGCGACATTTTGAGCGCATTCTTTGCTTTTACTATTCTCGAGTGGACTTTTCCCCCCCTCGCCTAGTAATCGTCCTGGCCCTCCCCCTCCCCATCAACTCCCCTCTTAAACTCTTCGCATCGTCATATCTTACCTTCAGTCATTAGCCCTTAAGAAATGCCCAAGTCCCTCCGCCTTTCGTTTTTAGACTTATCGTGTCAATCTCCCCTAGTTTTTGTTCTGTTGTCTACCATCCCAAGCCATTTTTGAGAGTACTTGAGACCATCTGCGTACCCGTGTCAGTCCTTCGACCGAATTTTCGAAGTTTTAGTTAGCTCAGTGACTTGATTTCCCCCCTCCTATTCCCCGACCCAGAGGAGAGGACATCACGGCGGAATTTTCTCCTCATACCCCCTAAGCCCTGGCCTTTTTCTCCATCCTTGCATCTTTTTCTTTATGTGCACGGGCTTTCCGTACATCCCAATCTCATGGTATTTGATCCTGCTGCTGAGTGATCGTAGGTGTAGCGCTTTCGTGTTTTGACTCGGTACCTTTGTTCGAGTAAAGAGTCCTCATACTTGATACTCTGTTTCCCCCCACGATTATCTTTCGTTCATTAAAAAGCTCTCTGATTTTTCCTTGGTCGGTCCTTCTAGCTGGAAGGCCACTCCAATTCCCCACGCCATTATAGAGTTCTACGGGCTGAATTTCTTTCCCCTTCCCCCGATCCCGCCGACTTTCTCCCCCCCGTTGTAGAAAAGTTAGTCTCCCCCAAGATTGCTGCTTGAAACGTCCCCCCATCGATAAGCTTAGCCCTTGCATTTGGCGTTCTCCCAATCTTTCGTTTCCTCCTATGCCTGAATTCACCCTCCCCTCGATGGCACAGCGCCTAGTCCAAGTCATTTTTCCCCCTTCGATGACGCGCAGAAGGTGTCCCCCTTGGCATCGGCGCTGGATTCTTTGCCTTTCGGTAGGGTGCCCCCCCCCTTACCTTCATTCTTGCTTGCCCCCGTATCGCAGCTGAGTCTTTCCAAATTGTTATTTACTCTTCCCCCTCCGTCGCATCTTCGGGGGCTTGCTCTGGTGGCCGTGGGGGAGCTGGTGGCTCAAAATCTTTTCCGCGTTCCGTCGACGTGTGTCGAAGACCTCCCTTTTTTGCCCTATCTGGCGGCCACACGGAGCTGCTGGGGAACTCTCCTGTCCCTTCTTAGTTGATATCACCGCCTCTGCATCAGCCAATCCCCTAACTTTCTCTTTTTTTTTTTTTTCCCTCTTTGCAAAGCAGAAACTCGGATGAGCCGCAGCTGTTGTCCCGAGTCCTTTTCCTTTCTTTCTAGACCTATTCCGACTACCCCAGTTTTCTTGCTTATGGCGACTCCCTCAGGATTCTCTCCGGTCGCCCCCCCTCCTTGAAGCTTTCCTAAAGCATCACAAGCCAGAACTTTTCTCCTTCTTTTTTTTTCTTTCTTCTTCGCTCATGTGAGCCGGACGACGAAGGCTCTATGATAAGGAGGCCCTTTTCTTGATTTTCAATTCCCTACCTGTAGGTCCTTCGGCGTCAGTTCGTTTGAATGCGAGAGCGATATTTTCACCATTGATCTCACTGCGTCACCCTTTTGTCCTCTTTTCTATTTGCCTGTACCCCTTCCTGCGCGTTTCTATCTCAGTTTTGGCATCCTTGGGATCGATGTTTTTCTGCGGTTTCGCGATTTTTCCGTTTGGATTAAACTTGCTGGTCTCCGCGGGCCAGTGCTGTATTCGAGTAGAGCCCCAAGGTGCCATTTCCCCTTTTCGGCGTTTCCCTTTCTTTCTTATTAGGAGAGGACGATTGTGTCAATCCCGGGGCCAAGTTGTCGCATGGGGGCACGCCCGAAGGAGCCATCCACCTCCCCCCGTAATTCCTTGTCCCGGCTGCGGGCTAATCTTGGCCGGCCCTGAGTCCCTTCGCGCAGTTGCCTCTTTATTCTAGTCTTCTGTGTACCTGCGCCTTCTGAATTCTGTTCTCAATATTTCCGCGTTTACGTTTTTGCCCCGGTTCCTTTCTCTACGCTTGACTCTTTTTTTTAAAATCAGGCTTTCCTTCACTGGTTTTTTTCCCCCCTATCTTCAGGAGCAGTTGATTTGGAGGTTGTTTTTCTTTTTCCTGACCTTAGGGGAGACTGGTGCCCAAGAAGTCCGGGGCGCAGGTTTCATTGCGTCGTGATCCTTCTCCGTCCTCTATGCGATTATGTCGCCGAACTCCTTTTGTTTGCTCACATCTCTTCCTCGTTTTTTGGTCTCTATATGTGTAGAAGGCCAGAAATCTTTCATCTCCCCGCGCCCCCAACCCCCCCCCCCCAGAGGCAGTGGCCTTACTAGACAGAAGCCTCATCTCTTTTTCTTTTCTTGGGTTGCTCCCCCCCTTTGCCCCATCCTACGGTCGTCCTCCTCCAGCAAAACAAAACGGAACTTCCCCCCGCCGCCGCAATTTCCTGTTTTCCCTCGTTTGCCCCCACCATTCTGGTCCCCCCCTTCCCAAGAGTTCTCAGCCTTTTTCCCCCCCCCCCCTTTCTCCCCCTAGCTTGTAACGGTGTCGCGTCGCTTTCCCGATGATATGCTTTTTTCCTGACTTTGTCTGGGAGGCAAACGTAACGTTCGTGCGTCTCTCGCTCAAGCACTGTTCTTCTCTTTCTCCTTTTCTTGATAACATTTTTCGTGTCTCCCTGCAGTCGAACCACTTTTTTCCCTCGGTAATGTTTCCCTGCCCCCTGCTAAAACCTTTTTCCCCAACTTTTCCTTTTCTGCACCTTCAAGTAGACTCCGCATGACTCTTATTGGCGTCCCCCCTTATAGCACGTTGTTTCTCCCCCCCGTGCCAGCCCCTGAAAATGCATTAACCCTGCGAGAGCCTCTCCTCCCGCTTTCCCCCAAGCCTATACGAAAGCCGTCAGGGTCAGGCAGATTTTTCCGCCATTTTCGCCTTGCAACTGGGTGACCACTTCGCTTAAGCATAAGCCCCATTAAGACTCAGCTCCTGACCCCTGGTCCTCCCCCCTCCCTTTACCGACAACCTTTTGCAAAATCGCCCCCCCCCCCTCACCTCGGAGAGGCCGGAGTTGATTCTCCCTTTCTCCATGGATCCGAATCCGAATATCTTCGCCCCTTTTTGCGTCTTGAGGACAGTTCCTGTTTTTCCGGCCGTCCTCTCCTCACCTGCGCTTCCTTTCCAATAAGCATTAGGTCTCTTCGGAATAGGATAGACGGATGGCCTGGACGCATTCAGCCCGCTGCTTTTTACTCTTTTCCCTTTTCCCGAGTCGGACTGAGCGGGCCCCCTTCCTCCCAAGTTTCGGTCTTTGCTTATGGTCAATATGTGGAGGCCGTGATCGGCTTAAGCCCCCAGTATTCCTCTTTTTTGCGCTCTGATTTCCAGCTGGTCTTTTCCCCCGTTAAACTTCCTTCGGTCACTCCTTTGCCCCTACGGCCCGGCCACCGCGCTCCGGTTCCTGAAAATTCCTCAGCTCACCACATATTCCTCTGTTTCTCATCCTTTTTCTTCTCGTCCACCTGCTGGGCCCCACAGCCACACTTCATCACCAGCCCCGCGACACCCACACCACTACCACCTCACCCCCCACGGAACACTTTCTTTCCGTTCCTTTCTTCTTCACACTTTTCTCCGTCAGAGTCTCCTTGACGTGAAAATGAAATTGGAGCCTTGGCCATCTTTTTGTGGAACCAGTTCTTTTGAGTTCACTCAATCCTTCTTATCCGCCGTGACCTCTCTTTCGGGCTTTTCTTCCCGTCTTCCCATCACTTTCTTGTAGCCGTTACTGGTCGTTCCTTTCGAGCGTGCTATCGCTTGGCACCGTCATCTTTGTCCTTTCCCTCCCTCCTACCTCGATAGATTGTTGGCTGCCCTTTCTCTTTTTTCCTCTCCTCTTTCGCACACCGGAAAAGGAAGATTCTCGTGATGAACTGAAATATGGATCTTTGTACATTTTCCCCCCTATTATCCCCCATTTATGAGGCATGAATATCCGCAACCTTTCCCCTTTTCCTACCCTTCCTAGTTCAGGATGAGCCGACCCCTCGACTTCCGTCGAAACTTGGTATTGTTCTCCCCCCCTTTCCTCCCTCCAGCATACCCTGTATGACCTTCCCTCCACCCGAAAGAGATGAGGCCGGTCCTCTACCTCCGTTCGATTTCGCCGACTTGGTTTCCCTAGCAAGCACTCCTTTGACGACTGGCATTGATCTCGAACCTCAGGATTCTCATTTTCCGCATATGCCGAAAGTACTCGATGGACCCTTCTTCATCCTCCCTCATGTTGTCTGATCGACCCACTCCCTCTCAATCGATTCCTTGCTTTCATCTGCTGGGGAAACGTTTCCCTGAAAGGCCTGCTTCTTTCTATTCTCCAGAAGTGTCTCTTCTCTTGGCGCCGCTGCTTTCTAGTTTCCAAGAGTGAGCTGACATCGCACGCGGATCTTCAGCCGACTCGCCCGCTGGCGTTTCGACAACCCCTATCTACGTTTTTTTGTCCCCCTTGCTTGCCGTTTCCCTCAAAAATACTCAGGATCTGGCCTTTTTTGTTCCTCTCGCATTCCGGCTATTCTCCGTTGTACCTGACCTTTTTCGTTTTTCATACCCTGCAATCTGGGATTATGACCAAACACTCGATTCTCTCGTTTATGCCCCTCGACCCACTTGCATTGTTCCGGAGCGTATTGAGGGAGAGGGACTTCCCGATGCCTCCTCCCCTCTATCGCTGCTTCCGGGACTTGTGCATTGACCATACCTCCTGTGTTCCGTGCTCTCTCCGAGCGTCTCCTCCAGCCGAACTTTTTCGAAACTGCTTTTCTTTTTTTTCTGGGGGGAAAACTTCCCCGATCCGACCGTGAGTTTCCGTGGCGGTGAGACTATTCTCAGTTCACTTTCCCGACTTGCCACTCCTCTTTCACAAGGTCATTGCCCCTTTGCGCACGCGACCTCCTTTTTGACCTCTTTGAAGGGTGCCCCGAAATTTCCCGGATGTATATGCTTCTGACCCCCCAAGTAAAGGCTCTTTTTGGGACCGTCGCAGATCTCGCCTCCTTCCCGGTCCTTGACCTTGAAGCCGTCCGATCTGAACCCAGGTTCTTTGCCTTGGGTTGGCCTGTGTTCCCCCCTTCGAGGCTGGGACGGCCCCCAAGCCTGCCACGGATTTTCCTCCTACTGCGGCCCCGCCCCCTATTGGGGGCATAATGCGTGCTTCCCTGAAGCTTCGCCCTGTTTACGAACCGCCTCCTTCCTAGCCCCCCTCTACTTGTGGATTTCTTCTACCCCTTGTCTGCAAATTCCTTGAAATCGAGCTAATCTTCCTCAGCGGGCTGTTTCTCCTCTAGTTCTCGCTTCCATCCTCGCTCCCTCCCCTCCCCCCCCTTCTTAATTTTCTTAAGAAAAAGTTGAGGAAGTTCGCTCCACCGTATGATTCTGTCCCGACCCCTCCCCCCCCCCCTCCAACTGGTAAGAACCTGCTTGGTGATTCGGCTTAAATGGTTCTCTCCCTCCCCCCCCCAGGGAAACTCCCCATTCAAGCGGAGGAAACGGCCTTTTTTTTCAATTGCGATTTGTAGTCTTTAACTTCCTTCCCGAGGTTAGTTTATGAGTTGAGAATTTTTTCCCCCCTTCTTCTGTCCTTCCCCCCCATGGATTGTTTTTATATGAATGAAACTGACACGGCGGCGGTCCGAGACGCCCGTTTAAGCTTTTAGGTTTTGGGCTAGATTTCGGCGCTTTGCTTTTAGCTTCAGCCCAAAACGTTTTCCTTGTGGTTTCCTCCTCATTCTCGCCTCGCTAATTTTGCAACAGGGAACATTTTTTTCAGCGCGTTTTTCTGCTTTTTTATTGTGGTACCTACCCGGAGACGTCTCTATTTTTTTCTCCCTCGTCACTTTTTACTACCACCTCTACGAGGTAGAAATAAGTGGGGTATTGTTCTAAACATTTCTTCGTTTTGAGCGTTTTGCATTTGTTCCATATTCGTAAGTTTCTTCTTCGTTCTTTCCCCCATTTTTACTGGTCTCTACAATTTAAGATTTACCTTTCTAGAATTAGTTTTGAGCCCGCTTGCGAAATCTCCTTCTGTGACGATTCACTTTGTGTTCATTTTCGTTACTTCCCCCTTTGTGTCGTGGTTCTTTCTTCGTGAGCCCCCCTTTATTTCGCTTTCCCCAAGCAGTCCGCCCCGGTTTTTGATGTTTTCTGTTTTCGTCCTTTCGAAGCTGCGCTTCCGATGCGTTTCTCTTGCTCTTTCTTTTTTTGAGCGAATGCGACGCTGCTCACATCTCTCTTTGCGTTGTGGGTTATCGTGATTTTTTTTCCCGTTCCGCGCGCCCCGTTAGTTTTTTACTGAGGAATGGGAGCCGACGACAATGCCCCTGCTTTATGACTTTGTGCTCCTTTGTCCTGCCCTTTTCTTTTACCAGGGGCGCGCCGAAAATTCCACTGAACTCCAAAGACGTCCATTGCTTCCGGGCCGGACCCATCAGTTGCACACAAACCACCCCCCGTCACCCCCATTGATTTCTTTTCCTGGTCAAGCTCCTCAACCCCCCCCCCCCCAGTTCAGTGCAGCGGTGTTTTCGCCCGTTACCATGTAACCGGCTGAGGTCCCTTCTCTTGTATCTTGATTTTCCACTCCGTAAGAACTGCTCCTCGCCCAAGTCTTCGCAGTCTTAGCACTGGCATGTTTGTACCGGTACGTCTGGTTTGCTATCTCCGTAGGGTTTGTGAGACGGAGTTCGACCCCCCCCCCCACAAATTCCCCTTTTCCTCCCCCCCCGAAGGCTAGATAAACCTTTATCCCTTTCAATCACGCTGTATTACTGCCCGCGACTCGAATGCTCTCCCCTTTTTTTTCCGTTCTCCATAAACTCCCCGCGCGATGCGCGAAACGATCCAGATCCATGCCCACGTCTTGTCCCGTCCTCCGGAAGGTCGCTCTCGTTCCTCCTTTAGTGCCCGTCTAATTGTGCGTTCCCAGATTCGTTGACGTCCTCACTTCCCCCCCTCCCTCCTGTAAACATTTTCAGACGATTCAATTGAACTTTGGTCTTTCTGAATGTTCTTACTTCGTTGTTCGGTGCGCTCCAATGGATCGTCCGAATCACCGCTCCCATCTGTAGTTTCTGAGGCCCGAGATCAGCACCTTTTGCTTCGCGTCAGATCACCCCCCGTGATCGTCCCCCCCATCCTCCCTGTATTTTGGGCTATCTTGATAGTCGATGGCAATGCGATTTTTCAATTTTTTTGCTTGTCCTGCTTTGCTGTTTTCTGGAAGAGCGGGCCAGACTTCTTTTCTTTTTTTCTGCCATATGCGTGTTAAGTCCTAGCTTTAAATGCCGCGTCATCATGACTTTCTGATGTGCCTCCATATATTGACTTTGTTCGGTTGAGTCCCTTCGGCATTCCTTTCACCTTTTTCTAAACGGACACCCCGCGAAGCCCCGGCCATTCACTCGCCGCAGTTCCTTCTCCCTTGCCTTTACCTATAGATCTTTCAACGGTTTCCCGCCTTGATGTGTATGGTGCCCAGCCAAATTACTTACACCGGTTCCAAACTTACGTGTCTTTTTCTTTTCTCCCCTCCTTTCACCTCCTGCGTTTTCTCGCCGGTTTCCAAATGACCGGAATCGCTTGGCCATTTCTCTCTTAATTTTCAGCGCCGACTCCCTTTCGCCCTATTCAAGCCTCTTCAGTAGGATGAGGACCGTCCTCCCAGCACTCTGTCTCCCGAGGCGGCCCCCCCCTTCGGATGGCGTGATGCGACCTTCCCGTCATGTTGCCGACGTCGCCGCCCTCCGATGCGGGGCTTGCCGTTTTTGGCGCCTCGCGCTACTTGATCCCTTTTACAAACCGTACCATCGATTCGTTTCTGAAACGCGAGCCCATCTTCCCCATTTACATTTATTCCTTTGGCAGAATTTGACACATTTCTCACTCAGCGGTCTCAAGCGGGACAGGTTTCATGCTTGCCTCGATCACGCGAAGTTCGCCCCCCCTGTATATTTGCTTCTTGAATCCCCGTTCAAAGACTAGGACGCTGAAAAAAATAACTATGTCAAGCAGGAGAGTCGTTAATGTAGCGCTTGCAGTGCGCTTGTCCCCCATCATTGGGGGCGGGCCCATGGCGCATCTCAATACCTGCTTTTCACATTCGACCCTTCCCTTTCGCTTTCGCTCTTATTCCGCAACTATTGTTTTACCATGGTGTTG
>Ga0179593_1647789_pt1 | contig 10733 bp, 14 predicted proteins | sample CZODoug2_1_08_16_FD_185931 | JGI IMG/M metagenome (GOLD analysis project Ga0179593, IMG submission 185931) | Vadose zone soil fungal communities from Angelo Coast Range Reserve, California, USA - CZODoug2_1_08_16fungal (PacBio error correction) | ecosystem: Environmental > Terrestrial > Soil >... | reverse complement strand
ATCACTGAGATTTCCCCTCCTCTTCCTTCGTATTACAGCACACGCCTTTATCAATGCTGAGACAAGGTTTATCCTATCCGGAATCCCCCTGAAGTCTTATTCTCCTTTATTCCGTCTGTCCCTCTGTCGGCACGCATACTTTCGCGACTTCTCCCCTTTGGCTGGCGGTTCGACCGATGTCCCTGTTCGGCGCAGGCACGTTCCCGGCGACTCAAGTTTTCCCCGCGACCTTCCACACTCCCCTCCTCTTCTTCGAGGGGGGGGTTTTTTTTTTTGTGGGTTTTACGAAGCTACGATGTAAATTCTCTCAGAACGTTGTCATCCCCTTTTTTTTCTTTTTGCTAGATCCAGAAGTCTCCGTCATCGAGCGGTCCCTACTGGCTCTCGGCTCGACGGAATACAACTTTTTTTTTTTTTTTTTTCCCCCCCAGTGCGATGGGTTTTTTTTTCTCTGGTATATGCAGGCGTACCTTCCTTTTCTCTATTAATCCTCTAGTTTTTTCCTTTCGAGTGGTTCAGTTCAGATACCAAGCGTCCCCCTTCCTTTCTTCTTAGCAAGGTTTAGCCAGCTTTTCTCCTTCGGATCTCCTCCAGTAGCCGCCAGATGACGCATCCTTCCCCCTTTTGCAAGAAAAGCGCGCATCCTTGTCTCCTCTGCGACTGCGGTGTTGCCGTAGATTCCCTTCCCCCCGGGACGTTCGTGTGGTAAGTTTCCTCTTGAGTTTTTCACCACTGTATGTAGCATCGAAAGAACAACAGGTGACGTGGAGACTTTTTTTTTTTTCGAATCCCCTCCCCTCGCAGAAACAAGGGTGCTCTTCCTCTAGTGTCGGACTTCGTCTGCGTTTCGACGAGGGGCTTCCCTCTCGAGACGGTTATTCTCCGTGGTCTTCCAGGAGAGGATCACCTTCCCCTGTTGTCCGCGTTTTCTTTTCGGCGCTTCGATCGCCCTCGGCTTTGTGGGGTCGGGCGGCGCATGATTCTTTTCCCACCCGGCCAATTTCCTCGCTTCTTCCTTCAAGCCGCAAGGCGGCGGCATTTTTCTGAATCTTTTGAATCACTTTCCCTTTCCGTCCACAAAACTTTCCTCTCCGGCCGCGGGACATCTTACCCTACCCATTTCGACAACCTTTCGGCGATATGCACTTAAGGGCCCTACTTACAACCTTACTTACAGCTCCTTTTTGGTGTTATTTAAGTCATGGGTCCTCTTTTTTCATCGTTTCCTCTTTTCGGCCAGTTGTCTCTCAAAGCCCCCCCCTCGGGGCCCTGTTCCCCTTCCTGTTGAGTCTTCGTGAGCTGCACCAAGCGCTTCCCAAATATAAATGATTTGTCCGATGTCCTTTTCCCTTCCCCCTTCTTGCGATCCAGGCGCCATACTTCCTTTTTTGGTGCCAGATTTATGCGTAGCCTTCTCCCGTCGCGCCGTATGCTACCATTTTCGACATAGGAGGAAGGCACTTTTTTTCTTCAATTTGATGTTTTTTCCTCACCGGGGAGACGTCCGGCCCTTCAGGTGCAGCTTCCTCTATCGTGATACCCCCAATATATAAGGATCGCTCCTTTGAGAAGGCCTCTTTCCTCAGGAGATATCGTTTCCCATGGAGCTCCCCCCCCTCTCCCCCTGAAAAAGGTTTCAATGCGTCCCTCCTCCCAGTGATGCGAGGCGACATTTTTTTTCCGAGGAGAGAGATTGGCCTTGCTGTCTTCCCCATTGGCCTTCTCTTTAAGTCGTTCACCACAGAGCTGCCTTAAAGAAGGTTCCGATTCTCTTTCTCGGCGATTCCCGTTCCCTCCCTTTCCTGTCTACGTCGTGGCCGACATTTTGAGCGATGATTTTTCGAATACTTCGGCACTGCTTGCGAAGATGGACGGCGTCCCTCCCCCCCTTTCCGGTTTCCTCTCCGTTAAGTCTAAGCCCCCCCCCTTTTCACAGCTTTATTTATTTTTGAGTTGCCTTTCATGGCAGAACTTTGTCGAACAAGAACATTTTTCTCCATGTCAGGATCTCCAGGCTATTAGAAACCACCCCCCTTTCGCTTTTCTTTGTCGCCCTCTTTAAGGAAAGGGTATGCGGATGGAAGTGTTCCCCCTGCGGCCCTCTTTTTGAGCCGGTTCTTACCCCCTCCTTTCCCCGAACGTTTTCCGACTACCCCAACAAAGAGGAGTTTTCTTTTTGCTATGGAAGTGTTCAATTTGGGGGGTATTTTTGATCCCCCCCCCTTCCCTCTTGAACCGTTGTAGGCAGCGGGAAGTTGGACCTTCCCCCCCCGCCCTCCAGCCCAGACTTGTCGCTATGAGGACCGTTCCCGAACTTGACTTGATGGAGCGAGTCACGTTTTTCTTCCTCTTTTTTTTTCTGATATACGCCCCCCCTTTTCTTTTTGGTATAACTCCTGTTTCATCCCTTTTTTTCCTTTCTCTCTTGAATGATCTCCCCCCCCTCGGAACTTTTTTTTTTCACGTAAAAAGGTGATTGACTTTGAATGCTGAAGCCTTTTTTCTTTCACGATCTTTAGGTGTGTTGTGATCTTTGTTGTATTTCTCCTTTTCTCGTGCGAACTTTGGCGAACAGATTTTCCCCCCTCTTCCCGCACTCAGCAGTCACTGCAGCTCGTTCCGTTAACGGGTGGTCTTTTCCTCCTTCCACTGGCCAAACTCCTTCCCCAAAGGAGGTAGAATAAGACACCCCTCAATCTCTTCACACCTCCTTTCCCCCCTTTCCGTCAAGGTCGGGGAATCAAGCTTTTTCCAGTCCCTTTTCGGCATTTTTCTCGTGTGAAAGCCCCCCAGAGGACATAACACTTTTCCTTTCTTTCTTTTTGTCTTATTATTCCTTTTTTTTTTTTTTCTATCCACCCCCCATTTCCTTACGTTGCAAAGATTACGCTCCTCCTCTCCTCTCTTTTGCGGCCAGTCGCCCTCGCCCCGATTATGAACCCCCCTCGTCCAGTCGAGAAGCTTATCCCTTTTTCCTACTTTAAGACGACCTTCAGATCCTCTCCCTTCCTTCGACCCAACGACTCTCCGGTTTTTCCCTTGACCTGGTTCAGATTTTCTACTCCGCTGAAGTGACTCCCGCAATGGTCTGGTGCGACCGTCTTTTCTTCATAGGCTTCCCCCTTTTTTTTTCTGCGGAAGAATGACTTCAATGGCTACTTCGTCAATTACATCCGGTTTTCCATAGGCGGCCCAATTTGAAGTAGCGCGGATAACAGCGCGGATCAATTTCCCCTTTTTCCCTTCCTGAGATCCCCTTTTTCTGTGAAAGGAATCGCCGAGACGTCTCCGCCTGGCGTCCATGAAGGTTTCATACGGACAGGGTGAGAACCCGGTCCCCTTGGGGAGTATCGAATTTAGCCTCCCTCTTCCTCTTCGCCCACTTTTCTTCTTTTTTTTCCGCATGTATTCACTGGTGTGTTTCCTTCCTTTTTCAATTTTCCCCGGAAATCTGTCCGTGTTGCTGAATTCCCCCCTTTTTCTTCCGAAAGTCTGGAGATCCTTATGGCTTTTGGCGCTCCCTTTTTTTTTCCGCGGGAAGGAAGTCTACACCTTTTTTTCCAACACCCAATCCCCCTTTTTCCGAGGGTTTTTTTTTTTCCTGCCGGACAGATCCCCTAGGCAGAAGAGAGAAAGTCCTTTCCCCCTGATGGCGTTTCCCCCCTTATGCGGTGACAATTGCTTCTTATTCGATTACGCCCCTTGGTCGTTTCTCGCCTGGCGTCTCCCCTTTTTGATATTGCAAGCAAATGTCTTGTTCTCACGCATGGACGCTTCCCCTTCCCCCTGGGCTCCCCCCCTCTTTCCTTCTAGTACTTTGAGAGACACTCCTGACATGTGACCTTTCCTAGGGGAAGTTTCCCACATGGACGGTACCCAATGCGACGGAAGATGGAAGCCTTTTTCCCATTTGTGCATTCCTTCTCCCTTCTTCCCCTCCGCGATGGTTTGCATTTCGTTCCCTGGGTACTCATTTCCTCTCCTCTCTATCGATTTCTTTTTCAGGAGAAGAGCGCCCTTCGTCTCCTTCCTCGTACTGGAATTTTTTCTGCTTTTTTCTCTCTCAGCACTTGCAGGGTGCCTTTCCCCTTCTCATTCTCGCCCCCCCCACAGCATCCTTTTTCCCCCTTTCGAAGAAGAAACGCTCCCTTCCCCGTGTACAACCTCAGCACGGAGACAAGTTCCTGACCCCCTCTTTCCTTTTTTCCTATCGACGGTATAGGCTCCGTCCCTCAGCGTTCCTATTACCTAAGGCTTTTTGGATGGGCCTGTTCCCTCTGACTCGACGGCTCACGTTTTTCGCAGGGCTTTTTTTTTCCCTAAGTGGGAACAACGAAGTTACTTCCCCCTAACTCCCCCTTCCTCGTAATGCGCTTCTAGTCGCAGACCGTGGTATCAACAGTCTGCCTCTCTCGCATCCGAAGCTGAGATAGTCATCGGATTTTTTTCTTTTCGACGGAACCCCCCCCCCTCCAGAACGTGCAATGGGCGCTCCATCCTCGGCGTTCAATTTCTCTCTCTTTTAATACTACTTTTTTTTCTTTTCTGATTGACGCAGGAAGATACAAGCTCTCCCCATTCGACGGTTCTCGCCCAGGTCTTCCCTTTGCTCCGCGCGGCTTTTTTTTCCTTACGATCTCAGCTTCGGATGCGAGGTTCCCCCTCTCCTTGGGATCACCGTTTTCCCTATGCTGTTGTACATCGTAGCTTTCCGGTGACGTTCGTTTTTTTTTGTCCCCCCTGTATGTAGACGGCTTTGCCTTTCGTCCGCCCACGGGACGTGTCCCTTCTGTCTTCCCCCCCCCGCCAAGCACAGAGCTCACCCCCGGTGATAGTTTCCTTGGCGACACGTCTTTTTTTTTTTTCGAAGAGGGGACAACTGCGTCCTCGACTCCGGTTTCTGAAAGTTTCTCCCTTTTATAAAGGGGCTGATGTTGTCCGGTCTCCTCTCTTTTGGCAAACGGATATCAGCTCTTGCTTTGGTGGGGCGTGTGCGGTCCGCACCCGGACAAGTTCCACCTCTGTGCAAGGGACTTTTTACTATTTCTGACTCCTTTTTCTCTGTTCAGGTAAGAGAAGGGTCCCCCCGGTCCTTCCCTTTCTCCCCCCCCCTTAGAGTTTCCCCTCCCAGGAAAGAGGCCTTTCAGTACCATTTAGGCTTTCCCCCTCGCATTCTCTTTTCCCGGTAAACGGCCAGTCCAATTGTCTCACTTTCCTCTCAGTATCTTTGTTTATTTAGTAATGGTCGGGTGCTGCTGCGTCCACTTTTTTCGGTCCAATCTTCTTCCCTTCGTCTCTCAAGACGATTTTTTCCTCCTCACCTCGTTGCTTTCTTTCACAGGTCGGTGAGTCTTGCGTGAGCTGCACCCCTCTTTGCGGGAAATATAAATGAGTTCCCTTTCCCCTCCAGGCGCCCCCCTTCCCCTTAGGTCTTACCTATTAGACACGGGGTAAGCCTTTTCTTTGGTGGATCTCTTCCTTCTCCCTTTCACGTTCCTTTCTTCTCTATGAGGAAAGGCAGGGACGCCTCGTTGATTGTTTGTTTGTGTATGCCCTCCACTTGGATCTTCCTTCCCACGTGTCCACTCCCTTACTGTCGACAACTTCCCCCCTTCCTTAAGAGAAGGCTATGTGGGCGCCCCCTTTTCGATTTTTTTTAACCTGGGTCTTTCCAGAACATGATGCCCCTTTTTTCTGGTCTCCAACTATAGGGCCCCTCGGCGACCCCCCTTCTTTTGAGATTATGCGGCCCTTCCTTTTCTTTTTTGAAAGTTTTGCTCTGGCAGTCGTAACCATTGCCCATCTTCCCTCCTGAAGAGAGAGGCTCCCCTTTTTTGTCTCGGCTCTTTTCTTCGGCCGAAGGATGATCTCGTCTTTCCCCCCCTGATGATCTCAGTGTATCCCTTTTTTTCTCTACCTTTCCCGCTTGAAGACGATGGCCTTCCGGATCATTGAAGATAACTCCCCCTTTCCGCACTCTCTTTTCTCGAGTGCAAAATGCATGTCCCCGCTTTTTGTCACTGCCATTTCTCGCTCTTCTGTCCGAGTCTACGGTTTCCCCCCCCTCTTTGCTATTCGAAAACAAGTACAAATCACCCCGCTAGATCGTTGTAGAGAGGTTTTCCTTCCCTGGGGTCTTCTTCTTTTTTCTTTTCCCTAAAAAGTCAGCTGCGCATGCGCCTTTTTTCGGTTGTTGCCTTTTCTTCCCCCCCCCTTTTCCCTAAGGAGGGCGTCCTCGTCACGCAAAAAAGAGTTGATATACAGGGAGGATCGTAATCGTTCTTTTTTCACTTTGTGTTTTTTTCTCCCCCTGTGAATTCACAATAATAAGACCCCCCCTTTCTTTTTTTTTTTTTGCACGCTTGGAAGTGGATTTTTTTTCTCCGCAAGCAGGATGTCGATGATGAACCCCTGCTTGATTCCCCTCTTTGGCGGTTTCTTCTTTCTCTATACGCATTCGCGCGGCGTTTTTGGAGGTCACTCCTTATTCCCTCGTTTTGCGTGACCTTCTTCCCCCCCTTTTCTTGAAACGATGCAACATGTTCCTTTCCCTTTTCTGTCCGGTACTGCGATTGCGGTTTTTCTCCTGCTGTTTTTTCCCCTTTCACGATTCTCTTCCTTTCTTTTCCTCCCCTTGTTGTTTATCTCTTCCCACCCATCAGCAATAAACTCTCTCTTCCTTCTGGCTTACAAGAATTAAAAATTCGCTTGCTCTTCAGCAGTCAAATGCATGCACGGTTTCAGTGTCTTATTTTTCCTTTCCTACTTACCCTTCCCCTTTTCCCCTGAAAAATGGCTGAAACAGGTCAGGTCGCCGGCCTCCTGAGCGTATCTCTCCCCTTCCCCTCTCTAGTGGCTGAGAGCTTTTCCATAAAGAGGTTAAGCATCGTCCCCCGTCCTGATTTGAGGGAGGGAAGAGTTTCCTCTCCCTCGCCTCCCTTCTGTATATTTCTTGTCATTTTCCCCTTCGACCCTTTTACACCCCCTTCAGGACGTTTTTCTCCCTGTATCTCGCTGTCTCCTTTTTCTGCCATTCGCTTAGCCCATTATGCCCTTCCCCAACCTCGGCTCTCTTCTTCTTCTTTTTTTTTCGAGACTTTAAGCCGGAATCTTTTCTCCCCCGGTCCTTTACACGATTACCCTCTCTCGCAGAAAGACGGGTCCTTTCAGTAGACCGCGGTGCTCCTACGGATGAAGTGAATATCGCGCTTCTCCCCGTCCCCCTTTCTTTTCCTCGCATGTGAAGGGGAGGTCCTGACTACATTGTTCCTCTCTGGTTCCTCCTCTTTTCGCCAGGAAATCGTCCAGCAGTACGGAGAATTTTCCCCTTGATAACTTTTTAACAAGTAGCCGACTAGTCCCGCTTTTCTGCATTTGCCCTCTCGCTCGTCCCCGGTTTCTAATGGTCTTCCTCTCCTTCTTTCTTTGAGATCTGGGGCCCTTTATTACCTCCGTGCTCACCCTGTAAAAAATTTTCCCCTCTTTCGCCTGCATCCTCCAAAAGAAGTGTAGACTATCGCCCCTTTTCCCTCATCAGCTTGTCCCCCCTTCCTATGTATTCCCTTTTCAGGTATAGGTCGGAACCAAGAATATAATGAGTGGTCGTCTCCCCCTCTTTCCTACCTTTTCTTTTTCTCTCATGGCGTCTCCCTTCTCCTTTGTGCTATCGGCACGCTTTACCATTTCCGGCGTCTCCCCCTGGAATACAAAGACCCATGCCGGTTCTTCCGCCACCGTCCTTCCTTTCATGGTCACTTATCCTTTCCTTTTTATGAAGGATGGCGTCCCCAGGCGGACAGTTCCTCGTCTTTCTTATCGCCAAGTACGCCGGGCTTCTTGCTTCTACCTATGGATGTGCCCTTCTTGTGTCCCCCTCCCTGGCCAGAAACCTTTCCACGATTGGCCGGGCATATTTCGTTGAGAGACAATGGGGTCCTTCCTCTTTGCTTTTTTCCTCAGCAGCCCCTTGCCCCCCCCCTAACCCCCTGCCTCAGTGTGAGTGCTTTTTCCCGTTGGACCTGCCTTTCCTTGCAATGCGATCTCCCTCTTCCAGACCTTTGTTAAGAGGACTTCTCGTCCCCCAGAGTAAAGTTTTGGAATGTCTTTCTTTTTCTTTCCAGTGTCCCCCCTTTTTCTTAAAAGAGACTGACGTGATGCCAATCCCCAACTTTCCTTGAGATTGAAGCCCTTTTCTGTTGACAGGAAAAGATCCCCCCCCCCCCCACCTCCCGCTGTTGTAGCCTGACATCCCTTTTTGATCCCCCACATCAGAACTTTTCTTCTCCCGGGAAGACCACAGAGGCGAACGACATAGAAGTATCGCAGATGATCTTCCCCCTGCACGCCTCTTTTCCCAAAGGAGACTACTCCCCTGGTCCGTGAGGTCTTTTCGGTTTTTGACGCGACGGACTAACGTTTCGGAGGCTAAGACTTCCTTTTTTTCCAAGTGGTACCACTTCCTAAATTCCGAAATTCCCAGAAATTCCCGATTAAGACAATCCCCCTCTTCATCCAGACGTGGTATCCAAGGATGTCCTCTTCTTACGAGTTGATATCGATCTTCTGTCCCTTGCTCCTCGAGAGGCCCTTCCCCTCCAAGTGAGAATGGGTCTCCATTCTCTTTTTATTTCAGAGTCATCTTCCTTTGTTGTTTTTCTCTTCTTGCAGGAAGATAACAGCGTGTCCTTATCCCCTTACGCACCTTTTAGTACATTTTTCCCTTCGAGAATTTTCCAGTTAGCAGCTCCTATTCAGATTCTTCTTTGAGGCAAGAAAACGCTTTACACGGTTTGCTCTTTTCCCCTTAGATGTAATCGAGAAGATATCCCCCCCTACGTTCGTGGGGAACCCCCTCGACCTTTCCAATGAGGTCGCCTTTCTTCAGCCCAAACTTGATCCAGTAGAGTCCCTTTCCTTTAAAGGAGAGAACCTTTTAGTACGTAGTAGAAGTTCCCTTACGTGTTTCCCCTTTTTTTTTTCCCGAGCAGCCTCACCTCTTCTTGGACGTCTTTCTTTTGGTATTACCCACAGGGATGATGTTGTACGGGCCTTCCCGGTATTAATCGTTGTTCTCCCCTCCTCTATCAGAGGATGGCGTTTTTTTGGTTTCGGCGTTCGAAGGCTTTTTCCGGCAAGGATGCCCTAATGGACGGCCAGGCATAGGACTTTTTTCATGTTCCCGCCCCCTCTTTCCTTTTTTTCTTAAGGTTATATATTATCCTCTCCCCCCCCCATTTATCCTGTAACTTCAAGGGAACTTCTTTGTATACAGTCACCCTCAGAGGGCAAACTTATCTTCCCCCCCTCCCCCGGAAGAAAAACTTGTTTCCAGATCCAGATGATTTTGTTATTTCCGTCCTTGTAAGAGGGTTTCTTTTTCCAATAGGTCAGCATCTTCTATCTTAGGATGACTCCCTCAAGACATTTTCTTCTTTCGGGAGAAAAGGCCCCTGAGCCATTCTTCTCGTGAGCTTCCCCCCCCCCCTCCCCTCGCATGGCAATATACAATTTTAGGTAGATGTCATTCCCCCCTTGACCGTTCCCTTCTTGATACCAGGTCCCTGTACTTTGTTTCCGGACTCCGAAATAAGGAAGCCCCACCTTTTTCGAGCAAGCGAATACTTAATATTTCCGGTGAGACCTCCAATTTATTCTTATGGAGTTTCGAGAAAGTCAGGGCCCTCTACGTGGTCAAGCCCCTCCTTTTGAGCGGACTGGTCGACCAACTTTTCCACCAATTCTCCTTTTCTCGCATTTTGTCAGACTCCTTATTTTTGCAGAAAAAGCAGGAGAGCTCGGGTCCTCTTTTTCCATATGTCCGAGTCCTTTTTCCACCTGAGGTTTCCTTTTTCAAAGTGATGTCTTCACGGTGTTTTGTCCCCTTCTCCTCCTAAAGAGCGTCACTCTTTGACCGGGTTTTTTCCCCTCTAAGTCGTCCCCTTTCCCCCCGTCACGCCGGATGCGTTTTGAGACCATAGTACGACATTGGTACTCCCTCCTGCCGATGCGAAGGCCTCTACATGTTTCCCCCGATGATCCTCTTTTCGTAATTCGCTCGCTTGCAGACCCGATGGCAGGCTTCCCTTCTACTCCTTGCTTTCCGCCATGAACAGCGATTCTTTTGCCCTGCGACTTCTTTTTTTTTTCTGCGAGAGATTAACTTCAGCCTTCTCTTGGTCACAGAGGGTCTCCCCCTTGGTCCAAGAACCCCTTTTCCTCTCTGTTGTAGAGAGTTCTTCTTTCCGAGGCGATTTCTTCGATAGGAATTCTCTTCTTCCTCTTTCTTTGGCATGCGAATATCTCGACGCCTTGTCCGGTGTTCTACCCAATCATGTGCTTTTCCGGCAGCTCCTCCCCCCTCTCTGGACAAGAGAGATACAGGTGGTCGTTTTTTCCCCCTTCCTGTTCTCCCCTTTTTTGATACCCCTTTTTTCATCAAAATAATAAGACACCTTCCTTAACCGTTGTAGGCCGATGGGAAGTGGCCCCCCCCTCCGCCCTCCTTCTTTCTAACCGCTTGATTCACCGACCTTTTACTCTTTTCCGACTTCCCGAGAGCTTTTCTTCTTTTCGACAGGAGGGGGTGGAGGATTTTTCCCCCTTTTCCCCTTTTTTTCCCCCCTGAGTTGCTCCTTTTATTTCGGACACTCTTCCCCTTCCCGGTCACGGAAACCTTGGTGACTTTGCTGTCAGTCTCTTCTGTGAAGCATGCTTTTTCTTAGGCTGCTGTTGTG
>Ga0179593_1539236_pt1 | contig 10733 bp, 18 predicted proteins | sample CZODoug2_1_08_16_FD_185931 | JGI IMG/M metagenome (GOLD analysis project Ga0179593, IMG submission 185931) | Vadose zone soil fungal communities from Angelo Coast Range Reserve, California, USA - CZODoug2_1_08_16fungal (PacBio error correction) | ecosystem: Environmental > Terrestrial > Soil >... | reverse complement strand
CCCTTCTGGTTAATGCGCCCTCTCGAGTGGACTTTTTTGTTTTTTCAAGCATTTTTCTGCATTTTTTCGAACTCACTACGCTTAGAGACGCTAGCCCCCCCCTGGATACAACTGTCTTGGAGATTGAATAGCTGAACTCGTTTCCCCTTCTCCGTACCCCTTGTGGTTAAAGGGGTTCCCCCCTTGGGGCCTTTTCAGATGGCCTTCTTTTTAAAGCAGTCCTTACACTCTGCGATCAAGAGAGAGACATTCCCTATCTTGTCTTCTTTTTCACTTGTAACGATTTTTTTTTCTTATTTTTCTTCTGCGCGTCGTCCCCCCTTCTTTCACGATAACTTCTTCCTTTTTCCTCTTTTCTTTTTTTCTTAGGACGGAGTGTTTACATTTTTAGTTTTTTTGTTTTTTCTATGGCTTCCCTTTCCTTCAACGCCTCCCTCTTTCGTCCTTCTTGTCGTGGGCGCGTGCGTTACTTTTGCAGGTTAAACGTCCGTTGGCCCTCGGTAAAAGAGTTGATTTATGCTTGAGCGGATTTCCTTCAAGGGCCCCCCCAACCTCCTGACCCCCCCGGTTCTTTTCGTGCTCTCCTTCCACTTGGAAATCCGGTCGCTTCGGTGTCATCGCTTGTTTCATTATTGGGATCCATCTTTGTTAAAGCCCTTTTTTTGATGCTCTCCCCTCTTTAATAATACAGTTTTTTTCTTCCCCTCCCTGGGTTTGATTCGTCGCTCTCTTTGAGTGAGAGGAGGAACCTCTTTGGATCATTTTCGTCCTTTTCTGTGATTTATCATTTTCTCCGAATCCCTTTTCTTCACCCCATGCTTTTCCCCCTCCCCTTTTTCTTTTAGGGGAAATTTATCTATCTCAAGCACGCTGATGATTTTTTTCTTCTTCAGGTTGGTTTTTCGCTCAGGTCCTAATACCAAGCCGGAGCGCCCCTTCTCTAGGCGTGTTTGATCGAATCGGGGCCTTCTCCAGGGAAGTCTTTTCTCTTTCCATTTCCCAGAGCTTTTGGGTTCATGCCTTTACAGCTTCCTGCTTTTCTTTCCCCTAAGAGAGAGCCGGATATTTTCGGAGTCGCGTTAGGGCTATAGTTGATGGATATGCGTAATTTGCAATTCCGATTCAAAGAGCACCTATTGGTACTTTCTTCATCCCTTCTTAGAGAGCTGACGTGGCCATCCTCCTGATCCTTCTCCCCAGAGTAATCTGTTTGAGGTACTCTCTTGGATTTGTATCCGACGAAACGTGCCCCAGGGGAAAGAGATTGACTTTGTTTATATCTCCACCTTCTCCCCTCTGTTCAATCTTTATCCCCCCCCCCTATTTGGTGAGTCCATCCCTTTTCTTTCCCAAGAGGCGGATTGATCTTCAGTAAAAGCTCTTGCCCTTTTCCGTTTTTTTGCGAGAGCTCAAATCCAATTCTCAACAGATTCATCTTGTCCGCCCTCCCTTTTTTCTTGGTCCTTTAGCACTTCGAGCTCTGGCCACGACCACCCCCCTTTAACCTTCTCTCTTCAGCGGCATACGCTCTTTTCCAATTCGCAAGATCCAGCTTTCCCCCCCATCAAGACCGCCTTGACCCTTCTCTCCTCTCTTGCTTGTGCAAGACTAGCCTTTCTCTCTTTCAGGAAAACACCACCTAGTCCTTCCACCTTTCTCGCGCGATCCGCAAGATTTTTCCCAAACGCCGAGTGTCTTTTTCTTCCAGGACTTGGAGTATGTGATTCTTTTTCTCCGCCCCAACCCCAATCGAACCCACTAGCTTTCGGGGCGTCCTTCTTCCTCTTCCCCCGACCTCCCTTGGCTTTCATGTTTTTTTCCTTTCTCTGGATTTAGTCGAGCGTCCATACTCAGATCAACTGCGCCCTCCCTCCTTAGACTCCAACGACCGACTCCCCTTGCTTTTTTCGCTTTTAGATATCCCACCCTTGGCGCCGGTTCCTTGAATTCCTTTAAACCCTTCGTCACCAAAACCGGAGTTCAACAGATCGAGCACCGGCGGACCCCCTTAACCCCCATGCTCCTTTCCAAGGTTAAAGCCCCTTGAGTTGCAGTTTTGCCCAATGGCGGCCACATTTTTAAATCACAGCCTTTTCCAGCGCGAATCTCAACGATCCTGTAGGTTGACCCTCCCCTTACCCTCCCTCCCCCCCCATAACGCGCCACCAGACTTCTCTTTCTCTGTTAGAGGACATTTTAAATCCAGCACCATCCCTTGAAAACGGAAGAACCAAAACGAACCCGGAAACCTAACCCCTTCCCATTGAGAGTAGGCCCCCTAGCCGAGACCTCTCGTTCCCAACCCTGACAGCCATCCTATCCCCTCAAAATGCAACGCAGCAAAAGCCCAACCCCTTCTCTCCCGTCTTCTGATCCCCCCGTGAAGGCTTTTTTCCTTCGCTCTTCCTAAAGCGCGCTCGTATTTCAACGGTTGACCCCAGAAAAGGTTCCAACTTACAACGCCTACCGAACGCCAAACAAACTGTGTTTTGGTTCCCTGAAGTATTTTGACTGGTATTCCTTCCCACTGTCTCCCCATGGCGCTCCGCCCCCCCCCCAAACCAATCAACGATTCCCCTCCGAGATTCAAAACGAAAAGACCTACCCCTTCCCACAGATCTATATTTTACTCCCCCTTGTGTGAGAGAGATGGAACTTGGTACTTGGTCCTGGTTTCTGATAGAGTCCTTCAGTTCGCCCCCTCCCCTTTTTCCCTTTCTGGCTACCAAGATTCACATCTTCCTCTGACCCAAAACCCTTAGCACAGGTCCGTTTTTGAAGAGGGAGACTTTTTAGGCGATTGTTCCCCCTGTACGTTCACTTTTTTCAAGTGGTCCCCTCGAGATGGCCCTCTCTGCAAGGCATGTCTCCGGTACACCCCGTCCCCTCTCCGAGTCCGACATTTCCGATTTTTTTCCTTGGCGTTGTAAACTATTTTTTTTTCATGTCTGCTTCCCCCCCGAGAGAGGTCTCGTCGCTTCCTCAGATAATTATTCGGTTTCTTTTTTGTTGTTTCATCGTGCTTCGTTTCTTGTTTTTTCCCTACGGTGAGGTGATTCTGTCTTTTCCTCATAACAAACTTTCCCCTTACGAGGACCCCTTTTTTTTATTGGAGATGGGCGTTCGGTGCTTTTTCCCCGATACCTTTCAAGAAAACGAACCCTTTTCTATAGCATTTCTCTGTTCGTGATTCTCTCCATTTTGACCGACCTTTTTCCCCCCCCCTCCCGCATCCCCTGGGCTTTTCCTTTGACCACCTTGGAAGCAGCCTTTTCTTCATTGGTGTCATCGGGGGCGCATTAGTGATTCCCCTTTTTCCTCGAATAAATTGCCAGTTTGCCACCTTTTCTGACTTGCGTCCTCCTCTTTTCTCCGAAATCTTTTTTTTTCTCTTTTTCAAGCTTATTCTCGTCGTCCCTTGGAGTATAATTCTCCCCTTTAGACGTATTATTATTCCTTCCGCTCGCTCCCTCGAATAAAAACCCTCTTGGGCGGTCCGTCTCCTCTGCCGCCTCCACTCCCTTTATGATTGTGGTTGGTCTCTTTTGGTTTTTCGATAGTTGAGAATCATACCCCCCTCGGCCCCCCCACTGTAGCTCTTTTTAGGCCTTTTTTTTACGGAGTCTCCCTCGCTTTTTTTTTTTAAGTGCAAAGGCCATCCCCTCCCTTGCTAGTAGGAAGCCTCGTTCCCTTCCGTTTTTTATTGGCGGCGTCGCGTTAGTTCTCTCGTTTTTCCCCTGGACCTTTCGATTGTCCGTCCTCTCAGACCGATTTTCCCCGATTTGGTCGTTAGGCCCCCTTATCTCGCGAAATTCTTTTTTTTCCTATAACAGAGATGCCGCCCTCTTCGAGAGGAATCTGTTTGAGACTGGATTTGATCTCGCGCACTCCCCGTGCCCGAGTGCCTTTCCTTTTTTCTCTCTTCTCAACACATTTTGATCGGGACCTTCCTCTCTTGTTGAGAGAGATTTCCCCTTCCTCCCTTCGGGCGATTGGCGCGCATGTCATTTTCCCCTTCAAAGATATGGACCGGCCGGCTTTTTGACTTCCCCAAATTTTAGTCTAACTTCCCTCAGTCGCGGCTCTCTTTCTTTTAAGCACCTCTTCTCGGCCAACGACCAAATCTCTCTTGCGCTTCGCGGCCTCCGCTGGTTGCCCTTTTTTTAAATTCGAAGATCCAGCTGTCCCTCACGAACGCGTATAAGCCACTACGGGCAACGCTGTCTCTTCCTTTTTCTTCATCGTGAGAGCTGAAATACCCTGAAAACTGCTGACTCTCTTTTCCAATAATTCCCTCTCCTGACTCTCCTTTCGAGAAACAAGCTCTTGCTTGGTCGATTCCAGGCTTGTATCTTTTCGCCCCCCCAAAAACCACCGAATAGGAGTTTCCCCCCCTTTTCTCATTCCTTCTCTCCCAAGCCTTTCCCGGCTTGGACCCCCCCTTGTTTACGTAGTTTGCGCCCTCTCGTAGAGCCAGAATCCAAGAAGAACGATAACTGCTTTTTATACTATCTATTTAAGATCTTCTTTTCGAGAGTCTCTCTTTTCCCCTGGAGGCCCGTAGGCCCCCCTTTTGTGCTCCACCACCAAAAAGTAGGCGTGATTCTCCCTGAGCACCGGAGGAATCCCCTTGCGAACACCTGATTTTCCCCCTCCCATGACCAAGGTGTCTCCATAAGGTCTTTCTCTGTTAGTTGCCCTGTCCCAATGAAAACAACCCTCCCTTCTGTGAACAGCTGAATGTTTTGTTTCAACTTGTCTTATTTACCCCAAAAGCACCAGCCCCTCCCTGACCTCAATCACTGACCCTCCCCCTATGAAGGAGAGCGGGCTTTTTTTTTCATACGCCCATACCCCCTTCCCCCCCGTAAAACCCTCCCTTTCATGACGAGTAAAAAACTCGGCTGAGCGTCGGCACCTCCTCCGCTTAACCTCTCTCTCCCACCCCGAGAAGCCAGCGATCTTGTAACATGCAAAGCAGCTGACACCCCAATCGGGAATGCCCCCTTTTTTTTCAGAATGGCCCCCTGCATGTGTTTCCTTCGAGCGTGCTTTTAGTTAGGCCCCCTCTTTTCAGGGTGTACCCCCACGCACAAGAAAGAGCCGACCTTTTCTACGTCCTCCAACTGTTCTACAGTTTTTTTTTCTAGTGCCGAGGACCGCTGTAGTGAGGTCCTCGCCCTTATCAAATGAGGGCCTTCCCCACCCCCCAAAAGTTTCCCCTTCCTACCATCCTAGCTGACGGACTACAAGTTCCATTCTTCTGGACGCCTTTTGGTCTCGAGATGTTCCCTTTTGTATTTCGGTTGGTAGCAGCCTTTCGAGTTGATTGGTTGGTTGTGTTTCCAGTTCCAATTGCGGGATTCTCCGAAAGTGCCCCCCGACGACCAACAACCCCACCCAATTGCAAAACTTTTTTTTTGCGCGGGAGCCCCAGTTTCGTCCTTTGGAATTTGATTGTCCGTCCGTTAACCTCTCCCCTCCTTAGCCCTCCTCTCGAAAAGCAGTTTTTTTCCAACTCTCCCCCTGAGAGCGACATTAAGTCTTCTTGGCGTTGTCCGTGCTTAGCTTTTTTGAAGATGATGGCTGCTAGTGGTCTTCCCATGGTATCCTTGGTCGTTCCTTTTCCTCCATTTTATAGGCTTTCTTTTTTTTTAATCTGATGAGTGTTATTTGTTCTCCCTCCGGTTATATGGCGGGGATTGATCGGTTCCCCTCAGCTATAAGGCATCGGAATTTTTTTGGTTCTTTTTCAACACCTTACTGTTGGCCCCCCCGTTACCCTTTCCCTAGTGATCGCACCCGGGTTCTTTTCCACTTTTTTTTCCACGCAAAAATCCTCCAGACTAAAGACCGTGCTTTGGCGATGCGACACATTGGCTTTTAAGGTGGCTAATTTGTTTTCGCGAAGTTTTTTTTTTTCTTTCTTCTTCGATCTGGTGAATCACGTTACTTGTTGGTTGCTCCGGGTGCCGATGTCCTCATTCCGTGCCGTTAAGAAGACCCCTGGTTCTCTTAGTTAGACTTTTGGAAATAGATTTTCCTTAATTTCGAATAGGCACCGCGTTTCTCATTTTCGCTCTCTTTTCTCCTTCGTAGAATTAGTTACGAACCCCATGCATGTTCCGCGTTTTTCGGGCTTGGAATTTTATCTGCGACTCCCCCCTCTTGTTGTTCGGATCTCCTTCTTAGGCTCGAGTCATCCCTTCCCCAGCGTCCCCCGTTTCCCTGTTGTTCCCTTGTCTGATCTTGAGTTATTGGAGTCGTGATATCCCGTGTTTTTTTTTGCAACTTTTTCTCCCTTCTTTTCGGCCGACTTCCCTGAATCATCCATGGTTCTTTCCCTTTCGTTTTTTTTTCCTCGGTTCCTTTTTTGCTGGATCTGCGGAATGGCCCATGCCTCCATCTCCCTTAAGAGAACAATAACACGATTCCTTTTTCAGGCCATTTCCAAGATGCCTTCGAAAGTGCATCAAAGCTCTCGCTTTGTTTCGACACGTATGAATTTGTTTTGAGCTCCCCCGCTTGGAGGTGATCTCGCTTAACTTTTCCTTAAAGGGAAAGAGCTTTGAATGGCGTTTAGCCCAATGCCCTTTTAATGTTTCCTTTTCTGAAGCACTCCGGTGTTGTTTTTTTGATGAGCCTAATTTTTTCGCTGTCTCCCCTCTCCCCTCTGGCCAGTCGTGTTCACTCGCCCCCAAATACAATCGGCGTCTCCCATTCTATGTCCGCCAGTCGCGGTTTCCACCCTTAATTTGCGAGATGGAGCCCCCCACTCTTAACCTCGTTGGATTGGCTTCTCCTTGGATCAATTGGCCATTCGACTCCTTTTCAATCACTTTCCTTCCACTAAACGCTGACCCTTATGATTCCGGCTCTCTCGTAGTTCTTCTTAAGAGAGAGAGCGTGGACCCTGTCACAACCCCCATCTGCTGATTCCTCCCAATAATTCCCTCTTCTCCTAAAGAGCGCAGGCCCCTTTTGCCTTGTCTCTTCCTTCTTTTCTTCTTCTCGCGCTGATCGAAAAAACCAACCGACCCTTTCAATAAGTCGTTTTGTCCTCTCTCCAGCCCGACCTCCCCCCCCTTCGGAAAATGATTGTTTTTCCAGATTTCCCTTTCTCTTTTTTGATTCCGACGTCCGATCATCCCCGAATTAGACTCCACCTTGTCCGCGCGATCATCCCTTTCGCTGGAGATACCCCCACGCTGATTCTCTTCTGTGACGAAGTTTCCCCTCTTCCCCCCCAAAACCGTAGGCGTGTCAAAGATCGAGCCGGTTTTCCCAAGAATGCGCAGCTATGACCCTATCCCCCCCTTGCTCCCCGACATCTCCTGTTTAGGTCGGTCTTGCTTTTTAATTCCCCCCCGTCCCCCATTGACAATCACATCTTTAACAGAGCGAATTCAAACGTTAACTTTTCTGTTCTGTTTAACCCCCCCCTCCCTGTGCCAGAACCCTCCTCCCCCCCGACAGATTGACTTTCTTTGCTCCTTCCTCCAGCCATCTATCACACGGCCTTCCCCCCAAAAAAAGAAATCCTCCTTACTACCACAACGACGCTTCCTTCGCAAATTCCTTCCTCTCTGTTCACCCCCCCCCCACCCCCCGCAGCCAGCCGATCTTCCCTGCAAAGCAGTCAAAGAAAACAATGCGTAGTTCCTCTTCTTAGTTTTGCCTGTTGATTTGCGGATCTCCCCTTTTTTCCGCCTTGGAGTCCCTTACACGGTTCCCCCATCAGCAAAGTCCACAACCCCCAAGCCGATGCGCCGCGCAACCTTAATGGTGCTATTTTTTGTTCCTTCTCAGCGCTTCCCCTGTTCTCTCAAGCCCCTCTGTCCAGCCCAATGGCGTTTCCCACCACCCCCCCACCCCCCCCCCCAAAGCGCAGCTGAGGCCTCCCTTCGCTTTTCCAAACCGAACTCCCAGTGTCCATTCTCTGTGAGAGCTCTTTGCTCCTCGTCGTCTTTCTTTTTTCGCGATGATCCATCCTTTTATTGGTTCGGGTGGTGGTCGTAAAGCATTTAGGTTGGAACTTCACTACATCTTCGCGAAGATAGCCTTCCAAAAAACCTTAAAAAGGTCCGTTTTGTTTCTTCATATTTTGCTTTTCGCTCTTTTTTTTGACCTCTTCTCCTTTTTCCCCCCGGTGGGCAGTGTCCCTTTCGCGCGATGGCCTCCTTCCCGCGCGCGCGGTCCAGACAGGGGTCCCTCATTTTTCGAGAGTTTTGCAAATCCCCTCCTTTCATTTTTTGGTGTCCCCCTTTCTCTCAGATCGGCTGTTTTTCTTTTTGGGCACTCTCCCTCTCGGCGCGTATTTGTCTATCAGTATCGGTTCCCCTTAACATCGTTTTTGATTCTTTTGTTGCGTCTTCTTGACTTAAAAGCCCTTCTTTTTCCCCTGCCCACTTATTGGAGCTCCCCTTTTATTGGAGTTGCGCCCCACTTCCTGCCCAAAGTAATTCGTGCTGAATTAGAGTCATTTTTGATTCAGTCCCAAACAACTCAAATTCAAGCCCCTTTCCCGTGCAGTTTTTCAGACAACTTGGACTTCAAGAAGGTCGCTTTGATAATGTTCATAGCATGTCCGCATCGTCCCCTTTCCCTATGGTGAATACAAGACCTCCTTGAGGTTTTGCTTTTTCATTGAGTCCTCCCCTTTGCAGGACGCCCGTCTCTCCACTTGGTTTGAATCTCGTCTTTCCTCATTTCCGCGGTTTCCCCTTTATTCAGAATAGGCCCCCCCCAGTGATTTTTTTTCTTGAAATCATTCTTGTTACCTTCCTCCTTCGGAGCATCCCCATGATGTTACGCCTTCGGTCGGGCTTGAATGTATCTTCTTTCGTCTTTTCACTTGAGCGTGGTTTTCCCTCCTCTTTTGTTTTTTTTTATCTCCCCCCTCGCTGAATCAACTCCAATCTTTTTGGACAAAGCCTCCTCCTCTTTGTTTCGCATCTGGCTTTTTCCCGGAGTGTTGGAGTCGTGATATCAGCGCTTTTTGGCACCTTCATTTTCCCTCTTTTTTTCCGCCCAAGATCCTCTCCTTTTTCCTGCGTGGTTCGTTTATAGCGTTTCGTGCTTTACCGCTGGATCTTTCTATGGCAATGCAGCCATCTTCTTTTGAGCGAAATCCAACGATTGACTGTCCTTCTTTTTTTTAAGAGAGAAATTCTGCTTTTCCCCCTCACAGAGAGCCCAGCCACTGTTTTCTTTTTTAATATGTTTTTTGTCGTTGGATTTGATCTCGCTCCAACGGTCCCTTTTTCAGAGGCTTTGACTGGCGTACTAAGCATGCCCCCCTCGGGATAATATCTTCCTTTTCCCTTCCCCCTTTTGTTTTTTTAGAGCCTTATCCCTATCCACCCCTTTTTGGAGCGCTGTCGATTTACGGCATCCTGTACGGTAAGTTGCGCGTTTACCCCAATCGAGGTATCAAACCGATCCTCTCTTTCCTTTGTGAGTCCCACCCCCCGTCCGCCCTCCCCCTTTTTTTTCTTCATAGAGCGTCCTCACATCCCCCCCACATTGTTGGATTGTTGCCCCCTGGCTGTATCTTCTTCCCTTTTCAGAGTAAAGCACCTGACCTCCCAACGAACGCGACGCCGACAATTCATTAGGATATATAGTAGGATGGACTCCCTTTAAAATCTTTCGACCCCCCCCATGCTGCTGACCTCCACGAACTCCAATAATGCCTCTCAAGCCATATGGCTAGCCACCCTCTATGATTTGTGCTTCCGGCTTTTTTTCTCTTAGCGCGCTGATCGCCCCAAAGAAACTCTTTTCCCCACACTTTAGTTGAGCCGGCGATACCCCCCCCCCCTCTCCCTCCAACGGCTGAACATTCCGTTTTCTGTTGACGAAGGATTTCTTTTTGATTCCTCCGCCTCCCCTTCACGATTCGAATTTTTCCCCCCAATCAGATGTCAGCAGCAGACTCCCCCCTGCCGAGCACAGCTTTTCCCTCCGCTCGTGATTTCTTCCGCAATTTTCTTCCCCCACCCTTTCCCAACAACCCCTGCGATTCCCCAGATTCTCCGCGGGAATCCACGCCTTAGCCGCTCTTTTAAACAAATGATCAAAGTTCCCCTTTCCAAGTGCGCATCGTCCTCCCTCTTTTTTGTTCTTCCCTTTTTTTTCTTGCCTCCGTTGCGGAACTGTCCCCCAAAAGCCGGGTGACCTCTGCGATCAACGTTAAAGGTGTCGGCGGACCCCCCTCCTCCCAATTCCCTCCTACCGCAGTCCCCCCCCCCCCCCTTCAATTCCTTTCGGAGTTCTTCTGTTGGAGGACCCCCCTTCCAATCCCGCATCCCCCCCGAACACGGCGACCAAAGAAAATCATCCTTCGACCGCCGCCTCATACTCCTCCCTCCCTGAGACCCCCCTGTTAAAAACCCATTCTTCCTCCGATCGTTTCCCCCCTGCCCCCCTTCAGCTGACAACGCAACACCTTTTTTCTTAGGAAGGTCCTCGCCTTATCGGCAGCTGTCTGTTCTTGTTTTTTTCCTCTTCTCCCTCGGGAATTCCTCTCCTCTTGGGGTCTCTTTTTTGTTTTTTTTTTTGAACCACATCAAGCCAAACTCGCAAGAAACGCCGCTTGAGCCAAAAAAACGTGACGCGGTTTTTTTGGGCGTAGTTTTTCCTTTTCCCTTTTGTCTCCCTCCGGGCAGCCCCCATGCTTTCTGCCCCCCCACAACCAATCCCCCTCCGGATGCGCATCTTCCAACCGAAAG
>Ga0179593_1483173_pt1 | contig 10733 bp, 12 predicted proteins | sample CZODoug2_1_08_16_FD_185931 | JGI IMG/M metagenome (GOLD analysis project Ga0179593, IMG submission 185931) | Vadose zone soil fungal communities from Angelo Coast Range Reserve, California, USA - CZODoug2_1_08_16fungal (PacBio error correction) | ecosystem: Environmental > Terrestrial > Soil >... | reverse complement strand
CTGTCATTTTAAGTGAGCCTGCGTGGGAATTCACGTCGTTGACGGTATTTGGGCAGCATCTCTTATTGATTGATGGCTGCTTGGAGACTCGCCGTATTTTTTTTCGTTCATGTCCTGCCTTTTTTTTTTATCAGTTTGAGTTATCCGTCGCTTCGCAATTTTTTTTTTAGGACCAGGTTCGTGCCCATTGCACATACTGACGACGCGTCTCCGCCGTTTTTCGATTGCCCCTTTGCGACATAGTTTCGGCCTGTCTTAGGACTCTTGAGAATCTCTTTTGTGCCGAGCGCCGCCATCACTAGGCGCGTTTTTTTTTTTCGATCACCCCTCCCCTACCTCCCCTCTCTCGTTCCGCGGACGAACTGAAGAAGTGATCGAGGTTGGTCCTGTCCTTCTTTTTATGTTAAGGGCTTCCCTGATCCCCCTCCTGCTTATGCTTTTTTTTTGCGCTAGGATCCTTTGTCGTGATGTCATAGCGTCGGCGCTTTACATCCGGCCGTTGTGGCCACCTCAATTTCGTATGCTCCCGGGTCCGAAAGTTGGTACTTTGCTTGAGCTGATTTCTTTCTTCGTCCTCAGTTTGCGTCGACTTCGGCTGTCATGCTGCAGGAGCAGCGCAAGCCAAGTCGGTCTTTTGAATTTGGCGTTGTTCTCTCTTTACTGGCTTCCTGTCTCACACCCGCGCCCAGAATTGTCTGGTTGCGCTTTTTTTAAACAACCAGTGATGGATAAGATCCCGTTTCTTCCGCGCGGGGCTCTTTTTCCTTCCGCTTGATCCCTTTTTTCCCGTCGCAATCTAAAGAAAAATTCAGCTCATCCCGGATTTTTCCTTCCAAATGTAAGGTGATGAATCGTGATTTTTCGTTCGTGACCCCCCTTTTTGTCAGGCGTGCTCCGATAGGGGAGTCTGTTTCCCCTGATGCTCTCCCAGTCACTTTACGCCAAACCTTCGGAACCTGTTTTTTGTTTCCCCTAGCGCGCTACAGTTTTCGCATCATGGTCCCAACCGCGCGATTCTCTGTACTTTGAAATGTGTTGAGTATGACTTGAAAAGCTTCTCGCACGATTTGTTCCGGAGGTCGGATATTTTTCCGATAATACTTTGACATCGTCGATTTTGTTTTATCTTCAGTATCGAGGACTGTCCTCGCCAGCACCCGCTTCTCACCCCTCGCCATGTTCCCGGCTTGCGGCTAGATCCAAGGTCCTCCATGCGTCCCCAGTCGCGCTCACTTCTCCGTTTTTTTGAGCAAAACTACACATCGAACCCACAAGCTCGGCCGCGCCATTGCGACGCCACCATTCCACCTCCTCGCTAGATTAGAGTCATCCCCCACTCCTTAGGTGAGTGGATAGTGAAGAAGCGTTTCCACGTTCCTCCCCCCGATTCCTTTTTTTTGGAAGATGAGACGATTGCTGGCCTCCTTCCGCTTCTGAGATCATTTCTCGAAGCCCGCCGGTCAGCGTGATCGGAAGACGGCGCCATCCTTTTACTTTGCAGCAGACGGAAAGCCACGCCCCTTTTCCTTTATTTTATGCGCCCTCTCGTTTGACTCTCATCTTCTTCCCTTCCGGCCCCAATTCGCTCCGCGGTTTTTCGATGCAGCTGATGTTGTGTAAGGTTATCTGGTATCCTCCCGTATGGAACACTTTTTTTTCTGCGTTGAGACGAGCCGAGATATCCTTTGTGGCTCTTTCACTCGTCCCCTTCTTTAATTCTTCCGATCCCTGTGTGGCGCTTTTCTTCCGCCTCCGAGTTGTGAACACTTGCCAGTCCCCTATGCCAGACGCTTTTATCGGGCGCGTGATGAGGGTGCGGCGCGCCCTTAACTCGGAGCTCTTCCCCCTGTGTGTGCCATGGGTCCGACCAAGCACTTAAAATTGTGCCGTTGGCCACCTTTTCTGCTTCGTCGCGGTTCTCCGAATAGTGCCTGTGCAGCTTCGCACCTTCTGATGTCCCCCTTCCCCAAGGTTAGTTCAGAACGTTTCCATAGGCCTGAATCCGACTGCTCTCTTGGGCCCTCTTTCTGCCTTTGCCGGTTTTTTTCTCGCGGTATCCGGGGCAAAGAAACGCCGTTACATACTAGAGTTTGTTTAGCCAAACCACTTTTCAATGTCTACCTTCCCTTCAAGGTGTCTTTTAATTGGCCGCTTCTTTCTCCTTAACGCCTTCTATCACCCGAGACATGTAATCTCCCATAAAGTCCATTCAACCGCAAATCCCACAACCCCCACTCACGATTTAAGTCTTCCCTTTAGCCCCCCTTTTTGTAGTGAACTTTTTTCTGTTTGGCTATGGGCTAGTCGCCTCTTGGTCAGGTGGACCGCTGGATCACTTTTTTTCGTGATCCTGTCGACCACTTCCCCCTCCCGTTACTTTATTCTTTGTTTGAGGAGCCAAGGTTCACCGGGCTACCGCCGATTTCCTTGTTTGTCGAACTTCGATGTGTCTTTTTTCTATGCCGTCTCAAGTCCCCTTTGCAAGGAATGAATTTTTCTGTGCCGCTTCTCCCAGCCCTCTTTTATTCGTGTTTCTCCCGCCCTTAGTCCTTCCTTGAGTTTTTTTTTTTTTTAAGCCATAGAATCTAGGTATTTTCTCACCCTCCATTCTTTTTGACTCTATCTATCATTAAGGTATCCCAAGGACTCTAATTTCGTGCGTCTCGTCTTCCTCACCTTAACCCCCCCTTTAGCAGAGCGTAATGGCAGTGCCCTCTCCTTCTCTTCTGTATTCAATTTTCCGGCAAACATGGCCTCTGAAGTACACAATTCCCTTCGCCGCGCACCAGTATACATCTCATCTCTGTCCAAATAGCAGTTTTTTGATCTTTTTCTACCGTCTTTTCCCGTGGGACCTGCTGGAGTTGGGAGTGACCCGCTGCGTATTTTCCTTTTGTTCTCTTGCTGCGGTTTGTCTTTAATTTTTTAGCTTTTCCTTCCCAGAAGACGTGAGTGCCCCCTCGTTGAGACCTTGTTGCTGGAACGGTGTTAATGATATCAGAGTACACTGTTTTTCCTTCTTTCCGCCCACCTCACTATGTTCGTACACAGCTCCTTTTTCCCTCACATTTCTTCCTCATTGAGATACAACGCCCCCCGGGAACGTACTTGGCGTGTCCCCTAGCTCAATGTAAAGTCTGGGTTCCAAAAAGTTCAATTCAACATCCGACTTCCCCCTGTCTCCTTTCGTGACCTTGTTTTTCCTTATGTTACCCGTGAAGTATGAAGTTGCTGCGTACCCAAGATACTCTGAAGCGAGATTCGTGCTTTGACGGTCTTCCCTTCGTCCGCGTAATGAGATTTTTATTTTTTTTTTCTTCCGCTTCCTAACTCCCTTCAACTTGGGTTCTCTCTAACAAGACCTTCCCCCGATGAATTCGTGTGTTCCTTTACTTTAGTGCGATCGAATTTCCCTTCCCATTTATTTCTCTTTCCCTCTCCCTCCCTTTGTTGCGGTCCCTTTGTGGATTGGAACTTCTCGTCCCGCGACCTCTCTCTCCATTCTTTTACGTCCCGGGTTCTTTTCCCAAATCAGAACCTTTCAACTTCTTCCTTATTTGTAGCCCCAGAGACCCATCTCTGTCAGTCTGTTAGTTCCCTGATTTCACCTTCCCCCTATCGCTCGTCTTTCATTAGGCTCCCTGCGATCTTTTTTTTGCAATCCTCCTCCGTGCGTGGCATCCCCCCTTCCAAAGCCACGTCAAACGAACATGAGTTCCCCGGTAGCGTATGTTACTCATTTTTTTTTCCTGATGACAATTCCGTCCCCCTTAGTATCCCCGATTAACTTTCCGGGATGCCGTTGTATCTGTCTTGCTGGATACACGTCCCCCAAACGTTTCAAATTCTCTTTCTGAACATATTGGTTTACTTTTCGTTTTTTGATTTTCACAAGATAACTTCGGGATATTCCCTGAAACCGTCTGCTGCACTCAATGATGTCTCCATCACCTTCGGTATGTTCTGTGATTTCATCAAAATGAAAGGACTGAATCATTTTTTCCGGGGCAGCCCTGCGCCCGTGGCCCAGAAAGATACCCCTCCCTCTGTTCCCAGGTTTTGCCCCAGTCCGGATAGACCACCTCACAAAGGGCACTCTATTTTTTAGCTCTTCTTTTTACATTGGGCCGTCGAAGCGTCTTTTCGTCCATAGATTCCGTGCATTTTATTTCCCTAAATACATCAGGCGTCGATCATTTCCCCACGCTCTGCCTTCCTATTTGTCGTTTCATACCGAGATCGTGACCGTCACGATTAGCCCTAGGTCACCTCCATTCTAGTCTGTTCTCCACCCCTTTTTCATTTAGACCGACTTATCGAGAACCGACTGGTTGTCTTGCCCTCTCCATTTTTCCACCATACGTCGATCTCTTACGTGAAGCCGTTTATGCCTCTATCCCGAAATTACCCCCAGAGTGGGCGTTGCCCTCGATTCCCTCGATTTCCCTCCAACTTTCAAGTCAGTGACGCGCATTTCATTATCCATCACCCATGAGAACCACCGTAGTCTTCAGACCCCCCCCGCTTATGAGGTACCGTTTATGTACCATTCTTTACGCGACCCCCCACCTTCCCCCCCCCAAAGCTTATGGCGATGTTTCGCTACCCCTTGGACAGTTGCCCTTCCGGGTCCAATGTCCAGATTCTCTAATTCTCATACACCCAGGAAATATTTGCACTACTTCCCTCCCCTTTTCTTCGACTGCCTTGCTCCAAATCAGTCATTGTTTGTTTTTAGATGTTTCGTATGTCCTGTTTGGTTCTTTTCTCGAATTTACGTCATCTTATCCGTCTTGACCCCCAGAGGAATAAATAAGCGAGCGCCCTTTAGCATGCTAGTCCACCTTGAGATGTTTGTAATTGTTTTACAACCATCTATTTTATGTAACTCACTTTTTTTTTCCCCGTCCAGGAGTAAAAAGCTTTCGGCAGCTTGTCCCACTCGGCCCCCGCTCTTTTCTCTCTCTATGTTCCGATTCGGGCCCTCAACCTTTGGGTTTCTTTTGACGAGATGCGCTTCCCAGGCGCTCTTCGTTTCACTCCTGACCCCTTCTGGTGCCGGCCTAAGCTTGCAACTGTTCGCTTGCTTTCTTTTTTCCGTCATTTCTCACGATGTCCTTCTTCCCGGGGTAGAGGAATAGTCCTCCCTATGTTCTCCTCCTCCCCCCTCTGATTGTTTGCACGGCGCGCAACTCCGATGATAGGCGTTCTGTTGATTCTCATTTTCTTCCTCTTTTTTCCCCCTCGTTCACGCCACAAGGATCACTCGCTTGATCTATAAGGCGATGGACGATTCCCCCGACTGCGTTCCCTTTTCCAGCGCAGTGACGTTATCCACTTCGTCTCCGATTTATCTGTTCCGAGCTCAGATCGAGAAGCGCCCCCATTTCGGTGCGCTATTCCGTCGGATGATTCGGACGTTGCTGGCTAAGGCAGCGATCTTCTTTGTTTTTTTTGCGGGCGCTATCAGATTTTTTCGCTCATGGTTGCGCTCTTTTCCCAATGTTCTTTTCCTTTCTTCAGGTAGCGTCGACCGGTCTAATCGCGTCTTCTTATCCCTTCGAATTGACCTCGAGTTTGCAGCGGGTTCCCCGGCTGACGCTCCCTGCAATGATTTTTTTTCTTCCTAGAGATGTCGTGGGAGCTTGGTGGCGTCTGTCGGGTCTTGGTTTCTTGGAGGGGTGCTAAACACCGTGGCGTCGATCCTCTTTTTCTGCCGCATGGACTGATGCGCTCTTCTGCAGCCTGGATGGCGGGCCGCTCGGTGCGTGTTTTGGGGGGGTTTTGTTTTTTTTTGTTTTTTTGTTGGGGGCTGTTTTTTTTGGGTGTGCTTCCCTTCCGTTCGCTCCCTCCTATGCAAAATCGATTCTATAAGGATTATCTTTTGGTGCCTCTCCGGAAAAATCGGTGCGCGCTTTTCCTTCATTTTCCTTTCCCACCCCCCTTTTTCCAGAATTCGTTTCATTTTTGGACATGCTGTCTCCACGCTCTTTCTTTTCTCCTCTGGATGCCCAAACAAAAAACACGAAGCTACCTGCGTCACCAAACTGGGAGAGAAATTTTCTTTCCAGCTCATCTCCCCCCCTCCTGATCAAAAAAAACATCCGACCCTCTCCTACACTTTTTGCCCTCCTTGCCGGACAGATATCGTTTTCTCTTCCACTTTTTTCCGATCACGGTGAACCTTATCCCGACCCCCCCAAGATAGCGGTTAAAACCTTTGATCTTACCTTCCATCACGATTCGTGGTGCGTTTCTGCACTCGCGCATCTCCACCTATGGCTGTCTTCGGCTTCCGCACGCAAATAGACCACGCCACAGCTTACTACCGCCGTTATTGTTTTCTTCTGCGCTGCCCCTCCTCCCCTGCCGTCAACTTGCTGCAACTGAAGTACCTAAGTATTCCGCTCCTCAACTGATCCTGTTTCGCCGTCGGATAGGACGCTGGCCTGGAGTGCCCACCGTCACTGTAGAGGACGACGCTTGGTTACATCCTCTTCTATGTCTTTCCCGTTCGGAGTCCGTCCGGTGGCTGCTCATCTCCCCCTTGATCCAGCAGATGCAATTACAACACTTACTGATTCAATTCAAGCGTCGTTTGTTCTCCCTCTTCATCTTCCCTCTGCGGTAGCTCTTTTCTGCGAGCTTCTATCCTCTTATCTTTTTCTCCTTTTTTTGCGCGTCCTGACCCACCTATAGTCCATCCCGCTTTTCTTAGAAAACTTCATGTGTTTTCCTTGAGCAATTTAGAGGCTGGTAGAGCATCTCCCCAATTGGAGGACGGGCGTTACTACTGCTTTCGATGTCGCCGTCGGCCAACACTTTGACCTGTAGCGCAATACTTTCGTCCCAAGCCACCCTCCCTTCTTGGGTTCTTTTTAAGAAGAAAGCCCCTTATCGGCACTTCCCCTCATGAAACTATCTCTTGTGGATGATCAATATTTCCTAAGTGATGTCAGAACCGCCTCCATTTCCGTTTACTCTGAATTGTGCCGGCCAGCCATTCCCGTCCCTGGTTTGGCTTGGAGCCCGCCGTTCTGTTCTTCCAGGTCCATGTTTGCTGGATTGATCCATTCTAGCGCTTCGTCGCCCCTCGACGTACGACTATCTTTTCCTTCCACCCGCCCTCGTGCCTGGTTAACCCCTTCACGACGTTGCACGCCAGTTCTCCCTCCTTTTTCGGTTTCGCCTAGCGTTTTTTCATGGCCGCGCGCGCATCTTCGTTTCCTGCTCTCACGCAGCACAGGCCCGGTTCCCTCTCTGCCAATAGCGAATAAGCTGTTGAGCGACGCATCGATTTCATTTGATCGATTTTGTGGATTGCATTGCGTTCTCCCTTTGTACTTCTACCGCTTTGGAGGCGCCTCCCTGCAGGCTGCTTGATATTCCTCTTTTTTTTTTCAACGCGTCGGCTCTTCCTCTTCCCGGGAAGCACGCGTCTGCTCCGCCGTTTTGAAAAGCTTGAGTGTCATTTTGCTGATCCCCCCCTTTCATCTTCAATTACTCCCTGTGCCGTCATTTTCTTCCGTCGACGGCTTTTTGATCAGCTTAAAGCACGGCGGTCGTGACGCTTGGCTGTTGGCCGTTTGTGCTGCCTTTCGTGAACAGCGCGCCTCCTTTGCTTTGTTGGTTTTTGCCGAAACACTACTTCTTTCTGAGATGTCTGATACCAGGTCGTGGGATCCTTCTTTTCCCCCTTCTTCCGGTTCCCCCTTCGCTTCTTAAAGCCACCCCCGTGATTCCTTCCCTTGACACTCTTTTTTTAGATCCGGTACCTATTGGATGATCTTGTGAGTTTTGTAGTTTTGTCAGTATATGATCGAGCGATTGTTCTCGTCTGGTCCCCCCCAGGATCCCAGTCCTGTGACGACCACCCCTGTGGGTTCTCGTTCAATTGTTTTTTTTTGTTTTATAAAAATTTCGCGCCCCTTACTTGAAGCGTGTTCATAGCATCTCGAATCGGTCCCCCCCAACCCTCTCCCTGTCGCGACTAGGAAAATTCCTTTTTATGACGGCCCTCCCTTTAGTCTTTGATGAGCTTTTCAACAATTGCCGATAATACAGTGCTAGTCATCGCGATTTTGTCCTTTTTCCGTATCGAGATCTGATTTAGCAAGAACAGCCTCTCTCCCCCCAGATTTCCCCTTGAAGCCGTCCATCAGGTTCAATGCGGTAAACCAGGCGTCCGTCGCAAGGAGCACCTGACGTATACCTTGAACACCAGCTCGTGTACGACGAACCGTTGCGCGCGACTCCCCCGCTCCTCTCCCTACTTTTTTCCTTAAGAGTCAATACAACCCTTTCATTGCGCTATTTTGAAGCGTAGCTCGTCTCCAGAGCTAACTCATTTTGCTTTTTCCGAGGATCTCTTTGACTTTCTTCCTCAGATCCGCACTGAGATTCATTCGCTACTCGCTCCCTGAGGTTTCTTTTTGGAAACTCTCTTTGATACTCGCGGCCGCAGCCGGCATTATCCAAACTATTTGGCCCCGCCCCGGCAGCTGCAGTTGACTCTCCTTCCCTTCATTTAGATTATAGAACCCAGCGGTCTTGTCGGCGGTGCCAGGATCGGTATCGCCGCTTTCTCACTCACGGTAGACTCCCAGCTGAGAAAGTTTTCACGCGGCCGATCTATTCCTTTTGGATTTTCTTTTCGTCTAGAAGCCCTCGCTGGGATCGGTTCTTTCGCTGCGCCGCCGAGGTTTAAAACCCTCCGCACTATCTCCGCAACTCCCTCTGTTCATCTTTTTCGTGTTTTTGCGGACGAGTGGTTCCTCTCTGGTTTCTTGGCGCCCCCCTTTTCGACCACCCATGCTTCTCTATCGTTGCGACCGGACAGCCACGCCGCGCGGCCCATTGCAAGCTTCGGCCGCATGCGCTTTTTTTTCGACGAACTAGGCATTGGATTCTTCCACCATCTCTTCTCCCTCAAAAGCAAGAATGTTGCTTCATAGGCATCGAATAAGATGATCGAGTGTTTTATCTTGAGAAAGTCCGAACGCTTATCTCCCCGGTATCAGATTTCAACTCCCGTCATTTACATAACTATCCTTGGTTCGAAAAACCCTCCCTTTATTACCCTTTCTGTATTCTAGCTCGCCATATTTATCCTCTAGTACAATTCTTTTAGCTCCTTCGCTCCGTCATAAGACAATCAACGATATTACAACTGATGTCGTGCCTCTTCGACCCTTTTTTTCCTTTAGTGTTGGCTTTTTTCTGGGATTATATGGTCCTTTTCCCCCCTTCTTCGCGATTACAGTTTCTGTCTAAATCATCATCGTTTTTGTTGATTAGTGTTGGATGCTTCGTTACCTCAAGGTGGTACAAGGTCCCCTCAGTAAACGGTTGGTTTGGAAGACTCGAACCTGTGCGCTTCTTTATCCTTCCTTCCCCCTAGACTTTCCAGGGTTTTTCCATTCCATGAATTTACCCAGATAGGAACGCTTGGTGGTCTTTGTTGCCCCGAAATTGTGATGAAGCCACTCTAATTTTATCATAACCATCGTTTTACTATTAGTTCAATATGTATGCTCTCCCCTTTTCTTTCTTCCCTCTTATATCCAATTAGAGGTTGACCTCGTCTCATCGTTTTGTTTCGTACTAGTTCAATTACCCCCCTCCGTCTATTTTTGTTCTGGCCGAGTTGTAAAAGTATCTTCCCCGCTTTGAGTTTTCACAGGTTCCCCACCTCCTTCCCAAAGCCACCCCTTCTAATGTACCCTGTTCGCGTGCCATGTATATCCTCTCATTTCTCTGACACAAAATCCTTAGCATTTTGTGCTGGTATTTTCTCATCTGGCCCGCCTGGGAAAACGCTCTGATTTGAGGTCCCTTCTGTGCGTCTTTTTTGCCACTTTTTTTGAGGGATTCTGGAACTGTCCTTTCCTTTAACCTTTAGATACCCCCACACTGAATCGTGACTTGTACGACACTTTTCTCCAGTCCACACGGTGGAAGCCGGGCAGAAAGTCCCCTGAATGGGTTTTCGTCCGACGCAAGTGGACATCCCCTTATACACGAAGCTACATCGCTTCTACTCACTTGTCCTTACTCCATGGGCGAGGCGCATACCACGCGGCAAACTCGATCCACATATCAAACGAACATACCCTGGGCACGCTCCCACCCGGGCAGTACCCAAACCCGATCACTATTATCGTCCCCCCCCATCCCTACCCACCACCTGGCCATCCCTTGCTTTTCCCCATGTTGTGCATTAGACTGTGTAGAACTCCGACCCACACTCGTTGATTAACTGATTCTACTCCCCACCCCCGCCCTCTACTGAGCCCCCTCAACCAAGGCAAAGTGGCATTAAGGTTCGAGTAGGAGAAGTCATGCCTCCACTATCAGCCCAACCCTCGGGAAGACAGTCCCGGGGAGCGACCGGGAAACCCACGTCGTCACCACCGACTACCGAAACCATGAAAAGGGTCATGAGGGGTTACGTTCTTCACCAGAAAACTGATGGTTTAGGTACAAAAGCGTTTGAAGAGTTGATGCAGTTGCTGCTTTAGACAACACAGTAGAAGAGGATGAATCTCACCTTCCAGAGAGATCTGGGCCGTTTCAATTGACTTCCCCTCTAATGTCTCCGGTCTTCCGTATCTCCCCATAGGACTTTTTTCCCCATTTGATTTGTATCTCTCCCCCTGTACGTTGTTCTCAAAAGGACACAGTAATTCTTGTGTCCCTTTCTTGTATCAGTTTTGCTCGACACTTCACACCCC
>Ga0179593_1432363_pt1 | contig 10733 bp, 17 predicted proteins | sample CZODoug2_1_08_16_FD_185931 | JGI IMG/M metagenome (GOLD analysis project Ga0179593, IMG submission 185931) | Vadose zone soil fungal communities from Angelo Coast Range Reserve, California, USA - CZODoug2_1_08_16fungal (PacBio error correction) | ecosystem: Environmental > Terrestrial > Soil >... | reverse complement strand
TGGCAATCCTCCCCTTCTGTCGTTCTTTCTTCCTGCTCGCCCATAAGACAGCGAATCGGCCTATTTCACTTTAGCATTTTTTTTTTTGAATTTACGATCGCGGTTCGCCTCTCTAGACAGCGCGGCTCCATGCCCCTTCCGAGGTCGGCCCTAAACCCTTTCCTCCACGGCCATTCTTGTCCGACAGGAGCATCTCGCCCCCTTCGTTACCCCACTCCGATTCGACCGCGACCTTTTGTGAAGCCATGGTTTTTCTTCTTTCCGGGTGCGGGCTACAGCCCTACCCCTTTGTTAGCGAATTTTTTGCTTACCAGAAACTGGAATTTCGGCAGGGGCCCTCCCCCCACAGCGATCGACCCCCCCCCCCCCCCCCCCCCCCCCCACACCACCCCTCTTATGGGCCTGCTCCCGACTTGAGCGAGTGATTTTTCCTCCTGCCTCACCAGGAGCTTCTGGCACTTCTGCCATATCCTCTTTCCTGGAAATCGCCTCGTTTTCCCAAATTTTTTCTTGATTTTTTGCAATCCTCTATCCTCGCCCAAGCCGTCCAGCGAATGCTTGCCTTGAGTTTGTCAATGCGTGCCCATGAGAATTACGAATCTGATCTTTCTCAATAGGACAGAGTTCCCTCCTGCCCTTTATCTTAAGGCACGTTAGGATAACCAGACGTCCTTATTCCTCTTGGGCAACATGGCTGCTTCCACGAGCCCCACCCAATTAGTTACCCCAGAAACTCCCGTATTCCCTGGGATCATTTGTTGAGCTTCCAATTCGGCCCTCCGTTTTAAATGTCCCACCGGAGGCCAAGCTTTAGATGTATCGAAAGCTTTGTGATGTGCCACGATTCTCTGTTTTTTCGGAGAAAACCTCCCTCACTGCCCGGGAACGGGTCCAAAAAATTCGGCGAGAAATTCTTTTCAACTTTTATCCCTTGCGTGTTTTTCAATCTTTTTTCCTCCGTTTTTTGACGTTGGTGTTTTCTCTCTCCGCCATAATGGGTTTTTACTTACCTTCCCTAGTCTTGCGGGAAGAGACGCCCCCCTCCAGCCCTTTTCACGAGATTCCAGACGTAATCCACTTTCCTTTTTTCGTTATTTCCCTTCTTTCTCTTATGATTTTGCCAAAGTTCGTTCTGGGCGATTGTTTCCCCTCATATCGCCCCCTCTTTGACAGAATTAATATCATGCAACTGTGTGTTTTTTTCGGCCTGAGTTTTTGCCCCCCAAACCCGTTCATTCTGCAGGCAGCAGTCCCGTACCACTAGTCCGCTTCTCCCCCCGGCGGCTTGAGGGATCTGTATCCCCAGTTTCTTCCCTTGTCCTCGGTCTCTTTCTACCAAAGCAGCCGGCGGACACCGCTCTTCGAAACTCGTCCTTTTAGTGCTGCTTCCTTTCTTGTTGCCTCTCCTTCTCAAATAAAGTATTGACAGGTCGCGCTGTCTTTGGATACTGCCGGCGTTGTCCTGAGTAAGGGTCGCCGGAGCCTTGACAACTGCGTTGCTTGAAATCGCCCTCCACCATGGTGCCGCCTTTATGCCCCTTTCAGCTCGCTTCGAAAATATCTCTTTCAGCGACGGTCCCTTTCTTTAAATTTTTCCACTGGCATCTCCCCCTGCCAAGGTCTCGAAGCGGCATAAAGCCTTCCCCCCCTGTCGAATGTTTTGTACCCTTTGCTTCGATCGGAGCGGATGTTTTTCGGACCCGGTGCAGGTCGAATTGTCTTTCCCAAGCATCGGCAAGTTGCCTTGGTCATAAAGTCGGAGACCGATCCTGTCTTTTTTCTTCCTCTATGTTTTCCCCCCCTTCCCCCTCCTTTTTTGTTGGATACTCTCTGATCGTCTCCCTCATATATGCGTCTTCTCCCCCATTTCCTTAATTCACAAGCTTTTTCCGATTCTTGTGCTTTCCTTTTCAACGCCCACTCCGCTCCGGATTTCCGACCTTTCCCAGTCCCGACCGGGGTGCTTTTTATTGCCTTCCTAGACTTTGAGGGACACTTGAGTAGTTTGACGTTGACGATTTCTTGTCGACTTTTTTCTCTCAACGGAATTATTTAGGTCCTCATCGCGCTTCTAGAACTAGTCTCCCCAGTTTGCCGATCACCGCACTCTTTTCCTGCCCTGACCGGCGCGCTAGCAGGACAGACCGGCCCTTCAGGGCAAAGGCCCGCCTCGCCATGATCCAGCATCTGGAGTGGCTTACGTTTTTCCTGTCCCTTTTCTTTTTCAGGGTACCCCTTCCTGTTGAGACGATTGAGGCCCTTCGACGGCGTTGTACTACAGCCGATCCAGGAATCCCGTGTTTAACGATCAGCTTTCTTGCTTCACTTTCCTTTTTTCGTTGCTGAAGGATTGAGATGAAAACTTCTTTGCGGCGACCCCTCTGGACAGGAATACATTCGGAACACCCAAGTTCCAACATTTCAGTTGGTAGTCATTCTTGTCGTTCCCCTTGCGACGTTCTCCCATTCCCTGCGCCCTCACCTTGTCTACAAAATGAATACCCGCCGAATAGGCAATGGCCCTCCGTTGCTAAGTCTTTTCGTCAAGTGGGATTGCGTCTCTTGATACTTTACTGTTACAGTCCCAAACTGACTTTTTAGTCACCACCAACTTCCAAACCCAACTTGCCCTCCCCGAAGGTCAGAACGTATTTATTTGCTTTGTCCCCTCTTTTTTTTTCCGCCAAAGTGGTATTCTTCTTTTCCCCTTTTCCCCTTCAATCTTGCGTCGTTTATGACCCCCCCCCCCTCGATCGAGACTGCCCACCGATTAGAGCATCCATATACTGAGCTTTTTTGCCTCCTCATATTGTCATTGCACTCCAGTTTTGAGAACTAGTCGAGTTCCGTCCCCCACCGAAGTTGCCTTCTATTTTTCCTGGTGTCCCATGGGTTTTTTCGATGCTCTTGCAGCAATGTTGGCCAACCTTCATCCCGGACGGCGGTGTGTTTCTTATTTGAAATCCCCCTACTTAGACAAAGATCACTGTGAATTTCCTTCCAGTATTTCGACGCTAGGCAGCAGTTCAGTTCCTGGTCCACCGCGAATTACAAACTCGCCCCCCTTGATTTTTTTGCTGATTATTTTTTCTTATAGCGGATTTCCCGCAGATACCCCCCCCTGTGGTCTTTTCAACCCACGAGGCAAGAAGTTCCTTCCGCGTGCGGTGAGATGTTCCGGCTTTGAAAGTTTGATAATGTACAGTTTTACAACCCACTTCGTCAGAGTAGCTCTGATTTTGAACATCAGCGCTCCTCTTTTTTGATATGACCCCTTGAAGGAATTACAGGAAGGGCTTGACTCCACTCCGGGTCTTCTGTAGCCCTCCCCCCCTTGCTTCTCATGAGCATCACCCCCCCCCCCAGTTTCCGAGACGAGATAAGAGAGGTGCGTTTTAATTTTAGCTTCCCCGTCTTATTCCATTCTGTCCTGTAAGAACTGGGTTTTTCCTTGGGGTTCCTTTTTGGTTGTGGGGGTGTTGGGCCCCCCCCGGCCCCCCCCCCGCAGTGTATCCTCCCTCTTTTCTCCGGAGAGAGCACCCGCCTATGATCAAGTGCAGGCGATTTCAATCCTCGTGAATAGGCCGCTCCGAAGCCTTCGTAGGTGAGCGTCGCCACTCGTCCTACCCTTTTATGATTTGCCCACCTGCCTTCCTCTATTCTTCGTTTTTGTTTTTTTTCTCTCCGATGCGTTTGGAATAGAAACAGCTGTTTTCTCCCTTCTTTCCGCTAGCTACGTTCGAGTCGTCTTTCACGTGATCATCTTGACGAGCGCAATTGATCGTCTTCTTTTCGACTCTCCCTCCTAGCCAATCATGCACGTCGAGTCGACATGACCCAGTTTCCCGGCCAAATTTTACCCATTCCTTCTACTGACCGCAAGATAGAAACTTTTCCCAACGCAGCTGCGCTCGTACCCCTCTGACTCTTGAGGCAGCATGGCTGGCCCCTACGCGTTTCGGTGGCACTGCCGGGAGAGTCGACACTTTTTTCCGCCTGGCTCTTGCCTTTTGCATACCATAAAAGCCTATACGATGATTTGGCTTTACCTATCTACTGCGGACGAAGTTGTAGACGTCCCCTCAGGAGCCCGGCCGGGCACCGCTAATGCACTTTATAACTCATCGCGCCGGTCTACCTTGCCTCCCTTTTTCCAAGTGTTGATCTTTCTTCACCCTCTCCGACAAGCAAGTCCCTTCTTCATCTGGACGGCGAGTTGTCTGTTTCATTGCGCCATTCAATGGAACTGATGCTTCTCTTTATCACCACTTGGGGAACCAGGGCCAGGACGGTCTTCTGGCCCTTGCTTTTTCCCTGCGCATCCCAATTCGCGGATGCTTTAACATGGAGTGATCCCTGTCCTCCAGCCCGAAATAGAGGGCCACCCGCCCCTCCCTCCCCCCGGATTAGTTGCTTTACGTTGTTTCGCGTCAACAAAACACCCCCCCCCCACCCCCACCCACCCCCCTTCCTTCCAGCACGATGCAATGAACCTGCGGTTGCCTCCAGCGACCCTGATATTCTTCAATGTCGCAGCGGGTGCCTGCCTGGAGGATAGCTTTTAGACGTCATCATCCGCAGATTTGCCGGCACGGTCCTCCAACTTTCTTCCTCATATGGCCCACCGAACCAAGCTTGTGACCGTCTTTTCCTTTTTTTTTACTTTGGGGTGGAGTCTCCCCAGACATCAGTTTTTGCCTGTAGCAGCTCTTCCGTTATCCCCTCTCCCAATCCTCCCCTTCCAAGATATGGCTTGTTCACGCCCCACCGCGCTCCATTGCCGGATTTAGACGTAGTATGGCTTTTGTTCCGACAATGTTAGGCTTTCCTAGCTGATGCCCTCTCTCCCCCATATTTCATAAGAATGACTATACCTGACAAATTCAACATGTTCTGGGGTCGGAATTTCTTTTGTTCCCCCCCCTTGTTAGAGCCAGAAAAGTGTTTCCCCCATCGCCAATTTCAGGCAGGACTCCCCCTCCCCCGATGACCGGAGCCAGTCTTGCGGATCCCCTGGCATTCCCCCTTGGTCGTCTGCTAGTGAGAACACCAATCCTTCTCGTAACCGATCGAAAATGCCCTTCCCTGCTGCTTTCCCCCTGCGCGTGGAGGGGGGGGGTTCTCCCACACTTTATGCAATAGCCTCCTTCTGGTAAGGTAGCGCTGTCTTTGAGAACCTGCGATGTCGTCATGCGTCTTCTTTTGCTCCCCTTAGGTAGGTTACAGCGGTTCGTTTAAAAATCCAAAAACACAACAAAAAAATCACCTCCCAACTGTTCAGTTCTATCTCGCGAATACCTCCTTCCAAGAATTTCTCTGATGGACGATATTGAGAGTACTTCCAGTCATCTCCGCCAAGTGTCTTGCAAAGGGCATCCAGAATCCCAACCAGCCGTCTCACTGTGGACAGCGATTTTTTTTACGAACCTTGAGTTTCTCCCCTTCCCTGGCAGGAGATTTATTCCCCCCCCTCCTTCAAAGCCTTTTTCCCCCCAGTCAAATACATGTAGGCTTCATAGCCCATAGTTTGTATCACTATCATCTCTCTCTTGTAAAATAATACTTTTTTGATAGCGCGATTCGGACTCCTCAACTCTATGTCCCTCCCCCTTCTTGGAAGGACCACTCTTCCCCTATTTCTTTTTGCCTCCCTCGACATGCAGCTTCCAACCCCCCGCTCCGGCCTGGACTTGAGAGGCTTGCGCCAAACCCTTCACGTGTTTTTGTGCTGCTTCATGCCAGTGGATCCTTGGCGGGCTTCCCCTAGTACTTTCCCCCCTCCTCTTTTGGTCGCATATAGAACTTTGGAATCGGAACGTATCTCGAGGAGAACCTCCCCTCACCTTCCCCCCCCCTGTTTTCTTTTCTGTACGCACTTTTGTCAGACCCTAGGCGACATGACTCCCCCGGCCCGACTACTTGGCCGTTAACCATCTGGACCTGATTCAATACTCTTGAGTGCTCACGTCATTATTCGTCTTTTCCCCAGAGGTCCCCCCCCCCTTCTTAATTTGATCGCTGAGCGCCCCTTTTTTGTCTACTAGACCGCCCCCCTTTACATCCGTTGTGGATGCCTCTCCACCTCCCTGCTTCTCCTTGCACTCGTGCGTTGCGGACTGCTGCTTTCCTCTATTTTTACAATTTTTTTTTTTGTCCCACCGAGCAGACCCCCCTCGACCCACCCACAGGTCACAATGTTTGCAAGTTGGATAGTCATTCTTGTCGTCAATATGCGTATCTTTGCAGTAGACTGCGCACCTAAAACTGTCGTTGCCCCCCCAAAGAATACCAGACTCCGGCCATGGCGAGCTTACGTAATATTTTCACCTGTTTTTCTTTTCGTCTCGGCAATAAGTAATTTACCTCCACTTATTTCTTCGATCCCACCCACAACGTAGTAGCCCACTTCACGAGACCCATAACACACACCGGCGACCACTTTTCCCTCAAGTGCAGTTTGATTGGGAAATCTTTCCTACCTGACTGGCGTTGAGACTAAAAAATCTGCGCGTTCTTCTTTATACACCCTCGAAGTCCTTCCTTCCCCCCGCTGATTTTAGGACATATCCGGCGCGAGTGATTTACTAAGAGATGGTCCTTCTTAGTGTCTTGGCAGCCGAGTGTACAACACGTCAGGAGCTCCACCCCTCTGTTTTTTCCTTTGTCCCCCTTTTTTTTTTTCCTGGGCTTCTCCCGTTTCTTCCTGCGCCATGTGCCCCCCCAAGCATAATGCGGCCTTTTTAATGGCAGGAATTCCCCCTTTCCCTTCCCAGATCTTTTGTCCCTTCTCCACTTTGCCTGTCTCCAGTATTTACGTCCATTAGCAGTTAAGTTCAATGGCTCCCTTCCCTCCAGTGAAGCTTTGACAACATACTGCAAGCGTACGATGGACACGTGCTTTTTCTGGCTTCGATGCCTCCTCCCCCCCAAATTTTTGGGCAAAGAGGAGCCGCTGAGCGCGATGAGGTTTATCTTTCATTCGAGTGAAGCTCCTTGTAATGGTTCCTTACAACTTCCCCCTTACCTCCTTCGATCTGGAGGCCCCCCCCCCTTTTCCGGCTCCTAGGCTTTGATTGAACCTCCCATTCTCTCTTTCCGCAAAATTAGGATCCTAAAGCTTGTAGCCCTACCCTCTAATACACCCTCTTCCAAACCCCAGTTCTCCCTTTCCTTCAGCCCGTTGTCATTGCCCGAGTTTCGCTTCCCCTTCGGTCTGGGCATTGACCACGGTCTGGACACACCCTTCCTTTTCTCCGAGTGGCTAGCGGACTCTCCCCTTTAATAGTTCTCTCCCTTTCCCTTGCGGTTAAGTGAACTATCCTCGGCAAGTCGTATCGGCTTTTTTAACTCGACCAGCATTTTCTGATTGCCCCGAATAGAATATACTTCCCTACCGTTTTTTTTTTTGTTTCTTGAGAGATGCCAATTTAAGGAACATGCTGTCGTCGATGCTCCTCCTTCCTCCTTTCCCTCTTCCTTCGCTACCCTTCCCTTCTCCTTACGCTCGGCAATTGATAGATCGGTTCCTCCTTTTCCAGCGCGGTCCATGCCCGTTCCTCAAGAACCCTCTTTAATGACCAAGGCAACCTGGCCTACTTGCGTCCCTCCTCCCGTAGGCCCCGCGCTGAGTCTCCGTCCGAACTTTTTGAAGTCGCATGTCTTGCTCTCGGGTAGGGCTCCCAGCCGTTTTAGAGACGAATAGCCATTTCCCTTCCTGGTGCACGGTTAGGGTATATATCCCATCTCTCTCCTATTTACGACCGATCTCCGGCGGGTGCGTGTAAGCACGGCAAGACGGTCCGCATTGACTCTGCACCTCTCACCTCCCTCGAGCCGCTTTTTCTCGTGTTTGCCCACCAATTGTGTTTCTGCTGCAAGATATCTCTCCCCCATCAAGCGACCTCTCCTTCCTCTGTTGTCACTTCGTTCATTGAGCCATTCACTTCTGCTGAAATATAGTTGACATTACGGGTGGACCCCCAGCAGTTTCGCAGGACTGTGATCTTGATCCGGATTCTGCGCCTTCCCCCCACCGCGGATCCTTTTTCCCATTTCTCCGCTCACTATGCCCCTCCCCCTCCCCTCGATTGCCAAAAAACCACCCAAACCACCCCACAACAAAAAATACAAACTCCCTATAGCTGTTTTTGACTTTGGTTGAGCGTCACCCCCCCCCTCGGCTGCAATCCTATGCACCCCCTCTTATCCCCCCAGCTCGACGTATATTGCTGCTCCGAAGGTGTGCAGGCGATCCTTTTTTGTCTTCTCCTCCCGCCGCAGATTGCCGGAATTTCGCACTCCCCCCCCTTTCCTGTCTCCAATATTTGCCACCCCAAGCAACTGCAATTGACCTTTCGTGGTCGCGTTTTTGTTTTTTTGGCCGCGCATCCATCGTTTTGGGACGCATTCCTTCTCAGCTTCTTTCACGTACGCCCTTGACGAAGCATCCTTCGAACACCCCTTTCCCCCTCTGACATTCCGGCTTTGTTAGTAGCTTAATTTTTTCCCCTTTTCGGCTCTGGGCGAGGGACCGATTCGCAAACCCCCCTTCATTCCTACTGCAACTGTTGTCCCTTGGTTGTTCGGACGAGTCGCTCGGTTTCGCTCCCCCTCACGTCCCTTCAAGCATTTTCCTGCCGCACCTCCCCCGGCGCCACTCTTGCCGGGCATCGGATCCCACGGTCTACCTGGACGGCGGATAGGATCCCACCCCCCCGTGTTCGAGCACTAGATTCCAAATCCGTACGTTGACCATTGAATGGTCACGGCGCCGGAGAATCTTTGACGTTTAGCGACACTCAGATTCTCTCTTTCGCGGGTTGGAGAACGGCCTTTCTCCTCCGCGCCCCCTTCCTGGTTCGGCCCGAGTGCGTTACGCAGCAACTTTTTACGTTTCCTTATCTCTCGCTACGTCCTTTCCCAGTGTCGAGATTCCGCCCAGATCTTCGAGTATTAAACTGTTCACGCTCAAGGGTCTCCTCCTTGCAGCCATCACAACCCCCCCCCTTCGCCTTTGCTCAAGCGCTCAGAGCCGGGGGGAGTTTGCCGGTGCCGTTCGCCATTGTATCCAATTGCAGTGCCCGTCTTGTCCTGGGAACCTTCCTTCGGATAACGCATATATTTAGGTTTGCGATCCTCTCTCCTTCTTTGTTGTTGTTTGAGTCTCTCTGATGGTCTCTCACCTATCTGTATTTCTCCTCCTTTTTTATTGTCGCAGGAAACTTGCCTGTTTAACAATCCCTTACGGCTGACCCAACTCCCGCTCCGGTTATCTCCCCTCTCTCCACTTCCGGTTTTTTTGCTGTTGTTTTGGTCTTTTCGGGGATGAGCGTTCTCGTCTTCACCTTTTTCGACAGTCTCCTGGTCAACTTTTGGTGGAAGTATTGTAGATGTCTCATTCCTCGGTAAAGTTCTTGGCGATTCCTCCACGGCTTCCCCCTCACCCTTTCCGGCGCAACGAGTTAGCCCAGACTTCGGCTTTCCCATACAGGAGCGACATGATCAAGAATCTGCTATATCCCCCCGGTCTCTTTTTTTTCAGCAGTTCCACTTGACGGTTTTCGACTTCCTCCGCGGATTTGTGTCCAATAATCCGACGATCCGTAACCCGTTTTTTCTCTTATCACTTCAACTCCAGATGGAGTACTGCTTCCCCTCGTTGGTATTCGCGGAATGAGCTTTCGATGTATTTTTGCGAAAAACGAGACCCCTTCCTTTCCGACCCCATTCCCTTTTGCATTGTTGGCTGTATTATTGTCTCAACTTTCCCTTTCCTTCCTTTCCGCGCAAGATTCTTCCAAAAATGCTACTAAGACCTTAATTCATCTCGTGGTCGATCTTAGTCCAAGTGTTTTTCATGTCTGCGCCTACCTCACTTTTCCGTCCCCAAACCTGCCTGGATTCTCCCAACCTCACCCCTGCTCCCCTACTCACCGAAAGTGCCTTTGGTACCCCGCCGCCTTTTGTGTTCGGAGTCCGGCCCCGCCCCCGGCTTCAAAGTCCCCTCGATGCCTTCAGGAAACCCTTCTTCGAGTTAATATCCAGGTGCTCGTTTGAGGCCTATTTTCATGAATCGTGATTGAAGTGATGCCCAAACCGTAGCAAGTACTACCTGAGTTGTTTCCTCTATGGCGATGCTCCACATTTTGCCCAACTTCCCGGGGAATTGTTAGAAGGAATAAACTGAGTCCCCAGTCACCCCTTTCCTGCGATGCTTTTCCGCCAGTCTTCTACTTTTAAGTTAATTGTATGCAAAGCAGTTTTGACCACAACTCTAGAAAGAGTAAGCTTGAGTGCGCCCCCCCCCGCTCCCTGCAGCCCCCCTGCTCCCCCCATTTGTGGCCGTCGGCAGATTTTCCCTCTATGCCCGGTTTTCCGCTGTGATGGCGTGACGGACGTTTTTTCTTTGCTGTACAATTACTCGCAGCCTTTTTCTTTTTTTTTGTTCCCGGACAATCCTGCGCGAGCGCTTCTTAGCTGCGCATTTCAAGGAAGGGGCTTGCCGCACCAATTCGGCTCTCCGTTTTAGACCGCCCCCTCGAGCAGCCATTCCCAAAAAGTTGGTCCCTAGCTTTCCAGCGAGTTTGGGAATCGGCATTGCCTGTTCTTGTCATTCCTTTTTCGGCGACGCGTGATGGCGCTTTGTCTGAGCGCCCGCCGATCGACACTATCGCAGCCCTACGTGAAATGTCCCGATTTTCTCCGGACTAGTTCTGCAATCGACGAAGTCTGTT
>Ga0179593_1429479_pt1 | contig 10733 bp, 13 predicted proteins | sample CZODoug2_1_08_16_FD_185931 | JGI IMG/M metagenome (GOLD analysis project Ga0179593, IMG submission 185931) | Vadose zone soil fungal communities from Angelo Coast Range Reserve, California, USA - CZODoug2_1_08_16fungal (PacBio error correction) | ecosystem: Environmental > Terrestrial > Soil >... | reverse complement strand
AATCGAAACGACGCTCCTACTCCCCCAGCCACCACCTCCCCTTTTCTGTCCTCTGCCCCCCCCAAACCTTTACCCTATCAAACCTCTCGCCCGGCCTCCCCATGTCTTCTGGCCTCTTCTTAACAGTTCGGCTGCATCCCAAATTTTTCAAGCCCCAAAATAGTAAGCCGCTTCTCGAAGCCACCGCCCCTTTTCTTCTCCAATAGCATTTTTCCCCTGTAATTCACACATCACCTCATGCGCTTTCCAATCGCCTCAACCAGTTTCCCCCCCCGATTTTTTTTTCCAGTAAACCTCGCCATCCATCGTGCCCCCCCCCTTCTGTAGAATTCATGACTGAGTTATCAGCGATCCTGGCATGTCTACGAGCTTACAACTCTATTGGCTTTCCCTCCGCTCGGATCTGCACTCCCCCCCTCTTTTTTCGTTTACCATAACCCACATTTTTCTCCTATTCGTATTTGCACTCTATCGGTTTTCAAATCAACACCCGCGTTCCCACCCTACCGTACACAGGGCAAGACTTCCTTTTTTCCACACACCTTTTTCCTCCAGCGCATATGTCCGGGATACCACCAATCCCGCCAATTTACCCTCCTTCAAGGGCATCAGCACTTAAAGAGCAATCTTTGCTCGCTTCCCTAAATCGTTGGAATTACCCCTACCTTTTCGTCCGTCTTACTCCCTGGGTCGATGATTGTCCGGGGGGTGGTGGGGTTACGCGTTTTCCGCACTAGAGGACCCACGTTTTTTATTCCCCTCCTGCGTACATCCGCAAAGGGCGATTTCAAAACACTCAATGGGGCTTGCTTTTCCTTCCGAAGCGCATCCCCCACCTCTCCTCTGCCCCCGCGGCAACGTTGCCTTTCCCCGTTCCCCACCACCAAGGCCAACAAACCCAACCACACCCACACACCACCGGGTCACCCAAACTCACACACACCCCAATAACACGACCTCCCCCACCAAAACCAACCACCCCTTGCATACCTTCAAAACTCCCCCCCCCTTCCCCCATCCCGGTGTCCGTTCCGGTCGGATGGTCGAGAAAAACTGCTGCGCGCACCGACATCTTCCCATCGGAACTGCTTTTCCAGCTTCCCTGTGACATTTTTCCCTGATTACGCCCGGTCGCTGTCCACATCGTGCATTAGACGATACGAAACCCGCGCCACAGCCTTCCTTATTCCAAAGCAGCATGCATTTTTTCCTCTTCCGTTTCTTGATCTCTTCTCCCTACAATTCCTCACATCGTTTGGCTTCATTTCGTTCTTGTTCTTGCGTTTAATTTTTCGTCCGCCCACATCTCTTCCCGTACATATCCTGCCCCCCCCAGTTGTGACATTTTCCTGCACATTACCCGGTCCCCCCCCCTTGAATAGACAAAACCTTAGCGTTTTTAGTCTCTCCCACGCCTTTGCCATCTCCGTAGAACTTGTACAACTCCAGTCCTCCACCATTTGTTCCGATTTTCTGCCCTTTTTCACGTAACGCCTGTCTCCTTCCCACACTCGTTGTTTTGATGAGTCCCTCTTTCGGTACTTTTTTCAGAATCCCTTTTTGCGGTGATCTTTAGTAAGCTTCTCTGATCCGGACTTCTGGTGCCGATTGAGAGTCCCCCCCCCTCTAGTCTTTATACCCCCCGGCACCATTTGACGTGATGCGTGAGGATATGACTTCAAGTATTTTTGAACCTCATGTTCTCTACCCCATCCCACTTAGTTCAATCACCTCCGATTTTGACCCGTTATTGGAAGGCACTCGCCTCTCGGTGTTGCCCCTATTATAATTCTTGACTAGCTCGCCCGCTTCTTTTGGACCCGAGAGATTGCTTCCATTTCTAAGCTTTAAGTCTCGCGTGGTTAACGATTTGCACGAGTGAATATTTCGGACTTGCTCCCCTTTTCCTTTTTTCTGCCCTTGCCAGAGGGGCTGCAGCTTTTCCCGTACTGTCCGTCATCTTTGAGACTGTTGCATAGGCTTCTCCCCATTTTTTTTTCCTTTCGATCCACCGAGCCTTAAAGGGACAATTTCTGCGGTTTAAGATTTTAGGATTTTTGTATTCTGCCCCTGTTTTCCGGATAAATTTCGCAGTGGCCATCGGGATCTTCTCTTTTTCGTGCTACTTCAAAGGATTCTCTATGCCCTCATTTTCTGTTTAGCACTTTTTTCTGACCGGATGACTCACACCAACAACTCTAAGTCTTCGCTGAGGTTTGCTCGTCCTAAATCCATGCGAACACAGACCCCGGCGCTCGAATGGTCGTTGAGTTGTTGTCATGTCCTTTCTATGGAGGATGTACTACCCCCCCCCCCTCTGCTCGGTGCGTCGATTTGGAGTTCTGAGAGTAATTTGCATTCCTCCTCAAAGGCGTTACCCTTGCGCTTTTTTTCTTTTTGGGGATCCACCATGCCCTTCCGCAGCCCAACCTCAGTAGTTTGTCGGAGCTGGGTCTCCGCCATTGGTGCCGGTCTTGAGAGCCCGTGTTTCATGTTTCGGACGGGATCTTTGGATCCCTGGTGGAAGATTTTTACGCCCATGGAACCATACTCTACGCTACGAAACAAAAAATTGGTTTTTTACCCCTTTAACTCAGTCAGGTTTGCCTTCTCTCGAGCGGCTGGTAAGAAATGTGCTACACCTGTCTGCCTGAACACTCTGAATTCTCTAACATCCGCTTGATCTGCAGTTTCATCTGTTTGGCTCTACTCCCCCTTGTCAGCTGGTTTCCTGTCTGACTCAATTGAGAATTTCTGAATGCATTTCCTGCTGGCAGCGCTCGTTTCAGGGAGTGTCTGCTCTTCCTTTTTTGACTTTTCCTTTCTTATCCTTTTGCATGTGTCCCCCCTATTCCTTTTTCCTCCTCTAATGGGCTCCTTTATTGGTCACTTACACGTGCGCGGGGTAAGGTTGTATAGGTAGGTTCGGCCCTCCGCCCCCGTTGATCTCCCTTTGGTGAGTCTTGGACTTTTATCTCTTTCCCTCCTCCTTTATCGATTCGCCTCTCTCCCCCCCCTACCACACTCACCAATTCTTCTCCCCTCCCTGATTATGCAATACGAGACCGCCTTCTTCCCACCCGTACCAAACTTCCTTTATCTCGCAGTGCCAAATTTCGCGGATGGCCAACTTTGCCACCCCCCACTTCCCATCACCGCAGTAAATCCTAGCTGGAGAAGAGAAGCCAATCCCAGTTTCTCTCCCCTCCGAATTGTTCAATCCCCGTCCTCCTGCAGCATAGCCTGTTTCCACGTCCTTCACCATTTCCGTATTCAGCACGCTCACCAGGCCTTCGTAACTTCGAGTAGCCAGTCTCTGCGACAATTCCCCTTATCTTTCGTTGATCGGTTTTCCCTGCGATCTAACCCCGTCTTTCTTCCCTCGGCTCACACCACTTTCTCCCTTCTTCTCCCACAAGGTTGGTGTCGTCTTGCCTTATCATTTATTGCAGATCCCCCCCCTCCCTTGCATCCCCCTCTTACTTCCGTTCCCCCAGAACCACTCGTCGCTTAAACCGTTTCATTTTCGTCCGGCTGCGTCCACCATACTTTCGGCTTTCTCCGGTAGGTGAATTTGGATGACCCACCCCTTTGACTGCTCCTCACTTCTTCTACAATGGCCCCCCCCAATGCAGCTCTTTCGACCTTCTCAATCCCCTTTTTTCCTCCCTATCGCTTGGACCACCCACGCACACCGTCTAATCTACCTTCGCGTTAAGTTTCCCTCTCCCCCCCCATCCGATGCCTTTTTCGCATGCCACACTACGTTTGCCTCCCCCCCCCTGGGGCTGTTCGAAAGACGCACCACGCTCATGCCGGTTCCCGCGATGCCCTTAGTTTGAATTATCAGCCCACAAAGTGACAGACCAAATTTCACCCAACAACTAGTTTTTCCGTTACGTCGTCATCCTCTTCCCCCACCTGTTTTCCTTCCCAAACCTGAATTGTACGCGTTGAAGGGGATAGTCTTCAATGGTCAAGTAAATCATGAAACTCTTAACCTCCTGTTTCTCTGCTTTTATCTCACTCCTACGATGCTGGACCACGCCCCTCTTCCAAACCCCCCTCATCCGAGATTACAAATCGCGAGCTTCTTCAATATGGCTCCGCGTCGCCCCTTCGGCACTACGCGCGACTTTCCTGCTCGGCACCGCTTTTGTTCGTATAGCTCCAGATCTATCGCCCTTCCCACCGCAAGTGACCTCTTCCTTCATTTCCCTTTTTTCCGGCGATGCGATCAAAATCTACCTCTAATTCCCTTCTTTCCGTTCTTTCCAATCGTCCCCCCCCCCTTAGGAATTCTGACAAAAAAGGGGCATTACCGCCCCCTCTGTTCTTCTGAAAAGTCCTCCAAAGATCATAGCTCTATACCTCTTGTTGCGATATCTCCTTTCCTCTCAACGGACCCTCTTTGTTGCTTTTACTACTGCTTTAGACGCTTCTACGGAGATTTTTGTCCCCCCCTCTTGCTGCGTCCCTCCCTTTCTGAGTCTGATCATGCGCCGTCTGGCCATGACTTTTCTTCCTTTCAGGGACTTCTTCTTTTAGCAGCATCTGTTCGGAAGACACCCTTTGAGCTGACAGCCTCTCTCCCTTTCCCGCTTTTCTCTCCCCCGTTATTTTACGTCTTCCTATTGAGGACTCCCCTGTCAGAAGAGAATTTCGTTTTCTGGCTTTGTATCAGAAGTTTACGCTGTGAGTTATGGGGTTTCCCTCTATTATCCCTGTCCTTATGTTACGAGAGCCTGTTCGTCTTCCTTTCCCTTCCCCCGATTCAGCTCACTCGTAAACGATGTGTTCACGTTCCTGAATGGGAGTAGGTTTTGAAGTCTTTTTGTTCCTCCCTTTGTTGTTTTTTCCCATCCGTTGGAGACGTCGTGTGCTAAGTGTTTGATCCCATTCGTTTTTTACGGATATTTTTCGCCGTTATTTTTTATTGGACGGCATTAGATCGTGTGTGATCTGCCCGGCGTCCCCGCACCTCTGGGCTCTCTCCAGGTTGTTCTGATACCGTTCCCCCGCCCCTTTTTTCTCTTTGCCATTAAAAAACTTTTTCTCCCTGGTACCTCGCTGGAGGTTCGTTCATCCCTCCCGCCATTACCCTTTGCCCTCGACCTACTTGGTGTGATCTTATTTTTCCAAAGGGATTATCTCTCCCCCCCCCCAACTACCACTTCCTGGTTTCGTGCGATGAAGGCGACTGCGATATTTGCCATTGAATAGGCTCTTTGTACAATGCGCGTTCGCGATGTTTTGGCCCCCAATAATCTAGCAGGGACCGCCGACCGTTGTTACTTGTTTGTCCTCCGTTCCTTTTTTGGACTTCTTTCTTCTGTTGTGTGCGTTTATTTGAGATTCGAATGGAGGCCACTTTGAGACTACTTCCTTCCTAATAGACCTTGATTTTGACAAACCGTGGTATGGTTGCGGCCAACGTGCAGATGGTCTGCTTCTATCCGAGCGGCTGCGACTGCTCGGGTTCCCCGAATATGCATTGAAACGACTCCTTCTCGGATCTCTACATCCCGGTACGCCGTGGGTCGCGCCGAATTTTTAATGGAAAAATTGCCCGGCTGGGAAACTTGAGCGATGATCCTCTGTGAGCGTCCCGTCTTTTGCTTTAATGCCCGTTCTGCGGACATTCTGTCGGCGAGCGCGGATTTTGCGCTGCCCTTTCCCCTTCCTTCGATTGGTTTGGCACGTGGGTGATGTTATTTTCAAGATTGACTACTTTCAATTCTATGTCTTTGTTCTTTCCACTCACGGCTTGGTAATTTTTTTTCTGCATAATCGGTTTTGTTGTCTTATTGGGGTCTCTTTTCTCTTGACATATCTCTATTGAATTCCGTTTTGAGTAGCTCTTCTCCTCTCCCAACAATAACTCAAACACAAGCACACTCTTAACTGCGGCTCTGCCCCGCCCGACCACAAACCAGTACCCAACCCCCCGGCTGTCTTTGATGATCAGCCGTCGCCACACTTCTTGCGGATGTCCCGGATAGTTAAACATCTTTCCTGCAACTTTCCCCACGTTCCCATTCGTCAGCCCCTCATTTTTTCCCCTTCGAGCCAGCTTCCTTTTCAGCATCCCTCTTTCAAATTCAGTCTCGCCTGCGCCTCCTCGGTTCCCCCCCCCCCCCAATAGCTCCAGCCTCCCTCGCGCATTTTTCCCCTTATTTGCAGACTAGCAATACCACCCTATTATGTATTAATCGCTTTGCAAGGTTTTTCAATGTGAGAGAGCTTCCCCCCCTGATCGTACAAGAAGAACTGTCCTCAATCACCCCTTTTTTATGTCAAACCAAAAGGTGGTGTAGAGCTTCCGTTGTCCTATCTCCCCTCCCCCTTTCCAATCGCCAAACGCAAACAACCTACCCGATACTTACGTTCACAATCACTTTTTAACCCACCCCCCCCCCCCCCCCATCTACCCCCCCCCCCCCCCCCCCCCCCCCCCCCCCCCCCCCGCCCCACCCACCCCCCACCCTCCGCACGCCCCCCCCACCCCCCCCCCCCCCCCCCCCCCCCCCCCCCCCCCCCCCCCAACCGCCCCCCCCCCCCCCCCCCCTGACCCCCCACCCCACACGTTGTCCTTCCCCCCCCTCCCCCCCCCCCCCCCCCCTCCTCTCCGCCCCCCCCCCCCCCCCCCCACCCATCCCCCCCCCTCCCCGCGCCCCCCCCCCCCCCCCCCCCCCGCTCCCTCCCCCCCCCCCCCCCCGCGACCGGACCCCTACCCCCCCCCCCGCGCACCACACCCCCGCGCCCCCCACTCCACCCTCCCCGACCACCCTCACACCACACCGACACCACACCCCGCCACCCCCCCCCCCCCCCCACCCACCCCCCCCCCCTCGCCCCCCCCCCCCCCCCCCCGAACCCTCCCACGCTACAACACACACCCCCCCCCCAACACCACACGGCGTGATCACCCCCCCCACACTCCCCCCCCCCCCCCCCCCCCCCCCCCCCCCCCCCCCCCCCCCCCCCCCCCCCCTCACCCCCCCCCCCCCCCCCCCCCCCCCCCCGGCTGCGTCCCCCCCTGCTGTTCCAGGTTGCATGTTCCACTCCTACGACGCGCATTCCCCCATTAATTCCTCCGCCGTTTCTCCATTTCCTCAGAACAAAACAGTTTTTTTGACTCCCGCCCCCATTTTCGGGTGGGAAAAAACCCCCCTTTCCCCCGCACGCGACAGTCGAATCGCCGTCGCCCGGTCTGGATAGGCTCGCTTCTTACCCTTCTGGAAAATCTCCACCTTACTTGTTCAACATTTTTTGCCGTACGAAAGGTTCTCCCGCTTGCCAGCCGTCTTCCTAAGGCCTCACATTCCCCCTCTTCCTGGCTTTTCGATGCCAACGCCCTTTTTTTGCATCCTAAGTCAACGCACTACATCCATCCCCCTCCCCAAAACACCTTCCCTTCTCATTATGGTAGGGTTCAGTTGAAACAACGGCATTCTCCAGATCTTTTTCTTTAACATCCCTCGTTTGAATGCACCCCTAGCCCTTAAGTGGAAGGCAAAATTCAAGCCGTTCGACTTTCGAAGGAACATTCCCCGTGCCCATCTGAACTATGGGAAACCCAGCCACCTCCCCCTCCAACTCCGGCACCTAACAGGGCTCCAAGTGGTGGTTGCTCGACTCCAATATGCGCCCAAGTTTCCATTCCGGCAATATCCTCAGTCGTTTCCCTCTCAGTCCGGGTACTTAGATTATGTAGCCGTCTCCTTTCTGCCTACCCTCTTCAAGCCATCCTTCACATCCTGCAAATCCACTGGGGCCAAGTTTAATTCCCCCCCCCCCAAAACTATTCCGTTCTCTGCTCTCGCTTTGCCTCCGGCATCCCTTTAGATCTGTAAGTCAGTCCCACCCCAATCTTTTTCCCTTTGACCAGTAACTTCCTCTTTCTCTTTCCTGTTTGTGTCTGGAGCCGTGCTTTGACTTCAGTCTGCACCTTGAGTTTCTGTCTTGACCCTCCTTCTTTGCCGACGTGATGAGTGCACTCCTCTTCCCCCTTCTCTTTTTGTTATTCTCCCCTTTCCCCCAGAAATGTGAATGGTGATGATATGGCCCTTTGGTACTTTCATTGTTCATTTCCTACGAAAACCTTTTCCTTCCAATCCGACGCCTTGTGACTTTCTCTTGGAAACGGTTTTAGAAGAGGGTTCAAGTCCGAATCCCATCTGGTTCGCTACGATGCGGGTCCCTCCTCTATTTCAGGATCCCGTTTGACCGAGTTACATTTTTTTTTGCGGCGGGGTTTCCAGAGCCTAGAATCAGCTGTGAACATACCCCGCTGCGTTCCTCATTATCTCCCACATACGCTGGATTCATTTACCATGATTTGCAGCCCCCTGGAGATTCGTTACTTACTCCGCGCCCGACAGTGGTTCGTCGTCTGATCCACTTTTGTTTCCTCCCCATTCGGTGAATTCCTACTTTTTTTTCTGATCCATTTGGTGTGGCGGGAATCCATCCCGCATCTTATCCCCACGCGGCGCTTCCTACGTGTGGATGCTTCGTCCAATTTTTCTTAGCAGCCCATTCTTTTTCTTTCGCCCTTTTGACTGGACGGATTTCTGCCATCTTGCATCCCACCCCTTCCCGCTGTCGGGAAGTGATTCCCCGGAACCTCCCGCAGATTTATATCGATCGATTGTATATCTTTTTTTGTTAAAAGAATGCGCTAGTTCTTTTTCTCTCTCCAAATCCCTTCTCGACTTGCTGGACAGATTGCTTTTCCCCTTTATTATACTCCGCCGTCTTCTTTCAATTTCCCCTATGTCTGTTGGTTCGACACAGTCTTTTTGTTTACGCCTCCAGGTTCCCCGTTGTGTTCTTGAGCTTTTGCTATTTTTTTCGGAATTATTTTCTCCTTTTACGTTTCCGAAATATAAGAGCCCCCGTGGACACAAACTGGTGATTGGTCTGGATCCCTCTCTCATTTGTCTTCCGCTTCCGTCTCTTTGACACCTTGCTAGGGTGAAGCTTTCTCATCTTGCTCCAACTACCTCTTCGCGGCCTTTCTACATACCAGGTCCTGCAGCTAGTTCTGTTTTTTGCTCCTTATTAACTGTTGTTTTCCCTTTAGTCGGCGGTTACCATTTGCTATCATCTTGACAGATGAGTGACTTTCCTTGACCCCCTTCTGCTTGTGCCCCTCGTGAGGGACCTCTTTCTTTTGGTGGAAAGCCGATGAGTGGATTGGCCTTGGTTCTTTTCCCTCTCGAACTATTTTCTCCTCGCCGAAATTCCGTCACCGTGCCCGGGCCTTGTAGTTTTTTTCTCCGGATTGCAGAAGCCTAAATTTGTGGTTTTTTGAGTATTTTTTCCTTGGCATTGATTTTCCTCCGTTGTTTTTGAGAGGATGTCAATTGAGCCGCTGATCCACTCCACCCCCCCCCACCTTTAAGTCGGCTCCTCCGCCAACAACTCCCCAACGGTCTCCTTCTGACCGCCGTCGCACATTCGTTAGGATTTCCCAAATAGTTGCTCCCCCCAACGCTGCCCCCCATCATTCTTCCCAGTCAATCCGCCGCTGCTAGTACTCCGGAATCCCTTCGCGGGCGCCGATGGAATTTCCATCAGAGCGCACTCCGCCTGCGCCAATTCTTTGGCCACTCTCCCTAACCACCGATGCGCATTTCTTCCATCCGTTGCCACAGGATACACAACTTGCAGCTCTAAATCCTCATGGATGTCTTGGTCAGGCAGGCCATAGAGCTTACAACCCCTCTCAAGTAAGAACTCCCCGGACTCCTCCCCCATTTGCATTACACCACAAGGGGAGTCTCTATTTTGACGTAAGCTTCCCGCCGTGCCTCGAAAGATCCCCAAAAATCCCCACCCCTCCCGCCTTTCACATCCTGTCTTTCCCCCCAGGCTGCGTTAAACTTCCGCCCTCCTCTTGTGAATGGATGTAAACACTCGAAGGACCCTCCCCTTCTATCCCCTTTACCTTTCCTTCCCCAGTTGTTCTCTCATGCCGAAAACGATGGCCCCGTTCGAGTCTCTTCACCCTCCCTCCCTCGCTCACGTCCACGATACCACCCCGTACCATCTCGGCGGGTCGTTCGATTTTCTCCTAATCTAACTTCTAACCTTCTCCTTTCTGATTACACATCGTTGCCTACATTTGTATCATACCAACTCCATGGTTCCTAGCCGTCTTTTTAAGCATGCATTCCTTCCATAACTCTAGAACCTTCTTCCTCGATGACTTTTCCCACACCTCCGCATCAACAAACAAAGTCCCCAAATCCAGATTCCCCCCTTATCCAGCACGCTCCTGGGCTCAGCCTGCTTCCCCCTATCTCCCTTTGTCTGAACACTTGTCCCTCTGACCTCTTCTCCTCCCAGTCCCCCAGTGCATGGAAAACTTCGGTTTCCCACGCTTTTCCCCTTCAACCATCCTTTCATCCTCTGTGAACCTCAATCCAGAATTTACACTTTCCCAACTTCCTCAACGCTTCTCCCCTCCAGTCGATGGTTCGCCCCTTCTAAGAGTTCTTCCTCTGCTAATTCCGTTTCAGCGTCCGCGTTTTACTCATTTCCGTCAAAGTTTGTAACCAAGATGTATCCGCGCTCCCGCATATCCTCAGCGCTTTGCCCCTCACGTGTGGCCGTGCGCTACCTCCTCCGTTGAGGCCCTACAGGCGATTCACCCCGCGGCCCCCGGTAGAAGCTTCGTTCGGTTAGTCACAGCCCCTTTCCGTTCTTAAAAGACTCCTCGGCCT
>Ga0179593_1279812_pt1 | contig 10733 bp, 9 predicted proteins | sample CZODoug2_1_08_16_FD_185931 | JGI IMG/M metagenome (GOLD analysis project Ga0179593, IMG submission 185931) | Vadose zone soil fungal communities from Angelo Coast Range Reserve, California, USA - CZODoug2_1_08_16fungal (PacBio error correction) | ecosystem: Environmental > Terrestrial > Soil >... | reverse complement strand
CATTTGACCTTGATTCAGGATTTCCCCCGCATGCTGTCGTTTCCAAACCTTGATTCGCTTTCCCCAAACTTTTTACGTCCTAGTTCGCCTTTGTCCCTGTGATTTTAGTATCTCGTTAGGAGAGCTTTTTGTTGCTTATTTTTTCGTGCATCCCCAGATGGTTTTTCCTTTCCGTCTTTCGATTTCGGCGCTCGAGCAGCCTCCCCCCCCCATTCCCTCAGCTTTGAAAAATTGGTGAGATGATTTTCTTCCCTTTTTTAGTATGCTTCCTCATTCGATGAGAATAAGTCTCTCTAGACCGTTCTTTCCATCCTCTTTTTTCTTCCGAGCACGTGGTCATCGGCGCTTGAGTAAGAATAGGGGACTTGAACTTCGCTTTTTTTTTCTGAAGATCTGCGGCCTGGCTCCCCCCGCTACGTATGTTTCCCATTCCTCTTAGGCTGATTTTTCTGACTGTAGCGAATCTAGGCCTAGTGAATGTTTCCTTTTTCCTTTTTTTTATGGCTTGGGGGCGATGTATCTGTTCAGCGGCGCTCGCTGGCCTATAGGTTATGCGTTTCTCGTGCTTCCCCCTTCTCCCCGCGTTCCTTTGGAGGGTCAGCACGCCGCCTTGTTTGCCCAATCAGCTTATTCTTAGTTGAATCCGCGGCTGCACTGTCTAGCACCTGCCTTCCCTGAAGTCTGTCCTTCCCATCTCTTCGGATGCGCCCCCTGGTAATCGAAGGTCCTGCAATTCCGGCCTTTCAGACAACTCCTCCCTAGACCCCCAACCGGAGGCAGTCTATCTCAAATGTAATCGCTCGTGCCTGGTTCGCGCCCTTCCGCAGTGCGCTTCTTCGTTTGATAAAATATTTTTTCCCAAAAACCTGGAGCGCTCCTTTCCAAGGCCACCCCCTGCGCTGCCCAATTTTCCCCCCTGCTTTTTTATGCGCTGACGCCCGGCGTTTCCTTCTTCCCCGTAGGCGTTTTTCCGGTCTTCCCGTAGTGTTTTCGTCGAAAGCGTCTTCCATCTCTCTCTTCGGCGGTCCCCTTACTCTTCCCTTTAACTTTGCGCAGTTGGAACTTGTTTCTTTTTCCTTCCTTCATTTTGAAGACCCGCCCCTCAAACATTGCTTTTTTCCCCCGGTCGCGAGCCCCTTTGTTTCCCGTTCCCATTTCTCTTCTTTGGCCCGCTTTCCGCAGCAGCTCTTTGTTTCGGTGAGGTTTCAGACAAGTCTTTCTATTTGTGGCGAGCCTTCCGTCTTTTCTTGTATCTTTGCTAACTTGCTTTCGCGTTGCGTGCGAGAGAAATGTTTCGATGACCGCTTTATCGCGGGTTGGGGAAACCCCCGTTTTTTTCCGCTCTGAGTGCTTGTCGGTGCCATAGGATTAACCGACCCCTGCATGATGCTTTTTTTCTCCGTCGCCAGGTTTTGTCTTTTACCCCGCTTCGCGAAGGCCTTTCTTCTTTGTATTTTTATTTGGCCCCCCGTCTCTTCTTTTGAAAAATTCCCCGAGCTTTGTTTCTGGGTGTTTTCGATTCCCCACCCAGTCGCCCCCCCCCCCCCCCTCCGAGTCTCATCGCCTTCGCGAGAGGCTTCTACGAGTCGGCGAGCTTGCTTTTTGGCCCTCTTCTGCCTTCCTGCGATGTCTTACGGAGGACCCATGTTTTTTCTTTCTCCTTGGTTCGTCCCTCGTTATCCTTTTTTCTTGCGTGAGAATCTCGTTATTTTCTTTTCCGGTTAACCTTTTCGTTTTTGGGCGTTTTGTTGGTTCGTCTTTTTCCTTTTCTGCACTTCAGATGTCTCGTCAGAGTCTCTTTTCTTTGATGGGTATTCTTTCTACTTTCCCCGTTAAGTGGAAGATTTAAATTCCTGTTCTCACCCATCTTTTTTCCGCGCCGGCGCGTTCCTTCCCCCCACTGACGGTTGAAATGAATCGCCTACGGAACCGCGACAGTGAGAGCTTGACCTTCCTTTCCTTCCGCCCGTCTTCGCGACTTGATTTTTCCCCTCGCGGGAAGTTTTTCTAAATCTCATTGAAATTTTTTTCTCTTCCCCCTTTTCTTGGAGTGGACTTACATGCTGCTTTTTCGTCGATTTTCTTGGTCGTAACCCCGCCCTCTGCTTCGACCTTCCATTTCTATACGGAATGTCCTTATTTTCCTCGGTGCAGTAAGTTTTGCGCCCAGTCTTCTTCTTTCCCCTTTCGTCCTTACGGATGAGTATTTCCCCAATGGAAGCTGAACTCCCTCTTCCTCTTGTTGTTGTTGTCGAGATCATTCTCTGAATTTCCTTTAACCCTTTCTGGTGAACATTCATCCCTGATCAGCATCCTCAATGGAAAAAGATCTGCTCTAGGACAAATTCCTGAGTGACCTTTCTTTCTTTCAATGAAAATTCTAATCCGGGTGTAAGGACCGAACATAGATTTCACTCGGATTCACTTCCGACCCTGGTTTTTTTGCTCCCAAACTGTGACCTTTATTCCCCTCCCTCCCCGCCCCTCTTTTGTGGCTCAAGCCGTTCTCCCCCTCTTTTGCCCCCTTTTGTTACAAGCTCCCTTCTCCCTTAATTCGAGCCGCTCTTTTCACTTTTGATCGTAGCACCAGTTTTTGTCGTTTTCTTCCGCCCTCGTTACATTGGACACTCTCGAGTTCATCGTAAAGTCTGCCCCTTTGCCCAATCACGCACCCGATCCTGAGCGCCACAATTTTTTTTTTGCATCTCGACGACAGTTTGTTTAACTAAAAGTTGCCTGCGAAAACCTCGATCTCCTCCTCCAAATTAAATCCTGATATTGGCGGTCCCCAGGGTTAATCGGAACAAGCCCTCACTGTCCTCCGTCTCCCCATGAAGTTAACGCGATCCTCCCCACTCAGATAGAAGAAATATTCTACTCCCCCCTACCTCTCTTTCCTTTCGAGTTTCGCGACGAGCCTGTCGTTATCGTTCGTAACTTTTCAATCTTCTTTTTTCCCCCTTCCCTTTTCCTGCCAACCTCAGTCCTCAACCCCTGCCTTTGCCGTTCAAGTTTTCCCCTCCCCATGTCGAACCTCTATCCTAATCTCTCTGCCGTTTTTTTTTTTTCTAAATATGCCGCCGAATTGTCGCGAACAGGTTTTTCCCCACCCTCCTTCCTTTGTCCCTTCCAGTTCTTAAGAGCCCTTCCTCTCCATTCTGTTTAGACCTCTTTCAACTCCTTTTTCCCGAACTCCGCCCCCCCCTTCCCGCTTTCTGTTCCCCCCCCGCCCCACGATGTGCTCCCTTTCTTCTTTTCAGCAGCAGACACACTTTTACCCCCGAATGATAGCAGCCCCTTTCTCTATATTTCGCGCGGGATCTCCCCCCATCCTGTGTTTCACGCTTCTCCGTTCGCACCCCCTTCCCCCTTCTTTTAAAAGGACTCTTTTTCCTTCCAATCGACCTAATTTTGAGCTGTTTTGCCTGCCGCCCAGACCCCTTCTGGTGTTCCGCGCTTTTCTCCCCGGAATGTCCATCCCCGTAAGTGCCCGCTTTTAAGGTTCCCTTCTCCTGGAACCCTTTTTTTCTTCCCGTTTCAAGTTTTTGCGTTTCCCCTTGAGATCGTTGTTGTGCACCACATTTTGAGCAACCCTCTGGGAAGTCATCTTCATTCCCCGCTCTAGCTTCCCCCCCCGTCGCGCGTCCCTTATCTGAGAAGTCCCCTCGGTTTTTTTTTTAGTTTTTTACCTTAAAGGTTGAGGCCAGTTCCTCCTTTTTCCTGGTGGCGCATTCCCTCTTTTTTTACTGTCTTCTTTTGCCTTATTTGCCGCTTTTTTTCCCCCTTCCACTATCTGCACACTATATTAAGACTGTAATACCTTTTCGTCCCAAACTCGGTTCGTCCGCCCACCTTGCGGCTTTCCCCCATCGTGCACTGCCTCAAAGAGAGAATATCCCTTCGGTTTTTTTTGCTAACTGCAATCATCGCCCCCCACGCACGCCAAAACCCTTGAAGACACAGATCCCCCCCCTATCCGCATCCCCTTCCATTTTTTTTTACCTGCCTCCTTCTCTTGGACTTTCCTCCTACGGATACTCGTCAGTAGTCAAAGCAGATAATTTTTTTTACCAACCAACCTAGCCCCACGTTCCCCGTTTTCAAGTTCCCCCCCCTCTTTTGCCACGTGGAAAGTGGATACCCTCAATCTTGTACCGGCCTTCCAATACTGCTGCCCCGAGAAGTTTTGAGCTGCCGACTCGGCCCCCTTCGAAAGGGTTTCCACGGTTGCCGCCCTTTCGTACTTTTTCCTTCTTTTTTCAGTTTGATTTACCCCCGACGGCTCTTGAAGAAATCTTTTCCAGCTGGTAGGAATAGACGTCCCCTCCCCTAGCTCACAAAGTGCATCGGCCGACCCCACCTCACTGCCCCCCCCAAGCTCTTTTCTGACCCCTTTTTTTTTTTGTCCTCCTCAGGTTATTTCTGAAGGTTCCGTCTTCCTACCCGTTGAAGGGGACTTTTCCGGTTTTTTTTTTTTTTCCTATTTGACCTGTGTCTCCCGCCCATTTGCTGCATCAGATTTCTCCTCCCGCACCCCCGTTTCCCCCCCGTGGCCTGTACTCTGCTCCAAAAACCAGAGTACGTGCCTTCTCGTCTTGTCAACCAGTACCTTGTTTTCCCTTCTTAGTCATGTCTCTGTCGCTGTGTGCGGTGTTCTCTTTCCCCTTTCTACATACACACAATCCCCAAGGCCCCCCACGCCCTTTGGTTCTTGGTTGTCCTCGGCTTTTTGGTGGCTACTCTATCCTTCTTCTCCTCATTAATGTATTTAATTGATTGAAATTGGTTACTTTTTGCCTCGGCGTTGGCTGTCTCCTCGCCACCCTCCGGTTTCATAGTTATCGGTCTTCCCTCGTTTATAAGGTTGATGACATCTCTCCACTCTTGCCGTTTTCGTGGCCTGCAATTCCAGTTATACCTAAACGATGAAGGACGATTCGGAATTCCGGCGCCTCCTCAGCTGCATCATCACCTTTCCGGATACGACACCATTTTACAGCATCGTACCCCCCAGAGAGTGCTCCCCCAGACCTGCCTCCTGAGGAAGCAACTCCCCCTATCATTGGGGCCTTGTCCTTACGGTCCACCTCGTCTTCTCCCTTCCCTAATCCTCTTTTTGTTTTTGTTTCTTTCTTATCTTCTCCTCCCGATTTATTGTCCCCGGGCCTTTAAAGAGACTTGGGTTCTTCCCCTGAGGCTTCTTGGGGAAGGTTCCCTTTTCTGGGTCCCACGATGCTTCTCCGGGTATTCTTCTTTCTTTGGTTAATGAGATGCTGGTTCTGCTTTCGAGCTTCTTCATCTGTTTTTCTAATTTCGACGGGAACTGCACACCCCCAGTGAGGAACACCTTCCTCATACTTTTTTTTGTCCTCGTCAGTTCAAACCGATAAACCCGGCTTACCCAGATACTCTTTTTCCCCCCCCCCCCTTTTTGTGTGAGTGGAGAGGATTCATCTGCCATTCTCACCAAGTCCCTCCCTTTCTGCCCCAATGCTAACCCCGGAATCTGGTCAGTGCAGCTGGCGTGACACCATCCCTGACCCCCCACGAACCAATCTGTTTTCTTCCCTTTGAGGATTTGTTGCGCCTGTCAAAGACCTTCGCCTTTTGCGGCGCCCCTTTTTCCGCTATTACCTCCTGCCCCCTTCCCTCATGTTTGCAAGACTTTTACGTCTTCCTTTTTTTTGCGCATATCCGCTTTGCCACAAATGGGGTTGCGGGCTTTTTCCCGAGTCCCTCCATTGGTGGAGGGTTTTCACCCAACTTCACTTTTTAGGTCCTCAGAATTTCTGCGGCCCACCGTCACCTCCCGTTGCTTTTTTCCTCCGGAAGAATTGGACTACCTTTTTTGAGGTCCAAACCATGTTGTCGGCGTGTTCGCCTTTGTATTTTTCTTATAGCGCAGGAATTGAGTCTCTTTTTCGTATTCTGTGGTTCCACGTCGAGGACTCTGTTACGATTTTTATATTTTGGTTCCTTTCTTTTCCCCCTCCACCCATACGATTCTGAACCCCTTTTGGTCTTCTCCTCCTTGTTTGAAGAGTAGGAGATACATTATTGAATTTTTTGTCGAAGAACGTGTCTTTTTTTCCCGAGGATTGTATGGTTCCCAATTGAGCCCAGTTTCCTCTTTTGCGCTTTCGAGCTCCCTCCGGTTGAGTTTACTTCTCTTTTTTTAAGTATTTTTTTGATTCGGCGGCGAGTCTTAGGGCTGGCCCTTACCCGCCTTTTTGTTTAACTGGACGGTCTTCGATATTTGCGTTCTTTCTTTTGTGAGTTTATCGTCGTTTATGAGTCTTCGGACGTCTCCGAGCAGAGAGGTGGGAGCTCCTTTTTTCCTGCGTCCCCCACGTCCCTTATGACCTCGCCCTTATGCTTTTTCTCCCTCCGGAAATTTTGTTCATACTCGTGACGTTCCGAGATCGAATCCTTCTGACTTGATCCTCTCCCCCAGCCTTCCCCTGCTTTCGTGTCCTCATCTCGGCTTCTTCGTCACCAGTTCAATCGAAGCAAGTCTCCTCTTTTAGCGCGCAAACCCACGCCGAGAACAAACTCTTGACATTCCCATTGTCACTCCCTCCCCCCTTGCCCTGGCGAGCGAAATTTCCGTCCCAGGCTTTTGTTTCTCAAATCTTGGTGCCAAAAGTATATCTTCACGTGTCAAGAAACAGGAGTCCACGTCCGTTTGCCCCCCTTTTCCCCCTCCTTTGGCGGAAGACTGATCCCTCGTCGCCGTGCTGAGCGCAGCTTATTTCCGGTATTAAGATTTTGGTCAAATCCCTTATAGATAGATTTCGTCCTGTCCCCCATTACGATGCCCTTTTCCCTCGTGAGAATTTTTCCTAACGTCTTGAAGTTTTTGACTCTCCGCCGACTTTCTAAACTGGGATCTGCCTCTCATGTTCTCTTTTTCTGGCGTCTTTCCCTTGCTTCGCGCAGCCTTTTGGTGAGTTTCCAGTAACCTCCGGCATGCGTTCGCGGCGTACTTCCCGCTTTCATAGTTCTACAGCCTCTTAGTATTCTCCTCGCGGAATTGATCCTCTCATTTCTGTAGAAGATGTGGGTTGCCCATGGTTCGGGACCCATTTCTTTGGTGCTGTTCCCATACTTTGCCCCTCTTCGTATGAGGATAGCGTCCCAGGCAACCCGGGGCAAGCATTATTGCGTTCATCATTTTTTTTCTTTTTTCTTTTCCCTCAGTCATTAAAACTTCCTCTCCTTTCCACTTCATATAGTAGAGCCCGCGTCAATCTGAATTGAGATGGTGGGTTGTACTAGTCTGGCTTCTCTTCTTTCAGATCTCCTCTTTTCCTGCGATTTCGTTTACGGGACCCGTTCTTCCCTTTTTCAGTCTTAATTTGTCCATAGCATTGTAGGGAACTTTTTCTCATGCGCCCTCTCTGATTTTTTTCGGGGATTCCCCTTTTTTCCTTTCTTTCTGTCGGCTTCCCCGCGCCCCTTTTTGTCGTCGTCCCAGGTGTATGGCATAGTTCGTAGCTTTTTTTCCTATTTCTATTTACCCTTTCCACTGTGTTCTTTATTGGGAACGCCTCCCTCTATTTCCGATTTCCAAATTTTACTTACTTCCGCTCGACGTGACCCTTATCCTTCTGCGTGGTCCCCCCCATACTGATGTTTTTTTTCTCCCCTTTCCCGCCTAACTAATGGAGCCCTCACAGACGATCGGTCATGTTTCCCTCCTTTTCCTTTACCCCCAGTGTTTTCTGTCTTTAGTGGAGCCCTATGGCGATTTTCAGTTTTTACTGTTTCGTCTTTCCCTTAAACCCCCGCTTTTTTCTCCTCCATTTTCTTCTTTCCTGTTTAAACGATTAATGGTTCCCCTTTTCTAGTCTCTTTTTTTCCTCTGCAAGTTTGGCCCCCTTTACCGCGGTCCCTTTCTTCTTTTTTATCCCCCCCTCCTTCACTTCCTCAATTTCCTTCCTCTTTTCCACGTTGTTTTTTTTTTATCTATTTGATTCAGAGCTTTCCGATTGGTATAGCCCTAACTCTTTAAGTTCCGACCGTCCTTTTTTCTTTCTTCTATAGACATTCACCCCATGAAGTTTTTTTTCTGACATTCCGTTTGACCACCTTTCAGTCGCTCTCTTACGGACGAACAACGTCCGTAATGCTTTCTTGGGACGAGGCCGCCCCTGTTGCCTCCCCAACACCCTGTGAAATTTCCCCGATAAACCTGCCTAGCCGTGCTTCGGTCTATTTCTGGCGCCTCCTTTCGCCCCCTAATACCAATATGATTTGCCCCAGTCTCACCGTATTAGTAGACTCCGTATTCATTTGATCGGCCACTAACTTCCCCTTTCCAGTCTTGCGCAAGTGTGCCTATGACCAGTTCAGTTGAAAAATCCCCTCTCCCCTGCACGACCGTTCCCAATACTCTGACTCGCCAACATTTCTCTTGCATTGCTGACCGCAACTAAATTTTCCTGCTTTCTCCTCGATGCGTCCCCGCTCCCAGAAAACCTACATGCTTGAGTATGACAAAAGCTAGGAAGACTTGACAAGTCTTACTTCCTCCTCGCAGTACCGTTCTCTTCTTCCCCCCGCCTCTCTGGAGAAATTTCCCGTCCTAAGCCCTATTCCATCTGAGCTTTTATTTTCTGCCCCTTCCTCTTTAGTTATAGTCTTTTTCACGTTTTTTTTCCTTTGCTGAATTTCAAATAATATGCCTGAAATTTTCCCTTTCCCTGCCAGGCGTGCGCCACCTTTGCTGTGCGCTCCCTTTCATTCTAGCTTGCCATCGGTCGGTGCCTCATCTTTTAGTCCGCCCTTTGGTAAGAGAACCCTTTTCCCACCCTCGTTCCTCCGTTCCTTGAAGCAAGTTCTCTCCCTCGTCTTGAACCTTTTCTTCGCCCGCTTAAAAGCCGCCTGTCCCTCCCTCCCGCTTCTTTGTCTTTCCCACTCAAGACACGAGATGAGGTGCCCTCTTCATCCTTCACCCCCCTGTGCTACCCCTCATGCTCTTTACTGAATCCCGCGCGTCCCTCGCGGTATCTGCCAGAATTCCCCCCATTCCTTTCTCCAAATGTCACCTTCTGTCAAATGGTTTACTTCTGTTTCTGAGACAATCATTGAGGCCTTTTTTTCCTCCTCCATCTGGTACTACCGGCGCTTTTTTTCTCTTCACGCACTATAGTGAAACGCCTTGTAGTTTTCTCCTCCGTGAGCCTGGCAACTCTTGTCCGCGTTGGGTGCCGTGGCGTTCCCGTTGACGAAGAGTCCGCTTGTTTTGGGGCCACCATTTGAGCAAAATTGTTTAATCACCTCCCTCTATCTTTATCCTGGCAACGGAGAGCGTCCATGAGAGCCAGCTCTCAATTTTAGTTTTTGCTCCGTCTTCGTTTGATCTCTTATGCTATATTGCAGTGTACCCCCCCTCTTTCTTTGGATTCTCGCCAGCTTTTGAGGTTCCTCTCAGGTGCTGGCTTGCTATATTCCCCCTTATTCGTTCTTGGATCCCTCTCTACTGTCCCACGCTTTGTTTTTCCAACAACCTTTCGGCGTGTGTCCCTCCTTCGGCGTTCATCCGGTTCTTCAAGCTCAAACTCCTCGGTACTAGCGCGCGCTACCTTTTTTTGACCCTCTCCCCTCTCCACTCCGTCCCCCCCTGACATCTCTCAATACTTAATCTCCGCCTTCCTCACCGAGCCTTATCTTCTTTTCCTGGCTCACCTATTCTCGCCGGCCCACAAGCAGTCTCCTGAAAAAATCGCCCTCACCATTTGATGTCTGGACCCTCCCCCAATTTCACTATTGACGTGCTTCCATTGGCAGACCATCAATCTTCGTCGAAACGGTCTTCCCAGCATGTCCGCCTACTCGGTACAACATTCGTTTTTTACCCCGCTCCCAAGTTTTTTTCCTATCTTTATTTGAAGTTGTGGTGACCCGACGATCTGTCCTTTCTTCTTTAAAGTTCTCTGGCTCTCCCTGTATTAGCGACACCCTCTCCTCCGCGCTCTAATTTAAGGCCCCCCCCCTTTGACCTGTGGTTGACCTGAGGTTTTTTTTCCTCAGACACCTTTCATGAATTGTTTGGGTCTTCCCCCGGCCATCCCCCGGTCATGTGAAGTGTTGGTCCGGCAAGAACCGTGTCTTCAATTTGACCCTTTTGTTTTTCCCATCCCGCCCTGGCCGGCCTAACTCTTCCTCCCGACCCCCAGTTTTTGGCACCTTTTCAATATTTTAACCCCCGGGCGTACGTATGCCCATTGCCCCCAGGCCTCAGTTGGCTATATTATTCGCGTTCACTTTGGATGCGCTCCGCGCTCGTGGCGTCCCTGTCAAGACACAAATCCCACCTGGATAAGTCCCTTGTTCGTGGTTTGTCTCGGTGGGTTTTTTCCCTCACCTCGGAATCCTGGTTCTACTTGTCCGGAGGAACCTTGTTTACTGTTTTTCCCTCTCGCGGTGGTCTTTCTTCATCAAGCACCCCATGGTTGTCACGATTTAGATTGGCCGCCGTTATAATTTGTCCCTTCCTTTTTTCTCCCCACGGATCTTTTCTTTGACTTCCTCCCAAGTCTACCTTATCCACAGTCTGAAAGTATGGCTTTAAGCCGGCGCCTCCTGCAGCGGATAATTACAATCCCTTCCCGCCAATCCCATTATAAGTCCTAGTTACCAGCGACAGAGCAATCTCCCCTTCCTCCTTTCGCCCCTTTCCCCTCCACTAAATTTTCTCCGCGCTGGTGCAAGTGTCAATTCTTGAGGCA
>Ga0179593_1262290_pt1 | contig 10733 bp, 10 predicted proteins | sample CZODoug2_1_08_16_FD_185931 | JGI IMG/M metagenome (GOLD analysis project Ga0179593, IMG submission 185931) | Vadose zone soil fungal communities from Angelo Coast Range Reserve, California, USA - CZODoug2_1_08_16fungal (PacBio error correction) | ecosystem: Environmental > Terrestrial > Soil >... | reverse complement strand
CTCCCTTTCCTTCGGCCTCCCGTTCTCGATTCCCGGCAGCCGGCCCTGCCCACTCAATATGCTAGCAACACCTCTAAGATCGGCCCTCCCCCCTGTCCAGTTCGGGCCCCCTTCTTGAGCGGATGACTTTTTCGGGCTTTTCTCCCATCCCTCTTGTGCACGTACTCCATGGAGAGTTTTAAATACCCCACCCTGCTGAGCCTCAAACCAATTGCAACGTCTCTCCAACTTTTACTGTGTTTCCAGATGAGATGTCTTCGCCCTTCGTTCATACCCTCCCCACCGCATCTGACTATGCTTCACCTGATGTGGTGGGACGGCAGAGGTCTCTCTACTTGGTGTTCCCGCCCCTTATCAGCCTCCCCCTACTCATACGGCGTTCCCCCCACACCCCTACTCGCAAAACCCCCCCCCCCATCCGCAAAGATTCACACTTCGCGAATACCATCTAGCGCCCCGCCCCGACACGATGCCGAGGTGAGTAGGCCACCACCATTCCTTTCGCCTCCGGCTCTCCTTCGCGGCGATTTCCCCTTCTGCAACGCATTATAATTTGGAATGTCCTCTCATTCCGCACCCGACGCCCTCTCATCTTGAGTTTACAAGAGTCCGCTCCTTTCCAGGTTCCGACTCCTCGAGGTCAAGTTCCACCCCCTCTGGACCCGCTGTACGTCTTCTTTTAACATCCCCAAATAGAAAGACCCTCTTTGGATAGCCTGGGTTCCTAACTTCCCCGTCTTCCGTTATTGTACCTAGTTTTCGTAGTGTACAGTTAGATCTTCGGGACGTTCTTTTCGTCTTCGCTCAGAACTGGTCATAAGAAGAAGAAGAGGATTTCACGTCACTCGCTCCGACCTCGATAACGTGATAACCTCAGGCAAGGACATGGGTTGCCCCTTGCGCTCGAGCCGGTTGAGATTGACACATGAGCTGCTCACTCCTCCAGCTCGCCCTAAGCTTTTCCGCTATTTTTACAAAAATTAACAGCAAACAAAGCCCGTGCCCCCCGAAGCAGTATTGATTGTTTTCCAGCACACGGTCACCAGTAACGGCGAAGGTGACCCCCGTAGTCCATATCTGCGCCTGGACCAGAAGTGACCTGGTCCATTCTCATTCTTTTAGCATCCCAGAGGGCCCGATGGGTTGCTTTACGTCCTTCGCTCACCCATCCCCCTTTGGTCTTAGCAGCATGCGGTGGCCACTACCCGCCCCCCAAATTTGCCGTCACTCACTTCATGCTGCCCTTCGGACAGCGCATGAGAAGGCCTTAGGATTGGTTCTCGACGTTCTCAAACCTTGCTTACTGGGGACGCATTCGCTGTCCTTCTTCTCCCAGATACTGAATTAGGCAGTCTTCCCATCTGTCTGTCCATTGTAGTAATATTGTTTTTACGAACTATTCTAATAGGTAGCAATCGTATCTACAGGTATATACAGGCCCTTCCCCCTCTCGTGTCCTTCCCACGCATGGGCCCCCTCAAATCTTTCCCCAGCCTTTCTTTATCCCATTCTTTTTGTTGTTAGTGATTTGTAACTATTCCCCTGCGTTGTGCCCACCTTGCGAAAGTGTTGACGACGTAATTTTTCTTTCTGTCGTATGCGCAAGCTTGGCGACTTACTCAGTCGTGCCCCCCTCTCGCGCGTGTATTAATGTAAAAGCAAGTTCTTCCACGGCAAGTACTTTCCCAGGACTCCTTTCCGCAGCAGTCGCCTTTTGGAGTACTCCATGTTTTTTTAGTTCTGGACGTTACTGAGACCTCTCCCTTCAAAGGTCCTTTCATGCGCTTTCAATTCAGGATGAATTTCGTTGCTTCCGAATTGTTCTTTATTTGACCAGGTGCGTGTTCAATCCAAAGGTTTGCTTTCTCTGAAGCTATACCCCCATCCACAAAAGATGGTTACACCAGACTTTTGTACAAGTTCTCTTGCTGTCGGTAGCGTTGACCTTAGTGCGTAATAGTGCGCTCCGCCGGTGAACTTTTTTACCCAGTTTCCTGGCCCCCGTGTTGACGGGGCTGACGATTATAGACTGCCGAACCTAGGTTTTTTTGCTGCCCGGGTTGTTTTCATGTTTTTGTGTAGTAGAGATTCGACCGATGGCGGCTTAGTCTGGCGGTCTGCGTTTCCCCCAATTCTAAACGCTTAGCGCGCAAGTTCCATTTCCTGTTTTGGGTTCCAGCAGCGGTTTCTCTCTTTCCTCGTCCTGCTGTCGTTCTGATCGCTTTCTGCTCTTGTCCGCACCGTTGGCGCGCGGGCCGCCATCCCTTTCGCTTTTTCCCCCTTTAACCGAGCAGATTCCTCACTTTTTCCTAATACCGGAAAGACTGGTCCTGTTGTGAACCCAATTCTTAAAGCCCTTTGTGTTCGTTGTTACTTTTTCTCCATATTTGGTTTCTCCATCCCCCTGAGGGGCTCTATCGATTTCATCGTATGTGATTACGCGAGATTCTCCCCCCCTGGCCCTTCTCCTCTCCTCCTAATTAGACGCCCGAAGCGTTTGCGTTTCTTCATTTCGTGCTTGTCCCCAAATGTTGACTGCTTACCTGGGTTTTCACTCCTCCTGCCTCCTGTCGCGGATAATCCCGTTTTTTTTCCCGCACTCTGACTCTGAGTCCCACTTTTGTTTGCTGCGATCTTGTATTTCGCGTTATTTTCCTTCCTTTTCCGCTGTTTTTCGGGTTTGTGTTGAGGATTTCTCGCCCTGCCCGGTTTGGTTGATGTTCTGTCACACATTCGTTTCTCCTCCTCTTTGTCTGCACCACCTCTTTTTTGGATCTTTCAGCCTTCGTAGCTTCGTGTGTATGAGTCCTCCGGTAGCCGAGCAGAGTCTATTTTCCTCACCTTACCGTGTCCCGGAGACTAGGTTGCTTTATTTGGGCGCGATGTTGGATTTTGACCTAGACTCTTAGTGATCTTTGCACAGTCGAGTGTGAAACTTCTTACCTTTATAATCTGAATCGAATATTTTCCCTATCCTGGCTCTTCTCCGCTTCATCGTTGTGATTTTGCTTTTTTGCAGGGCTTAGTCCCTTCTCGAGCGATACATTTAGCCATCTATGTTTTTATCTCTTCTCTTTCATCTTTCTTGTTTTGTTTCTTCTCGCTGAACCCCCAGATCTTGCTCCCTTTTCCTCTTTGCATCATCTTTCCCCCTCCCCAACTAGCGAGAACCACGATGACGATAGGAGCCATTAGTATCGGTCCCATTCGCGAGCCTTTTATCCGGGCATCCTTCTTCCAGACGCTTCTTGTTAAGATAAGCTCGAGGAACACACCCCACTCCTCGTTCAATCGAAACCCCCCTCACGTCTCTCAACTCAGAGATAACCTCTTGCTCCTTCGACTTTTTTTTTTATCCTCCCCACGAACGAGTCCGGCTGCGTCACCTGATTGTCCGGATAATTTCCGACCTTCCTTTTGTGCCCCGCGATCATTTCGCTACCGCCTCCCTGTTATCCTTAACCCACCCGTCCTTGACTCAACCGCAAGCTTCAACCCCTTTGCCGCCTCACTTGATCCCAACGGCCAGAACCAGGTGGTTCCTCCCTGATCGCCGATCCCCCAGTCGGATGCCTGCTCCTTTGATCCTTCGGCAGGCATGATGAACAATATCTGCCTCTTCATTCCCGCCCCTAAGTCCTACAAACAGCTGCGCGATTCTGAGGTACTTCGTTCCTCTCCCTAGATCCCAGTGTTCGATCGCGCTGAACCGTCACAGATTCTATCGATTACTTACCTCGTGCAGTGTGACATCACCCAATCTTGCTCTACGGTGGGAACACCCGATTCGTGAATCGAGTGGCGACCTTCCCCTCCCCTCTTTCCGGTCTTGTCCAAGAGCTGCAGATTTTTTTGAGATGCTCTTTCGTATTTACATCCCCGCCCCTTTTGTCCATCCAGCAGCCGCCGCGTTCTCTCCCCATTCATCGCCGGCTACACCTGAGTAAGCTTCTTCTACGCCTGCCCCTTCCCTTGGACATTGCGCCGAAGGCCGGTCTTCTTGACCATTTTTGAGCCCGCGAGTATCCCGCCCCTCCTCTTTACGCCTCGTGACAAAAACACTGTCAGCCAGATTCGCAACCTTGTTCTCTCTCTTTTCATCCACACGGACCCATGCCGGCGCCTGTGTTAAACCTGCGCAAACTGAGGTTCGGGTATGACTATCCTTTATTTTTTTTTATTGCCGTTTTTTTTTGGACCCCCCCCCCTATCGTCCCTCAGTGGTTTGATTGATATCTTTTCTCTCATAAAAATCTTGGTCTTTTTTGCGCAGCTGTCGTGTTCCCATACCCCCCAACCCAATCCCCGCCGTCGTCCCTGCCTTCTGACATCCCATCTCACGATGCGTCGGCCGTTTCCTCGCATGTTCCTCGTCCCCCATTGGCGTGACGTTGGCGCCCGGTGGTTTGTGGTGATCGCCCCCCCCCGCCCCACCCTTCACCCAGTAGGGGGTTACAATACTACATTATTTACATTCCCTTGGCATTTTAAGTTTTCTTTTTCCAGAGTACACGCTTCGACTAGGTTCTAGAGACCGTTCTTTTCATACCGAGAGGTCCGCATCGTTTTTTTAGTCTCCCGTGTCATCCGGCTTCCGAATTCTTGACGTCCCCAACGCCAATTTGCCCCGACCTATCCCATTACCTATGCACCGACCTTACAATCCCTTCCCCTGCTGTTGTTGACGAGTAGGGAAATATTGCCCAAGGCGTTTGAACAGCCGCAAGTCTTGGTGTATTTTGTCCAGAGGAACTACTTGCTTTGCATATGACTTAACCTGCCTCTTGTGGTCTTTTTCCTCCGTCGAGGAGGTAGCATTATTTATCCTCAGGGTACCAGTAGTTCAAAGTTAGTTTTCATTTGCAACTTTTACAGCTGAATCATTATATTTAAGGAATAAGAGAATAGGCCATAATACATTACATTGCCTGGTTACCGATGAATTCTACGATAAGACCGCACCGAACAGTTAGTTGTGTCGATGTCATTTTGTTAATATGAGGTCGCTTAATTGACCCGCATCTTTTTAGGTCGGAACCACTCCCTGCTAAAGGGCCCAAGTTTTGTTCTTGGTTGTATTTAAGAGCTTCGATCCGAGCACAAACTTGTTGCACGATGTCTGGTCCGCCCACCATTAGCCTCTGAAATTAGGTATATCTAGATTTCATATTCTTGGATACTGTTTCATAGGAGCATTGTTAACTTGGTCCTACTCGGCCTCTTTACCCTTTCATGAGCCCCCTTATAGCCGTAATTCGAATCGAGGCCCTCAGTCATCACACTAGGCTTTCTGCACGCCCCCCTGTCTTCTAGACCTACGGTAATTGTGGACGTGAGACGACCTATAGCAGACTTCAGACCGAGGGCGGAGCAGGAATGGCGCGGATCTGGCGCTGAAATGCGTCACGGCCGAGTAGACAAGTGGACCAATGTAATGTCCGGCGGGAAAGGATCTGCCTGTTGCTCCCTTCGTTTCGTAGCGAGTGTTATTTCCGCAGGTTTTGCTTGATTTGCGAACAGTCGGCGAGTGTTGAGGGATGAAAATCTACGCGCATCATTTCAAGGAAGATTCGCTGCAAACTGGGACTTCCAGATAAAGTACTTTTCCTGTTCAAACCCCAATACGATTTGCGGTTTTTTTTCCTGTGCCCAGATTTTGGTCTGTAACCCGTCCTTTTGGCCGTTCGCTCACTTATCGAATCATGATCTTTGAAATGGTCCGCCCCAGAGCCGACAAGGAATTCGGGAAGAAGTGAAATTATCAAGTCCGCAGGCGATTTCCTTCCGGGGTTGGTTTTTTGAAGCGCCATGACGAGTCTCTTCGTACTACCTAAATCGTAAGCCCCGGATGATATTCAAATAAGACTGGTGTTGCGCTACTCCGAGATTGTAACCATCGTTTGGATCACGGGTTCGCGATTTCGTGGATTAGCCGCGGGATTGCTAATTTCGATGTTGACGTTCCGTTTTTGTATAGTAGTTCACTTCTCAGTATTTGTCTAGATATCTTATTTTCTCTTGGCCCCCCCCCGCTGAAGGCTCCCCCCTCTTACCCGCTGCCTCCCCTTAACCCATTCTACCAGGGGTATCGCCAGACTTCGTAGAAGTTTTTTGAGGTGATCAGCCGATCTCTATAGAGGGCCAGACTTCCCCAAACCTTTACCGTTTTAGGAGCCGTCTGGGGCTCCTTGCTGGGGCGCGTTTTTGGGAGTTTACCCTCTCTATTAGTTTGTTCCAGTTTTGCCGCTGTATTTGTTAAAATCCTTTGATTGATGGAAACTATTGTTCATTTTCCTATCCTTGGAGATGGCGCTTTGTTTTTTTTCTGCCCCTTGGCCGCAGGGAATTTCTGCAGACAGTCGATCACTTCTTCCTTTCATCTGTGACTTTCTTCTTTCCCTTCCCCCGTTTTTTTGTGTCCTCTATGTCCACCCCCGATATGTTTCTTTCTATTCGGCATGCAGTACCTTCCTCCCCTCCTGCCGTAGCTGATTTTTTGCCCATCCGCCCTGATCTTCTCTCGAGAATGCGCGGGGCCAGCCATTGCTTTTCCAGCCCGAGTGTGCCCTTTCCTCTCTCGCGGCAAAACCCAGGCGAGCCCCTCCCACCAAGTCACTTCGCCCGACCCCCCCGTACGGTTGGAATTATAACGCGGATTCTCCGGCTCCCCTTTTCTTTTTCAGAACACTCCCCCCCATATTGAAGGTTGCGATCACTGATGTGGTTCCCTGTGCAGCTTTTGCTCCCTCCCCTCATGGTGCGAGAGCGTTACCGCATACTTCTTTCCTCTCCCACCTCCTCGCACCAGCGCGATTCCTACGGGCGCTACAGATCCCTCCCTTCTCCCCTCCCCCCCCTTCCACCCGATGCGATCTTTCTCTTCTTCACCTTTGCCAGGGCTTTATCGCTCCCGCGCGGCGTCCTGACTCTTCTGCCCACCTGAATACTCGAATAGGAATTCCCCGCCCTCAGGTAAATCATAGCTGCCTTTTTGCTCATTGATTTTTGGCCTTTCCCTGTCTTTCTCTCCTTGCCTTTTTTCATCGTTTCCCAGTCAAAATAGGCGTTTATCCCCGATGATACTCCTGTTCCTTTTTTTGTCCCTTTCTGCTCGACAGGTACCCTGATTGGGATCGCTTGTGTAAGAACCCTTACCCTTTTCTTTTCGATTTGTTCATATTTTACCGATTTATTCGTTTTTTTGTATTAGATTCGTCCGCTCTCACGTCCCCGGTAGTCATTTTTTTTTTTGCAGCGCTTTTTATCTTTTTAATCTCTAGCGCCTCCCTCGCTAAATCTTTGTGTCCACTTCCCCTACCCGGAGGAGAAGTTTTGGTGCGATCAGCCGGTTCTTGAACCTCCTTTATCTAACCTATCCGCTAGAGACACTCTGTTCTCTTATTTAACAACATGACGAAATTATTTCCGAGTTACTCACGTTGCCTTTTTCTAGATCGTAGCCTGCAAACACCGGCCGGATCCTCAATAACTATTCCTTCGCGGCGCGTACGAGATGTTCCCTATGATAGGCCTTGAAGAAGTCTGGAAATCCGATGGTTTCTTTAAGATCAGGATTGACAGATCCCGAATCCCCGCTTTGAATCATAAGCGAAGGGGACTAAACACGACCCCGGCAAACCACACATTTAAGCCTCCACATGATCGTTTGCAGGACTGAAACTCAGAGCCAGCGGCGAGTTACCACCCAGGTTAACGGCCGGACCTGCGTCCTCCCCTTGACAAGGCGCCTTCTAACGGTTTTCTTTAGTACGGCCCGAGATCCCAACTGGCCAGTGTGTCATTCTCACTTAGATTATCTTTACACGGGACGGACAGCGAGGGTTGTCAATTTTTCCCCTTAGATGGGTCGGTCACTGTCCCCCGCGCCGTCGCACTCTTACACCAGTTTATATTACGAATTCTTTTTTTTGAAGCCTGTACACATAGTTTTGCCAGAAAATTTCTTTTCAATCCGTTTTGGTTGTGAGATAGTCTTGTCCACAACCTTTCTTTTCACATGCCCCATCTTTTTTTTCCAGCCGGCTATAATCGGATCGGGACGTCCTATGTAGAGGTGGAGAGTCTCTTTGACACACCTTCCCGCATTTCTTCTCTTTCGTTCAAGCCCCCAGTTCAAGAAGTTGGGGCGCATTCTAGGGAAACAATACAAAGGGGTGACCCCCAAGGACAATCCCCATCCTAATGTGGCGCGGGAATGCAGCGCGCCGGGGCGGACAAGTACGTCCGTTCTTTGTCATTCTCGAGACAGCGTTGGACTGACTCCTTTTATTGCTTCTTGTTCGAATTTGACATTTGCGTGTTAAGTTCTATGACCCTGCGAATTTGTTTTTGTATTGGCCCCCTCGGGTTTGCATTAAGTCAGATTTTGCTGTGATCGATTACCCCGAAAACACCAAACCTTGGTAAGATGTTTTCCCCCGTGCCATGCTTCTTTTTGCAACAGGTCTCTTAGATCCCTTCAGACTAGATTTTGGCGAAGTGTTCACAGGCAGCGGGTCCCTTTTTAACTGAATCGGACCGATTCTTGACCATACGATTATTCCGCTGGACTGTGTGGGTTGATGGGTTTTCCCGGAGCATCCATCTGCCGTTGATGACTAGTTAGCTATGGCCCGCTTTTTTCCTCTAACCGGCTTCGTCTCGTGTCAATCAATTTCAACTTGTCCGGGCCCAGTTATATGCCGCATCTTTGTGTTGACTTTAGTTTCTAGAGGGGTAGGGCGTATCCTTTGCCTGGCTTTGTGTGTTTAGAACAGTGTTTTTGCGCTGGCTCCTCTCCGCCCCTCTCACATCACTTGCCTTCAAACCTGGGACAGTTCCCGGACCCGCCTTTTTTTTTGTTCCCCTCGATCCACACAACACAGATGCCCCCTTCTAGCACAGCCAGATTTTTTTTTTGCTGATTTACTTGCCCGTGCTTGATCCGTCGCGTATTTTGATTTTTCCTTAGATAGCACCACTATTTCAATTCTCTCTGGACATGATCCCCCCCCCCCTCCCATATTCTATCCTCCGAGTTCCCGGGCTTCGTGAGTTTCATTCATATGACGAGTAATGTCATTTGGAATCAATGCTCATGCTTCCATTGATTATGCAGGTTACTAATTGGTGGTGATCTCCAACGCGCCGATCGTAACCCCGTCTGTTGCATGATAGCCGATTTAATTAGTCGTGATTTATGTGATGAATCTACTTTGTTCAGTTTTTTGGAGTTGTCAATAATTGGAGCAACGTCTTCCGTACTGCCCCCTCTACTCCGCGAATATATTCTATCTTATATACCACGACACTTCGTGCGCGAACGTAGCCCCTCTTTATTTTTACTTCACCAAATCAGATGTCTTCCTCTTTTCTATTAGGTGTTAGGTTTAAATAAGGGGCTAAGCGATCTCCTTCCCTCATTAACCGTCTTTGTCATGACTAAGTTTTTTGGTGATGGGATCCCTTCTTTGGCCTTCTCCCTTTCATTTGGCCTCTTGTTTTTTTCCCCGCCGCGTTTTTTCTCAACCAATTTTTCCCCCTTTCCTCTGCTCGTCGATGGTTCATCTATGTCAGTCTGGCTCTCATTTCGTTTTCTCCTTTCGCGTTGGATTTCTTTTTTTTTTTCCCAGTACATTTGATCGTGTTTAATCTTCTCTTTCTCTTGTGTTTTGCGAATTGAAAAACATTAGGCCGAACATGATCGACTCTCTCAGGCCTGCCATGCCAGTTCGCCGATTTCACCTTCAGGCTCGAAGACCAGGCCGGTTTTATATGAGAGACTTCTTCCCCCTTCGCCGGCTTTTCTCCATGCACGCCTTTGTGCACTGATGATTCCTCCTCTAATCAAAAAGACGCGCCCCTCCCTGAACACCAACTACAGTTGAACAAGTTATTTTTAATGATCCGACCCTTTTGCTGCCTTGCGCCCGTCGGCCTTTAAAAATAACTTTTCGACAGGTTCTGATCCACCTGAGTGGCCGGAGCAGACGGGCTACTCCCCTGGTCCCCCTCCCGCTCATCTCCGATACGTCCTGTAGACTGCACTACCCCAAAAACTCGTCACTTTCCTCCGATTCCCCTCACCGGCCTGTCTCCCGACGACGATTCCACTCCCTCTCCGTTGTTTAGATTTGAGCTTTTTTAGAGTCCCCTGACTTCGAGCCGCCCTAGGCCGCTGGCGGTCTCTAGGATCACAAAGCAATTAATTTCCTGATGCGACATCAGGCCGCCCCCGCACGCGTTGGTCCCCCGACTTGAGCAAGTCACGTCCGTCTCACCTCCTTCCCTTGGTGACGCATTCGCGGAAATTCCAAAATCGGACGATGTCCGCCCGGGACGTGGTGCCATCAACACCTTTTTTCTGCTCTATATCAGGAAAAAGCCTTTCGGTAATCGTTGGGTTTTAATACCCCTCCCTCTTTTTTTCCTTTGTACATCGTGTAACTCTGACTTTCTATGATCAGACTTTTATTTTATTTCGTCAAGTCGAGCCCTGTCCCAGTAGTCACATCGATTCGGATCTCAAGAAAGCTCTCAGTCTCCCATCAGAGTCCCCCCTCTGCGATACCTGCTTGACACAATTCATTTGAAATTTTCTTCGCTCACTGGTGAGCCTTGCCACCTCTCCACACCGAGCATCTCGCCCTCTTGCCGATCTGACCCCCCCCCATCCTGAATACACGGCATGCATTCCTTCTCTCTTTGTTTTAAGCACAGTTGAATAACATGAA
>Ga0179593_1261416_pt1 | contig 10733 bp, 17 predicted proteins | sample CZODoug2_1_08_16_FD_185931 | JGI IMG/M metagenome (GOLD analysis project Ga0179593, IMG submission 185931) | Vadose zone soil fungal communities from Angelo Coast Range Reserve, California, USA - CZODoug2_1_08_16fungal (PacBio error correction) | ecosystem: Environmental > Terrestrial > Soil >... | reverse complement strand
TTAGGGTTCATTTCCCAGACTTCCCCGCCCGTCGTCACAGCTCGCTGCCGTCCTTTTCCAAAATACAGGACCCCCTCCCGCCCACAGTTGATTGTTTTGTAGTCAGCCTTTGAGGAACCTTCTTTCCTTCCCCTTGCGGTTTCCCCGCTCCTCGTGCTCCCTAAGAATCATGCCGGACGACAGACTCTCCACCCATTCCCCCCAGTCCGCAGCCCTTCGGCGTATTGAGCTGTGTCGTTACGCCGCCCGCACCCCGTTGGCCATCATAATCTTGGCTAAGTCTCCCGTCTTCCTTAATTGATCACTTTCCGGTCCGTCCTCGATGATCCAATCCTTTGTCGCCGGTGGTTTTTTTCCCCTGCTACCTCACGCTCGTCCCCCCCTCAACTGGGGTGTGCCTTCCCCCCACCCTCTGATTTTACGCCGCCCCCGAGATCCCGGAGCTCAGTTGTTGGATTTCCCCTGTTCCCCCTCCCGTGCGACCCCCCTCCCCCCCGTTCCCCCCCTCCCGCTTCCTACCTTCTTTTTGGTTATTTGCTGTGGGGTTCTCACCACCTGAGTTTCCCGGTTGTCCCTGCCCTGCTTCCCCCGTTTTTCTAGCCCTCGACACGTTTTATTGAGAAAGTTGTACTCTGCATACCCCCTGCCTGTTTTTTCCTGCACCTGTCCTCTCCAACCGTCTTTCCCCCTCTAGGCTTCGTTCTTCCTTTTTCAGCTCCTTTCGTCGGTCTTGTACGGCAAGCCCCCGTACCAGGTTTCCTTGCCAGGTCCTCCCCCCTCCCGAAAACCCCCTCCACACGTGACCTTTGCATTGCCCCTAAGAATCCCTTCTCGACCTCAAAAGATACCTCCCCCTTTCCTTTTCCATGCCTTTTCGGCAGGATTTCCCTTGTAGCCAAGGGTGGCCTTTCGTCTGCGGCACCGGGAAACTTTATCCTGGTTCTGGCTCTACTTCGTGTATTTCCCCCTCCCCCGGGACCACTGCCCCTCAAGTTCGAGCCTGACGCTTCGTTTTGAAGGCGCTCCGTGGTTCCCTTTTTCCAAAACTTTCCTTCCCATCGCTTGTTGAGAGGTTTTTTCCGTTTTTTTTGAGCCTTAATCCCCAGAATTTTTTGTTAGAATCGCTTCCTTCTGTCTGTCCCTCGGTGTTTGAACCCAATTTTTTGAATATAACCCCGATCGCAATCTTGTTTTTTGCCCCTCTTGATCCGCCCAGTGTGCCCTCTTTTTACCACCCCTTAAGCCCTGCGTCACGCCTGGCAGCCGAGAATAGGGTATAAGGATTTTTTTTCTCTCACGCAAGCTCCTATGGCAGTTTGCGTGTCGCATACGTCGACTGTTTTGAAAAGGACGTTCCTTTTTGGAATTGTTGCCCTTTTTCTCTTTTTCCAGAATGTTCCCCCCCCTGATGGCCGTATCCTTTTCCTCTGGGAGTCCCCACACATGTACTTTGTTAGTTCCCCCTAGGTTCCCTCAGATTGGGAGTTTTCCACTTTTGGTGCGCAGCAATCTTCACGACCCCCGGGATTTCGTGGCCGAAACACTTGTGAGACTCCGGCACATGTTCTCCCTTTCTCAAACGTCCACTCCCAGGCCACGTTGATTCCTTTTTCAGACCGTTCCTTCGGTCATGGGAAAAGAACGTTTTTTTTCGCTGACCGCTGCCTGAGGTTTGCTTTTTTTATCGACACCCGTGTCCTCCCCCACGGACCAATGGATTATCCTCTCCTTTTTTTCTCTTGTTTTGTTCTCTCTATCCAATTGTCCAGTGGTCCGTGCGTCCAACCGCTTTGCCCCCGCCGACCTCTCGAATTTCCTCATAAGAGTTCCTTAACACCTTATAACCCCATTTCGTTCCTCAGTGGGCCTTCCCCCTTTGGCCCCCACTTTTGTCAAGTTGACAGATACATTTCCTTCTGGTCTAACTTTTGTTAGGCCACTCAAAGTTTTTAGTGCATTCTTGTCTCCCCGTGACCTGCAGTCTTTCCGAAAGTAACGTGACCTTGTGGTGTCGTCTGGCCATCGTTAGGGTATCTTGATTACGGCCAGCGTTCGTTTTGTGACCCCCCTCATTTCTGACCAATTTGTTTTTTTTTTTTTTTTTTGTTGGCCCCCCCTTCCGCTTCCATGCATTTTCAGTCGCAGTACTGCGCCCTCCTGTGTCTCTCTTGCGGGCTATGTCCCACACTCCTTATTACCTCTTCGATTCTGTCTCTTCTGCGGGAGCCCTGATTTTTTTCCGATTGGTTTTTATCCGCTTTTCAGCCCCCCGACCCCTTTCCTATCTGCTTTGCATCCATCCTTCCAGGAAGCCGGCAATCGTTTCGACACACGTCGATTTTATTTTTACTCCGCCCCATGGGAGCCGGCTCCCACTTATGTACTAGTTTCTTTCCCCGATGACGTCCCATTGCCTATTACCCTTTCTTTCCATTTTTTTTCCCGGGGCTGGCTTTCCCTGGTGACTACACTGACTTCTTAAGCAAACCGCCACCCGTTTTGGGCCTTTATTACCGGTTTGTTTGTGTTTTTTTTTGTTTTTTTTGTTTTTTTTTTTTTTCCCCTCCAGACTCTGCCCTTTTATTAAAGTACGTGACCCTCTGCAGACAAGGCGACGGGGTCGACGTTGATTTTATATCACTGAGATCGTCAGTATCCTTCTCTTTGAACCCCTTTTTTTTTTTTTTTTTTTTTTTTTTTTTTTTTCCCCACTGGAAGCGTTTAGGACTTGTGTTAGTGGTTTTAGTTTCCATGCACTTGCTGTACGATGTTCACCATTCCTGACCCCCCAAAAACCCCGTTTTTCTCTTTCCAGTTTCTAAGCGGGGTCAGCGTCGCTTGAGTTCTTTTCCCCCAAAGGCGTCTGGTCCTTGAGGCAACCGCATTTTTCAGTGGTTATTCCCTTTCTCAATAACCACTGTCGGGTTGATCCCCCCGTCATCAATGGCCATTCGAGGGACCTTTTTTTTTTTTGTATTTTTTCCCCCAACACAAACCATGCACCAAATCAACAGAATAGGGTCGTATTTTCTTTGGGAACGTGGCGGTCCTGCTGTTCTTCTTGAATGCCACTGAGCGGAGTTTCTTTCGTTTGTTCTGGCTTCCACAGTTTTTTTGATGGAACTTTTGTGATGGGCGTTTTTCGGACCCACCTTTTGTGGGAGCCGTTGAAACAACACCCCCTGGACTCAATCTTGGTGCATTTCTCTGCCGGCTTCTTTCTCCGTGATTCCTTTTTTCAGGGGAATATGAGGGTGACAGTACCTATTCTGCCAACGGTGGCGCGGTATACGCAATCTTGATGAGGAGGATGGGTAGGGGCTTTCCCGTCTTGTCTTTACCGGTGGCTAGGTGAGGGCTTGCGAATCTCATGGCACCCTTCGGCAGCGATGGGAAAGTCCCAGGTCGCGTTATTCATAGAACTAACCTCCTTTTTGTTGCTGAGTTTGCACGGTGGTTTCCGTAGTGTGTCCCGGTCTTCCTCCTGTCTCATTGATTTTTCGTTTGCGGTTCCACTCCTTCTTCACATCAAAACTTATACTACTCCTTTTTTTTTGTTTAGAGATTTTTAGGGTAAGTTTAAGACTTCTCCCTTAACCCCATTCTTCCTGGCCACTTAAAAAATACCTAACCACCGCACCTCATTTAACTTTCCCCCCCCGTGTTTTTCGGGCTTCTTGACATGCTGTAATGAAACATTCTTTTCCCTGCTGCCGCCGTGGGCTGAGTTATCTCCCGTACCAGCCCCTCTTACCTTCCTCTTCCCTACACCTGATACCCTTGAACCAGGACCCCTCTCCCTCCGGCCTTCATTTGATCGTTTGCGTTAACCCCGTTTTCTTGCACTTTTTTTTCTGAAATTGTTCCGTTCTCTTCCGCTTCCCGTACGAATTCTAAGATCAACAGCCCTACCTTCCAGTCGATGATGTGCAATCCGTTTGTATTTGGTTTTGTTTTACGTTTCCAGAACCAGTCCCGCCCCAGCCACTCAAACCCCTTTTCTCCCCACTCGAGGGGTAAGCATAAATCCTTTCTCACGCCCTTTAAGGTTGGCATTACCGTGCTTTCCCTGCGCTTTTTGGTGGCCCTCCCAACCCTCAACCCCCGTTCCCACTGTCTCCCCTACTAGTTTTTCTTTGCTGTGGTGTTTATACAAACCCCATGTTTCCGGTGCTACTTCTGAAGTGTTGTCTTCTCCTCTACAGTTTTATGGTGCGACTTTTAACAAAGCCTCCCCCACCAGGCGGTTTATGCAAATGCTCCTTTTTTTACCGGATGCTTCCGCTCACGTCTTCAACGGCTGCAGCTGTGTATTCCTTCTTCGGTTCTTTGGTACCTGCCATCAGTCCATCCAATGGGGCTTCATCCAGGTCACCCCCACTCCATCCACCGCTGACATTTGCCTTGTTTTTCAAATTCCTCCTCCAGGCAAGTCCCTTGACCCCGTATAACCTTCCCCGTCGCCCCAGTTCCAGCCGTTTTGCGACTGTCTTGTCCCTCCCGTCTAAAAGGTGGCAAGGATTTTTTTACGGTTTTTGACACCCTGGCCTTCTTCTTTTTCCCCTTGGGCTTTTTGTCCTTCCCGGCCTTCGTTTGGTAGTTAAAATTTTTTATAAAAGTTCCCCCAATGACACTTAAGGCCGAGCGAAGCAGTCCTTTGGGGACGGGCTTTGGCCTGCCCCCACACTCGTCCCCCTTAGCGTTTTCTGTGGTGGAGATTCTCCCCAATGTTTTCTCGTCCCAATAACCTCGTCTTTTGATAGAATAGACTTTGTTCCCTCTTCCTGCATCTGGATGAAAAGCAGTTAGAACGATTCGCCCCGGGGTTTTTTTCCCCCTTTGATGCCCAGCGTCTCGAAGTCGCATTCCAGCGCAAGATGGTTCCGCCTTCTTCCATAGGTATTTTACGGTTGTTTCCCCCCTCCAGCTCCCTTTCGTTCCGGCGTGTGGCCTCACGTTCTGATTTTCCCTGACGCGGCCCGTGCTGGAATTGTCCCTTTCGGTCACACCCCCTGGTAATCTTTTCCCTTATCTGGATATTTTTTTTTCACCCCCATTTCCCTGTTTCGTTGCCCCTTAAGGTAGAAGATTTCTTTCCTTTTTTACTCAGCAAAGTGCACGACCCGTTGAGTGGCCCGAACACCTTTTTGCGAGCCGTTTTGGTGAGCCCTCCTTGCAATTTATCGGTCAACGCAGGCCACCGAAAGGCCCCCTTCGGTAACCGAAATGTTGAGGTATTTTCCTTTTCATGAAATTTGATTTTTGCTCGAGACGCTGACGTTAGCCCCCTCTTTTTTTGCTGGCAGCGGTTGGATCGACGCCGCGGACATTTCCTCTCTATCTTTTCTCCTCCTCCGTTTTTGTTGTGTCTTATCATCCCCTTGTTGTCGTTCTTGCGTGTTCGATCCAACTTCCTCCCTCCCTAAATCGCAGTAAGACTTCCTTTTCTCATCCGCGTTCCTTTCCAACCACCTTCCCTAAAAATAGTGACGACCGTGGGCCGCGTTTTTCCACTTTTTTTTTTTTTTTTTTACCGCTTATTGTTCGGTTTTTTATCACATTGTTTCGGCCCCCCTCCTCCCGGGTTTTGCGCCTTTTGCTGCGGCCCCGTGCCCTGCCTTCTTTGTCCCCCTTAGTGGCACCGTGACCCTGGTGTTTTGACGCCCTTTGGGTCCCTCGGAGGGTATCCGGATCCTCCCTCTTTTCCCCCTTTGACGATCTTCCCAACGGTGCAACAATTCCCAGCACGTTTTTCCTTGCATTTCCCCGTTCACGTCTGCGCCGTCATGCCCCAGAACGTTACGCTGGCGGGACTCTTCACCTTCCCCCCCCCCTGAATACCTTCACTCCTCGGCTGCCCGGTGGGTTTTTTTTTTCGCTGAGTGTCCCTCGGGGGTTTTTTTTTCGACACCCCGGAATTTCTTATCTGTTTTTACTTCTGCTTTTCCTCCAGCTTTTCTGACTGTGAATCGCTTCGTCTCCAACTTGATTTTCCTTGCCCTTGGATCCGGCCCCCAATCTTTTTTTTTCCACAACAGCGGGATTGTACGATTTTTTCAACTGAGTCGAATCCCCACCGCCGGCCGGTCTTTCTTCCACTTTAGTTTTGGTCACGTGGCGGTCCCCCCCTTCCCACGAAGCGGCTAAGCACCCAGGTGCAACGCATTACCCTTTTGTCAGGGTTGCCGCCATATAAATGATGGCTACACGTCAGTGCCTAATGTTTCATTTTCCCTTTAACTGGGCTTTTTTCTTTCTTTCCTTTTTTTGCTCTACGATCCGTTCTCGATGACACAATGCCCCTGTCAGCTTGCTCTTTTTTTAGTTTCCTTGTCCCTGCCCTGCCCTTGAGTTGGCTGTCCCACTACCCTTGTGCTCCACTTCCTACGCTTTTGTCCTTTTTGATGTTGCACCTTTTCCACCGGCGCGGGCCCTGGCAGTAAACAGCATTGGTTGGTGTCGGGAGTCCCTGTTTTCCACCCTTTCTCTTGCTATATCCGCATGCCCAATGGCCCTTTTGGTCCCCTTTTTGGTTTCATATGCCCCCCCCACAGGCTCAGGTTCTCGGTCTTTGGGAACGGTGGAGTTGGCTTGCCCACAGTTTTTCTTTGACTTGGCCACCCCTGAGCATCCTTCCTGGTCTTTTGAGGGGGCTTCGTACCGCGTTTTTTCGTCCTTTTCCGCGTTGGCAGCTTCTTTTAGCCCCGGACACCAACCCCCTTGCGTACCCCAACGGGCCAGCAGCGTCGCCGGCGCTTTGGGATCGTGCTTCATTTTTAATTTTTGACATATGAGCGGCAACGGCCACGCTTTTCTTACCTTGTTTCTGGACGTACCACGCAAAAGCCTTTTTTTCTCTTTGTGTAGGTGTTTTTTGCACCTTTTTCTTTTTTCTTGTCATTTTGGTTTTAGATTTTTTGCTTGCTATCTCAAGCCCACGGTTTAAGTCGGTCGTCCACGCAACACGTTAGTTTTCCCCCGCAGTTCCTCACTCCCGACCGCCACTGACCGTGGGTTTCTTTGTTTGAGGTGGTGCCGTATTTGTTATTTGCTTTGTGTCCCCTGATGTGACGGGAGGGGCAAGCTGACTTCACCCCCTTCACCAATCTAGATATTTCTCTCCTTTTTTTTGTTGTTGCCTCTCGATTAGGGTCTTTTGTCTTTTGCCGCCCGTCAACTCCATTTAGATTCTGTTCCCTTCCACCCCTCCCGGCACCACCCACTCCTGACCCCTTGGAAGTTTGTGGCGTCTTATGAACGTTGCTGTTCACAATGTTGCGTTTCCCCCGGCTGGACCTCCCGGGGTTGATAGCCCTCCCGAATCGCCACCGGTCGCGGAAAGCACGTCACTTTCCCCTTGCCCCTCCGCCGCTCCTGCGTCATTGTTTGCTTTTAGGTATCAAGAGGCCCGTTGGCAGAAAATCGTTTGTGCCTTTTCAGATTACCCCCTTATGTCCACGATCCCGCCGCCCTGCCTCAGACCCCTTTTTTTTTCCCCTTTCGTCCGGGGGTGTTTTCCGGCTCCACCGTCACGAGAAATTCCATACCCCCCTGGCTCATCCCAACTCTTTTTTTCCCCCCCTGAAGAAGAGCATTTTTGGAGATCAAGGGTTTTATTCCAGGCATTCCGACTGTTGCGACCCCCCCCTACCACCGTCCACCATCCCGCTCTTCCCTCTTGACTCTTGTGTTATTTGATGTGGTTTTTCATACAACCCCCCACCACCAGCGTTCCCGTTTTTACATTTTCAATGATGAATTGTTTTATAGCCTCGACAGTGTTCTGAAAGTTTGTCCTCCCCGCCTCCACCCAATGCTTTTTTTTTCCAGCACTTGCACCTGCGCTCCCGGACGGTTCCCTCTTAGGCAGCTGGCTGCCGCCCTCCGGCTCTTTCTTTTTTACTGACTTCGTACCAGACAATTCCGGTTCTCTCCCCAATCCCCCCACTACATCAACGCTTGTTTTGTTTTGGTTGGTTTTTTTTTTCCTTCTTGTTTCCCACACAGGTCCGATCCTGATCCGTTTCCCCCTTTCCACTCTACCTCCCGTCCCCCCGTTTTTATGCGTGGCGGAAGTATTGCCTTGTTTGTAGGCCAGGTTTTTGTTCAGAGCCGTATTCGGTTCCGGACACAACCGGATATTTTTTACCCTTTTTTGGTTTCTGTCCGCCTTCGTTCTTTTTTTTAACCCATACGGCCTCCCCCGCCACTGCACCCCCTGTTTCTTTTTCAAGCTTTTCTCCCGGCTTTTTTGACCGCTTGTGTGCCTGACAACCTCGTCAACTTTGTTGTTTTCTCTGGTTTGTCCGTTCATTGGCGCGGCACCATAACTCGCTTTTTTTTTTTTATCGACTCGATTGCTTTTCTTTTGGGGAAAATCCTTAGATCACCCGATCAGCCCTTGTGTGGCTGACATATATACTTTTCCAGTCGCGCCGAAGGACCTTTGTTAAATTCTTCCTTGCTGTCCTTCGTGGAGTGGTAATAGCCCTTCCCTTTTTCATTTTCCAGCTCCGTTCGGGAGTTCCTTTTTTCTTGAATTCCGTAGTTTGGGGTGAAATTCCTTCTTTTAGAAGTGTTTTTCTTTTTCAGATCGTCACAGACCAATTTTTTTTTGAACTTTTTTTTTGTCGGAACCGTTGGCCCGGCGTGACCTTGGGTCACTGGTGTCATTCCACTCCTTCATCCCCGATAAGGTAACGGTTTGATAGCAATCTGCCCTCCCCCTTTGCTGGTTTTTTCTCCCCTTAGCCCAAGCGTCAATGTATCGGTTCCAGTCACATGTTTTTTTTTTTTTGGTGTTTTCCTTTTTTTTTGGGTTTTTTTGTGTTTGGTTGCGTCACCGAACTGGTTTTAGGTTTCTTCTTGGAAAGACGCGGATGATCCTTCATCTTTGATGTCGGTTTTGACTGGTGGATCCGACCCGGAGCCCTTTCTTCTTATTTTAATCTCCCTGTTGTTGTTGTTGTATTTTTCATCCAATTGGTCCCCGTGGCTGTAAGTGTCCAACCGCCTGCAATGACTCCCTCAGTTTCAGATAATCCGCGTGCTTTCCAAAACCTTACTACACCATTTCGAGTTCTCTGTTTTGTTTGGCCCTGGTTGACGTTGGAACGCACATTGCTGCTTTTATTCACCCATTTGTTTCGTCCCCTCCAGCCAGGGGTCGGCAGCTTCTGCTCCCAAAGTGACTTGCATCTTCTGAAATTAGTGGCAACATTCTCCCCTTTGACCTGGTGCGCCCGTGGTTAGGAGGGATTTCTAATGCAGTTTGTCCAATTTTTTTTGTTGACCCTCTCTGAACACGTGAAACCTTTTTTCATTTTATTCCAGTCGACTCGCCACTCAATGTCAAAGACCCGGATGCTGGAGGGGCCTCTTGACCACAGTTACTCCCCGACCTTCGGCAAGCCGTTTCCCTCTTCTGGGATTCCTTTTTGCGACGCTCTTTCTCTCGGTTGCAGCCCCCGGATTGCGATCTGTGATTTTCTCCCTTTTCATCCGATGCAGGACGCCGCAATCTCTTTCGAGACCCAGTTGCCTTGTTTCCCCTTCGCCCCCATGTTCGACGGACAACATTTTCTCACCAACCAAACCTTGTGGGTGTTTTGGGCTGTACTAGTTGTCACTTCCCCCCCCTGTCAGTTCCACCGCCTTGCGGCTCTACCTCTGCAAGTGGCGGGCTTTGAGGGCCTTTTTTACCTTCTCCTGCCGTGACACTGACCACGGTGGGCACGCAATCTTCATTTGTTGTACTTTTGTGAAGAAATCTTGCCACCTGGTCTACACTGGACTTTCCCATCACGAACTTGCCACGGCTGTTTTTTTGGCGTCTGGAGGTCTCTTTCCTATTGTCTTCATTGTGATTACTTTGAACCCAATGCCTTTCCCCTCGGTGATTTGATTTTTTTTTCGTGGAGGCAGTTTCATGAATTGTTATGGTAATTTTTCCTTCCCCACTACTCCTCCCTTCACTGCTGAATCATCTGCCTACAGCGCGTTTTCCCCATCCTTCTCTTGATTCCCGGTGCCGTAGAGGGATTAGGCCCCCCGCATTGGGTGGCTTCTTTGATTCCCCCATTTATCATACCAATGGTCGTCTTGCGATCCACAATCTCATTGTCCCAAAATGGCTCCTGGTCTTCCCTCTGTTTGGTGGTGTACGGTCCTACCCCACAACCCACAAGACCTTCCCCCGAACGGGAGGAGTCGGGAGGTTTCCCGGTGGAGTGTCGGCCACCCTTCCGGGAAGCCTGTTATTACCCAATTCCTCCCTTTTTCCTGATTTGATGCCCCGTACCCCCCCTGCGAGTTTTCTCCCCTTTTTCTGGGCTTTGGCGCGGTGCGGGATCATCTCCCAAAACAGGTCCAATCAGGGCAGGTCCTGCTCCTCCTGACGGTTTGTATTGATAATTCTACCCTTGCTTCGCCCCTGTGGAACGTCACGATTTCTGCCCGGTTTCCCTTAGGTTCGTCTAACTCTTCACCGCTCAATGACTCCCTTGGGCGGAGGAGGGGATTTAGTGTGATCGTTTTCTGTACGTCCAGGTTCTTATCGCGTCGCTATATCAGAAATTTCTTCCTCCTTTTTTGACCCCAAGCTGGCAGTCAGCGTCAGCCTCGCCGGCCCCTCTGACCTGGTGGAAGTTAGTTTTCCCCCTGGTGCCGTATTTGTGTCCGGTCCGGCCCCGAGTCCTTCTTTTCCAGGGGGGGCACGGTTGAACCTCCAATTT
>Ga0179593_1553458_pt1 | contig 10734 bp, 11 predicted proteins | sample CZODoug2_1_08_16_FD_185931 | JGI IMG/M metagenome (GOLD analysis project Ga0179593, IMG submission 185931) | Vadose zone soil fungal communities from Angelo Coast Range Reserve, California, USA - CZODoug2_1_08_16fungal (PacBio error correction) | ecosystem: Environmental > Terrestrial > Soil >... | reverse complement strand
CCACGGAGAAGCGATCCTTTTGGGCGACGCCCCTCGGCCGATCCAGGCTAAGTATCCAGATTCCCCCCTTACTCCAGACCGCTTTCTTTCCTTTAACAGGATTGCAGCGAATTTTTGCCCCTCACCAAAACGATCGAAAAGTGGGTCATACCTGTGCCCTTGTGCCCCCCCTTCGCTCCTTCCTTTCTCTAAGCTTCTAATACGGATTCGGTTTTCACGAGCTCCTTCTCTCCTTCTCTTTTGTTGTTGTTCCTCTATAGATCCCGTTCGGATGACCCCGCAACCTTTCCTGCGTTGGCGACTAGAGACCTTTCCGATTGGAAGCATGGCACCGGGTAATGGAAGCCATCCCTGATCGTTTTTTTTTTTTTCCCTTTCTGCCTCCGGACCCCGCTGACGTGATTTGCTTCCCTCTTGAATGGCAGTTCTTGCTGATTATGCCCCTTGGCGTGCCGTCCTGGCCTCGTGCTTTTTGAATGCATGAGACTTTCTTTTTTTCATATACGGATCCTTCCTTTTTCCATCACTTGCTTGCCCCATTCAGGAGATAGAGCGTTGCACGTGGGCCGTGCTCTTTACCCACATTTCACAATCTTTTCCCGAAGGAGAAGAAAAGCCGCCGATGCCTTCTTTTTTTTTTTCCCTCGAGTTCATCCCGACTTTTTCCCGCTCCCCTTTCAGAGTCTGCCACACGTACATGCCTTTCTTCCCCATTCTCCCTTGTTTTTCGCAGTACGGCTTAGCTTAAGATTAGAACATCGGGTTTTTCCCCTGCAAGGTCTGCTGAGTTGCTTTTCATCCTAAACACGATTTGCTCATGCATTCTTCTGACCCCCCCCGTTCTCGCACAGGGCCCCCCCCCTGGGACACTTTCTTCCCCCGGATCCGAATTGTTTCCTCCTGTTCCTCTCTCCCATGCCGTCCGCTTGCAGGCGCATAGCTGGTCTCTCCCTTCTCTCGCGTGACAGGTTGCGAACTCCACGCAAACAAAGAGGGAATGCTTTCCCTTCGTCTTTGGGGTCAGAGTTGGTTCCGGTACTAGCCGTTACTCTCGCAGCACGTTTTCTTCCCGGGTGCTTGTCCGGTTTTTTTTTCCCTTCCAACCCCACAGATCAGCCTTTTTTTTTCCCGCGGGCGACGTATTGGTGGTTTTCACTCGGGCCCCGCGGGGACAAGGCCTTAGGCTCATTTTCCTTCGTTTGTCTTCCCTCCCAGTCATCCCTTTTTTGTTTGCCCATTACTGTGACTGGGTATTTCCTTTTGTACCGCATTGCTCCTACAATTTGAAATTTAATTCATATTTTTCTGATTTCTGGTAGCCCCTCTTCCTGAGGGTGCCTGTTTTTCCACAGTTTTTTGGGAGCCTACCGAACGGCCGGCCGGCTGTATTTTTCTTCCTTTTCAAATACTGGGATTTGCACCCCGGTTATGCCCATCCTAAGGGACCCCCACAATGAAACCCCCCCTTGGGAATTGGTGGGCCGGGGGGTGTTTGTTTTTGTGGTTTCTTTTTTTTTTTCTTTTTTTCCAGGGTGGCGCCCCCCTGTTGGAATACTTTTTCCCTGCCACACTCCTTCTTTTCGGTCTCGGACGACCTTGAGACACTGCTTATCTCTCCTCCTCTTTGTGTCCGCTTCACGTGTACACGCCAAGAGGATTTCTTTCTGGTGGACGGCACGGGACGCTGGTGCTCATTTTTTTTTCTCCCAACCCGTTCCTCCCTTTAAGCCGAGGATATATTTCATCAGCAAGGGCAGAGTCCATCCTCTTGGGAAGCTTTGTTTCGGGTTCTGTACTCTTGGGCCCTCATGGGCGGTCAACAGCCTTTCCTTATTTGCCCACGAAAGGCTTCTATGGCGCAGCACGAAATACCCTCTTTCCTATTTGCTCAGCCCCTTTCCCAGGCGCGATGCATGAATGCCGGCAAATAAGGGAGCAGATCTTTTTCGGTGTATGTCCAAAGACCTTTTTTTCACGACTGGATGGAAGTCCGATCCATGTCTTTGTCCCAGGGAGTTACTGTCCTTCCGTTTTCTTTTCGCCGGGAGTGGTTCTGTTTCGGAGTGGTCCCTGTTCATTTTTTCCTTGCTTCCTCCATCTCTCTATTTCTAATCCTCTTTTATTTTCAGGGCCGCATGCGCACTGTCGGCCCAATTATTTTTCTACCACGCCCCCGGAGACCCCGGCGCACTCTCCCTGCCCTGCTTCCCTTCTCTTGGCATAATGGCACCGGACGGCCATTTTCCAGCTTCTTTTCCCCCCCCTTTTTTTCGGTAGACAGAGCACGAGCGGCGCCTTTTCTTTTTCATGCATCTCCGCGTCCTTTCTTTGCTCGCACATCTTCAGCATTCGTCGGTTGTATTTCTTGTAGTTCTTTTTTCCATAGCGCGAACGCTTCTCTTTTGGGGGGGGGCCCCCCGCTTTTTTTGCCAGTTCGATACGCCACTCTCCCCCAGGCTATTTCCCGCGATGCTGCTTTTTCTTTCATGGTAGGCCTTGCTGTTCCCTCCTTCCTTTTGGCTGAAAGATATCATAGGCTGTCTCTCTCTTTTTCCCTGAGAGGAACGTGAGCACATTTTCTTTTTTCCTTGAACACGGATTCCTCGTTGGCGTTCTTTCTTTTCTTTCCTCTCCAACTCCGCGATCAATCAGCTCGCTGGTCTAGGTCCGACGCATCCTCGTTCTTGGATTTACCGAGTTATTTTGGGGTTAATGGTGGGGTTTTCACGAAACCGGTTGTTTTCTCCCTTATTTCCCTGGACAGCCGAACCGGAATCAGGACCGGCGGCTTTTTCCGCTTGCCGCGCGGAGCTTTCTTTTTGCAAGCGGGGCCTATCCCTGTCAAACTAGGCAATGGAAATTTCACTGTGCCATCGGACAAGCCTCAGCCTTCTACTTGCTCCCCACGTTGCTTCCTCCCCGGTGGTCTGGATGACTGGGATTCCCTGGCCGCGTGGGGATTGTAACCGCGGTTTCCCTCCCAATAGTCGCCCCGCGGGGACTGGAGTCCCCTTTTTGGATATGTTGTGTGACCGATCTGGCTGCCGTCAACGCGGTCCCCATGGGCGTCCTATTATTGCTGAGCTTTTCTTTCTTCGCCACAAAAATCATTACCCAATCTGGCAGTTGCGTTCCCGTTGTTGCGTTTTTCTTGCATGTCGCGAGTCTCCTTCCCATTCGGGCATCAAAGCGGACGGCAGTATTTCTCTAGTCTGCAGCGGTTGTAAATGATTGTTTTCCCCTTTGCTGCCGGTTGATATGGCCCTGTGCTTTGATACGCCCTCTTTTCTCCCCATTCCCCGCGCCTCGTTTATTGATGAAGCCCTTTTTTTTTCTGAACTTGCCTCTTTCCTTGAACCCCCTCTTCCGCCGTGGGTGGTACTTTCTCTCTTTTCCCCTACGATTATCCAGTGATAGTGAACAATAATTGTCGTTTCTGCGCAAGGGTCTTTTGGACCGGGACCAGCGCATTTTTTTTGTATCCGGATGAATTGCCCGCGTTTTTCTTTTTGGGTTGCCAGCTCTCTCCCCCCCCTTGCAAGCATCGCTCTACTGAGGTGCGGAAGTTCGTTGGATTCCTCCGTTTTTCTCATATATGGGATTTGTGCCACTTTCTTTAAGCAAACCTTTTCTTTCAAGGCCTGCCCATTTAAGTCCTCCCCAGACTGACATTCGCGATCCCCTCCGCCCGTTTCCCCAGAGGGATTTGGCAAGCTTTTTTCCCATTCTTCTTGACCCCCCACTCTCGAAGTGGGCGTCCCATCCTTTTGTTCTTTCTGCCAAGCTCCGTTTCGACGTCAGCCCCAACGTAATAGGATTCGGTTTCTTTTTTCCTTTGTTCCTCCTTTTCCTCTCCTCGTGTTGTGTCTCTCTTCCAGCGGAGACACCTGAAAGACCCAATTCTTTGCTTTTGTTCGTAGCGAGTCCTTTCTTTCGCAGCTGGACGCCCACTTTCTTTTTTGTTAGGGTTCCAATTAGATATGCCCTGTGACCCAAAGGGACAGACAATCTTGTGATGCAACGCCGGTTCTTTTTCTCTTAGTCTTGTCTTCTTTCCTGGAGCTGTTCCGTCCTTGGGCGCGTAGGATCCAGTTTTTTCCCCTTTTCCGTGGCACAAATGATATACTTCTTCTTGAGAATGCTTGACATTCCCCCTGGCGTTGCCACGTTTTTTTTTTCTGAGAGTTGGCAAACCCGTCCTTTCCCCTTTCCAGGGCTGCTAAGCCAAGCTTTTTTTTCCTTTTGCAAGCGGTTCTTCCCAGAAGTTTTTCTATTCACCCGGAACTGATTTTCCCCCTTTTCTCCCTTTCGTGTCGCCTTCGGCTTAGAAGTCCGACCCCTGAAGCCAGCTTTCCCCCCCTATCCTAGGCCAGGCCTGCTTTTTTTTTCCTCAATAAACAGAGGCTCTGCTCCCCCGTCTTTCCTTCTCAGTCCTTCCCCCCTTGCCGGCCATGGTTGAACACGTAATTAGCCTTTTTCTTTTTTTCCCAACTCAGATCCTGCCGTCCGCTTCTTTTTGTGTCGAGATCGTAGGCGCTTTCCCCAAACCCCGGCACCAACACCAAGCGTTTGATGAAGCAATGCCCAAGTTGTATATTTTAATCCCCTCTTTTTTCTCGCCGGGCCCCATTCCTTCGTCCCCCTCAAGTATAGACGCAAACGGGCTTTTTTTTTTTTGGAATGTGCAGCCCTGTCCTCCCCCCTATTCCCCGCCGCGCTGTGGCCTAGTTCGCGACGTATTGTTTTAGCCCTTTCCAATCGTGTCCCCGCGGGGACCACCCTTTTCTTGAGACGTGGAATGGCTCCATTCTTTTTTTTTTTCCACGTTGTCTTCCCTGTGTATTCGGGTGAGGATTTGTACCGCATGCGCATCCCCCCCCCCCTTTCCCTTCCTATTTACTTTTTCCGATTGCGAGCGGTCTTCTAGCTCGAAGCCGTGTTCCCGCCGCGGTCCTGATTTTAGTTGGTGGAACTTACTTCACCCCCCCTTTTCTCGGGCACTCTCTTCCCCCCCCGAGTCCTTATGGCGCTACTTCTTTTTTCCTGCCACAAATTACGCCGGATGCGTTCAGGGGACCGAGACAATCCTTCTGCGCGATCTGGCGGTTGAAGAACCTTTCCTTGGAAGCCGGGTTAGAGGCTTTTTCCGGGCCGCTGGTGCTCTGTTTGTTGAAGGCGACGTGTCTCCCCCCTTTTCTTTCGGAATATCTTTCAAGCAGTTTCTAGTGTCTTCAAGGCGGAAGTCCATCCGTTTTTTTTTTTTTTTTTTTTTTTTTTTGGCCGTCTTGGCGTATTTTTCCGTGCCCTAAAGGCTGGGCATTTCTTCCGAGTTCTCCCCCTGTTCGCGGGTCTTTTCAACGGGAAGAATCGATGGAAGATGTTTCCTTTGCTGCATTGCCTTCCTTCAAACTCCTCTTCCCTGCTCGTTTTCCTCTTTGCTAACCGAGGGTAAGACCCGGCGAGCCCCCAAACGCTGGGCTGTTTTCTCCAAGCGCTGGAGCAGGGGGCGGGTTTCCTTTCTCACTGCGGTCCTCCGGTGCGTTTTGTTTTTCCTTTGCACACCTCATGGCCCTCAGTGCGCACATTCTGCCCTATCTCTCTTTCCTTTTTTGCTTTTTTTTAGAGCTCGAGCGGCAGCGCCGCATGCTTTTCACATCGCAAAGCGGACGAACACCGTCTCTCTTTTTTCCTCAAAACAACCTCAAAACAAAACCCAAAAAATTCCCTCGCCGTTTCTGCTCCTTACGGCCAGCCAGCTTTTTTTTTTCCTGAGGTAGAAGAGCCGTTCTTTTTTTTCTTTCCTTCAGGCAATGCCGTGCTCCTACCTTTTGCCAATGTCCACAGGATTCGTAGGTGGTATGGTTTCCATATTAGTCACCCCCTCCCTTGTTTCCTCGTCGGCGTCCTCGAATCTTTTTTTTTTTCTCAGGAGATACGACACGCCGACTTCCCAGCGCTCGCTTTTGCTTTTCCTCGTTCCTTGCTTGACAGCACCGAGAAACTTGAAGACTCCTTTCCTTTCCTTCTCCCTGTTATCTCCCATGCCACCGCTGTAGAACCCGTCTACTGACTAGAAAAAGGATTTCCTCGTTTCATGCGGTTCGGCACTTCTCCCTTCTCTCGCTTTTTTTTTTTTTTTTTTTTTTCTTTTTGCGCTGCTCTCCTCTTTATGTGCAGTCCCTTCTTTTCGAAAGAATGGAACTACGGGGTTTTCCTTTCCCGATAACCTGGTGGCAAATTTCTGTCCCTCTCACCTGAAGATAAGTTTCCGGCTTTGATCTGGATGTCCGCGTTGTCCTTTGCCTGTGGCACACAGGACCGTCTTTTTCAAATAAGGAAAATAGGAAATGGACACTTTTCCATGCGGTACCAGCCCTAATTCCCGTGTCACAGTACGGGAACAACCGGCCCAGGTTTTTATGACTTCTTTGTCTCCCCCCCTTTCTTTTCTATCATTGGCAGTCCGTGGGGTTTTTAAAGATGAGGGCATGCTCTTTTACGAGCCCGCGGCTTTTCTTTTTGGTGACTGATATGGATGAGTAAACGATCCCCTTGAAAGCCCCCCTTTTTTCCCTTCCATTTCGATGGCCCGGCGAGAAAGGACCCCTTCCTCTTGGCAGTGAGGAATAAGATTGTTTTCTCTTTTCCTCGCAACCTCTCGCCGGTCCGTCTTCTTTTCTACCAGATCAATGTCGGGCGGTTGGGCCGTCTTCTTCCTTTATTTCCTCCTTATCTCATGCCGTGCGAAATCAGGTTAAGTTTCCCTTTTTTTTCTGGGCGAGAAAGGACAGACTCCGCTCGTGGTTTATGATTCTTTCGCCATCAGTCCCGAATGGAATCTTCCTTGAAGGGTCGAAGCTTGGCTTCTTTCCCTTCTCGCGTCAATGTCGGACCCTCTTTTTCTTCCCTGTCAGTGGCAGAGCGTCTTTACTTCTGGAAGGGCACGCTGGCTCTTCTGCCCTTTTCGGTGTGTGCGTATCCGGCTGGGAATTGCCCCGGGTTACAGTGAATTTGTGCCAGATATCGATTTCCCCAAACGTGAAACGCACTTACGGGGACGTGTTCATCCCCCTCCCCCTTCTTTGAAGCGTTAATTGTGCACGGCTCCCGCATCTCTGTCAGCACCTTTTTTCAAGGACGGACAGCAATCTGTCATTAGCATCTGGCTCCCCATACTTTTCCCGGCAGAGTGTCTGTACTTTCCCATGAGGCTCCTCTTTTACCCAGTACCAAAAACTGTCTTTCTTGACATGCGGACCATGGACCTTTCTCTTCACTTTTTTACTCCCCTGTATTCGGTTTTCGATTAATCGCCCTGTCCCCTTTTTCCTTCTCCTCGATCTATGATCCATTTCGGATTCATCCGTATTAGCGTTGTTCCCGGGCCCCTTTCTATCTTTTTGCCCCGGATGGACGAAAACTTCGATCAGTTGTTGTCCTCCTTCTTCTTTTTTTTTCCTCCCACGCGCCCCCCCCCCCTTTTGGCAAGAGGTCTTTGGACGATGCTCTGTTTATGACTTAGCCTGGTTTTCTTTGCGCGGTGCGCAGCACCAGTTGCTGACATTCTGTCTTTCCTCCTTTTTCCCCGGCGGCACGCAGACTTTCCCTTCTCGTAACATTCACAATCAGAGATCCTTCCTGAGAGCTGGCCCCCTTTCACTCTTTCCACGCGTGCAATTTCCAGCCTTATCGACCCTGCCGCCGACTGCCTTGGTCTCAAGCGGTTAATTACTTTTCCTTTTGATCACTTGCACGCTTGCCACTTTTTCTCGGCATTAAAACTCTTTTGCTCTCCGTCGACACATTTGATTCCAGCTCTGACCACGGAAAGAGGAAGGTCTTCTCAGGTGGCTGCATCTCTGACGACCAATGTTCTGTCCTGTTCTTTTCTCTGTCAATTCTCAAACCGGCCCGACCCACGCCACTGCTTCCCTGCCTTCAGAATTTGGGTCGTCGGCACAACTCTTTCCTTTTTGAGCTGGTAGAGATCGTCGTCTTTTGAAGTGTGCGTGAACCCTTTACGTGTCCCACCCCATCGGGAGGAAGGCCCTCACGGCGTTATGGGTCATCCCCCCTTTCCTGTCTCGCCGGGCCATCTCCTCATCTCCCCTGGTGATTGTCCGGTGGATCGGTGGACTGGCAGGCCTCCCACAGATCAGACTCCGGGGCTTCCTTCCTCCTATTTGGATGGAGCAGGAACTCCCTTGCCCGTGGGGACAATCCCCCCTTTTCTCTGAGACGTGTCAATGGCTCACCATTTCTTTGCGTGCAACTTACGTGCACGGGTTCTTCCCCCCTTTTTTTTTCAATTCAATTTCCTTCTTTTCCTGAGTTGCTTTTTTGTCTTTTCCCCCTTCTGTCGCCGCGGTTTTGGCAGACGATAGGCAAGCGGAGCTTCCCACCCGTCCGCGGTCCTGACTTTTTCTGTTTTCCTGGAAATACTGATTTGAAACCGTTTCGGCACCCTACCCTTTTTACCCCCTCCGCGAGTTTTTTAGGAGAAAATAAGGGAATACCCTTTTTTTTTTATGGCGGGTCGGCGCCCGACTACTTGTCGCCCCCTGATTAGAGGAGTGCTCGCCGATCCCAGCCCTCCTCTTGACTCCCTTTTTCTAGGAGCCTTTTTTTTTTGGTAAGATGGTGATCAGATTTTTTTTCAGTTCAACCGGCTCTGTTGAGGTATCTTTCAAGCTCAAGGCCGAGTCCCCTTTTTTTGTGAGATGTTTGTTCGGTGGTGGTTATCGTCCTGGCCATAAAGGAGCGGACAGTTCCGGCTTTCATTGCCCAGAAAGGAGGTTAGGTCCTCTTTCCTCCCCCCCCCCCCGGAAGAATAGATGGACGATTTGCGCTTTTCCGGAGCTGCATTGCCTTGCCGTCCCCACCTTGCCGCCGCTCGGGCTTGATACCTCCTTGAAGACCCACCTGAATCTCCCCCGCTTGGCTGGCAGATACGTATTTTTCTGGAACTGCTTCGCTTTTTTCGTTGCGTGGTTGTTTTTCTGTGGCGATTTGAACATATTGGCAGGAAAGTGCTCGCTGACTCCTCCCTTCTTTTCTTCTTTTTTGATTGAAGGGCAGCATGCGGCCACTTCTTTTCCTTGACAGACACACGCCCTTGCGGGCCCCTTTTCCGCGAATGCAGTTCCCGCACCTGCTTCCAGGCGCTTTCTTTCAGGTTGCCCTTCTCAATTTTTGTGTTCTCTTCCAGTGCGGTATTGAAATCGAGTTCTTTTTTTTTTCTCTCGTATTGTTTTCAGGAAGGAATTTTTTCATAGGCGAGCAAATCGTCGCGATTTCGTTTTTTTTTTTCTTCCTCATCTGTGCGCGAACAGATTTCGTGGAATGACGTCGCTTCTGTCCTGCGCTTGAGGCACTTCTGTAACCACCCTGCTCCAGCGCCTTTCTAGGACATTGCGGGAAGCAGAGAAACGTTTCCCGGCGTCCTGCTCTGGTTTAGTCCCCTTCCACTTGCGCACAAGCGGCCAAGTGACAGTGCGAACCTGCTTCTCCCCCTTTGTTCTCCCTTTGAATGTTCGAGCCATGGATAGATTGTTCTGTCTTTCTTGTGTTGCAGGGGACAGGATTTGTGGAGTCGCCATCGCCTTTTATGTGTCAGTTTTTTCCCCTTATAGGGCACTCACCTCTTTTATTTCCCGAGCAGCGAACTGTCCCCCCCAGTGCGCGTTGGTAGGCTCTTTCCTTCTCCTTGGAAAAAAGGCCCCGCTCGTCCGGGTTGCTACCTCCCTTTTCGCACTCTGGGAAATGAAATTGCCCTCTTCTTTTTACAAAAGCCTCATCCGTGCACCTTACGGGCACTTTTTCCCCTTTGTGGCGGATGAATGTGGACTTCCCCGGTCTATACCAGCCGTGGCGGCCTGTACCTTTTTTTTTTTCTTTTTTCCCCAACCATCGTCGCCCGGGGTTTCTTCGCGGATTCTGTGGGGTCCTTCTCCCTTTCGTCCAGTCAACGATCCGGGACAAGACCTTTGCGTCACCTTTGCTGCTCTCTTTTACAGGACCCCAAATCATTTCCTGTGACGCCTTGCAGTGCCCCGCTTGTTTTGCGTGTTTTTTCCTTTCTCACCTGTCCGCGCCCCCCCGAAGATCGCCGTCCAGTGGTCGTCCCTCTTCCTGTCTTTTTTGCCGGACGAACTCTTCTGGAAAGCAGGTTACGTTTCCATTTTTTTCGAGAACGGAAAGAAATTGTAGTTCAAGAATAGGTTTGCCTTTTTACTGATCGACCTTCATCAACGGCGACCTGTGCCTATTTTCCTTTCCCCTAGTGGTGGACTTCCTCCCCCGATTTTAGACAGTGATAGTGACCTTCTCTCATGATCCTGCAAGTGAGCAGGTGCCTTTGGCCGGAACCGCTTGGGCCTCCTTTCCCGTCTGCGGCGTGGCTTTATTGCACGCGTGGGAACGCCCCTTGTTTGCAAGCTCTCTTCTTGCCCACGTTTTGCAAGGCATCGCATCTCATGGAGTGGGTGGTTCCTTAGTTCTCCTTTTGGCGCCTTATGATTTGTGACCCTTTCTTTTCAGAACTGGGGCGGAGGACGCGCCCCTTTTTCTTCAGGATAGTCCTCAACTTTATTTCAGCGATCACGGTTTCCCACACGGTCAGGTGGATTCGGAAGACGAAGTTCTCTTTCCCATTTTCCCTCCACACGTGCCTGCTTTCCTCCGTGGATTTTTCTCTACAGTCAAAACTAATCTTTTCGTTTCGTTCCCTTTGGC
>Ga0179593_1505663_pt1 | contig 10734 bp, 15 predicted proteins | sample CZODoug2_1_08_16_FD_185931 | JGI IMG/M metagenome (GOLD analysis project Ga0179593, IMG submission 185931) | Vadose zone soil fungal communities from Angelo Coast Range Reserve, California, USA - CZODoug2_1_08_16fungal (PacBio error correction) | ecosystem: Environmental > Terrestrial > Soil >... | reverse complement strand
CGAGGTCCTTTAGCTTCCTCTATTTCCCTTTTCTCTTTTTTTTGCTTTCTTCTTTCCCCAATGGCCCCCCCCCGTGTAAATTTTCATCATAAAGGTTTTCCTCCCTCCCAAAGCGGCCTCCGTTCCCTGCCCCCCCCCCCCCTTTTTTTTCGTCTGGGTGCTTGGGGTTTTTTTTTTTTTTTTTGGCCTGAATTTTCAAAGGGGCAAGGCCCCCCCTGCCTCGTTTTTTTTTTGGAACCGTTCTGTTCTGCAGAGTTTTCCGAGAACGCTTTGTACCAAGTCGTGTAGCCTCCTGCCCCCTTCAGTGACGATTCCCCCTTTTTTTGAGGGTTTCCGCACTCCTTCAGTCTTCCTACAAAGACCTGCCGGTGTGGGATTGTGCCCCGGTGAGGGAACTTTTTCTACCAGGAGGGTTGTCCAGTTTGTGTATCTTCCATGGTTTCCTTCTGAAAAGTTGAGCTTTCATTTTTAGCGTTATCCTTTTTGGACTTCTCCCCCCGAGAGTGGATCTATTTCTCCGATTTTATTTTTTCCAGCCACGATGTTTTGTTTTGTTTGTTAATTAGTAACACGTTTTGCTGCTAGAAGAGTCTATGGTTTCCTCGTATTACCTTTTTTTTTGAGAGGAACTTTTTCTTTTCGTCAATGTTTGCCCTAGTCCCTTTGGACCTTCTCTTGCTTTTCTCTTTTTTTTATTTGAGCAACTTCGGACTAAAGAAATATTTTTTTTTTTTTCTTGACTTCTTTTAGCCTTTAGAAAAAGGCCTTTGCGAGGATGCCATTCGATGTCCTCTCCCCTTTTCTTTTTTTCTTTATTTTTGATGCTCCCCTTCCCGTGCTTTATTAACCTCGAGAATGGGTTTTTTTTTCATAAGTTTTTTTCGGGGTTTTCCCTCCCTTTTTTTTTTGCCCCAAGTTCGGAACCCCCCCCTTCTGGCATAGAGACCAATTGAGTGGATGGACAGAATCCGAGCCCCCTCCAGAGCTCTCCTTTTTTTTTTTCTTTCTTGACAATACGATTATTGGGGCTTACCACAACGTTCCACCCGGAAGGCGCTTGTGGTCCTTAGGGGTGGGGTGAACTTCGCTGCCCCCCGAACCGAGAAGGTCGTGGTTTTGCTCTGCTTTTTTTCTTTCGCGGCGAAGGCCCCCTCCCCCCCTTTTTCCAACCCCCCCCCTCGTTTCCTCAGGGTCTTTTGATTCATGAATGACCGTGGATTTTTCCATCCTTCACGGTATTTTACCGGGGCCCACGGTTCCCACCCCCCCCCGATTAGATTTCTTCCACCAGGATGCTAAAGTGTCCAGTGGTTTTCTCCCCACCTTTTCCATTCCCCCCCTTTCTTCCTTTTTGCGAATCAGCCTGGGCGTAAACATTTACCGTTCCCGGCCACCCCCCTTTAAACGTTTTTTCCCCTCTCCAACACCTCCTCATTTTCCTCTGGACCGCCTATACCCCTTCAAGTGGGTCGGGTGTTTCTATTGGTTTTCTGCTTTTTTCCGCTCCTGTTTCCACACCGAGAATTTGTTTTTTTTTTTTTTTCCGGGCACCTCCCATTTTTTTTTTTTCCTGGAGTCTTTCTCACTCCGCCGCTTTCCGACTTTTTTTAGAAGGCCCCTCTTTTTTGGGCTTTTTTAGCCCGAGGGTCTTCGGCGTTTTTTTGCCTCCCAAACCCAACCTTTTCCTCTCAAGGATGAGGTGAGCTCTCTTTTCCACCGTACTTCTCCCTAACAGCCTCTCGACGAGTCCACGGGGGGTTCGACGTATTCTGACTGACTGGAGGACGAGTAGGACCACTTTTTCCCACTTAGGACATTGAGTCGACTCCTTTCCTGGACTTTTCCCTTTTTCTTTTCAGGCTGGATTGAGGAGACACCTTTTTTTTTTTTTATTTTTTTTTCCTTTTTTTGAATTAGAATCTGCCCCCTTCATCTAGTCCTCCCCGTCCCTGGGTTTTTCGAGCAAAATTCACCCCCTTCCCCCTATCTTTTTCCCCCCACAAGCTTCCTGTAGGCCCTTTTTTCGATTTGTTCTGCTAAGCGGTAAGAGTGCCCCTCTCTCCCCCAGGGTCTCCCCTGGACTTTTTTTTTTCCCAAACCCTCTCTCAGCAAAGTTGCCTCGTTTTTGCCCAACGCTCATTTCGCCCGGGACTTTACCTTTCCCTGCAGTTTCTCCCTTCTGCCAGATTTTTTTCTCATACTTTCCTTTCTATTCACGGCTTCCTTTTTTTTGTTATTTTGCCCCCCCCTTTGGCAGGTTTCTCCTCCCTTTTTTACTCTTGCTCTTGATAGAAAATTATATCCTTCTCCTTCCCTCAGAGGTGTTTTTTTTGAGATCCTTTTTTTCTCTACGCCCCACCCCTATGGCTTCTTCGTGACAGTTTTTTCAATAAGACCCCACCTTTCCGCCTTTTTTCTTTTTCCTCTTCCTTTACCCGGCCTTTTAGCGTTTCCTCAATAGTTGTCCCCTATTTAGGAGATTTACCGGTCTTTCTCAGGAGACTCTCATGAGTTTTTTTCTTTTACCCTGACCCTTTTCTCCTCGCGACTAGGGTTCCCCCCCCAGGCCCTTTATGGATATAGTCTCTTGAGCATTCACCCTTTTCTAGGTGAACATTCTTCTCTCCTTTTTAGAAGCCAACGAGGGCTCGGGGTTCCCCTTCTGTTTTTTGCCCTTTGAACTACCAACTAAGTTTCTGCACCGACACGGGTGCCTTCTCTCAGTTTTTCAGTTTTTTTTCTTGAGCACTTGTAATCCAAGGAGCATTATGTTTCCCCTGATCTTTTTCCTTTTTTTTTTTCTTCATTCTGCTCCTTTTGGAAGACTGCTTCTATCCTTTTTCACAGTCTCTTCCCACACCTTAGAGGAGCCTCCCTTGCCCTCGCCATCACCCTTTTTTGCGCCTCCCCCCCCAAAGATCCCTGTTCTTTTGGCCTCCCATCTTTAACCATTCGGCGCATTTTCTTCCCCCCCCTCAGACGACCTCTCCCCCCTCCCCCGAGTAGCTTTTTCCCAATCGGTCCCTAGGGAGGTCTTGCGAGTTCCGTAGCTTCTACTCTTATAGCCCCCCAATCGGGAAGGAACAATTATGCTTCTCGGGGGGTCTGATGCCCAGCTCCGGTTTCCTTTTCCATTCCCCCCCCCCGTGAACGTGCCCACTTTTTTCTTCTTTTCTTGCTCCGCCGCCTTTTTTCCTTGCGTTTTTTTTCACTTCCCCGTCCCGTCTTTTTTACCATTTCGCCTCCTTTTTTTTTCGTTATGTGTCGGCTTTTGGATACGCCCACTGCCAGGCTAGTCCCTGTTTTTCCGCCTGTCGTGTTCCCTTAGTCTTTTTTTCCTTCCCCCCCTTTTTTTTTACGGCGGGTTAAAAATTCTTCTTCCCCTGAAAGATGAGTTTCCCTTTCTCTCCGGGTGCCCCAAAATGTACGCCCTCTCCCAGCGCGAAGGCTAAGGTTTCCCTCTGGAATCCCCACTTCCTTTTCCCCGTTTTTTTAGCTCACTTCCCCAAGAACGAAAAATTCCCTGAAGTTCAGTGCCCCCCTTTTTTTCCCCAGAACCGACTTTTTTTAGGTTCTTTCTAGGAGCTTTCTGGGATCTTCTCCCCCTCCCCCTCCCCTTGTTTCTTTCATGTTTTTTTTCCTATCTTTCAACCCTTGAGAAACCTCCCCTGCCGAACCTTTTCCCAGCCCCCCCCTGAGTCCCTATTTCGATGCCATTTTTTGCAATCTCAGTTTTCAAGATATGTTTCCCTCCTCCTGGCACGTTTGGCCCTCTAACCTTGCCCTCCTCCAATTTCCCCCCCCCCGTCGAGCTGGTCCTTCGAGGTCTCTCTGCCCTTTCCAGGTTTTTTTTTCTGTTTCTCAGACCCTCTCACAACCTTCACCGAAAACGTTGCTCTTAAAAGGGTTCCCCCTTCATGACTCCTTCCTTTTCCGTCTCTTTCCTTCTTTTGTCTTGTCCCCAAGAGTTTTTTCTTTCGTTTCACTAGAACTCGCCCCCCTCTCCTAGGTCATCACTTTCTTTTTTTTTTCAGTCTTTTTTTGACACCCCCCAGACTTTCCCTTTTAAGTACTACCAGGCCGTGTCTTTTCAGAGATAAATTTTCCCCCCACCCCCTGAATATGCTTCCTTCCTAGAATTCCTTTCTCTTCCCTTTTCAGGATGGTTTCCTTTGTCCTTCGAATTTTTCCTTTCGCATCAGCTTGCATCCCTCGTTGCCACGAGCTTCTTCTTCCTTCTTTTTTGAGCTTTTCCCCTTCGCGTTCCTGATGGTTTTTCTTTTTGTCGGCGACCCCCCCTCGCCGTTCTAAACTTTTGGCACCTCCCACCGTTTTTTGGACTTTTTTTTTTGCGGAAAAAATCTTTTTTTCCCCGTAAGGGTTTCCCCCCGACCTGTCTTCCGCTTGACCCGCCCATGACCCCCTTCTACCCCCTTTAATCCCTTCCCCCCCCCGTGTTGTTGGTGAAAGATACCCTTGGGATTTTTTTCCCTTTCCGGCCGTCGAACCTTTCGGCGGTCCTTTGATTTTCTTTTGACCCGGTTTCCCCCCTGATCCTTTTTTTTCCTCCCCTCCCCCATCGGGCCCCTTTTTCCTTTTGCCTTCAAGGGGTCGAATTTCCCACCCCCTCTGTTACCCCCGGACAGCGTTTGGATTTTTTTTTTTTCACTCCCATTTTTTTCCCCAATTTTTGTAGGTCCTCAAAGGACCCCCGCCAAAGGGTAGTCGACTTCGGTCCTGGCGTTTTCCTTTTTTTTTTTGCACCCTGATGATACCAGAATGGCCCCACGGGTCCCCAGTTTTTTTTCCCCTCGTTTTTTTTCCCTTTTTTGTTTAAGGGGATCCTTTCTAGCCACATTCCTTTCCTTACCTCCTCCCTTCGCCCAGGGTTTTTTTTCCGATTCATTTTTCGTTTCCTCCCGGAGGGTGGGACGCTTTTTTTCCCCCCTCTGGCTTTTCCCCATGGGGTCAGATGCTGACCTACCGAGCGACGTTTCCCTGTATGATTCATGTACCTCTTCCTTCGGCGCTTTGAGTAGGCTCGACCAGCGGGGGGGATTTTCTCTGGTTTGCTTGGTTTCTCTGGCCTCTTTAGACTCCACACGAGTTCCCCTTCGCACTGTGGTCGAATGTTTTTCGGACTTTGGCTTTCTTTTTTTTCCCGGTTTCCTTTTTCCTCACCCTCCCCCCTTCCTAGAGCCACCTTGATATAGAAGCTTCCCTTTTTTTTGCAACCTGTCATTGCTTTTTTTGTTCACCCTTGGCCCGCATGCGTGCTTTGAGAGAAAAAGGCTGAGCCTTTTCTCGGGCGTTACCCCTTTCCCCTCCTCTTTCCCCGCCGATGGTTTCTTTTTTTTTTAGGCCGGCAAGGTTTCCCTTTTTGCCCTCCGGTTTTTTCCCTTTGTTCTTCCATGAGTTTTTAGCCGAGGGTTCCAACCGACCAGCGCCCCCCCTGTCTCCAGTAACCCCTTGGTTTTATTAACTCAACTGCCTTTTTGCGGGATTTTCCGCTTTCATTCTCTCAGACCTTCAACCATTTGCGCCTGTTTCTCCCTTGCGAGGCCCCTCTCGCGTATAGGACGTTCCCTTCTTGTTTTCGACTTCGACACCTCTTTCTTCCTTTTTTTTTTCGTTCCCTTTTTAGTTAGATTATTTCCCTCTTTTCCCCCCTCGTGCGTTAAGAATGGAACTCTTCTTTCCCGAGTTCGATTTTTTTTTTCCCCCAAGCTTCCCCCATTTTTCTTCGCCCCTTTTTTTGCCCCTCTCCCTTTGCACTCCGCTCGGAGACATTTCCTTTTTCCCCTGTCCTTGTATGGCTGGGCTCATCTTGGAATTGAAGCTTTGAGGATCCCTCTTCCCTCCTTTCTGATCCCCCCCCCACATTGGGTCTGGCTTTGAGAGGGGGCCCCTTTTTCTTTCTTTTTACCCTTTTTTTTTTTTGACCCTCCTAGTTCCTAGCGTCGTGTTTTCCGAGTTTTTTTCTCCTTTCCTGCCTTTTTTTCGACTTCTTTGCTGAAGTTTTTCCTGCCCAAAATTGGCCGCTTTTATCGAATGGTAGTCCTAGGACTTTTTTTTCTCTGCGATCCCTGTTTCCCTTTTCTCTGGCATTTCCCATGATCTAGCAAGGTATACGACCTATTATTCTTTATCGGTTCCCCCCCCGACCTTTTTTCCCCCCCCTGAGGCCCTTTCTCCTTTTTTCTTATGGTGCACCATTTCGCTCCCCTGTGAAACGTGTCCCTTCTATGATGTCTCTTTTTTTCTCTCTTGGTTTTCTTTCCTCCAGAGTGGACGTGCGAGCGAAGCACATTTTTACCCGTATTTCCTCCGCTACTCTGTGCCACCACAGCGTTCGGAACGTCTTAGGGGCCTTTTCCCCCTGAAGGGTCTCTGGGCCCCCTCTTGCAGATTCTTTTTCCCGCCGACCCTTTCTCTTTTTGACCCACAGTCCCCCTCGTGCCGCCCCTTCCCTCTTTACGCTTTTTGATTTGGCTTCCCTTGGGAAGCGCCCTATCGGCAACCCTTTTCTCTTTGGCGCTTTTTTTTTTTTCCGTTTCCCCCCGTTTTTTTTTTGATTTTTTTTTTTTCGATCTTGCCCCCTGTTTACTGTTTCTGTGCACCTCTTGCCTATGAATATTCGTCGAGGTCCTGCTTTCACATTATCCTCTGTTGACTCCCTCCTTTGTTGTGAGTTTCCCCCTCGATGTCGAAACCCCCCTTGTTTTCTAGTAGTTTTTTCCTCGGCACTTTGGCAAAATTCCTTTTCTGCAAATTTTCTTTTTTTCCGTTTTTTTCCAGAGCCGCTTCCCCTTATTCGGCGGCTCCTCTGAGGAATTAGGTTTTCTATTAACTATCCGAGTCACGTATGAGAGTTTGGCTACCCCTGTGGAATTTGGGAGAGAAGTTTCTCCCCCTCTGGCTTCCCAGAATGGATCCCTCTTCCAATTTTTCCATGACCCAATCTCCTTGGGCAATCTCGTAGTTTCCTCTTAGGGGGTTTATCTTGAGAAAGGTTCTTTCCGGGGATCCCCAGGTGCTCTTTTGCCTAGTAATCGAATGCGCTCCGGAAATGGACCCTCTCGCAATATTGCTCCTTCCCGTCCCTCTCGTCTCCTCTCGTGGGGTCCATTGATTGCTCCACGGACGTCCACATGTGAGGGACTAGTGAGTTCTCACCAAACTCCCCTGCCCCATGCACGTCCTAATGCCCGCGCGCAGGCCCCTGCGCCTCCCCACAAGGGAGTCGCCGAACTCACTCTCATCTTTTTCCCCCCCCCGCCTCTCCTTTCTCTGTTCGACTGGAACACAACTGTTGACAGATAGAAATTTTTTGACTTTTCATCCTTTTTATTCTCGTTTTTTGAAATCAGTATCCTTTTTTTTTACCAGGATCCCCCCGCTATTCTTCAATACTTGCGCTCAAGATGAGTGAAACGAGACCGAGCCAGAGTAGTCTCAAAGTCAGCTGCCCTTCTTCAGGTTTAGTTTTTTCTCCGGGAACTCCCCCCTGCCTCTACGACTTTTCCTTTCCCGAGGGCGCTTAGGTCTTCTGAACAATTCCCCCTTTTCGTTCGTGTGCTTTACTCTTGCTGCCCAGTGCCTGGATTTACAGTTCTGCCTTCAAGAGAGGCTTTTTTTCTCGGCGCGCATTTTTTTTTTTTCCGACCTGCCCCGTGTCTCGAGTGTCCCTCCCCCTTTTCAACTTTTGTTTTTGGGTTTTTTTTTTTTTGGGGCCCTTTGGAAATTTGGTCCAGCGCCCATCCTCCCCCCGGTCACCTTCCGACCTGTGGGGTCCCCCCCACATGTCGCCGCCCTTCGCCCAGCGGGCGTTGGACGGCTTTCCTTTCCCGGCGCTCACTTGTTCTGTCGCGTATCCTGGCCCCCCCGCAACAAGCGTGGGCCTTATTCATTCAGCCCCCCCTTAAGATAGGGTAATTTCGGGTTGGCGGGGCGGGAGGTTTTCAGTGATCCCTCCCATTTGGGCTCGACTTTTTTTGATACAAGGCTGGCCCCACGGGGCACTTCGCCCTTTCCGCAGTCGCACAGAAATTTTTTTTTTTGCGGTAGGCCCGAGTTCCCCTTCGAGTGTTTTAAAATTCCTCTCTCTAGCTCTGTTTCCCTTTTGGGCCCAGGTTTTTTTCAGGGGGCGCTTGGTTTTCAACCCCTGCAACCCCCCACGACATTCCAACACTCGTTTCGGTAGCTTTCTTTGATTTTCTTTTCGTCTCAGGCGGCCCATGGGCATTTTTTTTCTCACTTCACTCGTTCCCGCCACGACAGGTCTTTTCTCCGCGTTGTGTCCCCCTTATGCCATAGTTTTTTTCGAGCCTCCCTTGGGGCTTTTTCACCCCTCTCCACCAGTCGCGGTCGATTCTCAAACCTTGATTCCGTAATACCCCAATTCCTGGTCCGAGCAGCGTCCGCCGCGCAACAATTTCTCTCGACTGAACCCGTGTCCCCAGTCGAATCGTTTTTTCCTCTGCCCGTAACAAAAGCTCGACGTTTTCCAGCCCTTCCCTTTGGTTGGGGTTGGGGGTGATGTCCCCGTCGTTACTTGGTTACGGCGGAGCTCCTGGGATGACCTGGTTGTGCCTAGGCATTTTTTTTTCTTTTTTTTTTTTTTTTTTGTTCCATTCCACGTTTCCGCCTCGATCTCCTTGGGCATTTGACTCCATTTTTTCCGCGAGTTTTCCTGCTTCTCTTCTGAAACCGCCCGCGCTAGAAGAAGTCCGATACTCTTTACTCTTTTCCCCGTCCCCCTTGATTGCTTCCCACTGGAAACGCCCCTTGTGGGGGATCGGAACCCTAGGCAATCCTTTCTACAAGACTGGTCATCTTCGGTTGATGATCCCTTTGAGTCCTTTTTTTCTTCTATATATATTTTAATCCCCCCTCATTTTTGTTTTGTGTTTTTCGAGTCGAGGCGCAAGTTCGTATTCTTCACCCGTAATTTCGGGGGTGCTGCTGAACCTTTTTCGCTTCTGCCCGGTTGCTTCCCAACTTGAGTGTCCGACCCAGGGGTTCCGCGTAAACTCCCTTCCCCCAAGAATTTTTTTTCGCGGACCCATCCTTCAGGTCCCCCAGCTTTTTCGGCCCCCCTTGGCTCCAACCAGGTCCAGCCCCTTAGATTCGATTTCGGCAACGGCCGCCCCTCTGCAGATTTTTTTTCAGGCCTGCACCCGGTTCCATCAACTGGTGATGGGCGTCCCACTCGTCTTTTTTTTCCTTTTCCTAAGGACGGGATCCTCGACATCTTTTACACTTACAGGACTTCTTCAGGGCCTCTGTTGGGATTCCGGTCGGAGGAGTCCGCCCCTGGGACACCGATGGGAGCGGGCACGTCCGTACGCTATTTTTTCTCGGGGGACTACCCTTCTTTTAATCTGACTTTAACGCCTTTTCAGCTTTTCTTGTGATGTCCTAGCTTTTTTATACCGGGCTCATTTCGATTCTTCCCCCGCTGGTTGCTTTTTTTCGAGGCTTTCACCTACCCTTTTATTGGATGGTCGCGAACCTGAGCCTCTATTTTTTTTAACCCCTTAATTGAGTTTCCTTTTTTTTTCGAAAATTTTTTCCCTTCCAGAATCCTTTGTCGGCCCTGAGGCCGCACCCCCTAGAGCACCCTTTTTTTCCCGGGCGAACCCCTTGAAGCGTTTTTTATTGGAAGTGTAGTAGTTGGTCCACTTGGCGTTTTATTCCCTTTTGAATTTCCTCCCCGTTTGCCCGTCTTTGCTTTCTTGAAGCCTGATGAGCTTTTTCCCCGTGTCATTTGAGTTGCGTCGCCGACTCGCTTTGCCGCCCCTTTTTTGAAAAGACTTTGGGTTTTTTGTCGATTGGTGCTTTTGGTCCCCCTCGAACCACACTGAGGATTTTTTCTCTCTTCAAAGCAACAGCTCTCAGGCCCGCAACATGACCCTCATTTTTTTTTTTTTTTTTTTTTTTTATGAATGATCGGCCGCTGCTTTTTTCCCCCTGGGCCTTCGCCCGGGGCTCCCTAACGGAACCCTTCGCTTCTGTGCGGAAGCTTTTTCCTTGAGCCCGTCTCTGCTGGTTTTTGGGTCTCTTTGTTAAGGGCCCCTCGATTTATCACCCACTTCCTTTTGAAGCTCATCTTAAAGTTTTTAGCTGGGGCCTTTACCGTGTGCCCCGCTTAGGCCAACCACCCTTCCCTTTTTTTTTTGAAACCAGTCCCTTTTTTTACACGGGCCAATTTTGCGACGCAATTCTGCATGCTTCGCGCCCAGGCTGCCCGATCCCTCCGCCACCTGTCTTTTTTTTGCTCGGCCCTCCCTTGGAAATTGGAATGACCGCGTCCGTCTCTCCGTGCAGCCTCCCCCGGTGGACATAAGGGGTAGGGGCCGCCCCGCCCTCCTCAACCGTGAGCTTGGGTCATTGGAGTGGGTAGTGATACCCCTTTCTGAACCTGCGTTGACCGCCTTAGTGCAGAGTGCTTTTCGTTCGCGTTTGGACGACGTTTGGCGCCTTGCTCCCCCCCCTTTCCTTTGCGTGAAGAACCCTGTGAGAAGCCGGCCGGAGTCCATGGTTCCGTTTTCGGACGTGGCTTGGCAGACGAAACTTCCTTCTTTCCGCGATCCCAATTAATGGATCTTTGTTTTTTTAACGCCTGTTTCCTTGAGATCTCTAGTTCTCCTCTCTACCATGGCGCTTAAGTTTTTTTTCCTTTTTTTTGTCCGTTCGCGGCAATTAGCAACTTCCTGCTTCGCACTTTTCTTT
>Ga0179593_1455085_pt1 | contig 10735 bp, 20 predicted proteins | sample CZODoug2_1_08_16_FD_185931 | JGI IMG/M metagenome (GOLD analysis project Ga0179593, IMG submission 185931) | Vadose zone soil fungal communities from Angelo Coast Range Reserve, California, USA - CZODoug2_1_08_16fungal (PacBio error correction) | ecosystem: Environmental > Terrestrial > Soil >... | reverse complement strand
TCTCTTTCCCTCGATCTTTTCAGGATAGTTGAAGTTTCTTTTTTTTCTTTATCGGTTTTCGGGCTTTTTTTTTCCTAAGAGAGTACCTCCTTTCACCTCGGTTTCTCCTCCTTCCTTTTTCGGGTTTCCCCCCCTTTCTTTTACTCCCTTTTCTTTGTTTCTAGTTGGCTTGCTGAAAAGTTTTTTCTCTTTTCTTTCCTCTTTTCAGGGTTTGGAGTTATATGAGCCCCGTGATTTCTTTCTTTTTCGTTGTGTTTTCCCCTCCCTCTCGGTTCTTCTGCAGCCGCCCCCTTCTCCTCAGGGTTACCATATACTGAGGGTCTTTCTCCTGTTACTCACCTCAACCGCCTTCTTCCTTTGATTTGAGAGACTTTTTTTCCCCCTTTCGTTAGGCTTGTTGGAGGCGTTTTTTCTCCTGGTGGTTTTTGGTCCAACTGTTTTGCGCCACTCTTTTTTAACTTGATCTTCCCTCCTTAAATGACTGGAGAAGCAGTGGCCCCTTTTCCTTTTTCCTCTTCCTTTCTTTTTTTTTCCGCTAATTTTTCTCGGCTGGTATGCCCTGACCCCCCCATAATCCATTTCTCAGCAGGACATCCTTGTATCTGCAGGACGACTCTATCGGTACCTTCCCCCCTTTTCTCTCGGGTGCTGCACTTTTCGTGCCCCCCACTCCACCTCTGAAGTCTTTTTCGCCTCGTTTTTTTGAATGGTCTCCGGTTCCGTCCCTCTCGAGCCTGCCCGGCCCCTTTTTTCCGGTCTCTTCTATATTTTCCCTTTTTTTTTTTGTTGTTTCCTTCCACACCACTAGTAGCGTACCCTGCACCTACCTCTTCTGCTGTGGGGAGTGATTATGGGGTTTTATCCCGATTATCCTTTCCCCTTCTTTGCTTGTCTGGCCTAGGGGCAGATGCCTTTGGTCCCCACCCATGCCATCTCTGAGGTTCCCTCCGTTTTCTTCTCGCCTCCCCCAGCGTTCTTTGAGGTTATGCAGGATCTAAAAGGTTTTTTTTATCCCCCGCCCCCTTCCCTATGTTTTTAATTTTTTTTTTCGAGAATCTGGTCACTCCCTCCCCCCTCTGCCACTTCTGCTCTCCAGCTTGACCTCCGTCTTTAGTCTTTCACAACGTTTTCTTTTTCCTCCCCGTGGTAGTTTAGTCTTCCAACAAATCCGCACCCTCCTGCCCGCCCCTTCTTAACCTCCCCTGTTTCTCGGTTTGAAGCTTTTACCCCCGCTTACCCCGACGTTGGGAGAACTCTTTCGCCCTTTCCCCCCCGCCTCCTCCTTCCCTGCCTCCGTTTTTTCCCTTTCCCTCTCCGCGGCATTTGCGCGCGGGCCCCTACCTTTTTGACTTCCTTGCGAAATCTCTCTCCTTTTTCCCTTCCCCCCCTTTTTCGTTTTGTTTCTCCGCTCTGCCCCACGTTTCCTCTGCTCAAAGCGCCGCGGAATTTCTGCGCGGCACCCTTTTTCTTTTTTTCCTTCCGCAAGTTCTTTCTCCCCAGGTTTTTTTTTCTCTTCCTTGACCAATCTTGTTTGGTAGGAAGCGTTTTCCCCCCCCCATTATTAACCGAGACCCCCTTTTCCTTTTTTTCCTCCCTTTTGGATCTGCCTGTTTCCCCCGTCCTTTCATTTTTGATAACCCCTACTTTGCGGCGAAAGAACCATTTTCTCTTCCATACGGTCCCATTAGGGCCCCATCACGATTTTTTTCTCTTTCCGTAAATCTTTTTTTTTCCTTCCCCCAACACCACCTTCCCCAAAAAATTCCCCGGAGTAAGTTTTTCTTTGTAGACATTACCCCTCCTGGTTTTTTTTTTGTGCCTTTGTCTTCTCCCCGCTCAAGACCCAAGACATTCCCGGTGAGAAGTCAGTTCCCCCACGTTTTGCTGCAAGAGCCTCTTGGTCGCTCTTTTCAATCTGAACAACAGTCCCCTCCCTCATTCCCCCTCATTTCCTTCAGGGTGATCCCGCACAAACCCTCATGCCCCGACCCGCCAGTTCCCCTCCAATCCTATGTGCGTTCTCCCTCTCGGTTGTTCTTTCCCCCTCTGGGAGTACATTCCAACTGAGCCTTACGGTTCGGAGATTCTCTTAAGTGAGTCGCCCCCCAGCTCTAATTCACCCCTGCGGACCTTCGGTTCCTGGGCTTTTTCCCCCTAAGGCAGCCCCCCTTAATCCCCTGCCTCCACCTTTGTTTCGAAAACAATGCTGAGTATTGCGAGGTCCCCTGTTCGTCTTTTTTTCTTCTTGTGACCGTCTGCCCTTCCCTTAAGTGTTCGGAGTAGTTTTTTTTTCCCATTACTTTTCCCCGACTCCCTTCTCCCGTCGGATTTTTCCCCCCCACCCCCGGGACTCCTTACCCCCGCTAGATGCACCTGCAGTTGTCCTATTTTCTGTCTTTTTTCTGGTGAATTAGGGTTTTTTTCCCCTCCCCAACCAGTTTCCCCCCCACAAATAGATTCCCCCCCCGAATCCCCCAAACCTGAAGAATACCCAGTTTCCCATCGTAGAGAAGCAATTTCCATCCTTGTTCTTTTGACCCTACCCCTCCCTCCCCTCTGCCATTCCCCCCCCTATGGCTTCTATCTTAGTTCATACGAAAGAGGAGTTCTTTACAAACTCCACATACCCTTTCTCCCTTTCTCTCTCGAGAACCCCATTTTTTTACCGTCCCTCCCCTCGACGACTCCCCCTGTCCCTCAGACCCCTCCCCAACCTTCCCCCTGATCTTCCCTCTCCCTTGGTTTTGAGCCCCCCTCCCCCCCTCGACGACTACACTTTCCAGGTGTTCTTTCCCGTGCTTCCCCCCCAAGCCTTTCCCCCCCTGATAAATGCCAAAATGTCGATCTGACCGCTGCACGATCTAATCGATACGTAGACCCCCCCCTCCCTTCTCCGCAATCCTCTAGCTCCTTCTTCCTTAAGTGAAGCAGGGTAAAGCCCCCCCACTCCCCAAATCGGTGAGACTCATCCCCACTTCTTTCCCTCCCTCTTCATCATGAAACCCTTTACTCCCACCCATCGGGTTTCCCTCTTGGAAGCTCCCCCCCCGTACAACCCACATCCGACAATGAGACTCCCATTATAACGAATCCTCTCCGCTTCTTTACTCCACACACGATGTAAACCTAACCCCCCTTTTTTTTTCCCCCTCCCTCCCTATCGTCCATCCTATTTTTTCTTCGATTTCCCTTCCTTTCCTTCTGAATCACCACATGGGCAAAACCAGTTTCCCTTCCTGATAGAACCCACTTTTCCCCTCTTTGGCGCAACTATTTTCTTTAGGTTTTGTTTCTTTTCCTTCCCTCCTTTTTCTTTCGTTTTTCTTTCGTCTTTCTTTTATCAGATGACGGGTATAAGGAAATGTTTCTTTCTTTTCCGGTTTCTAAGTCCCACCTCCCTCATTGAAATCTCCCTCTTCCCATTTCTTTTGACGTTTTTCCACTCTCTGAGTAGCTAGATTCCTTAGGTAGGGGATCCCCACCGCTCCCCCCGTTTCTTTCCAAGATGTAACCCCCCCCCTTTTTCTCCAGTGCCTCATTTTTTCTCCCGTGGCAGTAGGCTTTTTCTCGGTTTTCTCTCACTTTTCCCCATTTCCGCTTGACGCGCCCTTTTTCCATAGAGTTAGTCTGTTACCCCCAGCGATGGTCTCCCCTCTTCCTTCTTTGTCGAGGCCTCCCTTGCCTTCCTTCGACATGCCAGCAGTTGAGCTTCCGAACTTCAACGATCGAACCTTGCCGAACCTTTAAGGGGTTTGGTTTCTTTTCTGAGTTTTTTTTGTTTGAGAGCGGTTCTTTTATGTCTTCCCTCAGACATTTCCCAATTGACTCCCCCCTTTCCTTTCCTTTCCTTCATTTTTGAACTCCAATCAGAGCTCTTTTTTCTCAGGTCCTCTTCCTCACCCCCCAGGTTTACTTCGTTGCTCTTTTTTCTCAGCTATTCCCCCCATATCCTTTTGTTTGGTGGTCTTAGATCTTGAGATCCTTGTCTCCGTCGTTCTTTCCCCTGTGATCCTGCACATAGAAACTCCTCAAATTACTTATTCCTTTTTTCTTTTTTCACAGTTTTCTCCCTTTTTTTTTTGGTAGTCAATGTTCATTCCCCTTTCTATTTCTCATAACTTTACCGCCCCCAAAAATAATCCTGTTTTACTTGCCCCAAAAACTTCCTTTTTGGTTCTTCTTTAGTAGGCCGGTTAATGTTTCCTGCCTATGCCTTTCTCCATACCCTTCTGACTCAAGTTCTGACTTCCTTTTTCCGTCAGCCCTTCTCTCTTCATGCTTTCTTGCCAATGCGCGTTCCCCCGCCCTTCTCACCCTTTTCATAGAATGTGTTTTCTTGCATAATCAATTGGTGGACCTTTTTAACTCCCATTGGTACTATGAAGTGATTTTTCCTCCTTTATATCTGAGGCCTCTTCTTCCCTTTCCCTCCGGACACGATTTTTTCCGTCTCCTTTCTTTGTGTTCTCAGTGTAATGATGAGCTTGTATTGTCGCAACCACCCTATGCGGCCAAAAGTTTAGTCCTGACTCTGAGCAGAACCCTACCGGTGAACCCACCTCCGTTTCAGCACGGCCTTTGCCGTCCACGCGCACCTAGGCTCCTTTTAGCACAGACGTGTGACCCCTGTCGAGAATATTACACTTCCTTTGGGTTGAGTTTTAGGACTCTGATCTTCGACGAATTCACTCGCTGACCCCTTTTTTACGATATGGCGACCCATTTTGGAATCCCTTCGTTTGTTTTACCATCTGTTTTTGATTTGACAGTTTGGAGGGCATTGGGTGATTGTCTTCATTCTTTCGGCTGATTTTGGGTGCCTTTTTTTTTTTCCTTTTCTTCCATTTGATTTCCTTTCCGTTAGGTTTCTTTTTTGAGTTTTACTTTTTTTCTTCAGGGATAATTAGGGGGTTTTCTTGTTCCTGCCTTTTGCATGATTGCAGACCCCTCGTTTTTACCGCTTTCCTTTTTTGTTTTTCTGGTTTTTTTTTTTATTGTCCTCTTCGCGATAGATGGGCGGATCGCAGTGGTGTGATTGCTGGTTTTTTTTTTTTTTTGCCAGAGGTTAAAAAGGATGTTTCCCCCTCCGGTTCTTTTTTTTTTTTTTTGCGGTTTTCTTTTCCCCTGGTTTTTCCTTTATCCTTTTTCAGTTGTGGATGTTTTTTTTTTTTTAAAAGGTGGGAGTTGATTTTGTCTCGTTGGGTTCTTTTGTCGGTCCGATGAGATCTGTTCCCTTAGTTTCTTTTTTTTTGACGGGATGTGGTGCTTTTCGAATCTCTCTGCGACCGTTTTTATCGAATTTTGTGCGACTTGTTCTACCACTCCCTGCCCTTCGGCCCTTCTTTCCCCTGATGCCATTTCTGTATTCTCTTGTTGGTTACTTGGGTACGTAGATGTTGTAGGCGTGGCCAGTTTTTTCGTACCCCGTTACTCCCCATAGCCTGCGAAGTTTTCCTCTTTTGAGACCTCTTTCTCCTCGCTGGACGCGGCCCTTCTTTTTTTTTTTTTTTTCCTCTTTCTTCGTAGGTTCGGTAATGCAACCAATCAGCTTTTTCTACGTCCCATCTGCTGATGCATACACAGCGCCGCTCTTCTACGCCGTTCACTTTCCCATTTAGCATTAAGTGGGTTACCCTCTAAAAGAAGTCTAGTCCGATGCTGGAAGTGTTTATTTTCCTTCGTTGGCGCGGTGTAGACAATCTTGAGTGAACCCAGTCTCATTTCCCTCCTGGTATTTTGATTTAGTGGGCATTCACCCATTTGAGGGACGCTGTTCTTCATGCTTTCTTTTTTGCCCCTATTCTTGGTGATGATGTGGTGTACTCTTGCAATTGACTTTTGTTGGCTTGCTATAGGGTCCCTTTCTGTCCTAACAATTCCTCTCTCTCTTCACCCTCTTTGATTGCCGCTGTGGTCTTCTCTCTTTTTATGGGGGGGAGATCTTTTCCTGATCAAAGCGTATTATTTTTTGACCCCCACTGAAAGGACACCTGATGGGCCATTGGTTTGGAGACTATGGTATTTATCAGATTCTCCAAATGTCCATCTTTGTTTTCAAAGTTCTTTTTTTATTTGAAAACTTAAGCCCCCCACCTTGGATGTTTACCAAACACTGTGTAACCCCCCCTCCACTCCCCTTACCTCAAATTGAGGCAAGATTTTTTTTTTTAAAGGCTTTTTATTTCCCCACCCCAATTACCTTCGTTTCTTTTACCTCCTTGGTTCCCGTTATCCTATCCATGAATTAAGTCGGTGAGTCCCGGCCCATTTCTTTCCGGTTTTTATCCTTCCGTCAGAAGGTGTTTCGTCATCTTATCTCCTTCCCCCTTGTTGTGTTGAGTTCTTCGGCCCGCCGTTACCCCAGTATGAGATCACCTACCTTGCCTTGGACGTTTAGGTTCATTTTTTTGAAACTGTTAAACTTTTTTCTGTGTCTGAATTGTTTTATCCCCCTTATTATTCCCCGGCACATAACTTGGCTTTTAAGCGGCTTTAAGGACAGGTTCTCTTTGATTCTTGGTGGGAATCCCCGGTTTACCTCAACAGTTTAAATAGTCCCCACTCAAATTTTTTCTAGTCGGTAGCGTGTTGATTTTTTTCTTCTCCTTCTCTCAACAACCCACTGCCCCCCCTTTGTTTACTGTTCGTTGGTCACGAGCACGGATGTGTTGTTACATCGTCCCCCATTAACCCGCTTCTCCGAAGCCAAACACGTCTGTGTTCACACATATTTTTGCCGTACCGGTTTTAATTTCCATCACTAAAGATCTTTCTTTCAAAGAAGATTCTTAGGCATTATCCCCCCCTTCCCCCGACAAGAATTGCGCCTTGGCATCTCCCTAGGGGGGCGCAAAAGAAGAGTTTAACACGTTCCCGTAACTGGTAGTAGCTGATTTTTTCTTGTAAAGACTGCCGCGCCCCCCGCTCGGCCCTTCGAGGTGGGAGATCACCAGGGAATGTCCCCCCTCCGGGGCCTGACAATTATATTTTTTTCTTTTTCCTTGGCTTCATCCTATGCTTGTCCGTCGGCTGATTGTTCGGATGGTTTCATTACCGAATTCGTGACTCCCACGTTTCTTTTTTAACAAATTCGGGCCGCGTCCAAAGGCTACCTTGCTCCGTCAGTTTCCTGTCGCGATTTTGATTCTTTTTTTTCCCCAACGTTCCCGACCCCACCCATCGAATTAACACGCCCTCTCAGTGCTTTGGTTTCCTCAGTATGAGCAACGTTCATTTGCTGGTCTTTTTTGAACCTGGCTTACCTTAGCTTTTCGAGCTCCAGTTTCTAATCTTTCAAAGCCCGCGTAGCGTTTGTCCACCATCTTTTAAAAATCAAAGGGCCGCATCTCGTGCTTTCTCCCCCCCCCCCTGCACCCTCTTTCAGATCCGCCCCCCTTTTTTCAGACAAGGGACCAAGTATCCCACAAATGTAACTGAACGCCGGGTGAATCCCCCCTCCTCGACGCCTACCCCTCCCCCCCTTTGACTGTTTCGCGAGGCCCCCGGCCTCCATAAAGGAAAAAAATGAGCTCCTGCCCTGACGCGAGCTTAGAAGTCCCTTCGACCCCCCGTTTTAACCACCCCGGATTCGCAGGTCACTTTTTCCTCAGCGTCCTCCCTGGTACCTGCCTTTCCCCCCCGCGCGCGGCCACCCCCTTTTTGATAAGCGACATCCCGTTTTAAACTCCACACGGTCATGTTTGCCACATTTTCCCCACCTTTCCCCCCACTGGCCGCTTCCTTTTATGAGAACCTTAAACAGTCTTTCCGACCGTACCGCCACCCCCGCTTTTTCCCACGGAAAGTTTCCATTTACCTCGCGCCTTCCTTAGTTTTGCTTTTTGCATTCTGGCTTTTGCACCCTACTTTTGCCAAACATTAATTTTTCAGTAGAGACCCTGTCGGCGTAATATGGTCTGACCCCTTGGTCGTTTTTCCGAGCGTGTTACTTTCCCGCCGGCTCCCATGGCTTATATCTTTTGAAGCTTTTGGAACTGTCCTGTATTTTGGTCCCCTGGATAGTTCTAAAACCCCCCCCCCCCCCCCCCCCCCCCCCCCTTCCCCGGGACATAGCAACCTAATCCAAGACTCGGCCTGATCGTGTTGGCAGTTTTGACAGTCTACTCACGAGTATCCTCCGATCTGTCCGGCGCCGTTTTTCAGGTCTTTTTCCAAGTTACTTTTTCTCGATTTGCTCCCCCATTGGGTTCCTTCCTGGCTGTTAAGCGCAGTTGATAATTCACTTGCCTTTCTTTCCTTCCCGCGAGGCCCTTCCCTTCATTCCGCGGTTATCTTCTTGAGGCTGCCCCTTTCCTTCCCCCCTCCCTCTTAAGCACGCGGCCTTCTTGGTGGGATCGGAATTTCTCGGATGTTTTTTTGTGTGCTCTCTTCTTCTTTCTCATCGCAATGAAGTGCACCCCCTCCCTGTACCCTTGAATATGTTTTCAGACTAGCTGAGAGTTCGACCTTTCATTTATTTTTTGTGATGTCCCTTGTACTACTGGTTCCTCCTTGAGATGCGCAATTCTTCCCTCTCCTCCTCCTTTTTTTTTTTGCTCGATGCTTTTTGACTACTTTCCTCTTCACCCGATTCCCTGCCCCTCCGAGACGAAGTCAAATTCAATTCGCATGGGTGTCTGAGGTCTTTCAATTCACGTCTTTGCAGTTTTCAATGTTGCTTTTTTCTTTTTGCTGCTGCCATACTCCCCCAAACTCTTCCTTACCCTTCATTTTACCTTTCTTGCTGCTCCGGTGACTGTCCCGGGTCATGAGGCATTTTTCTCTAGATTCCTGGCATCCGTTGACTGCGCCGGTAAAGACGCCTAGCACTTTTTTCAGCTTTTTTTTCCTTTCTCTGGCCCCAGCCTTTTGTCATGCAATTTTTTTTTAAATCGTGTTGTGCCCCTCTTTTCACTTGATCTGACGCTGACGTCCCGGCCTCGTTTTTTTTTGTCTTTGGCGATTTCTTCCTACTTAACGAAGGCCCGCCTCTCTTTTTCGGTTGCCGTTCTTTCTTCTTGCTTTCCCTATTCCCAGCCCAACAGGCCCGACCGCGGCAGCCTATAAAAAGGGTCAGACCCATCAGCAGTCCACGGCGAGGCAACATAACAGCCGCACTTTTCCTCGCTCGTTGCTTTTAGTCGCTAACTGCCCTCCGGTGACGCGGAGTTTTTAGGGACGCCCCGCTCGGACTGCACCGCTATCTTGACGTGCTGGTTCTTTCCCCTTTTTTTGAAACTTTCTGTTTTTTGACAGCTATCCAGTGCTTTTATTTTTTTCTTTGGGCATCTTCTGCTTGGTGGGTTCTTGTGGCTCTGACAGGTATGTTTCTTACAGAGGGTGCTTTTTCGGAGGTATCTGCTGATCCCTTTTTTTTTGAGGTTTTTCGTTTTTTTGGGTTTGAGCACCGGTTTTAAGTGCCGAGTCTCGATTGTTGACCGCGATCGGGTTTGCCGACCCCGTATTCCGAGAGCTTTTTTCCGGCAGGCGTCCGTGTTTATTTGGAGGACGGGCGTGCCTTTGCGTAACAAATCGCACCGATTTTTTCTTAGTGAGTGGGTCAAGTCTCACCCGGTCTGTGGGAAGTTCATCTTTTTGCGTAGTTTTTCTTCTTTTTTTTGTTTGTGCCGGTTGTAGGCTCTGATGATTCTTGTTAGTAAAGTTGAGTTGTGCTGCCTGACGTAAGAGAATGTTTGCTTCTCTTGTGAGATAGGCCGCGGGTCTGCTGCGGACCCCCAGGATGGCCGTGCATTCCTACGGTGCCCGGTAGTTTTTCCGAGGTGTTGTCCCTTACACGATGCTTTCTTGTAAAAGTTTTTTCCCCGAATCACCTCGTTAATTTCCTACACTTTGTATCTTGCGGAAGAGAGGGGCTAGGTTTATCGTTTTGACCGCCTACGGTGGACTTAGGAGCGTCCCTGACACCATACGACTCTTTCCTCTTTCTTTCCCTCTTCTTAGAAGACGGCCTTCCCATAGCCGAGTCTTTCCCCCTGGGTGGCCGTGTTTTTTTGGGGAAATTCACCACAAACTCTCCGTTTGCACGTCGCTGGGAAGTGCGCGGGCTGTGCAGTTTCACGCTCCGCCTAGTTCTGTATCAGCGGTTTCTGTTCACAGATTCGTGGTCGTTTTTGCCACCCGGTGCGCGTCAATTTCAGAAGATGAGGGCCTGTCGGAGTCTCTTTTTTCCCACACCCAACCCCCAAAAAAAACCCAACACAACAAAAGCCCAGCAACACACACCAAAACACCGAACAACCAAAACAAAAAACCCCACCCACCGCAAACAAAAAACCAACAACCAACCCACCCCCACCCCCCCACCAAAAACCCAACCACCCACCCCCCACCCACCACCCCTCAATGACGAGACTCTGCTTTCCGTTGTCTTATCGTAAAATGGCCACCCATATCGAGGTGATAAAAGCGTAATCTGTTGGTCGCCTCTTGATGGTAGGGTTCGATCACCTCTTTTTTTAACAGAAAAGGCACCCTTGCTTTGTGGTTTAGATTTGACATTTCAGACCGCCCGCCCAACTTTAACATCGGATTTCGGCGAGGGGCAAAGGGTTGCGCTTTTTTTTTATTAACGACCACTTTCGTGTCCAAGCATTACCGCTTGGCTCCCTCTAGGTGTATTTGCCCGGGGGTGGAACGCCGGCTACCCCAGCAAGTGGGCCTGAACTGAGGTGAAAACGTGGAATGCCCCTATTACGCGAATCAGGCGGGCGGTGCG
>Ga0179593_1452015_pt1 | contig 10735 bp, 13 predicted proteins | sample CZODoug2_1_08_16_FD_185931 | JGI IMG/M metagenome (GOLD analysis project Ga0179593, IMG submission 185931) | Vadose zone soil fungal communities from Angelo Coast Range Reserve, California, USA - CZODoug2_1_08_16fungal (PacBio error correction) | ecosystem: Environmental > Terrestrial > Soil >... | reverse complement strand
ACGCGCCTTCCCCGGCACCGTTTTTTGATTAGGTTTTTTCCGCTAATCCTGGTGGCCCCAACAGGAATGTGGACAATGCGTCTGACAATTGGTATTGAAACCGATTTCGTAATCGCTACCAGATTTTTGAATTTGTAGCACCCACACTAAGGACCCCGGAACCCTTTTTCCCTCTTTCAATCCCGTTACTCCGCGCCGAAGACCGCCGTTATGTCTTTAGTGAGATTTCCTTGTCTCCCCCAAACCTCGATTGGGACACGAGTGGCGCGACAAGGCACGGCTCTGTCACCCAAAGTTAAGGTTGAGATCACCATTCTCTTCTTTGTTCATCGTTATCCCCACCCTGAAGACCAGGGACCGTCAAGTTTCTTATGCCCTGCCAGTCCGCTTAAGCTCGGATAAATAACCCCCGACAAAGGTTTTTTGCGAGATTTCTTATATATGGCTCCGACCCTCTTTTTCAAGCTCGCAACACCGTCCCCCCCAAGCCGAGCTACCCGTAATAATTCCGTTGGTAGGCCCGAGCCTAACAGCCCCCCCCCAGTCCAAGGCAGAGAAATCTTTTAACATTCCGCCAGAACGGAGATCCCGTACGGGTTACGAGCCGTTTTTACGTTTCCCGAAATGGTTTCCGATGGCTTTCCTAGGCTTCTGATACTTTTGCCCCGATGCCTCTGTCCGCGGGAAGACAGTGTAGTGGGTGATTTGCAGGCCTTGTTTTCTTCCTTGCCGATTTACCCCATGGCGGATTCACACCGCGTTGCAACCGTTTCTAGATACTGCGGAAATAGCCGGTTTTTTTGACCCCTTCACACCAGGGTGTGCTGTATGGCAGGTAACGCTGCAATCCGCCCGTCGGGCTCCTGACCCCCCCACGGACTTCACCCCCCTTAATGATCAGGCTTGTTTGTCCCCTTTTATAGACTGTCATCATAATTAGGTTTAATTTGCCTTCAGTACGCTGCTCCCTCCCTCCTTGCGTGTGCATCGACAGAAGGAGAATTCTCTTTTTGTACAACATCTCTTCTCCCTAGCAGTGCTGGGACTTCCGCCCTTGTTTCAGTTTTCGTGATGAAACTGTACCCTTTGCCTTGGTCCTGTTGTCTCATGCAGAGTCTGACTAGTTAATTTCCCTCTGCCCCCCCTGACCCCCCGTCTTTCTGAGGACTGCTTTGACGGGAGACTGTATTCCCCGCTGAACACTTGCTTGTCTTTTAGCTGCCCGAGCCTTATTTTTACCCGGAATTGTCTCCGTAGGACGTGTCTGGCCCCTTTGCGCGACGACCAATTCCGCCGTGCACATTTCCTTTTCCCTCACTTTTTTGCAGATATGAATTCCATCATCGTACCCCGAATTGAAGCGCGCTCCATTCCGAAGGCCGTCCTTCGTGAAGGGACAGTCGGCGTGCATTCGAACATTTTCGTCACAGCTCGCTGGAGGATCTTTCTTTCAGTCGGTTCGTATCTTTTCCCCTTACTTTGGTGTACTTGTCAGCTCCAGGGCGTTCTCTCCGGAACGCGCTGGTGACATCCCCCATGTTTCTCATGAGACTCCGTGTTTGCAGATCGGTCTCTGTAGCGAGCCCAGACTTTTTTACTTGGGTCCTATGGTAACCCGGCGTGTAAGTGTTCCACTATTTTCCCCAGCGCCCGGTTTCAAGTTACGCATATTCGATTTCAGAGATTTGCCCCTGAACCCCCCCGTCCTTTTTTTCGCATCACCAAACTCCTGTGCCTCCATTCATCTTCACGCCTGTGAACAAACTGCGATTATGTAGCAGTTGTGCAAGTGTTGATGCCCCATCCCCACCTTGCCACAATGGTCTTTATTTCTGTCCTTATTCCACCTTGTTGACCCCTAACGCTATGAGGGAGGTCCCCCATGTTTTTCACGCCGTGTAGTCCAATGAGCCCTGGCCCTGCTACTTTTCTCAATAATTCATGCATTCATCCACCGCTTCGCCTCCGCCATAGTGCAAGTGACCCCCACTTAATATTCGACGTCCCCCCCTTCGCCCCCCCAGTCTTTTCTTCTTTTTTGTAACAGGTTTTTTTATAGCGTCCCCCCCCCTTTTTCTCGAGATATGGCGTCGGCCACCCGAGATAGGCAGATTTTGTTGCCTCCCCTCTTCAACGATTGAGAAGAAGACGTAACCCCCCTTCTGGTCGTGACTGGCTGGCACCTTTGGCTCATAGAAGGTCTTTTCACTCGATCTCGTTTCCCATGAAGGCTCATCGTTCCTTTTCACCCCCCTTTTTTTTGCAAGATCTCGATTGTTAGATTTTTTTTTTTTTTTTCTCCGCCCCTGCCCCCATGTTGTCTGACCAGGGAGATTAATCATGGTTGCTTCAATGCCTCCCCCGCCTTTGCTGTTTTACGTTCCCCAGCATGTGCGACTTTAGTGTCACTATCTTTGCAGCGGGTGACGCTGTTTCTGAGACGAGGAGTGCCATTTTTCGGCGGTGACGTCCCTTCTTGAGCCCAATTGTGTTACCCTGTATTCCGTCTTTCAGTTTGTATTGCCCCGAGTACTGGTGCTTCTTGCCGAGGAAGGGGTGCAGTTTCGGGTTCCTCGATGGGAAGTGTAGGTCGAAGGATCTCTCTCTGGGGGAATCCTCCTCCGGGGTGTTTGGGATTCTATACCAGGAGACCAAGAACCAATCAAGTGCGTCCTACCCCCTAACTACTAAAACTCTTTCGTTTCGGAACGGCCTTACCGGCCTACTCCCATCTCGTGCGAGCCCCCTGCCATCCCTCTCCCGGTAGACCCCAATTCGAACAACTACTGCCCTTACCTTTTCGTTTTGTCACCACTGATTCCTTTCTGTTTTCCAAACTCTCACTTGCCGCCCTTAGATCGTTTGCCGCCGACATGTCTTTTTTATTTTGAATAAGCACTACTGCCGGGGTCATTGAGTTACCCCCTCCTGGAAATCCCTTTTCTTTTTTAGTCCTACAATCGGTGGTCCAGTTTCGGAGCGGCGAATAACCTCGATCTCGGAAATGATGTGATCGACGATTGATGCATTCGCGGGAATCGCCTGCTCCTATTTTTTCCCCCCCCCCGTGTCCTGAGACGGTCCCCCCCCTCGCTATGCTTCAACTCTAATCCCGTGGGTGACGGCCCTCTTCTTTGAAGCCGATTCCGTGCCATTGATGCACCATTTATTACCCCTTTTCCTTTTTCGGATTTTCCCCAGGCGCGCATAGCTAGCTTTCCCGTTTTTCCCCGAAGTTCCTTGGTACACGAAGACGACATGTGGTTGCGAAATTCGGACCCGATTAGTTTTTTTTTTTCACGTTACTACCCCCGAGTTTAGTGTGGTGGCTGTCGCTGCACATTCTTTTTCTCCACAATAAACCGGTGACTTGACTCACTTTTGGAGGCCACAACATTTTTCCCTGCACCCTAACGGGAATTTCCTGTGTGGATTCATTGGGTAATTAAATTCATTGTTTGCTTTCCTTTTTGACTTTCCCCCCAACTTTTCCACCAAATGCTAAGAGCGCAGTTTTTTTTTCGGCCTCCGTAGAGCTGACATCCCCCCCCGGAGAGAGTTCGCGAAAACCCCCTTTCTTCGTTTCAGTTGACCGTGAAGGAGTTGCTCCGCGATATGCGTCCGTTTCCCATGTGAAGATTGGCCCTCCAGCGTTTGCTTGCATTCCTCTACAACTTAACGTTGGTCCCCCCTTTAGTCGCACCCCCCCCCCCCCCCCCCCCCCCCACACGTAACAGAGTATTTCTATCGTAAGAACGACTCTTTCTCTTTGGTCCTGGAGCTGGAAATCGCCCCCGTTTGTATTTCCCCCCCCCCCCGCTGCTGATTAGTAATAGGACGAGCCAACTTTTTTTTCCTTATTTCAAAAGTTTTTAAAAATGACTCCTGGTCAAGATATCCGAATGCACTTGACACTTTCGGAATGCTTTTTACCTTTTGACTTTGCTCCACACAAGACATCCACAATAGTAACCGGCCCACGTCCCCCTGTTACAATCGCCTCTTTCTAAGTGTTTAGAATTTTTGATATCTGCCAAAAGCTTTTTTAACTGATCATGACGTTAGGCCCGGTCCCCCCGTCGGCGGTCCAGTTGAGAGAATCCGCCAGGATTCAGGATGCCGGTGAAAAGTTAATTGTACCGTGCCCCACCTCCAAGGCACGGTTCTCGCCATCAGCCCTCTGACGTTCAAGGGTCCCACTTCCTTTTTCTCCAAATGGTCTATGGACATGGAAGTCCTCCTATCCCTAGAGCGCATGATGCAGTCTCCTCAGGTAACACCGTCTCTTCAACCCACTGAGGCGCCCCGTCGACATTCCCCCCCTCGGAATCTAGTGGCCCGCAACCTTTGCCTCGTAGTTTTATGCCAAGCCCGCAAATTCCTCGCGTTTTCCTCTGCACTCCGACTGAGTCCCAACATTTAATGCGGAGACCCGGCACATGTTTCGCCGGAATATGGACCAAGAGTGTGACTTTTAGATAGGTTGTTCTGTCATACCGGGTGGGGGTCCGGTCTCGCCTTCCTTTTTCTACGTGCGCTCATCACCGTCCTTCCACCCTGGTTGCTTTGTCAAACCCCCGTTTATTTTTTCCTGACGATCTACAAATAGGTTTTGACCCACGTCTGTCTCTTGAATGCCGATTTCCTTTTCGCAGGTGACCCCATCCCGTGACCTTTTCACCCCCCCCGGAAGCTTGTTTGCCAAGAGACCTGTCCCAGGGCCACCCGTCTCTCGCAGGATGCCCAGTCCACCCCCTAGTTTGCATCCCGTGACGGTAAGTACTCTCTTCCTTCAACTGTCCGGATCAGTGGATTTTTGGCACAGCCCAAATTCCGGTGTGATGATTTTGCCTCTTCTCTTTTCGAGTCTCTGCATTAACCAGGTTTTTTATGACTTGGGGTAGATGCGTTGGCTAGTCTGGATGGTTTTGGGTCCGTGAGTGCGGCTTTTCTGAAGATGTCGACGAACGTTCCCCCAAACTCTTCGTGTTTTTCCTATGGTCTTTCCTTTCCGCTTCCATCAGGGTTGAAGGGCTTTCCCCTGCCTGTTGGGGACAGAAATAATCTACGCTCAGTGACGCATTGGGCTGCCCTACCCCTGAGGGGGAAAGTCCGGAAGACGCGTTTATCCACGCGTGGCGTATGAAAGCACCCCACCCCCCCTTTCCGGTCAAGTCGGCTCTTGCTTCGGATTGAAATCATGTACACGTTTTTTTTGCTCATGACGTTTGTGTACTCCTCAAACTATAAGTCCGCCTCCGCAAAGGTTGTTGACCCCCTAATAACCTCTCTTTCAGCTCTCCAACCGTCTTTTGGTGCAAAAGCTGTAATGATTTATCACCCCGTCTATACCCACAATTTGATTTTCCTTTCTCCTTATTTCTTCCTCTCCCCTTTTTTTCTTTCTTATGAGAGTACAGAGAATTTCCCTTGCCCTTTCCGATGACTGTGTTCCCTCTCATTCCTGCGTGGACACCCACATGGCGTTGACAATGCTATGAAGCATTTATGAGTTGGCCCCGCTTTTTCCTCCTCACCTACGTGTGGCAGGCTCTACCCCCCCCCACGCTCCTTCTTTCACCAGTGACAGCTTTCAATCCGTACTCCGCGCCGTCTTTGCCCTCCCCTCTTTGTCGGTATGTAGTGCGATTTCATGATAAACTCATGGGTCTATAGCCTAGTCCCGGCTTTCCTGCCTTTTTTTTCATTCAGCCCCCCCCAATGCTTCCTTTTCTGCGTCATCGATTTTAAACCGGACAGGGGACTTTCCCGCTTTATGCCTGTCTTCTTAAGGACCCCCGGCTCAATTACATCCCGCTCGAGTGTTTGGTGAGCGCTTGTCCTAGCGAGGCATACGCCCTTCCTTCTGATTCAGATAGCCACCTTCCACAAAGAAGATTACCGGAATATGTGTATGCACTCCTCCCCCTCTTCCCTTCCCCCCACAACTCGACATTTTCTTTATGTTTTCGCCCCCGCGGCAGCCTGAAATACAAAGGCTTTCGAGCTTTCCCTTCCGTTTTTAGGCCCCTGATGAAAATTTCTGTGGCCCCTAGCACTTGTGCTCCCTTCTTTGGGGTCTCGTTGAGACCAGCTTTCAGTTCTGGTTGAGAGGGGTCCGGTTGTCCTTTTTCTTTTTCCGTATGGCGTAGTAAATGTTGTTTTTTTTTTTGCACCTGGGTCCCCATGCTTTCAGTATAGATTTTCGTTTCGTCAATATTGTTTGACCCCCTTATCCCCCCTTTTTGTTATGATGGGTCGTGATGCCGCGAAAGTTCTCAGACCAACTTCTGGATGACCACACCCACCATTGGTACTACCAAGGAGTGTGACGACGCGAGCATTCGCCCAGGAGTTTCCACGGACCCCTTCTTTCGCCTCATTCATCTCGAAACCATAAAAGGTTCCTCTGCGGCAAACGTCCTTTTCCTCTGTGAATCTCGGTCAGAAGGCCTTTTTCTTTTCACCCCAGCCGGTATCAATTCCTTGGACTTGCAGTTTCGGTGTTGATTGTGCTATAAGGTTGACCCTTCTGCTTTGATTTGAAATGCAATTTCTTTCCCCTTTTATTTCATTTTCCAGTGACGACTCACCTGTTGAAATGTTACCTTTGAGGGAGTCTGATGATTCCTCTCACGTTCTTGCATGGCTGGATGGGCGTATCCTTGTTTGGTAACTGTGCATGGCTTTCCGACGTAGGAGCTTTTTGTCGTTCATGGGCGAAGCCACTGACCCAATCCCTTTTTTCATTATTCCATGTAGTCCCCCAGGTTTCTTTTTTGGCAGATCTTCAGTCCCGTCCTTCGTACTCCGCATGCGCTTTCCTTTTAATTTCGTCATGAATCTGAAGGGAGTTTGTTGCGTACCCAGCACCTTTATAAGTCTGAGTGCCTTGATTTGGTCGGGCCTTCGGCTCTTTGAACCAGTACGCGGGTTCCTCTTTGTCCCCCTGTCCTCAAGGGACCGTTCCCCTTTCGAATTCGCGTGACCATACCCTTTTAGAAGTGCCTCCAGGCCCCCGCAACCTGACTCTTCGTCCTTCGTTACTAGCCAAGTCAGGGAACTTGGGCGATTTTTTTTAAAAAGCGTGTAATTTAGACAGATTTTCCCCGCCTTCCCCAGCGCTTTGGAAGGACGTCCATTCGCTCGCCCATTAACCTTGCTGTGCAACGAACGCACACCAACTTGCTTTCGCTCCCCCTTTCCTGTTTCTGCACCTCCCCTACCTCTGCCTTTGAACACCACCGTGCGCTTTCTTGTGTTAAGCAGGTGTGTCAAGTTTTATGACACCCCACTTTCCAACAAACCCAGGACTTATATGCAGAAATTGTAATTCGATTTCCCGGTCTCCCTTATATGTGCGTAAAATTTTGTCCCTCCACGGTTTCCGTGAAGTCTCCTTTCAATGAGTTTGATATGTGAGACAGAAGTCATCATCCCCGAGATCTTTCCTCTTTTCCCCTGTGTCAACTAATCGTCGCTTTCCTGTCCCCCCAACCATTCTGGGTCCAGTTTACCCGTAGCGTTCCACCCTTCTCTAGAGATATTTCGTCAATGTTACCAAATCCGACGGCGCGTCTCTTGTGGCAACTAATTCTCCCGGCGATAGTTCCCCCCTTGACTATCTTCAACTGTCTCTCAGACTGATGGCCAAATCTCAGAGCCATCCTTGTCTTTTCCATTCTTGACGATTCTCTTAAGTTAAAGTGAGTTTTTTAAAACAGCTGTGAAACTGATCGAGGTTCTTCGCTTAACGCACTTCTCTACTGTTTCGGAACGCGTCTTTCTTCCCTTGAGACTATTAAGATTTCCACGCCGGCCACTTTCGCTAATGCATGCCCATTCCGGTCCATTTAGGACCCTTCCACCTAGATTCGGAAGGGCTTGACAGTGACTAAGTCACTTGATTGAGTGAAATCAGGTTGGGTGTCAAGGACCTGTTTGTTTCGATTTATTGCTTTTCTCCTTTTTCCGTTCCGTTTGTAGGGTTTTTGTTTAGAAGAGATGAGTCTTTTGACCTTGTAGTGCCTAACTACGGGCTCTGGTGTTTGGTCTTTGAGTTAGTTGTGCGTCGTGGCCCGTGCGATCTAAGGCTTAATTTTCCCCCCTCCTTTTTTTTTTTTGTTTTTATGAGTCTCCCCTGGACGATCCCTTCCAACGATGCGCACCCCTATCCCCAGCTTCTCCGGAAGAAGCACCCTTCTCATCTTACCATTTCCGTGAGTCCCTTTACCCCGCAACTTCCCTCCAGTCACGACACGCATGACCTTACACTCCCTTATCATCGAATCGGAAATGTTTCTCTCGTTAATCACCCTCGGTCCTTCCCCTGCAGTTTATGTGAAGGGCCCGTCATTTCCGAGGACCTTTCTCCACGTCCTCTCCCATTTCCTCTCGAGAATATCTGCTCTTCCCTCCAAGTGGATCTCCGGGCCCCTAAAACAACGTGAGGACGGCAGTTCGAGGTATCGACCTGATTCCCCTTCCTCGGCTCTAATGCCATATCGCCATTTTCTTTCGGTCGTATAAGACCACCAACCCGGTCTGTTGTTTGAAGTTTTTTCCCCCTAGCTTCCTACTTCAACGGGGGTAATTCTTCTTAATGGACCTCTCCCGGCGGTCGCCTTGATTGTCAACAAGCTTACTGGACGCGGTTTTTTCCCATTCCTCCTTTTCAGCATAGAAAGGGTTCACGCTTTCCCTGGAAGAAAGATTGTGGCGACTTGTTCCCTCTCCTCTTCTTGTTGTTCACGGGCACTCACGTAGCTTTTTGTATTCCCTGCATTTAACCCACGTCTTTGATCACCCATTGGCCTCCGGGCCGTACTTTGAAAAAAGGTACAACCTGCCTCGACCAACCATAATGCACCATAGCAAGGTGTAATTGTCGGTTTTTGCCATCATTTTCCACCTTGTATATAAATTCCATGTTGGTTTTCAGTATTTTTCCTCACCCCACTCTCCAATTCTAAACTGTGAAAAGTTTTTTCAGGCCCCCTGGTCGCGAGGATTTAGCCCAAAGGAGATATTTTGCGAGAGGCCCCCCTCTACATGTTATTTTTTCCGAACTTTCTAGCGAGAGTATTACCAGTTTGGTCGAAAACGAGTGTGAGTATCCCACACTTCACCATTAAAACAATGAGAGACCATTATCTTCCCCGTGTTCTGCACCCTAACAGACTCATAGTTGGGTACTGCTTAGTTCCCATGAGAAACGGTGGTATTCCGTCTCGCTTTATGCAGGGCCTGCCTTTCCTCCTGTATGTCAATTTACCGAGCCCCCCTAACCAGTCCATTCGTCACAATAGAATGCCCTTGTACAATCCTTCCTCTATTTTACAGTTTTTCTGCATCGTTCCACTCCCCTAACGCATCGTTAATGAAGTAATGGCAATGTTGCCACCTCCCCTCCTCTTCCTTGTACTACTTCTTCTCCACTCTTCCCCCCCCCTCAGTTACACATTGATAATTGGTTGTATCTCTTTAGAGTATCGGCCGTGACTGCTACCCCTTTCTCCTCCGTGCCTTCCTCATTTGCGCTCCCCTTGAACTCTCGTCAGTTTCTGCCATGGACTCCCGTTTTAGCGCTCCAGGAAGGCGGAACCAGATAATGTCACCCCTCCCTTCATCCCGTTAGTAAGGTAATTCCACAATAGTAGCAGCGTCGTCTGCTGCACCAGCCTAGAATGAAAACGGTCCACTCCCTCCCGCTTCCGCCCCGCTAGATCCCCTTGACCGAGCTGTTTGCGAAAACGGCGCCCTCGAGTTCGCTTCTCCCGCGCACCGGGCAGTTTCTGAATATTTTTCCTGCACCCCAAATCCTCGATGGACTGACCTTGCTTTTTGCCTCTCCAACCCTCCTGCTTAGCTTTTTTCGTCTTTTTTTTACTACCTTTGGTGTCCTTAGAAGATTCAATGAGCGGAGCGTCATCAACCCATCACCACGTTTTTTTTGTCAACAACCAGGTATTTCGTTTAATCCGATCTATACCCTGAACGTTACTGTCTCTTGTCCTTGAAGAAAGTCCTCCCCCAGGATGACATCACGTACTGCCCCCAATTAAATCAGATGATGCCTCCTCCTCCTTCTTATTCCAGTTCTCCTGATTAAAGGTCCACTCTCGAGGCATCAGTGGCAGTTTCAAAACGATCTCTAGTTACCCTGTGTTATTGCTTTACCAATGGATGGAGAATTCCCCTTCCATCATTGTCGATTTGTTCTTATCTGTTCTGAGGCATATTTTCCTACCCGTAATTTTTATGGGTAGATGATTTGCTCTGGCCGGATCGGGCCGCGTGTGCGTCTCTGCCTCTTTCTCGCTCTTCCCCCCACGTTCGCTTTTTCTCCCTCGCTTCCTTATGCCGTTTCAAGCGGTTTTCCTTCTGATCTTGGTTGAGAAACCTTCACGAAGGATGACTCCCTTTTGTTCTCCTAAACCCCTTCCCTTTGTTTGCCTGGTTGACTTTCACGCTAATCCCCCCCTCGTGGAGACCCCTGCCCCTTTCTCCCTTCCCTACCCCCCTCTCCTCCTGTTCCCCCGCTCTTTCGGATCGTACGTCTTTCAATTCCACACGTGTTTCCTTGTCCTCATTTGTTTGGTCGGAATGAATCCCCCTCTTTCTTTTTCTCTCTTCTCCCCTCCTTGTGAACTTCCCCCCTGTTCTTCTCCTGTCCCCCAATTCCCTTTTTTTGTCGATCTCTGTTCAGAAAAAACCATTCACTGACCCACGTCCT
>Ga0179593_1297702_pt1 | contig 10735 bp, 7 predicted proteins | sample CZODoug2_1_08_16_FD_185931 | JGI IMG/M metagenome (GOLD analysis project Ga0179593, IMG submission 185931) | Vadose zone soil fungal communities from Angelo Coast Range Reserve, California, USA - CZODoug2_1_08_16fungal (PacBio error correction) | ecosystem: Environmental > Terrestrial > Soil >... | reverse complement strand
GTTAGCACTATTCCGTCCTATTCGTAATAGTTCCGTGATCTAAGTCAGGTCGTTTTTGACGTGACCATTTTGGTTGCCAGTGGCGGCACTTCAAAGGCGTGAGCGTATTCACCCTTCCTCTGTTCGCAGCCGCAGAATGGATTTGGGTGGTTGTTCGCCGCACCCAGTGGTTCCGGAACCCCAGATAGACCCTGCTCTCCAATCCCCCCCCCGTTCTGTCTGGGTTCAAGAAACCGATTTCTTCTCCCTCGCTCCTCCCTACTGTCTGAAGTTTTTTTCTCTCCTCGAAGCCCGCTCCGCAAGGCGATTTTTATGCGATTTTATCCGCCCCCAGCTTTCTCATTCCCCTTGTCCATTCGTCTGACAATTGCCCAAAAACCCGGACGCTTTTTTATTTCTTTTTCTGCGGCGTTCTGGGCTCCCCGCAGCCCCCACCCCTTTCTCCCCCCCCATATTCTATTCCTTGGGAAATCATGAGCAGAGACCGAACTGGTGTGGTGAGTACAACCGATCTTTGCCCTTTTTCCGAATTCCTCCATTTCTGCCCCGAACAGCTCCAGCTTCCCTTGCCGACGCGTCCCAATGGTACCAAAACACAGTTCCTTGCCCCTCAGTTCGGCTAGATTTCTTCTCCTCCTCTCTTGACGACAGCCTAGGTGACCCATTTTTGCCATGCAGTTGAGGAGAAGTTGATTCTGTACTTTGCCACCCTTGCCAACTGGAACAGGCTAACTCACACGTCCAGTGTGGAGTATGTGCACAATCTTATCACCCTTTTCTGTCTATCTCTTCATATTTTCTAATCTCTGTCCAGGCCACTGTCAGGGTATAGTTTTGCGCTCGGATCACTAGGTCTTCTCCGGTCCCAAATTTGCCCGTGAACCACTCTTCCTCCTATGTCAAAAGTCCGGCGAGTTCTGTTGAGCAAGCGCACATCTCTGCCCCCACCCCCCACCCCCCCCCGTTTTTACGATTTTTAGGTCGGGCCTTTCCTGAGCTCTTTAGTCTCGATTCTTTACGCTCCCCTTCTCTTCAAAGACCTCTCCGTTTTGGTTGACAGTAACAGTTGTCTGTCCCTTTACCTTGAACAGCGTAAATGCTCCCTTCGATCTGACCCGCTATAGACGTGTCGCTCTTGCGGCAGAAGTAGTCGCTTCCCGGCAGAAATTTGTAGGATAGTTGTTGTGGTTGGCAACCCCCCATTCCCCCCTCCTTCCCTCTGCTAGACGATTCAGCGCGTATGAAATCCTTTTATGGCAATGACCTCGCTGCAGGGAAATTCTTACCCCCTTCTTCATCTCTCTCCCATGCGTTTTTGCACGTCAGACAAGCGAAATTTGTTTTGCCTTTTTTCGTGCACCCCCCGCACACCGTCTCTTATACAGCGGCAGCCTTTCGTAGTGAACCCGTTTGCCCCGCCGGTTTTATGAGAGGCCTGGGGTAAGCGACGTTCGGAATGTCCCCCTGTACCGCTTTTAGTTCTCTGCCTTTCATATCAAGTAATTCGTACCCTTTCGCAATTCCCCGGCCCAGGCTCCAACTATAAGATTTTTCCGGTGTCCCCTCCTTCCTCCTTTTTCCCCATTCGGCGAAATACACTTTGTTGTTTATCGTGAAGCTACGACAGCCTTGGTATCGGAAACCTCCTCCCCCAAAGTAGTCGTCAGCGCTGTCAATCAACCTTTGTGGGATTTAAAGAGAGATTTTCCTTATTCCTTCCCGACGCTCTCCATGCATGTCGGCATTGTGAAAGCTCGCGGAGTAGGCAGATAAGTTCCGCCCTCCAGTTTCCATCTCCCTCCTTCTACATGAAAAGTTTTTTGGAAGTCACTCGGTCCCCTCCTTCTCGATAAACGAGAGAATAGAAGGCCTCACTTTTTAGCGCGTTTCCGGATCGCCTTAGCGTCCCCCCCCCAGGTGTTGGAAAGTGCCGAGATGCGTGGTGAGCGCCATAAAACCCAAACTGATTTCTGAGTAGCAGTTGTTGGGAGATTCCTTCTTTCCGTCGATAATGTACGTGTGGCCCTCTTTTGTTTTAAACAGGATGTCCGTCCCCACCGAACTAGATTTTGAGATCCCGGCCGATCGGTCTTTTTTGAACCTCTCCACTCTGAAAGCCCTCTTTAATCTTCCACAGATAGGGCGATAATGTCCTTGATGTCGACCGTATCAAGCGCACAATCCCGATCCGTCGCGGAAAACGTTGGCACCAGCACGCTTATCTTGTCATGGGCACTTTCCTTCGTTCTTTGCACGTTCTTACAGGTATTGACGCATTTGACGCCACGCGTGGACGGACCCCCTTATGATGACGCCATCGCGGTTTTTCCCTGTCCGACCCTTCCGACTCCCCCTTTCCTCCCCGGACTCTAGAAATAGTCCCGCTTGACTCGAGAATTTTTTTTGACGAACGTGATTTATCTTGCCGTTTCAGTCTGAGATGTCTTTACCTTTAGGTTATTCAGGTGATTGATCCATTTCGGATGAGACGCAGCGCGGCTGCGGTGAACCATCCTTAAGGACATGAAGTTAGCGTTTTTTTTCTGGTCATATCCTCTTCTCTGTCACCCCAACGGCTTATCCTTAAGTAGCAGATAAGACCCCCCCCCCCCCACTTGTCGCTCAAGTCCGCGTTAAGGGCCGTTCGCGGACTCTTTATATCATGTCTTACTCCTACTCGTTTTTTGTTTGCTCTCGATCGGGGATTCCCTCCCCTTAAGAGCGGACTGTAGCTTCCCAATTGGAGGTTAGTCCATCGGTAAATTCTCTTCTTTTCTCCTTTTGGACGAGATAGCTGATCCCGAACCAGCAACACTTAGAGACGCTTCTGGAAGGCCTTCCGCAACTTCCCGCAGTCTTTTTTTTTCCCGCCATTTCCCTAAAGAAAATGCCTGCCCCCCCGGCCACAGGTGAGAAAATCTCATTCAAGAAGGCCAGATAATCCCCCCTTTTTCGCTCCTCCCAACATCCCCCAGTATAGAGCATTCTATTCGATCTCAGGTGACGATTTCGGTCTTTTGGACCGTTGGTCCCTCCTCGTCTTTTTCTTCCCCTTTACCATGGAAAAGCGTGTCCCCTAGATCGTGTCTTTGAAAACCGTCATTTTTTTTTTTATCACTTCTTCCAAGCCCATGCCTCCCCTCGTAGTCTTTCAGAAACTGGTTTTTCAATCGTTGTGCGTGTGTGCGCTCGAGTCTTCCCCCTCAAAGGGACAGTTCTGATCACGAGCATTGAAAGCACGTCCCCTGGAGTTGCTCGTTGGAATAGTAACAAATTTTTCCCATCGGCGCATCCATACGATTTCGATGTGACAAGGGACATCATGGCGGAAGAATGTGGCTCAAAGTTATTATTCTATCCTCTACTATCTATCTGCCAGACCAACCACTTTTTAAATTCCTCCTTGGTTTTATTGGCTCACGGCACCCAACAGAAGTCCTTGTAATACATGTGCCCAAAGATGCCTCCTTACTTCTCTATGTGCACCCAGAGAGAAAAACTATTTTCTCATTTTCGGGACGTAGTCTTTCTTTTAAGGATTGCTCGAGGTGTGACACGAACCATCTTTTCTCACTCTCCGGACCGACGACTATGATTCACTGATCTGGTTCACTAGTCCTTCTTCCTTCTCAAGACCCTTTTTAGGGATGAAGGACCCCCTTCCCCTTTCCACACCCCCCCATTTCCCCCTCACATATTATGGAACCACCAGCACCTTTTGAGTTTTCTTGAGCGCGACCCGGCCTTTGATTCCGTGTACCATTCATCACCAGAGCTGTTCCGCGCACGATGCGCCAACGTTGGCGTTCAGCCCGGAACGGGACTCTCTTCTACCTCACCCCTGCCCCTCTTTGTGATAGTTTGTAGCTTTCTGGGCTGCTGGCTCGGCGATAAGGGTGTCTTCCTGAAGGATCCTGAGCCGCGCTCTAAATAAGCCCTTCCTTAATTACTCCCGCTCAGACTTTTCTGAAAGGCCCTCCCCTACAGGGATGTCTTGTTTCAACCCCTCAGCCTCGGAGCTCGGTTCTCTCTCCCAGGTTTTTTTTTTCTTGCCCCATGATCCGATAGAAAAAATATTCCGCGTTTTTTCAGAACTGGTAATAGTGACTCGAGCTCCTATGACGAAGGTAGATCACGGTGGTTTTTTTTGAGTGGAAAGCGTTGTATTTGCCTCATCTCCCCACTCTTTTAAGACCTTTCCATTAGAGGGAACGAAGGATGGGGCCTGCGTTTCTTTCCCGTGCCACAACAAATATCCACACCCTTTTTCTCCCTTAATGAGACTAATTTTCTTCCCTGAGCGCCAATTCCGCCAGTTGCGCTACCTTTTTTTTTTAATGAATTGGTCACCCCGTGCACTTGTTTAAACCTGACCCCCGTTTGCCTTTCTCCAACTTGGCCTTTGACCCTTTCTGCGACAGACCGCCCATTTTTCCACAGATCCCCTAAAAAGAGAGAATTGCAGCAAGTATCGTTTCATCGTGCCGAAGCGTTGCAGCTTCGCCCACTCCTGCTGCTTCCTTCCGTTTTTGATTCATTATTGTTAATTCCCCATTTTTCTATAGTAACTACATCTTGGTGCTACAGCACATCCCTTAACCCCTTTGGAGAGCCTCTATCCTTCTACTCCAGGCGCATTCAGGTTGGCGGGGACTTTTTTCCTCTCCTCCCTCAACTGCAGGCTCGTTCTAAGCGCCTTTTGCAGGTTCTCACCTTACCTAACTCCCCTACGCAACCGCGTTCTCCCACCCTCACTTCCCCCTTATTAGTCCAGTTTCTGGATGCGGTGTCTTCCCTTCTATGCAGATCTTGCTTCCTGTTGTTGATTACTTTTCAATTCCCTTCCGGCTTGTGACGTAGTTCTTTTGGCTGTTCTCTTGATTCTTTCTGACCTCCGTACAGGCTTTGGTTCCGCCCACAAAAATAGTTTCGTTTCACTATCTACTCTGTTAAGAAGGCCCCTTTTTTTTTCTTGGGCGCCAGGGTAGTTTCTTTTTCTCCCCCTTAGTCTCTCCCTCTTTAACCCCCGATCTTAGCTTTTTTGTGAAGAATGTTTTCGGTTTGACCCAACTTTCCTTATCCCCCCCTCTTTCGGAGGAACTGCCGTTCAAGATAACTACTTGAAATCTCTTTCGACGCTTTTTCTTCGATTATTCTTTTCCTGCCCGCCTTTCTTTGACCCCGCGGTTTTTCCTTTTTTCCCCCCCTTCACCCCCCCCTACTCTTTTTTTTTCTTGCTCTCTTTTGCGATCGTGGGCGTATGGAAAGATTTGTTCCATCATTTCCTTAGGCTTCTCGTCGGTTGTGAACTTCATCCTTGTTACATTTGCTCCCTGTTAAGTCAAACTTTTCACGAGCCTAACCTTGACTTTCTTTCAATGATTATTCCCGCCCCCCCAGAGAATCGACTTGTCCCATCTCTTTTAATCTCATACGTCTTTTTCGGTGTGAGGATTATTGATTGTCCTCAGTAAGCGTCCTCTTTTCTTTTAAGCTCAAGTGATCCCCGTACAGTCTTACTATTTCAATCTTGGTAGAATGGCTTCATTGGTTGGTGTTTTTCTTGCTTTTTTTAAACCGAGCTTGCGCAAGTCCTACACCCTTTAGCTCCAGTGAAACCCTTGGTGCCATCCTCACACAAGAAGCCCTTCTCGTAAATCCCCCTTTTAGGGAACCGGACTCTTATGTCTTGAATTCGCTCCCGCTCGCGTTTCCCGCGGTCCTCAAGCCTCCAACGTCTCTCGCCAGCGATTTAGGTTCTTTTAGTAATTCCCGTCAAAGCTTGTTCACGCCCTTTGTTCGGCCCCCTCTTCCCCCCCCACCCCACCCCTGAAAGATAGATAGTTTTAGCCCGCGTTCCCTATAGGGGCTTAACCAGCTACCCATTTCCTCACATATTCAGGAGTTTCTGCGGCCTCACCGCTTTTTACACCCCTTGGGGTGTAACACAGATCGTTCCCTTACGTTTTCTGAATTTCCCATTCTCCAATCCAGCTCCCCGATTTTCCAGACTTCCTACACTTTTTCCACCTTTCCCCTAAACCCCACAGATCTGAGCCCGAGCTAGTTGCCCCCCTTAGACTCCCAGAATAATTCTGTAAGAAAGACCCGATGTGATTGATCGCTCACTGTGCGTTTTTCCGGTTATTATTCTTGCCACCTTAATTACGATTTTAATCTTTCTACCCCTTGTCCCCGTTTCTTATAGTTCCCCACAATTCTTTCCCGAAAACCTGGTCATCCTTTGTGCAGCTGCTATTGGAGAATACTGTCCCGTCCCAGGTCAGAGGATTCCTGGAGCTCGTCCCCCCCCATAGTTAGGATAAGCTCCTGCCGGTAACCCATTGTCTTTTCCCCCACGCTATCATTCTCCCGTAGGCTGTGGATCCTGATTCAACTCTCGCCCGTCATGACTCTCAATGCCTTCCTTGGAGCCCTTAGCTTTTTGATATTTGCTGACTCTTTGTTAATGGTTTTGTGATAGGCACTTGTTCTTCCAACATGCGCCCTTTCCCCCCTAGTCACTGAGACTTCTTCTGTTCAACTATTTCTCGCCTTTCGTTCAGGCTTCCTCCTCTATGCATTTTCCTACATTTTTTTATTTTCTTTTGTGGTGCTCTTGGCCACATTGCCCAGCTTTTTCTCATTCTCCCCCCACGATGTTCAACTGGGTGAACTCTTTTATACTTACATGACCCATTTGATGGCACGAAATTGCCCCCCCCCCTTCATACCCTTAATCGACTAATACGCAGCAACGGAGGTGAGATTTACTGAAACCGAGGACTATTTTGGCCGAGACGAGCAACCTTTGATTTTCTTCCGTCGGGTTTCTTTTTTATCTTTTAAAACCCTGCCTAAGTCTGTAGGTCTGATTCCCCTTTCTTTAGAATCCTTTTCTTTTTCTCGTCATGAGATTCTTTCCGAGTCTAACTGAGAATTCTTTAGCCCCCCAGTATTACTACACAGGTTTCGCCGATCCTCACGGGCCCCATTAACTCCACACCCCCCCACTTATCCCCAAGAGTTCTTTTTTCTCTCCGTCTTCTTTTACAGTACCTGACTTCAAGCCCCGTTTTTTGTTTTTCATCTTTCTCGCTCCCCTTCAGTGTATTCTTTTTTACAATGCATCACTCTTGTCCAGCTTTTTACATTTTCCTACCCGTGCTGGTTTTGCAGATTTATCTGATAGAGGAGCATGGTTTACCGTGCCTTTGCGTGTAATCTTGCACTTTTTGAAATCCCTCGTGCTCTGAACCTCCCGACGACCAATCTTCTCCAGATACCCATCTATGCCTTCTATGAACACCCGGTAGGTAAAGTTCTCATCCTCTCGCTTACCGAGAGAATAGCAATCTCGCCCCTTGTTTTTTTTCTTCTGATGCGGCGTCGGCGCGCTTTTGAACAGGTTTTCCGAGTTTTTTTCCGGCTCATCCCCCCCAAAATGAGCGTAGCTAAATTTTTTTTTGTCTGCCTTAGGTTGCTAGCTCGTCGTGTTTCCCATGCTGCTCCTACCAGGTGCCTGACCCTCGTTACAATCTTTCTGTTTCTCTAGATCGGATTTGACGACCCCTTCGCCGCTTCCGCGCTTTTGCCCTTCCTGCCTTATTTTATATGATCTTCTATCGAGCTGCACACGAACTGATCGCTTGAACACACTTGTTGATGTTTTTCACACAGATTTTTTTCTTTGCAGGTCTTTTGTAGTTTTGCCCGGTATTCCTGGTTCTTTCCCCAAGGCGGGAGACTCCCCTCTTTGACCCTTCCCATGCGAAGAAACTCGGGAATTTCTTTACCTCAAGACATCGGTAGTCCTTCTATCAGTAACCCTCTTCTCTACTCTCTTGTACCGTTATGATGACTTCTCCGAATAGAGGCCCGAGCCAAGTTTCTGGCCTAATTTTTGCAAACGGAGTATGTATCTTCCAGCTCTATGCTTTTGAGTATGAAGTCCCCCCCCTTACTTTTCATGTATAGTTGTGTAAGGCTCTACCCCAAAATGATCCACAGTAGACTTCCCGCCAACCAACCATTCTCCATCTATTTAAACTTTTATTCTAACCTTCTCTCATCATCATCCCCCCAATAACGTTTTGTTGAGATCGCTCTTTCTCCAGCATTCCGTCTTAATGATCGTCACCCCCCAATGTTGGTCAAACTAGCCCCTTACTCCCGACTTTATGTTTTATTTTGTTTATTCCCCCTTCTTGATCCTCGTATAACAATTATCCTGAAGCTCATGACCTTCCAATACCGTCCTCTGTTTGAGCGGGCTCTATTCCTCCCATCTTTTCCTAATTTAGTCTTTTTCCTCACTACCCCGGTTTCCTCTCCCCATCTTCTACTTCTGTCCGAAGGATTATCAACCCTTGTAGATTCACCTCCCCTCTTCTGCATTCTATTTTTATTTCGGAGTCACTCCTTTTACGGTCTTTCTTAAGTCTGACCTCTGTTCTCTCCTCTTCAATCTTACGCTGTAGTTTTTCCCTGTGTCAAGGGAAGCATGAAGTGTCCAATTTCACCGACGACCTGAACCTCGTCCACTCTAGTTTTCCCTTTGATTGCACCTTGTTTAAAGAGACCTTGCTGTTAGATACCCTCCCTGTCTACCATCCGTCCTCTAGACGAGCTTGAAAGATGATCTCTTTATCTGTCGAGATCGTAAACTGCCTCTCAGGATTTCACTCCATACTAGCTACGATGTTGCCCTTAACCATCCTGATTTCTCCTCGACTGAAAAAACGTTCATTTCTCGATTTTCGAACCAAAAACCCCCTTCCCCCTCCTCTACCTTTTCGTTGTTTTTTTTGTCCCTTCCCCACCAGACTCAGTATCATCCAACACCGACTTGCCGCTCTGCTAGAAGGACAATTCCTCTCCCTGTCAACCCCTACTAACGTTGATTCCCTCTTTCCGTGATAGACTGCATCATGGCTAGCGGGCGACCGGCCTTTTTCATCTCTTCTTTTTTCCTGATATTATACATCATTCCCTGGAAACTCTCTTTTTCTAGACCGCTCCGGTCTGCACCATTCCTACCTCCCCTTTAGCGCGGCTGAATACTTAGCCTCTATACTTCCTTTCTTCACCCCCCCGTAAAGGTTTTTCTTTCCCTTGAGGGATCAAGAATTGATTGAAGTCCCATCATGCTCTCGATGAGATTACCCCTCGAACACCAGGTGGCTTCCTCCCTGAGTGCTCACTCATTCCCTCAACAATTCACACGCTTGGATCGTTTTTCTGCCTAGTTTATGGCCGGCGATTTTCCATGGGCTTCCACTTTCTCCTGTCTTACCAGAGACCCCAGGATCTCTCCTCTAGGTCAGTGAAGGCCGGATTTTAATCCATGCGTTCCCCAGGCTTGTTCCCTTTACCCGGATGGTCTTTGTTAAACTACCTACCGCTTCCTTGCCTCAGGTTTCCCCAAGATTCAATTTTTTGACTTCTCGCGGCCAAATATTCGAGTTTTTCCTTTTCCCTGGGCAGAAAGATTTCATTCCCTTCAGTCGGTCGTTCATTTGTTACGAATTTTGCGTTTCCCGCGCTTTCCTCCAACGTATTTCAGACCGAGTGACAATCCCTCTGCGCCTCTTCCTTATTTGGGATGGTGTGCCCCCTAAAAAACAAAACTATCCCAAGGTCTCGTGTCATGAGAAGCCGTTTCCTTTCTCTCACAGTTTTGAGATGCGCTACGAACTTTCCTTATTCTTTTTTAAAAGGTTACGGGACCGACACCGTCTCCAAACTTGATGAAGTTCTTTCCCCTACGATTGCCTTACGCTCAAATCCAAAAGATGAGCATGATCCGGAAGGAGATACTTTCCTCAATCTATTCGTTCCCCCTCTATCTTAATTTTTCAGAGGCCCTATTTTTTCTCCCCCTGACCGTTTTTCAGATTCTCCCTTAAATTGTGTCCTCTCAGCGTATAAACTTCAAGTGGAACCCTAGCCCGACTCCGCCACCTCGCGAGCATTACCTGAGTGGGAGGGACTATTTCACCGATCTTCCTCCATTCCTTTTTTGATATGCAGCGGCGGTGCAGTTGGCTTCATACATCAAAACCCCCGCCCCCCAGTTCTTCCCAATCCCTTCACCGTCCCCCCCTTTTGTCCAGTAAGGCATGATTATAAATTTCGTAACGGTTGCCGCGTTTTATAAAAGTTACACCTTTTCCTCTACGTGAAGCTCGTTCCCCCTTCAAGTCTTGTTTTTAACCTTAGGATGTCGGACCAGCCGTAAAGGTTGGGGCACCCAACATTTCTGTTCCACCTTCTGCTACCTATTCTAATTCCATCTTTGACCTTTCCCTTTTTTTCGGCTGATGGGATCCCCCTAGAGTCAGAATTACTAGCACTTTTATTGTTTTTTTCCATATGTGTCGGAGGTTACCACAATTCTCTCCTTGTTGTTCCTTCCAAGGAAGCAAGTCCCCCCACGTTTTCCAATCGCTCGACGTGTGAGTATGCTCATTCAGCCCTCCGATAGAGAGAGGTCCTTTCCCCTCTTCTGTTCCCCTTTAAGTTTCCCTAACTTTGGGATTTTCTCCGTGCTCTCTCTTTTTTTCGTCCTCTGGCACCCTTTTTTTGCTAAGCATTATTCCTTGTTCTCCGACAGCTCGTTGTTTAATACGTCTTCCTTTGGAATTGCCAACCTTTCCCTTCCCAACATTGATGTTATTTTTTTTGTGTCCTGGATCACTCGCATTAAGAAGAGAATTCGGAACCGTCTTTTCCC
>Ga0179593_1686867_pt1 | contig 10736 bp, 9 predicted proteins | sample CZODoug2_1_08_16_FD_185931 | JGI IMG/M metagenome (GOLD analysis project Ga0179593, IMG submission 185931) | Vadose zone soil fungal communities from Angelo Coast Range Reserve, California, USA - CZODoug2_1_08_16fungal (PacBio error correction) | ecosystem: Environmental > Terrestrial > Soil >... | reverse complement strand
GCTTATTTTTTTTCCCTCGATCAATGAAGAGGACCTTATTCTGCTTTCGGTTCCGGAAATAAACATAGAGGTAATTGCAGATCTCTCGGTTTCCTTTACCGAGGTTTGATTACACGTGTTTTGGTTTCCCCCTCCTCTGTTTCGAGGGTGGTTTTCCTATCCTTTTCGATCAAGGAGGGGCTTCAGAGTCTCCCCCCCTTGTCCCTGGATGATTGGCTTTCCTCGGGCGATCAACCTTCAATTGCTGGCTTTCTGACCTAACTTGATTGAATGGCTATGGCTTTGCTCCCTATCGAGAGAATGATTATTCTATCAAGACATGCCGTCCTAAGACCTCCTCATCAGGGCTTCCCCCTCCCCCATAGCAGTTGACTCTTTTGCCAAATGAGCAGAGTATAAAGACCCCTTTTCTTATTCTACGACGGCCTCGCTCAACCCCTAGCCCCAGGTGCAGAGGTTGCTTCCCTTCCTCATGTATGTTCTTCGTTCAAGTTTAACCCATCAACTATGCGCGGATGACTCCTCCTGATAAACTCCCAGACCGTGCTTTCTGTGTCTTTTCTGCCAGAGAGAAGGATGAGCCCCATACAGAATAATACCCCCCCCCCCCCCCCCCCCCCCCCCCCCCCCCCCCCAGCCCTTCCCAGGGCTATCACTTTTTTCTTCTCCTTCAATTCTCACAGCCTGCTTTTTTTTTTTCTCTCTATAGATGCTTTTGTGCTGTGAAAGTCATCCCCCCTTTTCCGCGGGCTCGAGATTGCCCCCTTTTTTTCCGCCAGAACAGTTTTTCTCTTTCGCAAATCTCGTGAGACGGTTCCTCCATTTCCCCCTCTTGCGCGTGCGGCCTTCCGCCGCTTTCGTTTATCCCCGTCCGTTTTTTTTTTCCAAAGAATTCGCCGTCGTGGTTTGGAACCTTTGTCTCTTTATTCCGCTCGCACTCTGGCCGCTTAGTCCCTCAGTTCTGGCCCCGACCCCTTCTTTTCTTGTCGCGGAGAAGTGCTTTGACTCCACGATTTTTTTGTGCGAGCCGACCTCATTTTCTTTTTTTCCCCCCGGCATGCCGCGCTAACGTGCTGGCACAATGTTCTCTGACTCCTTCTCCGTAAGATCAAAAAATTCCTCACCCTTTTTTTTTTTTTTTGTTTTTGGGTTTCTGTTTTTTTTTGGTTGTCTTTTTTTTTTCTTTCGTTTGGTGTTTGATCCAGGGACAATTTATTTTTTGCCCAATCGCTCTCGGTGCCAATCCTATCCCTTAAGAAGTGGTTTTGTTGTCTCAGGACTTCCTCTAGAGTGTGCACCCCAACTCTTGAACGTCTCAATTTTCTGTTTTTGTTTCCTCCTGGGCGGCCCGCTCCCGCTCAAAAGTCGCAGATTGAGACCCCACCCCACATTCTTGCCTGGCATGGGATCCCTGAGCCGATTGCAGGGCGCTTCCCTTTCTCGACAGCACCCTTGTAATAGTTTCCCCTCCGCCAGTAGGAAGAGAGCCGGTCGCAGCTTTATGGCAGACTGGTTAAGAGATGGAGGAAGACGGAACTTTTTTTTTCTCGGAATACCTCATTCAGTCACGGAACTGTCACCCCCCCCAATGCAAAAGACGTGGACTCCTCTTTGCCCGACCGCCGGCCCCTTCACTCCCCAGTTTTGCGGCCGGCGCAAGAGCCCAAGCCTTGTCTTAAAAGCGGTCTTCGTTGCCGCAATGTGAGCTTGCGTCCGGTTCTGTGGCAGACGCGCTCTTATGGAGAAGCTTACTTTTCCCCCCCCCCTTTCGTCGAAAAAAACCGAGCCCAGTCGTCCTGCAACGAACACCCTCTTTTTGGTTTTTTCCTTCATGACAGACTGGTTCTATCCCGAAGGCCGAGGTTTCTTTTTAGCTTTTGGTATGAGACGATTTTCCGCTGTAACGATGCCCTCCCGACGGTTTCTTGACTGATCTTGCCCGACAGTTCTTCTTTCCTTGAAGGATTCTCATACGTTGGTCCGCCACTCCTTTGACCTTGGCGAGCCTGATTTGTGCCGAGCGGAATCTTCCTGACGTTCTGGCTTTCAGGTTTCACATCGTAAGAATCGCGCTCTTCCGGCCCCGAGAGGAGGTAAGTGGCCCTTAAAAGTTTTGCCTCAAGTGGGGATTCGATGAATTGAGCCTCTCTGGCAGACGGAAATCCTTTCAGTCTCAGATTTTCCCATCCCCCAAAATCAAGGAGAAGACATCCTATGTCGGTTGATTCCCTTCGCCCCCATCACTAACTTCCTTTTGAGGGCACTGGGTCGATCCGTCCCCCCCTTTCCCTTAAGTCAGAAGACCCTAGTGTGACAAACCCGCTACTTTGCGTCAGAGCAAAAAAACTTTTTCGACTCCCCCCTTCCCGTCCAGTCAGAACTTTGTCCCTGAACTCTTCTCTGCGACGCCTTTCCCATGCGGTGATGACAGCCCCGACGACGAGCCTGAATAAGAGACAGTTTTCCCAGTTTTCTTGGTTTTTTTCAATTGTCCACTGACCCTATCCTTCTCAACTCCCTTCCTTGTTTTTTTTCGATGAGATAGGGTAAGAATCTTCAGAATCCAGGAAGGAGCGTACTCCCCCCTCGCCTCTTTTTAGGCAAAAGAATTAGACGTGTCCTCTCACTAGAAGGTCATGCACTGGTTTTTCATTCCCTATCTTTATTAACGGGCGGTTACCCCCCTCTCTGGTGGTCACGCTTTCCTTATCACAGTGAGTTCTTTATAGAGATCCTTTTGACTGCAGAGGGATGCTTGGTCTCCTTCTAGAGGAAGATCTCCCCTTTTAGACGAGGGAGAGGACGGCAAAATGGATAAATATCCTCTCTCTCCTCCTTCTTGGCAAGCATTCTGGAAGGACATTTCTCCCCTTGAGTTAGGTGGAGTGCGCTCGAGCCTTTTGCTCTAGGCGAGATTCTTTTTCCCTGTTTTCCTGTCGCGGACAAAGAGCCTTTTAAGTCTTTCCGCTCCCCCGGAACCTGGTTGTGACACCTGAAGAAGCTACAGATTTTGTATTTCGCCTCATGTCGTACCGACCTACTTCAACCCCTCTCCCCCCGTTTTTTCCGGGTGGCACCTCCCTAGCCCTTCGTCGTTCTCGTTTTCAAGTTGTACCTCTTCCTGAAATTCCGCGCGATTGGCCATCCTTCTACTTCAAGCCTTGTGGCAGCGTGCAGAGAGCCTGCTTGAGTAGGCTGCGCATCACTACAAGCAGTTTTTTGGCAGCCCAGTGAATAACGAACGATTTCCCCCCCTCCGTGGTTTGCGGGATTGTTTCTATCTCGTCCCTGGTTTTTTTGCGAGAAAGTTCAGCAAAAGGGAAGATTGTTTTTTTTTCCGTTCTTCCAACAACGGACGATACGCAAGTGACTTTCTTTCCATCTTTTGCGCGGTTCACACTACCCCAATTTCTCTTGAGTCGGCCTTAAGCAAAGTGAGATGGATCCGAAGTCGCTCCTCCCTTGAGCCCGCCATAGCATTAACTTTTCTTTTTGTTGTGCCCTGCCTTTTTCCTGAATTTCGAAGAAACTTGTTCATCCTTCCTACCCCTGCCATAGAGATCGCTCCCCGCCCAGGATAACAGAGGAGTCTTCTGCTGAAGAATAAATATTTTTTTGCTTTTGGTTATCTAGAGAACCCATTTTTCCCCGAGAAGACCAGGACACGCCCCCATCTATTTTGATCTCCCTTTGGTTCCCCGAATCTAGGGCCGGCCGACTTCCCTGAGGAAATTGTCTGCGCTTATGATGTGGACATAGAGAGGTGAAGTACTGCAAGAGCGATCTTTAATTTTCCTTTTTTTTTTGCCCGACCTAATGACAAGGAGACCCTGGCCCCTTGTCAATGATAATCCGGCGATACTACTTTGTATAGTTTCACTATCTTGTAGCTTTCCCCCCCTCCTTGAGTGAAAATCGATTAGTCCTTGACTTGAGACTCGGGGCACGGGCTTAGGTCGGCTCGGGCCAACAAGCCACCTCCTTTCGAAACGCGAAAGTTTTCCCTCTGCCGAGAGGTCCAGGTAGGTCACGCTCTGGACGGTATGACAAGCTTTTCCATCTTTTTTTTTGTGCCGAAGTAATTCTCACTTCACAGGTGCCCACTTCCCACCTTTTAACTTTTTGAACTTCTTTTTTATTTGCTGAACTTGTGAGAGAATTAGGATCCACGAGGAATTCCTTGCAAGCTAAACTTGTATTGGACCATTTTTCCAATTCAGGGTGCTTCTCGTTCCTGGGGTATGCGGTTCCGATTCTACGAAAAGAGAACATTTTCGTCCAGCTGGACTTACCCGCAAAAACCTTTAGCGCGAGATCTCATAGAGCACCCTTGCGATTGCCGTCCTTTCCCAGATGATAGATCTTCTCTGGCTGTCGGGGGCTCTTCTGCGAAGGCCGCTTTCTGCCGCGATGCAATCTTTTCCCCCCGTTCTTGACGTTTCGTTTCTGGCCAATCTTTCCCCCCCCTCCCTTGAAAGAGAACAGAGACCCTTTTCTCCGTGCCCCCGGGAAAATTGGCTTAAGGTCAGTTTTAGCGAGGTCTTTTCGAAATTACTCATGATCTTTTTTTTTCTAGTAAGGGTAAAACTTTTGCTGATCGACGGCACTGAGTTCTACGAGGAGAGCGGCACGGACCCCCTCTTTTTTTTCTCTCAATACGTAGCCGATCCTCACCCCCGGACCAGGTCCGAGGCTCTAACTGAGAAGCCGTGCCCCTCTCCCTTGCGGTTATAAGCGTCTCCCCTCCCTAGCGTTTCGTTATCTAGAGAAACGCTTCTCCCAGGCGAGTGCGCGAAAACCGATTTTTTCCCCCCCCCGTTTTTTTTTGAGCGCCCCACAGTTAGGAGAGCATTCCTTTTTAAGTTATGACCGTTCTCCTTTTAGTGTCCAGCGAATGAGTGTGATGCACCGAGCGTCGGAATACGCGAATTTTTTTTTCATTGGAGGTTTCCCATCCACTTGACCTATCTCTCTCTATATTTTAGTGATAGGTCAGTGGACCACCCTCCCCCCCCATGCTCCGGAGAGTATTCCGTCTTCTTTCACCGAATTTTCGCGGTAATGCAGATCATCTATCCAACGGGCTGAACTGCCCGGAAGTCCTTTTTTCGCCTCCGCGTTCCCTCCTTGGGTATTAGAAGTTCTTGAGTCGCACAGTGAATTCCGAGCTTGCTTTTAGTTCCATGGGCCGCGTATAAAACGGCATCTGCGTTTTTTTTTTTCGGATTGGACTTTCCCCTTTCCCCCTGCCGTTGCTTGAGATATTAGAAGATCCCTTTCCGCTTGAGCAAAGATGTTGATGCTTTCCCTCCCCCCCCCGCCAGACCTCTCTGTGCCTACGCTCTCCCTTTGGTTTCCCAAGAGCCGAGCCTTAAGGTCTTTTAGCAGAAGACTAGCCGCCTCCCGCCCCTCCCGGGCCAGGGTTGCCCTTTGCCTTTCCTTTTGTTTTTCTTTTCCAAGTTGACTCCTCAACCCATGCGCAGCCTTTCCCCCAGTTTGATCACCGCCCCTATTTGAGGCAGGCGTGCAGAGCGTTGACTCTGGCTGTTCACTTACCCAAGCTAATCCGCGGTGATGGATCTACCGTTCTTTTGTCTTTTTTTTTTTTTTTTCCCGACCCCTAAGCTCACTCACTTCTTTCTGATCGATCTCGCGTTGGTTTTTTCCTCAACGTCGCTGCTCCAGACAATTTCCGTTTGCGCCTGCCACCAACCCGGTTCATTCTTCGCTCGGGCGGCTACTAGTTCTACGGTTCCCCTCTTAACCTATTGAGAGTGAGTCTCCTCCCCTGGTCAGCCTGGATCCGAAGTAATTGGCTTTTTTTTCTGCCTAAGTTGTTTTTAATTTTTTTTTCAAATTTCGTTTTAGAAGGATTTTCCTCGTCCTCCTCTGGCAGAGTTTCAATCCAAGTAGCTCGGAAAAGTCCCTCTTTTCCTAACGTTCCACTTTCTGCCGGCACGTCTATGACAGCTACCGATTGGGAGTTGTTCGTCCCTACAACCTCGCGTACATCCCCCCTCTTCTTTCCATATTTGCTCTCAAGGACAGCTTTTTATTTTCTCCTCGCATACCCAGAAGATCCCCACTTATCCCTTCTAGTTTGAACGCGCTAGAGGTGCCCCCGGCTGATTCATCTATTCACCCTCATCCGTTGTTGGGGTTCTTTCTTCTCCTCCGAAAAAGATATTCCCCACGTTTTTGAAAGGATTACCGGTTCTCTCGTTCTTTTGTTAGGTTTTTTCTTTTTCGTGAAACAAAGTGCTTTTTTTCCAACTCGCTAGGCCTTGGCTGATTCTCCCTTTTTCGATCCTTCGGCAAAAAGCACCCAATTTGCCAGCCAGGCACTTCCGTCCGCGTCCGTAATTTACGTCTGTTGGTCGGGCCCTATGTCCTGTCTCCTTCGTTCGAGAGAGTCTTAAGGCCCCAGTTCCAAACACCCACGAAGTTGGAACGTCTTCTATGCGTTTCCCGGACGGCTCCCCTTGATCCCCTGCGGCAGGACGAAAGAGCACATTTTTTCTTCCCTTGTTCGTTAAACCGCGCCCACGATGTTTTTCTCCCGATCTTTTGGGCGTTATGGAGTAAGTTTTTGGGAAGGGTCTCCCCCTTTTGCCCTTTGGCGTACTGTCTTTCCTCTCCCTACCCCCAGAGCGCTATGCACCCAACTTCTGATTTGTAAGCTACTGACTCACTTTGATAGCCATCGTAGCTTTTCGGGGTCTTTAGTGATGCGCCGCTCATGTCTCACGATAAATCCCTCATCTTCTTATGTTGAGCTTCTGATTCCCTCCCTCCTTTTTTCTTCATTTCTTTTCCCTGCCGCTTAAAAGAAGACGTTTCCCCCCCACCCTGGGGCACTTTGGGCGGAAGTTCCCTTCCTGCTTGAGGCCGTCGACCCCCCCACCATACTCCTGATTCCCGGTCTGCGGCTCAGGTTCAACAGCTTTTTTGCCTTCGGATTAGTCGAACCTCGTTCCGAGGAGGGGAATCCCCAGTGGGATAGAATCTACTCTCCGTTTCCCAGTGAGCACTAAACGTCCCCCCTTCCCCAGAGGTACAAGGCCAATTCCCCCCGAGCTTCCCTTCCACGAACCTTTGAACGGTTTTCTTTGCCGGAGAACCCCCTCCCCCCGGCAGGCAAGGTTTTTACCCCGCCATTGGTCGGGAAAGAACCGTTTCTTTTTTCCCCCCCCCCAAACTCCGGAACCAAGACGTTCCCAAAGTAGGACTGCCCTTTCTTTCCCGGAGCACGTGCCTTACTCCTATGATCTGCAGGACTTACCTTTTTCTGCCCGTACCCGTACGAGTTGCTCTCTGGCGTAGTTATAGAGGAGTGTCCTTCCCTTTCTATCTCTCTCTTCCTATAATCCGTGTTTTTTGATTCTAGCTGTTTCAGTGGACCTTCCCCTCCTCGCACTCTACCTTTCCTTCCCCCAGTCTTTTCCGGAATCAAATTTTTTTCTAATAGAGCAGGCCCCCTGCCCTGAGGCGTGCTCTCCAAGTGGTTTTTTTTCCTGATCCGCGCTCGGTTTTCGTTGTTTTAGAATCTCTTTATTCGAAGGCGTTTTAGAGAGAAAAGTGTGTTCTAGGGTGAGCCTTGCCGCCCCCTTCTCCAATGTCCTTCCCGTCTTTCGGAGGATCATCTGTAAATAAATGAGGAGGTTTACCTCCTCGATCCCGATGCGAGAAAAGATGTCCAGGTTGCCGCCTCTTTGACATCCGCGAGGTGCCTCCCAGACCCCTTAAGTGTTTTACCCTCTAGCCTCTATTCAGTCTTTTCGCAGAATTTTGAGCACTTTCAAATGATCGCCAAGTTGCCGTTAGGGACCCAGTCGTCTTACCTGGAAAGCCGAATTTGCCCCGCTGGCCCGAAGCCACCTTCAAAGTTGTCTGGGGAGGCCTCTTTCTGCAGAGATCGGCTTGCCTACCCTATAATCCCACAGTTTCCCCTAATTCTTTTTCCCGCTCCTCCAAAGCTCACCGCATTTTTTTGAATCTGAGATCTCCGCGGTTTTCTTCCTACTTCCCTCTTATAAAGGTAATTTCTCTTGAGCTCTGCCAACACCAACCTTTACTAGGTAATGACCTTTTCATTCACGTGCGCGGCTTCAATCCCAGTCCCAGACGATTGAGGAATCAGCAATCTTTCTGGCTACCATCCTGTTCTCTAGGCCCCATGTGCCTTCATAGCATCGTTCCGTTTAGGTCATTTTTTTCATTTCGCGTGAGACATCCCAGGCCCTCTTGGTCCGAACAAGGACCCCCTTTCTTTGCAACCCGACCTGCTCCTAGCGTTCGAGATTACTGCCGCGGGAACTTCACGATTGGTTGTTCCCTCGCACCCTCCCGTGCCATCTTCCTAAGCCCCCCGCTCCAAGATTTTCTCACGCTTTCCCTTTGATATGTCCAGAATACCCCTCTTCTGACAATGAGAAGGGACAAACCTGAGTCTACGCGTGCATGCTGATCCTTTCCCCCCCCCGTTTTGGTTTTTGAAGTCTTCAATTATGTCCCTTGGCATGATAACGGGACTTTCCAGTATGTGAGGCGGCCTCTCTTTCACATAACCAATCTTTTTTTTTTTTTTTTGTTTTTTTTTTTTTTTTTTTTTTTTTTGAGAAATAGATAGGTCTGGAGTTTTTTTTTTTTTTCTTAGCGACGCTTTTGATCGGTAGATTCTTACCAACGGTAGTCTTAAGAAATCAGTTCCTCCGATTAGCCGTCGGAGCCTTTTTTGGATAGATTCGCTTTCTCTCCCGCGTGAGAGATAATCCCCCCCACGAATCCCTGTGCAAACCACCCCTGAAAGCCCTTTTCCTTTTCCCTTCGACGACCGTACATGCCTTCATAGTCTCCAGCGAGCACTTTCCGGCGGACGCAAGCGTTACCTTTCCCCGCGACCCTCTTAGCTTCCCCCGCCTGCTGGACCTTTCTTTTTTCGACTTTGGTGGTCCCTTCTTCCCCTGGCCCTTTCTGGTCTCCCTTCAGCGCCGCAACCTTTTAGTCTAGTCCGAGACCGTTACCGCCAAAAACTTATGGTTGCCTTCTCCGTAGCACCCTAAGGCGTTACCGTTAAAGCGGTGATCTATGTGTGATGCGCCTCTCTCTCCTGCGATTTGCAGCCCCCCGAACGGGTTTACTTCGTCCAATCTCTCGCACTCATTATTGCTTTACCCCCGGACTTGTCGTCCGGCAACACGTCACCTTTCTTAGTGTTGAGCCAGTTTTCTTCTTCTTTTCGTCTGCCAATCTCTTTCTCGTTTCACGCGTTCCGCCCTGTCCCCTGAACCGACCGGTATTTCCTTTTCCAGGCACCATCCTGGGCTCGTCCGCCTTTCGGTAATAGCTCCACTCCCTTTGCCTCCTGAGTTACTGCCCTTTCCCCCGCCCGAACTACAGATTTCCATTGACGACTATTCCCGGCCCCCACCTACCCGCGAACCTTGTGAGATCTCTCACCCCCCCCCAGTCGACACAAGTAGTCCCGTCGAAAAAAAGATCGTTAGCGAAACCACACAATTTTATGATTTCTCCTTCCCCTTTTGAAATTTCCCGTTTTCTATCTGTCGGCAGGACTGGTGCTAGTACAAGAAGCTCTCCCCGCGCAGGAGATTTTCGCTCAGTTATTATTTTTCCTCCCCCTCATCTCCTTATTCTTTTTCATCCCCTTTGATAGTATAGGGTAAGTGGTACCAACTTTCGCGTTATTCCGACTCGATCCTTCTTTCGTCCTTAAGCATCCTGCAGACTTGAGAAGGTAATGCACTTGGATGACTTGACTTCTTTTTTTTTCCTCCTTGGTGGTGGCGCTTCCGCCTTTTTTTCTGGGTGTAGAACTAGCCTGGGTCTTTCTTCCCTTGGCTGTATCCCCCCTTTTTTCGGATTGAGGTTTTTTTCGCCCGAGATCAAAACTTCATCCTTGTGCAGGAGGACAGTCTTCTGCATTTAATTAGGAAGGGTTCTCTCCGAGTCCCCTCCGAGGGCGATGATAGCCCATTTTCGCCATCGGGACATCGAGAGTTTCTGTCCCTTGATTCTGTTTCCGAGAATTGATACCTTCTCCCTTCGCAGACGTTCCCAACACGTTCACTTGACCACATTTTCTCAAAGGTGACCTGTCCTGGGACGGACTTCCTTCTTTTAAATTGAACTGAAAGACAGGTAGCTTCTTCCGTTAGTGATTGCTGCCCCAGTCGCGCCAGGAGATCGGCACCACAGATAATACCGCTTGCTCACTTCTGGTCGGAGACTTCCGTCCCGTTCCCCCACGTTTCAGTTTTCGATATCTTATTTCTCTGAAAGTACACTCCCATTTTACTTTCTCGGGGTTATCTTCTACACCTTGAAGCATACCCCATTCCTTTTGTGCACTCCTCTTTTTTTCCCTAAAATTCCCATAGTGAAGATGCTGCCTCGTTTCCGTAGATGTTATAGAAGTACGCCCCCCCCGCGAGTAGCACCACGCGTAAAATTCGGTGAATGGTGTTGCCCCATGAAGTATTATCTTCCTTTTCGAGAGAAACCTAACTATGATAAAGGCCATAGTCGTATCTTTCCCCCCCCCTCTACAGACTCTTCGCTAGAGGGGTATCTCTTTCACCGTTGTGTGGTGACGAGCGACCCGCCTGACTTTCCCCCGCCCCCGTCCATGTCCAAGCGTTGCTCTCATTCTCACTTGTTCGCCGGCCTATTTCCTAAAGAATATCTAGTTTAGGAGGTCCATGTCTTTTGCCCTC
>Ga0179593_1680185_pt1 | contig 10736 bp, 11 predicted proteins | sample CZODoug2_1_08_16_FD_185931 | JGI IMG/M metagenome (GOLD analysis project Ga0179593, IMG submission 185931) | Vadose zone soil fungal communities from Angelo Coast Range Reserve, California, USA - CZODoug2_1_08_16fungal (PacBio error correction) | ecosystem: Environmental > Terrestrial > Soil >... | reverse complement strand
TCCTCCCTGAATTTTTCCTTTTCCCTAATTAACCTTTAATTTCTCTCCCCATAGAATTTCTAGCTAAATACGGGGCGGAACGGAGACTTTTCCCCCTTGTGCTGCATTGCGGAACTTTGTTTTTTTTTCTTCACCCATTAACCGTTTTTTCCCCTACCACACATTACGGAGTTTTTCCGGAGCGTCTCCCTAACTTTCTTTGCCCCCCCTTCTACACTTTTATTTCCCTTTTCGGACGAAGACGGTTCTTTCTTTGCGCCGGGCGACGCCCACGACACAGTGGATGCAGGTTTCCTCTTAAAAGGGTTCTCTTCCTTAATCCTCGGGAGTTCCCGATGTGACCACTTTTTTGAAGAGGTTGAGGCCTGTCCTTCGAATTGGGCGGAGAGTGCCCTCTATACGGTGGAGCGAACTTTCCTCTTTTCCTGTGAAGATGTTGCGCTGTTTTTTTTTTTTTGACCACGGTGCGGTCGAACCTTTTTTCATGACCGGTTCCTCCCCTTTTTTGCCGTGTGCGGCCCATGTTTGGTGGTGGCCAGTGGAGCTTTTTCCTCTTGGCACGGGAGACTCCTTTCCCCTTTTCCCGACCGTGTATCTGTTAGCGTCCTTTTTCGCGTCTGTCTCCTACATTTTTTTTGAATGCCGTGCAGGGCGAAGTTTCCAATGGAAACCGATGGACCCCCAATGAGTGGAGTGCACTTCTCCCTTTGAAAAACGTTTTTTTCTGTCCCCAGACTCCCCTTTTTTTTGGCTGGCGGTGGCGCCCCTCTGTGGTTCATTTTTTTACGGCCGAAAATTCCGACTCTCCGAAGCGTACAGGCTGACGCGAGAGGCGGCCCGCGGTGCTTTTTTTCCCTCACCCCAGGTGAGCTTTAAACGTTTTGATGACATCTGACGGTCTTTGCTTTTTAAGGAGGGAAAGTTTCTCTCTGCAAACTGGTCAGTGTGCTGGACCTGCGAATGGCCCCCCCCCCTTTTCCCCTTTCCGCGTTCTCTGTTGTGAGAGATCCCTTTTTATTTCCCAGGAAACTAACGGCGAAGATGGGGGCCTTTTCAATCCAAGAGGGACTCCTCTTACGCGGGGGTCCACGCTCATTTTCCCGCACTTTACCTCGCACCCCTTGAATTTTTTTTTTTTTTTTCGTAGGAGCGACTTCACTCTGGAAGAAGCAGTCGTTGCTTCATCCTTTCGTAAATCTGCGCTTTTGCGCTCTCTTCCTTTTGAAATGGGCCATCCGTATGAGACTCCCTCGAGTACTGCGACTCGTTTTCTCCACGCGTATCGCAGGATTTTTTCAGTTGCTCAGAGTAGAGAAAACTTCCTTTCTCCATTGGATTTCTTCCGTAAGTTTCTTTTTCTTGGCTCCCTTTCCCGGTGTTTTCTTTTGCGGAAAATACTAAGTACCTTTCCCTGCGGTGGGGTAGCCTTAAGATCCCTTTGAGCCGGATACAGTCCTTGGCTTTTGACAATTTTTTTTTTGATGAGGAGCCTTCTCGGTGATTTAGAATGTTTTTTTCTTTCGCGCTTCCTCAGCTTTTACTCCCGTCGCCAACGTTCTAGGTCTTTTCTCATAGTTGACCTCGTGGCGGATTCGTTTAGGAGGCAACTTCACATTCAGTTACTTGTGTTAGATCAGCGGTTACCCCCTATGGATTCTTTTCCTTCATTAGCTAAAGGAGACATCCCCCCCATAGGAGGAGGTGGAGGAGACCTCCCCCTTTTCTTCCCTCATTCCTCTTGGGCGCCTTCTTCATTGAATTTTTGATCTCAAGGTGGTCCACGTTCCCTATGGGGGACCGCTTTTCCCCTTCATGGCAAAGTAGTAAAGGTTTCTTTTCCACCCACGGTTTGTCTTCCTTCGAGGTCTTTTTTTTTGTTACCCCTGTGTCCCTTACGACGACTTCCCTTTTCCCCTCCTTCGCCTGGGAATCCCTTCTGGCCTGACGGCTCCACGATCTCCTCCTCTCTCGCGAATCCAAGTTTCCCAGGTTGCGTTCCCCGATTGTCCTTTTCTCTAAAGGCCGACAACCTCGCGACCTATCCCTTTCTACTGCTCGACAATTCGACTTTCCTTTCCTCCACATTTCCTGATTTCCAAGTTCCCCCCCGACCTGCCCATTGGGCTTTCACCAGATAGAATAAACAGGCCTCCCCCCGAGACCTGGCCCAAAAGGGAGGAGACCCCCTTCCTTCCGTCAGATCTTCCTGATTTCCTGCCCGCTACGCTTGGATTTTAACCTCATGGCCTCTCTCTTTTTCCTAATTGATGGGTCCCAACTTCGCCTTTTTCATCGCGAATTGCGAGAGAGAAGGTTTCTCCTTTTCGTTTTATCCTTTTCAGCTTTTTTTTCAACTCTTTCTCTTGCCTTTTCTTTCCGCAGAAGATAGATTTCTCTTCCAGGATTGTGTTTTATCTCACTTGCTGGCAGACCCCTTTTTTCGGCGTTTCTGTTCCCCCCTAGACTTTGTAATTGGTCCCTTGGCCACCCTTCGTTGGACTTTTCCTGTCCTAGTGGGATTCTTGTTAACAAGTTCCTCTTTATTCTTGACGCCCTTGTTCTTTTATTTTTCAACAGTTAGCGGTCCCTCCCCCTCCTTTTTGTACTGACCCCCCCTTAACGCTTTTCTGACGTTCTTTAATCTTCCCAGCCTTTTTCAGACAAATCGCTAACTTTGTGACGTGAACAGCCTGAGCCACCTAGCTCGGAGTCCTCCCTTCCCTTTTCCCCGTCAGACATTTGCGCCTCCCTTTCTTTTCATCCCGAGCATCCCCCTCAAGCCATCGCTTCCTTTTTGGGAATCAAAGAGGTCCCGCAATCCTTCGGGATTACGTATAAAGCTGACCCCTCCCCCTTCTTTCAAGAGGTTTTCTACCCTTCCCTGGTTACCCATTCTCCACAGATCACGACTTGTCGCTGCCCTCACTTTTTCTTTTCATTAAAGTTTCCGCTTTCTTCTTTTCCGTTCCCGTTTCCTGGCAGGTTCCCAGATGGGCCTCGGCCCTAGCGATTTCTTCTCCTCCGGCGTAGCCATCCGTTTTCCCTCCAGATGCCAGCGCACATTTCCCTCTTTTTTTTTTCCATCTGCACCAGCCTTTTCTTTCCCCCTGCGCGCTATATCGTCCCCTCTTTTTCTTCAGCCGCCACAATCATTTTGCACCGCCATCTTTGTGCCTAAGGAGATGTCTCACACTCCAAAGGCCCTGTCTCCGGCTTTTTCTTCAAAGAAAACGCGCGTCTCCCCCTTTTCTTCACGCCTTGTTGTTTTTTGCGCACCCATCGTTTTGTGTTCCCTTTTCTATAAAAGGCTCCGGACCACTTCCTGACCGCCTTTTTCCTCCCCTTACGCTACGGACCGGGTTCCCTTTTGGTTCTTTTCTGGGGTCACCACAGTCTGTAATGGGAAAAGTTCCAGGTTTCTTTCCGCCCTTAGTTCATTTTCGCAGACCACCTGTGTGTAAAAGGCCTTATTCCTTCAGTTTGTCCCGTCAACTTTGATCTTTGCATTCACGGCTTCAGTCCTTTCCCTTTTCTCTTTTTTTCGATCTCTCTTTTGTGAGAGACTTTCTTCTTTTTGGAGTGAAGCCGCCGGCTAACCTCCCGCGGAATTTGCCGGTCCCCTTTCTCGAGGAAGCTGTGTGGGAACACCATTTTCCCTTCTAGAGAAGTCTTTCGGAACGTTCACCGCTGACCGGAAGGGGGGTTCTCTTTCAACCAGAGAACTTCTCCCCAATCCCTTCCTGCTCTTTGAGACGAGAGCCCGGCGGCAGACTTCCGGAGACCTTGTATAGGACCTCCCAGATCCCCTTCTTACCTGCTGACTCAGTTTTACAGCGTTTCCCGAACAACCGGGGATGCAGGTTTTTTTCCCTTTCTCACATTGCGTGAAGAGCGGTCTTTTTTCTTTTTTTTTAGTGGTTCCTCTGCCGGGTGCCCCGTGTTTTAGACGCGGTGAACGGCTGCGATTGGGCTGTGTCGTTTGAGAGTCCTTCCTCTCTAGTGGCGCTCCCGCATTTTTTGCCAAGGCCTTCGTGCCCTACCCTGGTCGTTGTACTCGGACCCGGATGGGCGACGCTCACCAAGGAGTCTTCCTTTTAAGGGTTTTTGTGAGTTTCTTGTCCCTTCTCAGCCGCCGTCTTTTGACTTTGTTTTTACGGCGGAAACCATGGTCCCCCCAACGAAATCGTGGATTGGTCTCGCCTTATATGCCGGTGAGCGTTCGTTTTTCCTTTACGGTCATGCGGTCCTGGACCTCCCGGTTCCCCCGTGGCAGGTAGACTAACCTTTTCTTTTTGATTGAGGGACCTGTGGAGTCCCCTCTCATGATGGCGCTTTTTTCTGGCCATGATTTGCACCCCCTCGCCCTTGAATGGTTAGCGTTTTTCCAGGTGACGCGTTTTCTTTTGGAAGTGTGGTTTTTTTCCCCTCAATACCAGTTCTCTTCCGCACGCTTTTCATTTTGGTGTCTTTAACCCTGGAAAGGCTGAAAAGCGCTGGCAAAGTTTCCTCCCGTGAGAGAGAGAAAATGGTTCCTTTGCGGTCTTGCTGTTTTCCTCCCCTCCCAAGGTCCGACCCCTTTTTTTTATTTTCCCTTTCCTTTGTGAACGGGAAGAAATGATGGGTCGACTTGACCAGGCAAAAGTCCACCTCCTCTTTTGGCCCAGGCGAAGGCCAAGTTTTTCCTTTCTCACCCCATTTTTCCGGTGGATCTTGTTCCTTATGAACGGCTCCCTTTACTTTTTTGAGCTCTCCGCAGCCCTTTTTAGGGCCGTTAAGCGATCTTTTTTTAAAATTCCACGATGGGATTCGTTGAACGCCTCCGAAGAACGGCGTTGTGCTTATAAACGCCGATGAGTTCCTTCTCTTATTAGACGGCCTTCACCCTTTCTCCATTCCGGCCTTCCAGAGAGTTCATCGCGTAGCGTCAGGATTTTTCTTTTTTGCTCAGGACTCTCCTTTCCCCCTTTCTTCCTTCTGGACGCCCCTTGCCATTTCCCCGGTGGCGTGCTCTTGGCGCCAATGGCCGGACTAGTTATGTGGACTTGTTCCCTTTGCGTGCGGCACCAGTAAGTCAGGAACGACCCCTTTTTCAGTTCCCCCCCCATTAGATTTTTTTTTCCGTGGTTGGGCTCGCCCCGTTGGCTCGTCAGGACAATTCTGTCTTAGGTCTCCCCTGTTTCGGTGATTAGACCCTGTGGTTTTAATTTTCCTGAGGAGCTTTTTCCCCCTTCCCTTTCTCCTGTGTGTTCGATTTTCGACCTCTGGTTTCCCTGGTCTTCTTGAGTTATCGACTCCTTTTATTCTCACGCCGGCAGGAGGCCCCTGGCCCCCAACAGTTCCCTCCCGTACTTGCCAGAGTGTGAGAGAAGCTTTCTCTTCCCTTTGCCCCCCCCTTTTGCTAGGCGGCTTCCTTTTTCCTCCCTCCTTTTCTGTTGAGAGTCTTTTTCTAGAACAACTCAGAATATCAGATTTGCCCTTTGAGCGAAGTTTTCCAAAGAGAATCACATATGGTTTCCTTTTCTTTTCCTTGCAAAGCCTCCCCCCCTTTTTTGGCCCGCTTTCCTCGCAAACGGGAGTTCCCCGTCTTTCGCTCACGAGCCCGCTCATTCTGTCTTTAAAGTCTGGTTTCCCTTTCCCTCTCGTCTTCGCACCGCCAGGAGAACTTCTATCCCTCATTTGACTCCACTTGGCCGCCAAGCCTCACCACTGGCCTTTGACCACTTTCGAATGGGCTGTGGCTACGCCCACGCTTCCCTGACCTTTGCACCTTTTCCTTAAATTGGTTTGCAGCTAGCCTAACCGGCAGCCTCCTGGCCAAGGGGAGAGCTCCTTTTAGTCCGCAGATAAATTCACTTTTCTCCTTGTAGCCCAACAAGCTCCCCTCTTAACGCTTTTTTTCCCCTCAGGTCCCTTCTTCGGGGTCCTTCCTCTTCTTCTCGCATTTCAGTTAATACTCCCGACTGTGCTCTTTCAGGAAACTCGTCGGTAGAAGCCGCATTTTCCGGCCGTTCATTAGGATTTCCCTTCTTTTCTCTCTGCACATTTCGTCCGACTCCTTCCCTCCCCCCTTGCTAGTCTCTTCAAAGCTGGCCGACCCTTGTTCTGAGCCTACCTAATACTCCCCCGCCATGATGAACTTCTCGTGGAATTGCATACATGGGCCCCTCTTTTTTCCCTTTTTCCTGGTATCCTTTCTTCAGTTCATTTTTTTTTCGCCCTTGTGCGCTTTTAAATTTTTTTGTTCCTCTTTGCCATGAAATTTCTTTCTTCCACTGTCCCGTAATGACAAGCGCTTTTTTGATTCCCTTTGGTAATCTTAATTCCCTTCCCTTGGCGTCCCTGTATTTCCTGTCGCCCTCGTCTTTTTGAGGCTTTGTCCTCAAAGTTAAGAACTGTCGCCGTTTCCTCGCGAAAACGAATCCTCTTCTCCCGCCAGCCAAAACTAGACCTTTTTGCTTCGGGGACCTCCAATCGTTTCCCGTGAAATACCCCTTTCCTTTTTTAAAGCTGACCATTGAGCTTCTGACTTCATGAAAGATTTTATCCAAAGAAAACTCTTTGACACGGAACGCTCTCCCTTTCCAATCCCTCCACCTTTCCCTTATCTCCGGAGCCCTTTACGGCGCGGCTTGTCAGGAGAAAATGAAAAGACCAACAGCTACGGCAAAGAGTACCTGTAAGAGCTCGACGGTTTTTCCCTTTTTCTTCGTGTTACCTCCAAAGGACCCTCTTTACCCGTCCCTCTCTGTTCCCATTTCCCCCCCACATAGTAATATCCGTCCCCCTCGCGATCAGACGCCCACCCCTTCAAGTGCCACTTTTCCCCGGGAGCCCCGTAAACAATTTATTCCCGGGAACTTTAGACGTCACGCCCCTCTCCCGCCTGCATAAACCGTTTTTTCGTTTTTCCCCCCGCTGTAGCAATTTCCCCCCCCCCCGTAAGATAGCATTAATACAATTCATTCCTGCAGTGCTTGAAGAGCGCGCTACGTTTTTTTCGTAAAATTGGTTGTTTCTTTTTTTTTTGTCCACCCAAATTCCCTGTGTAATGTTTCTTTTCAAAGCTTGAAATTCGTCCGTTCCTCCAATTTCCCTTCTAGGAAAATTAGTGGTGTTCCCCCTTCATTTACAAGTTTGTCCCGTCAAAATTACAGCTGATTCCCCTCTCCATTCTCCCACCCTTCTTCTCTTTTTTCTCGAGATCTCCTCTCTTCCCCGAGTTTCCGAAGTTTTTTTCCCATCTTCTTTTGTCCAAATGAAGGAACGATGAAGGAACCCCTTCTTTCCTAGCGCCTCCGAACGGGGCGGTAACTTTTTTTAGGGTGAGGCAGCGTCTTTTCCTTTTTTCCTTTTCACCATTCTTCGGCCTTTCCCTTGGTTCGCCGAGTGGTTCCTTTTTGAATTGTTGTCCCTTCTCCCCCTGTATAGGCAATTTTCGGCGAAGCCCCCCGGTACTGAAGCTTCTCGCGGCTCACCCACGACTTTTTTCTTCTGGCTTCTGAAAAGTTTCGCTGGGCGGTCTTTTTGCCTTTTTTCCTTTATCGGAGACATTGTTGTTTCACTTCTTTTCATAGCGATTGGGGGAGTCTTTCCGTTGGGCGCGCAGTGGACAGCGAGCTTTCCTTCCGCTGAAGGACGGCGGAAAATAGGTGTTTTTTTTTTTTCACTTTTTTTTTCCTACGCCTCCCTTACGTTTTTTTGGCGCTGCTGTTTTGCTTTTTTTGGCTCTTTTGCCCTTTCGAAGCCGCGCTTTTTTCCTTTTCTCCGGAAGCTAAGGAGTGAAACCTGCCTTTCAACGCAATCGTGGAGGGAGCGAACTTTGCGGTGAGCGTTTACGGGAGCTTTTTCTCGAGATGCCGTTGTCCCTTCCTTTTTTTTTCCTTTGCCCGTCCAGGTACCCTCACTATCCTTTAACGGGAACGATTCTTTCCGAGTGAGTCCAGAGCCCTTTTTTTTTTCGGATCGCCGTTCGCCTCCACCTTTCTTCCTTGCTTTCTTTCAGAGTAAGTTCTTTTTTAGAGGTGGCTGCCTTGGCACGTAAGCAGTATCCCCTGGTTGAGAAGAGGTTGCTTTCTTTTTCTTTTCCGTTGATGATTCCGGACTACCTGGGGACCTGAGGTGAGCAAATTTTCCGGTGCTGCGACCCCGCTTACACCAAGGTCCCTGGCCCCCAAGGGCGTTTTTCAAGACCTTCCTTTTTTTTTCCCTGTGTGAAAGGACTCCTCTCTCTAACCTTTCCCCCCCTCTAGTTTTGGCCCCTTTCAATTCCACGCGGGACGTCCTTACGGTTCACCCCCCCGGAGTAGTAGGCGTCGTCCCGATCACGGGAACGTTTGTGCTGCCCTCCCCGAGACCTCGACAATAATTTTTTTCTAGAGCGTTTCCCCTTACACCTTCCTTCCTCCCCCCGACTCCTGTCCGCTTTAAATTCTTCTTATTCTCCCCTTTCACGAATTAGAGGCTTATCCTCAGCGATTGGCCAATAAGTAGGTCCTGATCACCAAGAGAAACTGGTAATGCGAAGCCTTTCTCTTTAGCGCATCTTCTTTTTACGTTTTTCTCACCTCCCCATTTTTCTGATTCACATTTCACTCCTTGGAGGAGAGTTTGCCCCAATGGCCTGAGTCTTTGACCGTTATTTGCGTGCGGGAAATCTACTTTTCCCTTCCCCCTCTTTTTTGGCGTAGCCCCTTCCGGCATCCTTTTGCGGCCTTTTTTCTTTTGACCATAGCTAGGAGACGGTTCTTCTACTGCGTCGTTTTATTCGCGAGAGCTCTTAGACTGGATGTGCTCCCCCCCCCCCCCACCCCCTCATTTTTGTTTCTTCTTTTTGGAGCGTGAATAGAAGGTGGAGGCTTCTGGCGGAGGACCGCCAGAAACCCTTAATTTGTCCTTTCTTTCTTCGATGACTCTTTCCCTTTCCTTAAATCTGATAGGCGGATTTGGCGGCGCACCAGATAACTTCTTTCTTTCCCCCCTCCTACGTTTTGTTGTTGATCTTCCCTTTTTCGCCTCCCCTTTATTTCCTCTCTGCCTTGTAGAGTCTCCGGTTGGTTCCCCTTCCCTGGGACCGACTTCCACACTCCTGGCAAGTAACGTTCTTGCCCCCGGTTGTCTCTTTTTTTCCCCTGTTCCATCCGCCCTCTTCTCCTCTCGACGGCCACCGATAACCGATTTCCTTCCAAGTCTGGCCTGCCGGCTTTTCCCGATATCGTCTGTCACGAATCTCTCTCCCCCCCTCTCAGTCGTTTTTCCCTATTTTTTTCCCGGCTACGTTCGCGGTCTTTTCCTGATAGAACATTTCGACTTTTCCATGCTAACCCACCGCTTCCTTCTTTTTTGATTACGAGATTAAGCCAACCTTCTTCCCCCCAAAGACTCGGTCTCCTACAACTTTTTTCTCCCTTCCCAACTTTCCTAACTGCTCCTCAGATCCTCGTTCCCTTGAGGAAAAAGCGAACTGCGCTAAGTCGTGTATACTTCACTTTTTGAATGTTCTCGTGGTTTTTTCCATCGCTTCCTGAGGCTTTTCTCTTTTTAATAACCGTTTTTATAAGCAGCAGAATTTCCTTCGTGTGCAAAGAATGGCTCTATGTCGTGGAATTTAGCGCCTTATCAGATTCGTCCAATTACCTTTTTCCACTTTCTGGCCCCCCTTTTTAACCTCCCCCCCTTTTCAAACCGATGATTGGACCGTCCCTGTTTTTTTTTGAATTAAATGGGCCACCTCTCCGGTTGGACTTTTCCTGGTCCCTTCGTCCACCCCTTTCTTATGCCGTGAACACTTTTCCCTTTTTTTACCGCCCCTTTTTTCCTTGGGTGCTTCCTCCGTACGGACCCATTATTTTTCCTTTTTTACACTTGACAAGTCCCTTTTTTTCCCGTTCTTTTCAATTCCTGCTTTTTAAGAAAAATCGGCTTTTAACTTCTTGGACGTGCCCAGCACCCCCCCTTGTCTCCACCTCGCTAGGACTTCAGCCTCTGACTTCTCTCCCCCGCCCCTTATCGTGGTTTTTTCCTTTTTTATCGAAATTAAGGTTAGTACGGGGGACCTTCGAGGTCCCCCCGTTTCCCGGGAATTACGTCTCTTCCCCTTCCCTTGATTTCTGTTTACCCTCTCCTGCATTTCCCTTCACAAGTCATTTTCTTCCACCGATAAAATGGAAGATCTTAGATACCTCAAACGATTTCTTTTCCATTTTTCTGCCCGTCTGCGCAAGGAGTTTTTTTTCCTCAGGGACACGTTTTCTCCTTTTTGCACCTCTCCCTTTGTCAGGTTCCCAGCCGGTTTTTCCCCCCTTCCCAGAAGGGTTAAGCATCCTTTGCCAGACGACACAGCTTCCGCAGCCTTTGTCCGCCAGCTTCGACTGTCAAATGCTCCTTCCCTCAGCCACTCCTTACAGCTCCCTTCCTCCCGGCGTCCTCTTTTCCACTACAAGGAATGTTCTTTCTTCCCGTCTCGAGATCACGCACCTCTTCAAGCAGAATCACAGTTTTTGTTCACGTGCATATTCTTTGCCCCTTTCCACCGTTATGGAACAAATCATCCTCCTTTTCGGAGAAGAAATCGGAACGGTTTTTCCCCGTAAATTTATGTGTTAGGATTTTCTTTTTCGAACACCACTTTTCCCCCGACGCCTTTTTTTCTGTCTTTTCTCTCCCTGGTTTACCCTCAGTTTCCTTCCAGTTTTTTTTCAAATTCCCGTCTTAGTTTCGCCTTCCTCCCCTCTTTCTCG
>Ga0179593_1666609_pt1 | contig 10736 bp, 9 predicted proteins | sample CZODoug2_1_08_16_FD_185931 | JGI IMG/M metagenome (GOLD analysis project Ga0179593, IMG submission 185931) | Vadose zone soil fungal communities from Angelo Coast Range Reserve, California, USA - CZODoug2_1_08_16fungal (PacBio error correction) | ecosystem: Environmental > Terrestrial > Soil >... | reverse complement strand
CATTCTGATTGATAACCAACCTTCCTTCCTTTTTTAATTTAGCCGTTGTAAGATTTTCCGTTCCCCCTCTTCACCTCTATTCGTTAGAAAGATCTCAAGCCGGGCGTCCCAAAAAAATCATGTGTCATTATCTCGTTTTACTTCATTTTTCTGATTTTCCTATTGGATGGTAAGTCCTCTTTGTGCCATTTGTGCGGTCAGGAGTGCTCTTGAAGCCTTCACGCTGTGTGGACCTTTAATTTTTCTCCGGTTATCTTCCCTCCTCGACCCTATGAAACCTTGTTTGTTTCCTCTCTTTTCTTTTGTGGCCACATTTAGCTCTTTTGTTCCTCTTTGCTTCAGACCGAAAATCACCCCTTCCTTTTTTTTTTTTAAGTCCTCAACCCTACCCGGTTTGACCCAATAAACCCTTTACCCCCGGTATGTCAGTGAACCTTTTTTTCCCCTTAGACCTTTCCTCCTGCAATGAGTATATCCCTCATCGGAATTTCCTTCCACCATTCATACCTTGATGTTATGGACCGCCCCCCCTTACCAAGTAAGGTGGCTGTCCCCTCGCATTTAACACGCGGGAAACCGATACTCAGTTGTTGCCGGGAATTTTTTCACCCTTTTTGAGCCGATAAAGAGAGGACCCTTTTGGCCCGACTTATTATTGAACCCGACAAATGCCATATGGTTCCGTAATCTTCTTGTTTCACCTTTTCCCGCTGATCCTTACGGACCAATTTCTTTCTCTATCATCCATAAAATATATTATGACCTGTCTAACCATAGTCACACCGGAATCCCGTTTCAGACCTTGCTCTTTTCTTGATTTATCATATGAGTTTTTTTTTTGCTCCCTTAGATCAACTTGCGTGAGTGGAGCTGGCTTCGTGTCAAGCAGGTCGGCTTACCTCCCTTCCTTTTTGTTCTCTGCAAAATCGCCCCCCTCTTTTGCGCTCTTCGATTTCACACTTTTCATGGTCTTTCGCTTTGAAAGGTGAGTCGGCGGGTGGGGATTTCTCTTCACCGACGCAGGTGTTCCACAGTACCCTTCTTGCGGAGGCCAACTTTCATTCAAAGTACGTCCCTTTTTTTTTCTCGGGACCTACCAGCCTCCCCATCACCACAACAAACCCAAACCAAACCGACCCACTGGATTCCCCCCCCCCTCTTTCGTCCCTGTGTTTGATTTCAGAAACTGAACCAATCGAACACTTTTTTTTTGAACCCCAAACATGGTTTCTGAGTTCTTGTCCTTCCTTCCAGGTTCACCCATGCATTTTTAGACGGCCGTTTATTTTCACGGAGACCATTCTTCAAGCCGATGGTATGGGTCGTTAAGAACCCTTTCCTTTTGTAGGTCTTAGTCCTCCACCCGGCCCCATTCAGCTCTCCGAATGTCCCCCCTAATTCAGATGACGGCCAGTAGCGTGGCTATTTCCCCCCCCCCCCCCCCCTCAAGAACGACAGAAGCTTTTTTCTATTTTTCAGAAGATTACGAACTTTGCCCTCTTTCTTGCCCTCCTTTACCTGATGGTGGATTGCTGCTGTTTAAGGACCTGGGATCGGCTCGGCCCTCCCCCCATACAATGTATCATGCAGAGTTAACCAAGGTAGTTTATGCTCAATATGGGTTCTGTTACATGTTAATTGACATCCTTTCCGAGGTTTCCATTCCTAATTATTTCCACTTCATCACTGTTCGAACGTAATTCTGGGCCTCTCCCCTGATATTTAATGAGCTTGGGCAAGCCCTCTCCTTTTTTCCCCTTCCCCCCTAAGTTTTTTTTTTTTGAGAGATCTAAAACTGGCCCCTCTATCCTTTCGAGGCAGAATTATCTGTCTTACTTTGTCCTGGGAAAATACTTTCCGCCTGTTCCCCCGCGTGTCGATCGCCAATGTCGAGTCATCCCCTCTGCTCCTACTCCAGGACCAACCTTTTCGAAATAGACGTTTTAACGGCCGAGCCCGAAACTCCTTCCCATCATACTCAAAGCATTCCACATCTTAACTCCCCCCAGGGTTTTCCTAAATTGTAAAATTTCCCCTTCCCCCACGAAAGTCGTTCTGTCTTTCCCCCTAAAAGGATCGATCACCCCCCAGGCGACCGTAACTTTTGCAGCAGATCATTACCCATTTCCTATTGTACATGCTGCTGCCCCAGTGGTGACGTCCGACCCCTCCCAACCCCTCCCGACATTTTGGAAGCTTCATACCCCACCCCTTTTCCCTTTTACTAAAAAATACGGCGCCCCTTTGCAAACTTTTTTCACCAGTTTTCACGTGTAACAACTATCTCAATCCCTACACGGTTGTGCAGAAACTATTTGTCTTTAAGTTTCTCAAGAAAATTTTTTTCCCCCCAAGCCTTCCCACTTTGGGTCAACAACGTATTGGGTAAGTCTGGAAGGTCCCGTTAGTGACAGTATTTTCCTTTGCCTGATTTTGCATAGGCAACCGGTTCCCCCTTATGTACTCAACACCAAATACGACATGAGAGTCTTTCCATCCGGCCCCTTAGGACCCCCAGGACCAGTACTTGGTCACCTCCTAGACCCCCCCCCCTAATTTGTTGACCCAATACGATAGCCAGTCTGCATTTCACCTCTTTTCCTTTGAACAACCGGTGCCGATTGTTCCCTTCTTCCGAACTGATTTTCAACAACGCCAATCCCTCCCCCCCCGAAAAATCTTTTTTTCTCTATTATAGATACCCCCACCCCCCTGTCACTGATAAACTTATACACGAAAAACACTCGGGTGTTCCGAGGTAATCCAGTTTCCTATACCTTTTCCTTATGCTCCCTTTCCTGATTCAATAGTCCTACATGTTCCCAGGAGGGTGGAGACTCTCATATCTATTTCAATATTGTACTTTTAAGTTAGGGTTCATAATAAGTCATGGTTGCAATATGTTACTCCCTCTGTCCTCCCAATGTTTTCAAAGTCCCCCATCCGAGTTCCGGTTCCCGTTTTTTTTGTGATGAACTTTGGGCCGACTGAGTCTTTTAATGGGTGGTATTGTTTATGTTTGGGAAGGTTGGAAGGATGCGTCCAAAATCCGGATGCGTCATCACTAATGCATTTTAATACCTTCCGTGAAATCCCCCTTTCCCCCTTGTACGGTCGGTACATCATACGGTTTATTTTCCCCCACCTTCGGCCTACAATAACGGTGAACCCTTGTTTGATATTTCGTTGTTCCTCCAACGATAGGTTAAATTCGTTTTTTTCAAACCCGCTCCCCATCGTGGGAAAACCAAACCCTCTTTCCTTTCTATACCTGGCCCAACCCCTTCCTCCCCCGATCCCAATCCTTTTCAGGTACTTCAATTAAAATCCGGATCCAACCGCCTGGCCCAGACGGTACACATCATCTAACCCCGGCATAGGTCAGCAGAGACACTGATGAATTTTTTTTGACCTTCTGAGCCCGGCATTTAATCTTTCCATCGGTCTTGCAAGGTTACCAAATATCCGGCTATGACACCCTGCCATTTTCCCCTTTTGAAACCCTTAGATATCTAGTTCCAATCCTCCTTTTGTGAGCTGGATTGATTAACCTAACACCTGCATCGGTGGTTTTTTCCCTTTCCTTTGACCTTTGAAGGTAACGATATTCCTCAAAACGTTAGACCAAATCAATGAGTCCCAGCCCCCCCAACCATCATTGTAAATTATCATGGTCTTAACACGGTTGACGTCTTGAGATGGTAACGTAGATTTTTCATTGATTGTTGGATTCCTGAGGTATTTATTAAAGTTTATTTGCTTGGACTCAACCCCCCCCCCACCCCCACCCCCCCCCCCCCCCCCACCCAACACACAAAACCCACCCCCCCCCTCCCCCCCCCCAAACCCCCCCCCCCCCCCCCCCCCCCACCCCCCACCCCCCCCCCCCCCCCCCCCGTCGGATGGTTGAGCTATAGAACGTCATAGGTCCAGACTTGGTTTTCCCCCTTTTCGTTTTTGGCTCGGGTTTGAAAAAAGAACGATTCCGCTTCCTCGACCTCATAACGCCCACCCCCCCCCTTTTCCCCCTGGCTTTCCGTTATGGTCTTTTCTTCTACCCCCTTTTTGATGTCCTAAACTTAACCCCCCTCGTGATGTTTGAACGTGTCAAGTTTTTTAAAAAAACATTGCTGCACCTATCATCTTACATGCCCCCCCCTATGTATGACTATTCAGGATTTGACAGGCTTCTGCTTTCCCAAAGTCTAAATATTGCCTGAACCATACCCACCCCTTCCTCAAGTAAGCAGCGTCCAACGTCGCTGTGCCCCCCTTTTAAGTTTTCCTTCTACTAAGTATTTGGTTTGAATTTGAAACCTTTGTCGAGAAGGCGTACCAAAAACCCATGGAATTATATTTCCCACGTTTCACCCCCCCCCCCCCCAAGATGGACCGATAATCCTGATGGATAGTCCTGACACCCTCCTTTATCAGCCTATGAATCAGGATGCGCATATATATGGACCAACTGCTTATACATACGACACCAGACGCCGGTTTACTCCCTTAGACCATCTATTGAACCGGGTTTGCGTGTTCCTAGAGTTTTTATCCTACAAATGTGCACTCTTGGACCTTCCTTGGTCGTGTATCGCAGTTTTTTTCGTCCTTTCAGGAAATTGACGCACTTCTTGAAGGGCGGCTTGCTCTCGTATCAGGATTTTTAGGTCTCTGTCCAACTCCGGTACTTTGATGGGACTTCTTGTCCTCCCTTCCGGAATTTTTAGGGAGTGTTTGGCCCGTACAGAGGATGCAACTAATCCAAAACCCTGCAGGGCGACTCGTACTGACCTGCGGTGCGACCATTGGCAAACGATTTTCTGATCCTGTTGGTCGTGTTTAGAACCCCCCCAATTCCGACAGCAAAGTTCCAAACCCTGGTAGAGGTATTGGGTATTTTTCCTTCCAGGTTTTTTTCCAACCCTTTTTATTTTCGCCTATGTCAATTTTTATAACTAACTTAAGTGAACGTCGCCGATGGCTGGGAAGAGCCTCCCTTTTTCCCCTTTTTTTGGCTGGGATTAAGTCTGCCACGGCCTGGGTTTTTGTTCTTGACCTGTACCCAAATCCTTCATGTTACGCCGGTCAGGTCCGGATTGGACTGTAATTGATGACTATCCCTTTCGTTCCCCCCTCCCCTAACCCCCTTCTGTTTTCCCAACCGTAATACGACCTTGACCTCTGGAGTCGTTGCCCACCGTTATTCTTTTTTTTTGAATGCCTCCTTCTGGCCTGACCTGGGTATCGGTCTCGCCGGTATCAACTGTTTTTTTAACCAGGGAGAGTGCGGGTGTAGTATGATCTATGGACGTCGTTCGCCTCCGCAACATTGGTAATTTTTGACAGATTTTGACTTTGAAATTTCCCCGGACCAATTCCACCCATGATACTTATTCCCCTCTATCGGATAGCTTGGGCCAGTGAGATCTCTCTTCCCTCTCTGTGCCCGAGAGATGAAACTTTTTCAAGCTCTCACCCCAGTATTATCCTTGTATCAGTTGATTGCTGCCCAATTTTTTCCCCAAATTCAGCATCTTACCCGCGTGTTTATCGATCTCCCCCGCGAACTCAGTCAATTTCCCTTCAACTTACCCAATCTTCCCTTTTCTCCTTGACATTTAACCTCCCTTTTGCTAACCGCCGAGCCGATTATTCCTGTCAATCCTTCCCTTCACCACCCCTAGTTAACGTTCCCTCGAAGCAGGGTTTTCTTCATGTTTCCATCAGCTGAAAGTTCCCGTTCTTTAGTTCTTCAATCAGTGCCGAATCGTCTTATGACAGAGCTTGTGGAATATAGGGTATCTGCTGCCCCATTGGTGACGTGTTTCCCGACTTTAATCCCCCCCCCTCCACCTTTAACTTTGATGACTATTCCCTTTTACCCTCGGGCGTCATTTTATAAAAAGAACTTTTCGTCAATTCGCACCCTGCACCGGGTGCTTCCCCTTAACACCCCTATTACATCAAATACCACTCATACCCAGGTTTTCTTCGACTTGGTGAAGTTCCTTCCCCCTTACCTGACCCCCAGTATCCGAAATAGTTTTCTACCACCTGGTCTTTGGTACTTTAACGGAGCCTTTTGCTGAGGTTGAAGTAAACGGTCCCCTTCCCGGTGTAATTCCCCCCACTTTGACGTTCATATGTAATAAACTGCCAATTCCCCACCCCGATTACTTTTCCTTTTCACACCCATCTGAAAACCCCCTTTTGTTGAATACGAATACCCGCCCTACTTGAAGGCACGCGGGCCGCCTGGTGCCGGTGCGAAAATGCTTGTATACAATCCCCCTCCCTCTACCTCTCCCTACCTTTATTTAGGACCTATGACCCCCAAAAAACGGTTCTTCTCAATATCTCCAAGCATGCTTTTTTTTTAAATTGCGGATTCTGGCTGGATTCCGCCTTAAGAGTCATCTATATACTTTAATATTCTGATTCAATAGCATAACGTTTCATTTCTTTCTTCTTCTCTGGGGGTTCGGGACTATCAGCCCTTTTATCGGATTCCATCAGGTTTTCCTTTATACTAATCGTTTTTTTCCGCAATAGTTTACTCTCTATCGTCCCCCCCGACCCCCCCCTGTTCAAAATTACCAGACACCCATGATTCTTCCTCCCAAACCGTCATGTTGTATACTGATGGGCAAGCCTGCTTACTGAGTAATGGGGGGCTTTCATTTTCCCAGCTACTAGACTTTTTGTGAGGACGATGACCCGGATGTAGTGCTCTGATTGACAGTAATACCTTGTATACTGTGCCTCTCCCTTAAGTCTTCGTACCATCAAGACATGGTTCGTTTTACATCCCCCGTCTCATACCACGTAACGGAACGCCCTGTTCTGTTTTATGGCGTGAGGAAGCTCAAGGTAAATCGTTTGTTTCCCACTCTCTCCCCCTTTAGAGGAAAACCCACCACCCCTTTTCATAGTGGAGGATGTCCCCTGGCACAACACCTTCCGCCTTCTTTTTTTTTTTTTTTGATTTCCACCCATTACTTTCCTTCCACCATTACAATCCGGCCCTCCAATCCTTTCACCGCGAAGGTGAACCACTCCCGGCATACCTGGTTCTTTTCTCGCATCATTATCCTTTCCCCATGATTGTTTTTCCTGATGACCCAGGCTCTTTTACGGTTGAGAATCACTCTGACTCCCAACCTTTCCCGGGGCTATATTGCCACCGCTGCCATATTTTATTCCCATCCCCTAGATCTTCCCTCGTTGTTGTTGTTGAGAGCCTTCTCTGGATTGTGTCTTATCCCCTGGCATGGTGGCAAATCCTCCGTCTGAACTTTGCAGGTAACCGATAGCGTTGACCTCAATCTTTTCCCCCTCTTTATCAACTTCAGGGTCATCAGGTTTCCAAACAATGTTTGGTTCTCTGCAACGTCCCGGTTTCTACTGGTCCGTCTTTTGTGCCCATGTTGTCTTGGGTTGTCTTTCTGAATGAAGTGACCTTCCGCTTGTTTGGAATCACCCGGCGGTATGATCATTCTACCTTTTGTTTTCCTCATGGGCGTTGGCTCGGGTTTCCAACCTTGATGGTCGTTCGGACCTCATACACGACCTATACCAGGGCTTTCAAGTTTCCTTTAAATCAGGGTATTCCTAACCACCCCTTCTTTTAACGACACGGTGTCCTTTTTCCCCCCCTTGATCTGGATCCCAGGTTACTTTCCCCTAGTAGTATGACCCCTTCCAGGCACCCTTCTTCCTATTCAAAACCTCCATTTATGTTCTGTTCCCCTTGCAATACATTACTCACTTCAGGTCTTAATACAACGCGGGACGTTTGCCTATAACTCCTCTGCCTGTTCCACCTTGGTCGGAGTTCGGCTACGGAAGTTTAAACACTATTGCGAAAAAAACCCCTGCCCCATCCCCCTGCCCCCCCCCCAACCTGCCCATATGGAGATAATCCGGCTTTCATGCCGTTATGATTTTACGTGGAACATTTATGCTCTGGGCCTCAGAACTTGGCGCATAATTACATACCTTTCTGTGCCCCATCTATACATACAACACCCAGACTCCAGTTTTTGCTCTTCTATTGGACCTGGGGGTTGGGCTTGGTGTTGTCCCCATCTCGACCCTTAAATTGGGGAGCTGTGGAGCTCGGACTTGGTGTGGCTCCCCTGTAGTCCAGGTGTCCCTGCAAATGACGGCAATGTGATTCTTTTTGTTCTTCCCCCCTCGGCCTTTGATGCGTCCGCGAGCATACCAGTCGTAGATGGTTTGATTTATTCCAGTAGTAACGGGCAGGATGGGAGGTGTTCTTTTTTTCCGTGTTTATGCAACATAATTCCAGGAAAAACCCTACCGCGGGAGAAAAATGGGTATCAGATTTTCGATCCTTGGTCGTGTTCATTGTTACAAACTCCCCCCCCAAATCCCCACCCTGATTTGGATCACCCACCCACCTGGTATAGAGCCGATTGTATCTTTTTTCCAGGACCCCACTGTGTTTTCGCTATTGCCGCGTTTATAACGGAAAAGTCAAGGTGATGGAACTCGCTGGTCTTTCCCTAGGACTGCACATTTTCATTTTCTGTTTGGGTATTTTTAATTTCACCAAATGGTTTCAGCTCCTGGTCCAAGAGAACGGTTTTCCGAAGCTTTTCCTTCACTTTTCTTCATGACTATCAATCGATTCCCATTTCCTTTCTAGGAAACGTTTAAGTGCCTCTTGAGTCGCCCTTTTAGCCCTAACATTGGGTGGAATATGGTCTTAGTATAGTTACAGTTTTACGGCTCGGCAGGTACCTATGCGGAGCAAATAGTTGACGGGTTTCGGATCTTTTCGACCTAACATTGTTAATGGACTACACGCGGGTCCATTTTTTCGTGAAAAGTAATAAACGTCTCCCGCTCATTCTCCCTCGCCAATATATTTATATCTTTTGCGGACCTTTTTTTTCTTAGATCGTTTTTTTTTTGAGTGAGATTGCCTTTCACCCTCTAAATATTGAGTCTAATTTTTCTCCCATGACTTGTCCTTGCCCCCCCTCCCTCTGGGCCGTCCATCACAAATGTTCGAGTAGACTATTGCATTCCCCACGCCCCCCCTTATTTTCCCCCTGCCATTATACGATAAGTTTGATCAACCCCTCTCTCACTTTTTAACAATATACTCAACCATTCCCCCTCCGTTATACAAGTCTCCTCAAGAGACTGTCACCTTTTTATTTTTTTGGCACTCAGCTGCAAGTCGGGTATTCTGTCTTGCAACTTTTTTTCCAACTAAGTGCCTCCTCTACTCATATCAGTTAACCCTGGGAAATATTGTTCCTAGATTTTGGTGCCTGGCCTCCTACCCCCAAAAACCTCCCCCCTGAAATGTGATTAATTCCCATCCCCTTTCGAAAGAATTTTTACCCCCCTAACCCGGCGTTAAAAGTTCGAACTGTAAACGGCTTTCCAACGTGTACTACGATCCCCTCCCTCACCCTGTTTGAGCCCCAATTTGTTTTCCTCTTGTGAAGTTTCTCATGACTTACCACTGACTCCTAAAATCGTTTGATCCAACGATATGATGTGGGCCCGTCCTTCTGGGAAGGCCCCCTGATTAAGTCCTTTCCTTTGGAATTTTGCATAACGAAAGGTTTCTTCTATGAAAACACCTAAACGCCGTTACGGGAATGAAAAGTGCCCACTTCCTACCAATGGTCCACCTTTCAGTCCCTATTAAACTTTTTGTGGACCCTACGAAGATAGCCAGCGCCAACTCATTGAGGTCCCTTTTTTTTCCCTTTGAGCACCCCCCCTTGGCCGCCCGGGTGCCCGAAAACTTTCTCAATTTAACACTTGCATCTTCCCTGCTTCCATCATTTTGACTTCTCTCTATGATATTTCCCCCAACACGTGGTCCTATGATTGTTCCTCTATTTCAAATTCGGACCCCTTTGGGATCTTTTTTGTTCCTTTTAAAGCAGTTCAGGTCCATCTACTTCTATTCAGTTTACAGCACAATGTTTCCTTAAGGATCACTTGATGGCAGTCTCCCTATTCCCTCCATATGTCCTTTTTTTTAAGTTTTTCGTGTTCAAGAATTCCTTTTGTGTTCATTCTTTACTCCTTATTATAGGGACACGACTGTTTTTTCCAAAATTCTCCTCAACTTAGGATCCGGTTTAACCTCCCTTTTTTTATCCCAAACATCTGCCGATGTTACCAGCTTCTGGTGGTATTGCAGTTCATAATCATTATTATGTTCCTTTTTTGATGGAAGCTTTCCTGTCACCCTCGGCCTCGTCATACCTTTGCCAATCCTTGCGTTCTCATAGCAATTTGTTTTTTCCCTACCCTGGTGTTAAATCCTGTGGTTTAGTTCTTTTTTTTTCTCCCGTTTGGACGTCGGCCCACTTAACGGAAAGCCTTATTCCTCTCGAAGCATTACGCTTTTAATTCCCCACCCCCGCATCCCCCCACGACATCTTCTTGCCCCCCCATTCCTTAGATTACTTCATACCCCTGGCCCACCCCCCCCTCCCTCCCCCCTTGCTTCACTTCCTTTCACACATTTCCATCGGATCCCCACCCGTGCACCCGGCCTCCCTGATAGACCCAATCCGTCCCTTGTGGAAGCAGGCCGCCCTGATACATGCCCCAATGGCTTTAATCCGTCCGTTTACCATCTTTCTCCACGTTTCTTCTTTTAAAGAGTGAATATGTTTCACCGCCTTTTCACCTTCCTATATGCCACGATGAAATTTGTCTATTTTTTTCCACCCCCC
>Ga0179593_1609559_pt1 | contig 10736 bp, 15 predicted proteins | sample CZODoug2_1_08_16_FD_185931 | JGI IMG/M metagenome (GOLD analysis project Ga0179593, IMG submission 185931) | Vadose zone soil fungal communities from Angelo Coast Range Reserve, California, USA - CZODoug2_1_08_16fungal (PacBio error correction) | ecosystem: Environmental > Terrestrial > Soil >... | reverse complement strand
TTCCCCCCCTTACAGCGCCAGTCTTTCTTCCTTACGGGACCATGGTAAACCAGAAACGAGCCCCAATTCCGAGCTCACCTTTTTTCTTTTTCGTTGCTCCACGACACCAAGGAGTCCTCCTTTGTACCCTTTTTCCTGGCCGGCTTTCGACAAGCTAGGCGGCCCTTTTCCCTTTTACTGACGACAAAGAAGGATTCACTGACGATGACCACTTCTGTCATCTAATTTCGGGGACCCCGACCATCCGTGCGCAATTCCCTTCCTCCCTCCTTTTTTCTCAAGCAGTGTTCGATGGCACCTCGTGCCCTCTTTTTTCCTCGGGCAGAGTGAAGAAGGGTCGGCGTCCGTGAAGGCTTTCAGTCTTTTTCCTCTCTTCTTCTTCTTACTGGAGAAATATTGAAGCCGCCGAAACCGCCCCCCCTAAGATTCGGCGCTTTTTTCCATGGACCTGATCCTCTCGATCGAAAAGGTCGTATTGATCGTAAGACGGTCCTCTGCCTTCCCCCCCCCCGTAAAAGAGCGCGTCCCTCTATTTCGGAAATTCCCCTGTTCGACGTCCCTTCAGCGGGATCCTCTCCCCTTCCCTGTGTTGTTGTTGAGAGATTTTCCCCGGTGTTCTGGCCTGCGGTTCTTTCCTACTCGCGCCTTTCGCCTGGCGCGCTCATTTCCACGTTGGCCAACTTCGACCGGAACTCTCTAGTCGTTCCTTTTCCAAAAGAGAAAGCACGTAAGCTTAGGGGGTTCTGTCGTATTTCTGTTTCTGCAAGACCTGCGCAGGGCCCCGTTTCATTCGGCGCGCCGCTTTCCGCGACCCTTCGGAAGCGGTCCTCGGCCCCTTCGACAGGCAATCATCTTTTCCTCTGAGGCAGCGAAAAAGGCTCCCCTATCCCCCTCTTTCGAGCGGATGAGCCTCAGATTGTTCTTAGTCCGCACTTCGATGGACTCAGGATTTGATCCACTCTGGTTCCCGCTAGGAGTGACCCTTTTGGGTCGGCATTGACGCCCTTCCCACGATATTGCCGCTTTTTTTCCTGAAAGCTTTTCCCCTTGCGTAATTCCGTGGGTTTTGATCACCGCATTACTCGGGAAGTGGCTTCGTTCTGGTGAAAATGGTCCGTTTCCCTCCACCCCTCCAACCTTGGCGCGGTATGTTTTTTTCAACAACGCGCCACACCTCCGACTGCCCCTTCCTCGACCTTAGCGATCTCTTGTGTCTTCCTTACTCTTGCAGACCTATTTCCTTTGTCGCCCGCCATCTTTTTGGCGACATGCCCTTTCCCTTTCCCCTCGAGTTCGATTCGATTAGACCTGAAGTCCTTCCTCTCATATCGGCCGAAGCGACCGCCTCTCCCTTTGTTCTTGCCGATTGAAGACAACATGAACTGGTCTGCCGCGCATCGATTCGTAACAGCGAGCTGCTCCCCCCATCCAGTGCCTGGATATTCTTCATTTTTCTATAATAGACCTTCGGTCCTGATTAGCGCTCGGCTAATTCTTCTCTTTTCCGAACCAGCAGTTTCAGCGGGAATGATGCCACTGCTGTCTTCCCCCCTTCCAAATAGGACCTCAAGCGTCTCATCAATTTTATTCTTTTTATTGGCTTCCGGCGCAGCGGACGTTGTAGATCTGCCGGGACGCCTCTCTCTTTGTTTGGTCATATTTTTGAAAGCTGATAGCTCCCAAAGCCCCTCTTCCATCCTTTCCCCCTCCTTCCCAAAAAGTCTCGAATTCACTCACTGCTGGGGAATGACCCCTTTGTCGCCGACAATCCAGTCCTCCCACAATGGCTGGCAAAGTAAATTCCTGTCCCTCCATTTTCCCTTGAGCACGTCGCAACCTCCCACTGCCCGATTCGACACGAAACCAAGGACTCTCGCCCCTTTATTCGCTATCCCGAGAATATAAGCCCTGTCCTGTCCTGCTCGCCATACAAAGGATCACCCCAGTTGAGGGTGGCAAAAAGATCCTGACGACTTTCTCTTTTAGTACATCGCGAATAACAGTATCGACCAGTCCCCTCCCCTTCTCCGCCGTGAATGCAAGCGGCTGATGCCCTTTCCGCGAAGCTAGCCCAACTCGCCATTCGGAATACGGTCCCCGTCTTCCTTTTTCTTTCCTCCATTCAGATGTACGGTATATTGCCACGCCTTCTCAGTCTATGGGATGAAGATCTGTTGCTCCTTTCCCAAGCGTAGCTTGAACCAGCTCCGCACGTCCCCTGTCTTTTTTACTGTGGAACCGCGGCAGTATAGTCCACCTTCTCCCCACCTCCCGCTTTTTCGAGCTCCTTTCTCCCTCTGCCACTTCGCCGAGCAGACGTCCCGCGACCTAGTCTTGAGCCAACAGCGTCTTGGAATAGAATCCCACGATGCTCCTCTCTCTTCTCTTCCCCCCTCTCCTCTTCCAGAGTGCAGATAGGAATAGCGGCTTTTCTTTTCCCTGCAGCGAATGAGGGGGGTGAACACTTCCCTCTTAGAATATCATTTTTGTCCCTTTTGGCGGTAGAGTAGCCGAAAGGGACATCATGGCTTGTCCTCCTCATTCTTTCCCCGGTCAGGAGTAATGCACCTCCTTTTTTTCAGCAATTCGGTCGGATGCGCGCGTTTGAATGGCTTCCCCCACCGTTCCCCTTTTGTTCTTCCGAAGGCCAGAGAAGAGAAGATCGCCTCGCTTTTCTTTTCCTTTCCTTCTTTCCGTAATACGGGAAGGACCCTTTTTCGTATAGGCGATGATGTTCAGTATGCGAGCTGCGATTTTTTTTTTCCATCGATGGACTGATCTTTCGCTTTCCCCCTTTCCCCTTTCCGTTCTCGTCAGATGCGACCCTCTCTTTTCTTCTTTTATGAGGGAATGTAAAAGGCCCTCGCCACACGTTCGTCGGCGTATAATAAGATTTCTTTTTCCGTGAGGAGCGGTCAATGAATTTCTCTTTCGTCCTTGTGCGGTTAAATTTACTTCTCGTTTATAAAGTGTAGCCCCCCCTTTTTAACCGTCAAAAGTACACGAAAACGCACCCCATTCCTTCAAACTCGATCTATCGAAGAGTTTTTCGCCACAATTGCCTTCTCCTAAAGAAAGGAAAGGCTCTGCTGCGTCCGTCTCCTTTTCCTTGGTTCGGAGGATCGCTTATGTGGTGCCCCCCCCCCCCATCACCTGATGGACGTTATGCATCCAACCGGCGATGTTGGGTGGACCCTTTTTCTGTCAGCAAGAAAAATCTTTCAGTGATCAGCGATGTATCATCTGTCCCTTGAAATCGATATCTTTTATTCATCCTCCTTTGTTGCTGGTTGAGTCTTTCTTGTGTTGTTCCTGTCATCCGCGGATATTCAATCCTTTTTGTGATACCGGGTGCCCACCAAACATCAGAAGGTTATCTGCTAGAAAGTCCAATGTTCTGTTCTTTTCTTTTTTTACCAAATAAGCGATCCCCGCACCAGCGGAAGCTACCGTTTTCAGATCCTGTCCTGGATTTAGTCCATCCCACCCCCCTCCTTCCCTCCCCCGGGAGAAGACTTTTTTTTTTCTCTGACGAGATGTTGAGGTTTTTGTAAGTTTTTTCTTTTTTTGACTAACTTGATAGCGATAAGGATTGAACCCAGGGCCTCAAAAAGTAGGAAAGATTGATGTCCTTCTTTCCTTTCAGCAAGAATTCTCACCCCTTAAGACTCATACGTCCCTTCCTATACTGGGGCGGTGTTAGAGGGGGGGGGTGTGTTGTGGGGGGGGGGTTTTCTGTTGTGGGGGGGGGGGGGGGGGGCTGGGGGGGCGGGGGGGGGGGGCGCGCGTGGTGGGTCCCTTGTGGGGGGCGGTTTCCCATTCCCTCTCCAAAAAACACAACCCCCACCCAACAAAAAAAAACCACCCCCAACCAGAACCCCATTCTTCACCCCCCACAAAACCCTCCAACCCACCCCCCCACAAAGGTGGGGGCACTGGAGGTGGGGGGTATGCGATCCTCTAGGGGGGGGATGGGGTATGGTGGGGGGGGTGGTTTTCGTCTGCGTGTGATGGGGGGTGTGATTTTTGGTTTTGCGGGGGGTTCGGGTCGGGCGGGGGGGGCGTGGGTGCACTTTATGTGGGTCGCGTGGGGGTGTTGGTGGTTTTGTTCGGGTGGTGCGGGGGGCTTTGGGCGTTCTATTTTGGGTGTTGTGCGGGGTGGGGGGGTTGTTGGGGCGAGAGGGGTGTTGGGGGGGGCGTTGGGGGGTGGGGGGTGGGGAGGTGGCATGATGGGGGTGGGGGCGGGTGGGGGGGTGTTTGGGGGTGGGGGGGGGTGGGGGTAGTGTGTGGGCGGTGGGGGGGGTTTGGCTTCCCTCACCTAATAGAGCCAGTTCTCCTATTCTCATAGATGAGTTCCCCCGGTCCGGAGGCGGATCCGTCCTTTTCGCGCGCGGAAAGAAAAGGCCACTTTCCTCTTTTCCGTTTTTTTGTCCAAAATAGGCGCTTGACATCAACCTTTTTCCTTTTCCAGAAGGGGAGAAGGTGGTCTGCCCCGGAGGGACGAATTTAATTTATGCCTTTTTTCCGCTGCGTAGGCGATATTCGAGGTCTCTCTTTTTTCCCTTTTCCCGTTCCCTCCCGTACGCAGGCCGTGGTGTCCTTTTTTTTCAGCCGGACCGAATGGTGAAACGCCTCCTTCAGGTTTTGCTTCTTTCCCTACTTCCGATGGCCATTGAGCACGTTCCCCCCCCTACTTTTTCTTTCCCCGCCAAAAAACGGCCCCTCTTCTCCGAGGAAGTTCACCACCCTGATGACGGAGTTCCTTTTCTCCAAGCCGCTATCATAGCAGGCAAGCTGTATCGGACGGCATCCTTTCTCTTCCGTAATTTCAGGCCACGCGCTGGTATTCAGTGTTGAAAAACCCTTTTTTTCTTCGGGGAGCGTTTCCGGCTCGACGAAGTGGCGTGGTATTCCTTGCAGCGCGGATATGTTTCTCAACCCTTTCTTCCTCCTCTTTCAACATGCGCTAGGCCAATGTTCTTTCCTCCCTTCTTTTTGGAAAGCTGAGCTAGTATTTTTTTTCTAGCTTCATCAAAATAGAATGGATATGGTTCTCACTCTCCTCGATTCCTCCATTCGAAGGCAGTGACGTGTGACGTATTATTCCTTGGGAATGAGCTTCTAGTCTGGTTCATGGCATCATTGCTGTTATTAATGGGCGTGGATTTCTGGTAGATACTGTATCCGCTTCCTTCTCTTTCTCAGGAGAGTGTGCCACCCTCATTGGGTCTCTTTTCTTCCTTGAGGGCGCGAAACGGCCTTGTTCTCTTTTCTGAGATGCTCGAGTGCAATAGCTGCTTCTTTTTCTAGGTTCCGATCGGGTCTTTAATATCAGATGTATTGCGCCTTTTTTCCCTTTTCCTTCTTGTAATTAACGTTGTTGTCCCCTCCATTTTCGGGGGTGACTTGGTTGGGCTTCATGACCCGAAGGAGTGAGCCCCCTCTTCCATTTTCTCCTGCTGGAAAAGATGGATTCCTCTCTTTTTTCAAATATGAAAACCTTCTAGATTCGAAACTAACCTTCCTATCTACAGACGCCGCTGCAGCCGTAAGCCTCCACCCCCTCCCCCCTTCTTGCTTTCGCCGCTTGGGCATAAGCAGTGGCCTTTCTCCCGCAGTGCCTTCCGGCTTGAATTTTTTTTTTCTTTTTTCTCGGTACCGGTCGGGGCTCCCGCTTCCCTCCTTTTTTAGTATATCACCCATACGTTTTTTTTCCTCTCCTGCAACTGAGTTTCATGTAGAAAGCGCTCTTACGTGGTCCGTTTCCTCATTCTCCCTGCCCGGTAAAGGTTGGCTTCATCGGGCCCCGCCTTTTTTTTTTGTTTCTTCAAAGTGGATCGGACGAGTTCAATTCGGCAGATTGATTCGGCGAACCCCTTCCTCTCTAGATCGAGACGATGTAAGCCTTTCCTGTTCGCCACCAAGAGGGAGGAGGACAAGGTCTCGTGGCCCGCGTTTTCCTTTTCTTATGTCTCCGCACCGGAGTCTCTGCTTTCGCTTATCAAAAATTAGTCTTCCCATTTTTGGGCGCGGTGTTGCCAGACATCACCTACCGCTCATCTGCGGAGGGCATCGCGTTCTTTCCCCCAGGTAAACAAGACTTCAGAGCTTATCACACTTTCTATTTTTGCGGTGATACAACGGACCCCCTCCCCTCCCCCGGTCACTTTTTTCTTCAAGCAAGACTTCAAGATCTTATTCCCGTGCACGTTAGGCGGACAAATGCCGACATTCCTTCACTTGACCGACTGACACCGATTCCTTTTTTTTTCCCTTCTATTCGGACGGACTACGCCCAATCGGCTTGCTGAATCCGCTAGAAGCTGTCTCCCCCTTTTTAAAGTCCGTGTTCGAGATGGCCCCTTGTTCCTTTATTCCTTATTCAGGGAAGCGACCGCTGCCTTTTTTTGCTTTACGTGAAGGCGTCGACTGTCCTTTTTTTTCAGTTCTTGGAGAAATATGCCGCTATCCCCCCCCACACTCATCTTTTCGTCGCGTCCTCTTTTGCCGCCATGAGACCTTACCTCTCTTCCCCCTTCTTCTGTAAGGAAGGTCATTAGAATTGGCCTTAAATGAGCGCGATCTATTACCTTTTTCCTCTTTCCCGGCAGAAAAACGGGATATCTTTTCCTCTCTTTGAGTCGGCTAACAAGTGGCGGCCGTGTATTCTCTTCCTCATCGTCTTTACGTTGGCCAATTCCTCGATGACCTTCCGATCCGTTGACCTTTCCCTTTCTTACAGGTCATGGCGGAAAAGGGCCCTCTCGTACTCTTCTTTTTCTTCATTCTTTTCGCGGAATAGTTCTCATGAATCCCCTTTCAGAGTATAAGAGCGCGTCCTCAGACCTTCTTCCTTTCAAGCTTTCTTCGGCCATGGATTAAAGTCCATCTTTTTCCCTTTCTTTGCCATCGGAACACGCCTTGATACCACCGAGCGGATGCGCCGCCGATGGGCTTCTCAATATAGGACTCATGCTGCCTCCCTCTTTCAGTGAAGTCCTGTGGTCTGCAGTATCCCCCAGATCTTGACGACTGAGCTTGGGTCCTTATTCCACCTCGTTGTGAAACTAGCCTTCTACTTTTCTGAGCCAAAGAAAAAAATTATTGAAAAACAGATTGTTCTATGGAGTCGTTTATGGGTTGACCCTTTCTCTACTCCCCTCCCTAATACTTGGAGATGTCCTCCTTTTTCCTTTTCTCCGTCCCCTTTATTTCCCTTCCCCCCTTTCCCGGTCCCCCCCCCTCCCACCCCATCTGTCGTCCGTGCTCTGCAACAACGAGAACCACAGATCTGCCCTCCTACTTTTTAGAAACCTCGCCCCTTTTCTTTTTCGGAGCAATAATTGTTGGCTCGGTCCCTCCTTTTTTTTTTTCCTACCTGGCACGGAAAAGTCTTTTACATTCTCATGAGCACGCGATTTACTTCTCCTTCTTCGCCCCTTCCCCCCACAGATAGGCAGATTCTACTCTTCCTTTTTCTGAAAGGCACCGGTCAGCGTCCCTCTTTATTTCCTTCAGCTCTCAGTCGCAACTCTCCCACCTCCCCTTTTTCCAATAAAAACTCAGTTGCCGGGCCTTCTGGCCCTTCTTCGTCTTTTTGATTCCCGACCTTAGGTACGATAGGCTCTGCCTCACGACCGGATTAACCCTCTTTTTCTTTCCCATCCGTTTCAAGCCGGAATGATGCACTGCGGTATCTTCCACTATACCACTCTGACCTCTTTTCTTTTTCCTTCTGAAGTTGAGGCTTCCAGGCGGAAGCTTCCGCTGCTCTTCTCAGTACGGACTTGGATTGCGAATCTCGCGTTGGTCCATAACTTTCTTTTTTCCCCCTAAACTCGGAATCCATCTTGAGCAAGCGGCCCCAACTGTCTCGAACTTGGGTTCCTTTCTTCTCCGACATATCACAAGGCGACCCCTCCTTTGCCCCATCAAATCATGACAAGTCCCCTCCGTGAGCAAGTTCGAACTACATCGATAGTACACCGATCCGTTTCATCGCACCGATATTACCGTCATTCTCCTCTCCCTTTCCCCCGTTTTTTGCATCCGAAGGACACCCCCCCCATGAGGTGGCACAACATCCTCTGTCTATCCTGGTAGCCAGTATCGACCAGCAACTAAAGCGCCCCTCCCCCGACTCCTTTTCCCCCATTGAACCAAGAACGAGAAGTCTCCCTTTTTCCACGGGGAAACGTCTGCGGCTGCCTTCCCCCGATTTTTTTTCCCATCATCCAGCGATGTGGATGACTTGTTTTTCGCGGCAATCCTCTTTCCAACATCGATAAAGCATTTCTTTGAATAACATTGGCGTTCGTCTTCTTTATTCTCGTCGAAAAGTCGTATTGACCTCCCTTCTTTTTCGATATCGTGAGAATTGCGTCTCTTCTCCGACGCGCGACCTCGCCTGGTTCCTGCAAATTTCCCCCTCTGAATTCGCCTCCAAGATGAGTAAAGGAACCCTCGCTTCTTTTCCCTTTTCCCTTATTTCTGAAGCGGATTGGGCTGATGGCGTGTTGTGACCCCTCGACCCCAGAATTGCATTTTTCGGTCGAATATTCGCTTCTGTTTGATGTGCAGTTTTGGCGTAGATTCTTCTTTCTTCCGCCGTGGAAAGGCGATTTCCTTCTGTTGCCCCTCTTTTTTTTTTCATTCTGCTGTCGGTTAAGCCATTCTTTTTTCCGCGTTTGCATTGTGATTCCCCCATTTTTTTCGTAGTTATCGACGCGCGAGACCGTAATATCTCCGCCGCACATTTTCCGCGGAAAATCTTCTCGTCTCTTTCTTCCCCCCTTTCCCCATGCTTTTCTCGGATAGGCGATGAGTTCCTTTTCTTTCCCTCTCGGTTGATAGGAAATCGAATTTTCCTTGCTGGCTGCGGCTCTCTATCCTCGCCGGGAAAAGGTTAGTGTCCTCTTTGACCGTCGGTCAGGCTGGCTATATGAGGGAATGTTCTTTTTTACCCGTCAAAAACAGCACGGATGGCCATTCTTCGATCTCTTGCGTGGGGGGCTAAGTGATGGCGTTTCCAGGTTTCCCCTCCCCAATAGGTAATAATACGTCCCACCCACTGATCGTCTTATAAAGTGAGCCCAACGGACAATGCCTCCCCCACGAAAGCAACATCGCCGGCATCTCCTTCCCAACTCGAGTCGTTCGCCGAGTTCTCCGTTTCTAGCTAAAGCCAGGACAGGATCGCTTGTCTTCTCCTCGGTGGTCCTCAGTTTTTATTCCTTGGTGACCCAATGCAGACAAAATGCGTTCCAGCCCTCTCTTTGCCCCTATAACCGGCGATGTTGGGTGGGCAACCGTTTTTCTCCACTCCGGGAGTGAAGATCCGCGATGACAGCGTATCAACCTCGAAGGAGATATCCATTTTGTGAGAGAGATTTTCGCAGTAGTTTTTCTTGCCCCCTTCCTCGCGGAGTTTAAAGAAAGGATTGCTGCTTGACCTTTACAACAAACCCCCGCCTTTCCTCCCCCTGTGCGGGAACAGCGTGTGGCTTTCTTCTTCTCCTCTCTCCGCAGCACCAGAGGAAGCGCACCTTTTTGTCTCCATACTGGTCTCCAACCTTGCTGGCGACAGCGTTTCTTCCCTATTCCCCTCCCCCTCTGCCGAGGATGTTCGTTGTGGCCTTTTTCCCGTTTCCGTTGGGCTACACTGTATAAGACGTCCCCCCCGAAAAAGGACGCTCCGTCTTTCTTTTTCGCAAATCAGTGAGCCGCGACCCCACTCGCAGCAGCATAGGAGTATTCTCTCCTCTTTTTTTTTTTTTTGTTGGCGGCTCTTTCTCACTCCCTCATAGAGACAGCATGCAGCGCGTCGTCGACTGACCCTCACGTGTCACGGAGAGGATCCCGCTTGGGTGCGCTTCGCAATCCATCTTTTTCCGGCGCTTGGAACACCTCCTGCTTTACCCTTTGCAAAAGTCATCGCCCATCCGAGCCCCTTTCTTCCCCTTTTCTCCCGGAGGAAGAAGAAGATTCCGGTCGCCAAAGATGGGGCGTTCCCTTCGCGCTGCGATACGACGACGACGGCGCGGGGTGGGGTTTTCTCACTCGCAACGATGCGCAGCCTGCCCGAATGGCTTTCAACTTTCCCTCTTTCTTGCATACTAAGGACCGGCCTTCCTTTCTTTGCCGACGGCAATGAATGGTGCGGCGCCTTAGACCGCAACCTCAAAATTGCAAGCGATTCCGAATCTTTAGCAGACACCACCACGCATTGCGCGCGTTCCAAGCCGCTATCATATAAGGGCACGCTGATCGACTTTCATCGCGTGGCGGTGATTGCCTCTTTTTTCCGGGTCACGAGCTGTTTTATTAAGTGTCTTACCCTTTGCTGGAACCGGCACTTCTATGTGTAGTCCTCTTCTCCTTTGGCGCTTTTTCTCTCCCCCCTCCGAAAAGAGGGATGTTGTCACTTCTTTGTTAGCATACCCTCCTTCAATTGCGTACGGAAAATTTCTTCTACTTTCCCGTATTTGTGGCAAGCTGTAAGATCTTCCGGCTTGAGAGCAGTTTCTTTTCCCAAGAGCTTCAATACCCCTCTTTCTTTACCCTTCCGCAAGAGACCGCATCGATTTCCTCGTTCATACGTTTTTTGCGAGGGGGCCTTATCTTTTTCCATGGATCAGCCCAGAATTGCATTCAAGTCGTCGTCTTTTTTTTGGTAGATAATGTATTCCATGTACGCCCTCTTCCCACAAGTATTTTTTTTTTTGGGGTATGAAGGT
>Ga0179593_1582907_pt1 | contig 10736 bp, 8 predicted proteins | sample CZODoug2_1_08_16_FD_185931 | JGI IMG/M metagenome (GOLD analysis project Ga0179593, IMG submission 185931) | Vadose zone soil fungal communities from Angelo Coast Range Reserve, California, USA - CZODoug2_1_08_16fungal (PacBio error correction) | ecosystem: Environmental > Terrestrial > Soil >... | reverse complement strand
TAGGTGCCCGTCACAGATCCTCACTCCCCTTACCCCCTAATAAGTCGGTAATAAATACTAGTACCCCTCCCTAGAACGGGCCGAGAGGCACCTTCTTTCAATCGTCTAGTAAGGGGATCCTCGCCTTCCGCTTATGATCCTCTGACCACGCTCCTTTTCTTTTCGGTTCTTCGTTATGGAACCCTCTTTCCGCCTTAAAAGGAATCTTCTGTCCACGATTTGATGTCTCCACCTCCCCCGAATTTTCCCCACTACATCCGGCGCCTAGGCAGAAAACGGCGACACACCGCGCTCTACGATTATTTCAAGACTTCGTCTATCTTACTCCCTCTTTTATGAAGCGGATTCTACCTGTTGTACTGTTTACCTCCCTGCTACGATGATTGAAGGCATAGATTTTCGTTTTTGCCATCTCTCTTTTCCCTCTCAGTCGGGCTGCTTACAAGCTTGATTTATGACGGTTCCCGCCTCCCCTCGTTTTTTTGAAACTAAGATAGACCCCCTTTCCTTTTCCCACTAAGACGGGCGCATTTTTTTTCCTCGATGGTCCCCGTCTTACAATGTCGCTCTCCCGGCATGCCTCTTTGGGTACGCCTCACAGGGGCCTTGTGATAACCCCCCACCCCCTTTGAGTGATCTGTACACCAGAGCAGCGGGACACCTACCTTTCCCTTGAGGGTTCCCTTCTATCTAACTGGTTGGACAGAGGGTCGACTTTTCTTCTCCTCTTGTTAATACCTGATAAGGGAACGTTGCCCGCCGCTGTTGCTTCTCCTGAGACTGCTGATTCCCACCAACTCCCCGGTACATGGAAGGACTCCGACGATTTTTTTTTTTTCAGCCGCAGAGCGCCCTAGCCCACATGCAATGAGCCCCACGTGACTTTCTTTATCCCCTTTAAACCTAACGTGGACTTCCCTTCTTCCATCCCCTTCAAAACGTCCTGGTATGTTTTTTTTGCGAAGGATGGCCCAATAGTCCCTGGTTTAAAATCCACTGACGGCTCCCCCAGCCTTTCCCTTTTTTGAACTGAGCATTCCCTTCGCTCCAAAAGATAGAACATCATTGTCTTCCCTTAGATTGCTGGTTGCCGTGTTCCCCTTCTCAGAGTAACTGAAAAATGACTTCTAAAACGACTTGCGGAAAGTTTGCTTTGTGAATTCATATTTTTTGCGATGATGAACGGTCATCTCCTAACCCCCTCTGATCACTTTTCCGGACATTTCGATGGATCCAGTTTGGCCTTTTTGCGCGCCGTGTGACTCTTTTTTCCTTTTAACTCTCTTGCCGCTTGGATTGCCGCCTTTTTATTTTCAGCGTTGAAACCGAGTTCTTTGCGCGGGTCGTTTTTTTGATGAGCGGTTGAAAGGTTCATTTCTCTCCTTTTTTTTCCGTTCCAGATGATTTCTACGACCTAGACAGCCCGTTGAGCCCCGTAGTTGCCGAGTCGGTCCCCCAAGACTTCAATCATGACTTATTTGGACACTCTCTTTGGCGCTCAAACCATTTGAGAACTCCCCCCCCCCCCCCTCTTGTTTTAAACCGGCCCAACTAATGACGAAATGTCTTTTTTCGGCTTTCCAGTCATGGCGCTTTTCGTACAGCTTATCATTAGTTTTTTGATTGTCAGTCTTTTTTTCTGAATGAGAATGAAAAAGGGACCTTACCCTGGTTTATAGGGTAATCTGCATCTGCATTGAACCGTTGACTTCAGTAAATGAGGTGGACCTCCCCCACGCTGATCCCCTAGGTGGCTCATCCCCCCCTTGTGAAGTTTTTTATAGCCTTCCTTTATTTCCCCGGTGGTTCTTCGGAGTGAACCATGGCTCGTGACCAATGAATTTGTTTCCCGCCGCGGATTCTCCCCCTCGTTTTTTTATATTCCCGTTTTATAAAGAAGGCTTGGCACAGTTGAGTCGCGCATCCCTTTTCGGAAATTTAGTCAATCCCAGGCGTAGACATGTCCTTTTTCCCCGCTGATAGCGTCTTGCGCTTGCACCACACCGGGCTATTTCTAGTCTTCCTCAGGAAGGTTCGGCAAACCTAATTCTCCCTCCGCACTTTTTTTCCTGAGTTAAGTCTGTCGATTGCCTCATCCGAGGTGGATTCCCCATTAATTTGCCACCCAGCTCCAGGAGCTATGCCCCTGCTCTTTTTAGTTTGACGCCTGATTGCGAATTCTGTCATTATTTGTCCGTACCCCAAACGACATCTCTACCACCCTTTATCTATCCGTCCTTTGCCAGTAAGGCCCGAGTGTGGAGCAAACAATTGCCACATTTACCCCCCCCCTCTACACTCCGACCGCAATCCCTCTGACTTTCCTTTTTATCGTTATTTCTGAGCCCTCAAGTGCTCGCACGGCAGCAAGCCTCCCAGTCCCCCTTGCCGGCGTTCCCCTTTCCTTAACTGTCGACCTTCTCGCCCTTTACGTACCACAGCCCCTCTTTTCCACATGTGGTGTCAAGTTTTGTGAAGATCCCCCTGAAGTCTGTCGCTGGTTCTGAATCCTTCTCGACGCTTTCGTCGCTTCGCCACCGTTTTCTCCCTTCCATTGAGTGACCCCGACTCCAATGGATGCTGACCCCGGCGTTCCTGTGCTTACTTACTGCTGCTGCGTTTTTTTTTTCCCGCGGGTCCTATCCCGAGCGAATTCTGCCGCCGGAGCGCCCTGCGCTGCGGTTAGCTCCCTCAGCCCGTCCCCGCCTTCGAGTGCCGGTTTTTCCAGCCCACGAGAATCCGCTGTTTCCCCCCGCCTTTCAATGTCTGGCAACTGGCGGGTTTACTGGACGTCCTTCCCAACTCACCCCTTTTTCTCGTCCCTCCTCCTACCGCTGAGAGGTTTCCCTCCCACGGAGGTCGAATTGACACGACCGATTTTGCAATTGCAAATTATAAGGCCCACCAGCAGATCCTTTTCTTAGGAGTTCGAAAATTGCCCATTTGAGGTTTTAAGAATTGAGCAAGACAGCAATTTTCCCGCCTGCATTTTTATTTTAAAGCCCATGTCCCTATTTAGAATAGAACAGTCCTTGGCTCTAGAAGCCCCCCCGTTTTCGCCATTACCATTCTAGCTTTCGATGTGTTTTTTGCAAGTGATCAGCTGATCCTCCCTCTTCCTGTGTGTTCGAGAGACAGTGAGTTGACCGTATCCACCCACATCCCCTTAGAAAGTTTTCGTTCGCTCAGCTTTTGGGAATGAATTCCTTCTACCCCCTTGTTTTCGATACCACTCCCTGGGTTCACCCGAGGCTCATAGTTTTGCCACCCCGTCGGTTTCTCGTGCGCATACAATAACTGGTAGTCTCCATTTTTTTCTCGTTCAAATCCCTGATTTTCTTGAGTACGGCCCTTCTATAGACTTCTCGACTAGAACATTCCCGCTTCCGACCATCCTCGTTCCCCACCGTATCACGCGGTCTCGCCGATTGAACCCGCTCGAGGTTTCTATCTCTTCGTTTAAGAATTTCTCCCGGAGGTTCTTGTCACATCGATTGTTTGACCCTGGCCCCCCCTCCCTGAATGAGGGTTTCTTTCCCCGAAGAGCGTCGTCGTCGATTCCCGAACGGTCCCCCCCGTCTCTTATCTATCCCCTTTCGGCACTGTCTTTCGCATCCTTTTTTGCTCGCACGCTTCAGGCCTCCGTGTCCCGTCTAGGCCGGTTTCTCACTTTCCCGCGCCCTTTTAGCTTTGGGAAATTAAATTCTGGGCCTAACCTCTCCTCGACTCTTGTCGTCGACACCCGATTCCCCCCCGAGAAAGACTTTGCCTTTTTCCGACCGTTCGCTGCAATGCTGCTTTTTTGCTCGTCTTTCAAGTCGTGCTTGAATCGTCCCGAAGTTCCGCCCGTTTCCGGCGTTGGCTTGGACATAGTATTTGCTTTTCGCCTTCTTTTTTTCGACCTCTGTGCCTATTCCGATACGAATTTTGGCTCCGTTCCCCTGCCTTCTTTTGCGTTGAATGGAAGATTTGGTCCTCATTGGTTGCTCCCTACGGTCGTTTGCCTGCGGACTCCCAAAGTTTGCCCTTCCCACCTGCATTCTCCGCGAGGTCAGTTGGTATCCCTTTGATTTCCTCTCTCGGCGGCAATGAGACTTGCGGTTGCACCTCTCTTCCCATCGTGCAATAATTCCCAGAAAAATCTTGATTCCATACCGCCCTTCAATCCAGCCGTCTCGTTCCTCTCGCTTTCCCGGCGTCCCCCCAGCCTTGAATGCACTATCCTCCCCCCCCCCCCCTTGTCGCGGTTGTGACCGCCCTATCTTGCACGCTTTGATGAACCAGGTTACCTTCCCTTTAGCTCCCCATAGACGGTATTGGCCCATTGTCGTCATGGTACCACTTGCAATTCCTTTTTACCCGCAGACTGCGAGGGGATAATGCCTTTCCCCCCGTCCTGGCCTTTTTCGCCATGTTCCCTCCTACTTCGCTTCCGGCCCCGTCCACCGGCGTAAGGATCCACCCCCTCATTTTGAGGTAACCTTTGGTCGCCCTAGACCAGCCGCCTACTCCCCCTCCGTTTACCTGTCCCTCGATTTCCCATTATTATTTTGCCTTACGGTTTAAGTATAATGATACCATGAGCTTTGACGTCGATCTTCCTTTCATCTTTTTCTCCCCGCAAATCCCGCTACTTGCAGCTTCCGGACCAAAACACTTTTTTCTCCTGGCGCCCCTTTTGCCCTCTTTTTTCTGACCCACCTTGCAAGACGCCCCCCTTTCCTTTCAGGTGGGTTTGTTTTACTTTGAGACAAGCAATCGTTGCATTACGTTCAGCTTTTGTTCTTTCTTCACTTCCATTTTCTCCGTAGAGTGGCGTTACTTCCTGGGACGCTGATCCATGATTTCCCCATGACAAAACCTTCGGCCACCCAAAGACCGCCCACATCTTTTAGTTTCGGCTTAGCAAGGGCGTGCCCCCATCCCCCGGCGACAATACTTTATCCTTTTTTGTCGTCTTGACCCCTTGCGCATCCTCCCCACGCGCCACAGAAGCCCATCGCTTCCACTGCCAGTGTTCAATCTCTTTTTGCAGCCCTGACCTTTTTCATTCGAGCACTAGATGCCCCCTCCCTTCGTCGGTTCCAGATTCTTTTGCCCCCCTTTTTTCCTTTTCCCCCCGCCAAGCACCCGGCAAACCCCCTTCGACTGGCAGCTATACGACGCAATATTTCTTCCCCCATTTCTATCGACCTGCTCCCTGTTCAGGCCCAGGGTTCACTTCTTTTTTAGAAGAAGATCTTCCTCTTTTCGCACCTCCCACGCACAACAACTCCTGTTTCTTTTTATTCGAACAACAGTCCTATCGGTATGTAAGGTCCCCCGGAAGAATTTGTCCCGTGTCCCTTCCTTCGAGAGAGGGCGCTCTCTTGAGCCCTCTCCCGGCCCGTTCCATTCACGGGGGTCTTGTTTCTCCCCCCTTTATCGCCCCCCTTATGGCAATCCTTTTTCCTCCCGCACGAGCCTGATCTGAAGGGAACCATCTTCCCCTTCGGATCGCCAGATTTCCCTTTCCTCTTGCTCTTATGCGAGCTCCTTCAGTTCAAGGTGGTTCATCGAGGACCGACCCCCCTTATCGCTAATACCCCATCCTTCCTTCGCGTCCCAGCGAAAATCCTCTCTGCCCCCCCCTCTGCACGCGCTTGTTTCTTTTTCCGAGTTTTTTATGGGTTTTTTATTTTCTGTCCTGTTTCAACCCATCACTTAGAATAAAGACTTTAGCGCTCCCCTCAGAGGATTCTCCGTATCTTCATAGCTTCCCCTTGCACGCTTTCCTCTTCTTCCCTTCCCAGTAAGACAAGGAGCCATTCCCTGTCGGAAGATTCTTCGCCCGTTCTCCTGCTAGAGCAGCTGGCGCCCCCTCAGCTTTGTTGTTTTCATAGCAATAACAATTCTCCCGGGCGAATTTTTCATCCGATGATGGCCGCTCCCTGATTTCGTAATGTTGTGCAGAGGTTATACCCTGATATCCCCGGAAAGGTTTGACTTTTTACACTTCCTGTGTTGAAGTTGGTCCTTCGTCCACTGGTCGTCTCACCTTAAGTAGTTGCTAGTCCTCCCCTTCGGGATTCCCTTTTCGTCTCTATGGTTGACCCCCTGAAACTCGTTCATTTTTTCTCCGTTTCTGACAGGACGACCTAGTGCGTTTGAAGTGTAACTTCCCCTTACTCAGATTTATTTTATTAATTGATTGAGGATCTGTAATTTCCGCTCCCCCCCCCCCCTATTTTCTTTTAATCTACTCAGTTTTTTTTTGTTTTTCTCTTAGTTCTGTCGGTGCATACTGGTTACTAGCATCAACTTCCTTAAGTGAGTCCCACCTTCCTTCCTCGTTACCCGGCACTCACTAGGTCTCCTCCCTTCCCTTTTCAAATGTAGAACGATTTTTTTTTCTTCTTTTCTCTCCTTTTGAGTCCTCCGGCCTTATGCCCCCTTTTTGAGCCCTGCCCCCTTATCGTCGGGGGACGACTTTTCCTCCACTCTCCAGGTCCTTCCCCCCCTGATTTCAACGAACCGATTTGCTTTGTTCACACAACCGCCGTCCACCAGCCACCCCCTGCTTTTCCACACTTTCGAACATGTTCCTGTTCAGATTCCCCCAATCCTAGTACGATCCCTCCCGGATCTCGCACCTTCCGCGCCTATTTTAACGCGCTTTTTTTCAGGAAGAGTCAGAGTCCAGCCTTCTCTGTGAGGACTGTATGAGATAATACCCTCAACGATTTTCTACCAGAGAATTTGCTAGGCGCAAAGAAGACTGACTCTAACTTTGATGGTGATCAGGATCTTTCATTAGGAGGGAGATGATTTAGACAATGATTGCTTATAGAGCAACCGAACCCACTCGAAAATTATGCAGGAGGTTCAGTCTTGGATCTTTTTCATGGTCGCGTCTTGTGGTATAGCTCTTACCTTTTCGCCACCACTTTGAGGTTTCATTAGCTCGCTAAGAGCCCCACTCTTTCCCGAGCGATCGAGCTCTTTCGAACGGGGGACCGCAGTTTTTTTCTCATCTCTCTCCCGCGGTGATTTTTCTCCTGAGAAACTTCGGCCCTTCCTTTCGCCTCCTTTTTTTTTTAGCGATGGCTGACTCTTCTCCCACCCGTCCCGCCGTGCCTGTCCCGGTCCCCTCCGAGGGCGCCTAGCTCCCCCCCACCTCGCTACAGTTCCTGCTTCAACGGCCCATTGTTCATTAGCATCCCTACCTCCCGTCTAGCGGGACTGATGTCCCTTTACTCCACCGGAATAGTGCGTTCTAATAGATGGCACCCTCCATCTTGCAATATTTCCTTGCGTGCCCTTGAGTGAAGATTTTTCCCGGTCCAATGTGCCCCTGCCCAAATAGCACACCCTCCCCCCCCTGTAGTCTTCTCCAGTACTGATGGATGTTTCTGTGCCCCCGGCATTTTATCGTTTCCCACCGCAAACTCCCTCTTTACTGTGCAAAGGCTATTTTTTTTTAACTCCCGATACCCCCCGCTTTCTTCCCTTCATTTCGTAAACCAAGTTAGGATGTGGATTCAGAAGAAGGTCCCTCCCTATTTCTGGAGTGTTGGATGTCCTTTCTGTCGGACATTTTCTTCCATTGATTTTTTTTTTTTTTCCCAGTATTAGAAGAGTCCGGTCCTACCGTGCTAGAAAACTAGTTGCTCCGGTTTTTATTCTTGGGATCTAGTTTTTTTGTCCGGTCCCCCTTTGTTATCTCGTCCCTAGATTGCCCTTTTTCAGCCAGACGACTAACCGGTTATCTCGAGTTGCACTGGTAGTGATTAACGCATTTTTTAAACCGCAGTCCTTTCCCCGGTTCTCGGATTGCCTAACCCAAAAAACTTCGAAGTGCGCTTTCATCTGTTTGAACAGGTGCCCCCCCCAGTCTTTCTCTTAAGAGGAAATATTGGAATGCCCCATCTCGGAACATGTGATGCGCTGTGATTTCCCCCCGATCATGAGATATATCCGTTCGCCCGATGGAGCTTTAGATGACAACGGGAGCCCGCTTTCTTTTTCTGTTGCCGGGGTTCCCTTCTTCCTCGGGCAAAAGGCCTGCTTCGTCATGAGGTGATCTACGCGTCCCCCTTCGGGACATGACCCCTCTTTGGCTGTAAGAAGTTTTTTTATTCTCCGCTTACTTAGAGAGGTGATGGTTTCCCAACCCGGATAGAAAGAACATGGACAGGAGTAATCCACTCATCATTTCCCACTCGATGGAGATTCCTTATGCTTTTTTTCTTCCTATGAAAATTACAGTTTATAAAAGGAAACTAAGCTAGAACTGCCAGAAAGACTTGAGCGTCCCCCACCCCACAAATTTTTTCCCCCCATCGTCCTTAACAATGCTTCCGCTCGGCGCCTGTGTAACATTTCGAATTGGATGGATTTGTCCTGGCTGCCCTTCATCCTTTTGATCCTCTTGCATCCCCCTTCCCTCTCTTGGCTTCAGGAGAACTGTCTTTGTCCTCCTTAGTATGTCCCTTCCCCCATTCAAGTGGACCTGAACTCGGGTTAATGTGTCCTCCCTCCCCGGAGCTTTGCCGAACGATGCTCACGACTTTTTCCATCCTGGTCCGGATCCCTTCCCAGCTCCCCCCCTCCCTTTTGACGGCAAACTTTGGTAAGCTCTCACCCTCCGAGGAGGGAGCCAAGGCATCCAGCTACCTATTCTACCCCCCCCCCCTTTAACCCCCCCAATCCGGCGGTACTTTTGTTCGTTTCTATTATCTTCTTTTTCTCTGGGTTGAAAGTCGCTTACGGTCCCGTCCCAGCAAGCTCGCCTTGCTTGCCCCGGTCAATGCTCGATTCCCTCTCCCCGCTCTTCCCTACAATCCTGTAGAACCGCTGCCGGTCCCGTTTTTTTCTTTCCCCTTCCGGTCGATGGTTTGATTTGTTCTTGTCTCCCTGGCCAGATAGTCCCCTAGCCTCTTCGATTGCAAGTGCCCCGATTCCAGGCGAGAAAAATGACGTTATTCTAGCTATCCCCTGCGCTCACGCTAATTGGGGCTCCTCGGCTGAGGGGGTCTGCGCCCTTGTGTCCACTAACAGAGCGAATCTTCCTCTGGTATCGAGAAGGACGTTATGGCGCTCCCCCCTTTTCGAAGATTATAGTACATGTCCCCTTTTATCCACCACCTCACCCTCGCACAAGAACCGCGTTTTTATGGAAGAAACTTAGGCGTGAAATTCCCACCTTGCAACCCGCTTAGGATACTCGCCCCGAGATCTAACCGCTTTCTCTTTTTTTGACCCCCCGTTTCTATTAAACGCGATGAAGGTCTGTCCATTTTTTCTCCTGCTGCATCCCCCCCTCCTGCTAATTTAATTTCCCTTAGTTGCCCCTTCTACCTTTGGGGTATGCGCAATTTCCTCTAAGAAGGAATTTTCAGCCCCCTCTTTTTCTCCCCCGCTCCATCCCCTGTAAGTTTCTCCCTCGACCTATCGGTAGGAAGGAAGTCCTTCGCGCCACGCCCCTGCTGCCTTTCCTGGATTTTTTCACCTGAATTCCCCTTGCTTTCAGCTGATCTTTTCCCCCCCCCCTTGTTTTGTTGATCGCCGTTACCCCTTTGCCTGGTATCTCACACCCCCGCCTCGAAACATGTCTGTTTTTTCCTTTGATTGCCTGCTCTCTATACCTCGGTGCTATGTCCCTTCCCATTTTGACGAGGCTTCAGTTTTTGCGCAAATCCGCCTTTCAATCGCAACAGTCCCCTGCGGTGAGAGCCTGGTCCCGCGCCCCATCTCCAATGCCTTTTTCTCTTCATGAGTTGTCTTATAGATTCGCTTCTACAGCCGCAACACACGTTACTTTCCTCCCCCCTCTGTGTCAGTAAACCCACGCCCTCCTGGTCGACTTTCGAAAATCCTTTTATTCCTCCCCTTTAGTTGGCAGCGACCTTTACAGTTTCCCGGCAGTATTCCACATTACAGGTGAAAGAGGATTAGTTGTCTCCAATGGCACCCCCAAGCGCCACGAATGCTTTCGTTTCGGAATGAGCCCAAGCATCATCGCTCAGAGACCGCTCAGACCTCTTCGCTGTAGTGGTTTTCACACTCGATCCGCGGGCTCTTCTTTAGCTCTTTCGCAGTCGACTGATCCGTTTTCTCTTGGCTCGGACCTGGTAAGGCAATAGGGATCGACCTTTTGTTTCCTCGACGCCATTGGCTCTCTTTTCCTCGCTGAACCCCCCTCGACCGACCTTGGAGTCCAACCTTCCCTCGAAATGTTGCTCGTTTCTTCAGCGTGCGAGAACCGTTCTTCTTCCCGTTGCCGGCTTTGGGGCGGCCTTGGTCCTGTTGTCTCCCCCCTCGACTTGGCAACCCCCAGGTCGAACGATCTACGAGACGAAACAAAGTGTTCAGTCGATGTCTCTTGCTTTGGCCTATGCACGTCATTCCACTTTGTCTCACCTCACGTTGGTTTCCTCATCGGCATTACCCCAAGGTTTCTTCCCCCCTCTGTCTAGGTAGGTCCGTGCATATCTTCAGTTCCGCATCGGGTTGCAAAGCCTGGCGGCGGGCCTTTCGCCTTCCATTGTCTTTAACCCCCAAAATCGGATATTTTTTTTTACATCGCCCTCCACATTACTCCAGCGGATTGATATTTAAGAAGATGCCCCTCCGGAGCTAGCTGAAGGAGCTTTCCACAGACCTACAATGTATCTAATTGACAAAAGAGCCCAAAGAGAAGCGCAATCTCCGTCCCACCAGTTCTACGCACCTTCCCAGGGGATCCTCCACCGGCC
>Ga0179593_1512223_pt1 | contig 10736 bp, 10 predicted proteins | sample CZODoug2_1_08_16_FD_185931 | JGI IMG/M metagenome (GOLD analysis project Ga0179593, IMG submission 185931) | Vadose zone soil fungal communities from Angelo Coast Range Reserve, California, USA - CZODoug2_1_08_16fungal (PacBio error correction) | ecosystem: Environmental > Terrestrial > Soil >... | reverse complement strand
CCCAAGTCTGGGTAGTAACTCTATGGTTTTTGATTGATTGCGGACTGTCGTTAGGATCGCTTCCTTTTAATTTAAGAAAGTCCGAGTTGGATTCCCCCTGCCTTTCCCCCCCCCCCATCAGGCCGTACTTTCTCTCCGATGCGAAGATCTGATTCTTCGGGTGCGCTGGACAGGCTTACGGTGCTTTCTTCCATCGAGATCTTCATCCCCCTTGGTCTGCCTCGAGGTGCGGGTAATTAACCTTCCTGCTTTCTCGTCCCCCTGAAAGTATTGCCCCGTCTGCCCGCGTTTGCTTCTTTGGTTTTCCGAGATTCTATGGACGCGTTTCACGCGCCTTGCTTATGAAGCTTCCCCTCTCTGCTTTTTGGGATTCCCTTTTCCGTTACCCCGCCTTTTTTCTAAGGTTATCTATAACCCGAGGATAAAGTTTTTTCATCCTTACCCCCCCCGAACAACTTTTCCCTCCATAGAGGATTGATGACCCCCCAAGTTCGGGACGGCTTTTATCGATCATTTAACCCCACCCAAACACCACTATGTCAGTCACCTTTGCTTTTATTTCCCCTGGAGACTGATCGGTTTCCCTCAGTTCTCTATGAATTTCCCCTATTTCGCGTCGCCCGGTCAATTCAAAACTATCTACTTTGAACTTTTTCTACTAGGGACTTTACCCATCATCGTTCGGCGACCTTTTTCCCTTCCTCCTGTCGGCTCAATTGGTCCTCCTTCTCACCTCACTCTTTCGGAAGCCGTTCTAACTCTCCCCTCTCTTTTATTTTTTTTCTTGTCTGTATCAAGATAACCCTTGTTCCAGAAGAGGATACTAAGTGTCGCACCCCTTTTTTCTGGATAATGCCCTTGGTTCCGCTTTTACCGATGGGCTGTTCATGCCACCCTTTTTTTATGTTCTCGTCTGCTCTTTCTTTTAACACAAGCTTTTGTTCCTCATTCCTCGTGATCCCTAGACAGTCCAATCCATGCAGTGTTAAGTTAGAGAGTCTCATTTACGCTTCTCCCCAATTTCCTCGCAACCAATGAGGTTGTGCATTCCATCCTTCGGATCATTTCCCCAATGGCCGGCCCTATTTTCACCAGTTTGCAAGACACATTGCCTCTCTCCAACATCTCGCACACCCCCCAAATCTCACCCAAAAACCCCCCCATCCCCCACCACCACCTCACTGCCACCCCCCCCCCACCTTACCCACCCTCCCTCCCCCCTCCCCCCCCCGTTCCCCCTTCGCCACCCGTCACCCCCACCCCCCTCCGTTCCTCTTACCCTCCCCCCCCCTCACCCCCCCCCCCCCGTCCCGTCTTCCCTTCCCCCTCCTCCCTCCTCCTCTTCCTACTCGCTTTTCTCCCTCTCCCCCTTCCCTTCCTCCCCTACTCCTCCTTCCCCTCTCCCCTTCTCCCCCCTCTTCCCCCCTTCACCACTCCCATTCCCTTTCTTCGTCCTCCTTCCCTCCGTCCCACACCTCCCCCCTTCCTTCCACTCTCCCTGCCCTCCCATCTCCAGTCCCCTTCTCTCCTCTCCTCCCATCCACCTCCCCCCCCCCCCTCCCTCCTCCCCCTCCCTGTAACCACCCCCCACCAACATTCCCGAGAAAATACTGAACTGGTGTTAATTTTTGTATACTTGTGAGCGAAGAGCCTGGAATCCCAAATAATCCCTGTTAAATGTATCCGACTCATCCCCTTCTTTGTGAATAATCCTCCGCGAATTCGGGTTTGTGAGTTTCTCTTCTTCCCCTACCTTCCCCAGCAGATCCAATTCACTATTCATTGTAAAATTCTTGTCGCCCAGATTTCCGGTACCCACAAATGATGAGTCGTATGCAATCACGGTGCTTGATTCTCCTCTCTTTTTCAATATATCAGGGAGACTCAGGGCTTCATCGCCGACGGCCCTCACTAGCTTCTGCCACGTCTCCCGCTCTACGAGCTCCCCGAACGGAGTTGCTACTTCATGACCAGCGAGTTTTTTGTTGACTCTTTAAGACCCCCTCCCTGCGATTGACTTCTCTGACTCCTTCCTCCCCTCCGAGACCCGTTAAGATAATCGTCTGAAGGGATTTTGTGCAGCTAGTATTTAAATAATTGCTAGTCATTTCTTTCTCTAGTCCGGAGATCTGTAGACAGGCGGCGTCCTTCGAAGGGAGTGAATCCTTAAGGATTTTTGTCGCCATCCGATTTTCTTCCTAGTTTATATCCATCCGTTTTTCCTCGGGCACCCAGTCTCAATCGTTTCTTTCTTTTGCCTATAGTTCTCCGCTGAATTAGTGTCTGCCGCGCCTCCCTTCGCCGCACTACGTTTTAACGCTAATAGCCTCTTTAGCTTATACCCCCCATGTTTAAGCCTGGACCCGTCTTTTTTAGCAAGGCGTTTGCACTGCTCGGGACGAGCCTTCTTTCCAATTCACTTTTGGAGAAAGCCTCTTTCTCACAACCCCACTCCAAGGCTTTCCAACCCTTAAAGTCCATCAACTTCGAACCGTTTCAATGATTCCTCACCGGCTGTTTAGGTCCCCGACCCATTATGAGTAAAAAAGGGTCTCGCTCCGACTAGTAGCACTCCCCTTTCATTCTTTTTCCAACCAACCCATGCCATTAAGCTCTTCTCCCTTCTATCTCGGTTACGATACTTCGGACGCTCTAGACCATCGATGTTCGGTGTGCTACGTTTCATAAGACCTTTCTTCGACGCGACCGTTCCGTCCCCCTCTACGTTCACCCATTCGTTTCAGGTCCTCAGGCTTGAAAAATCGGCAATCTCTCGGTCATGAGGTCGCTGTGGTGGCTTTGTTTCCTTTTCCCCCTCCCTTATCTAACAATGGTTGTTTTTCATGAGATGCCATCGATTTCGGAGCTACCCAAATGTTCCTCCTTCCCCCACCGCTCACCCCTCCCCCGCGCTTGCGATTTGGTTTTCATCCGCTTTCTCAAACGGACTGGGTTTCCGCCTATTATTTTCTCTTACCTCGTTTTTTGGTTAACTCTGGGCCTCCCGGCCCAGCTTCCATCGAGTCTGGCCTGCCTAATCGGAAGCTCCCCGAAAGAGAAGTTTCTTTCTCCCTTCTAAGGTCGTTTGATAGGAGAACTGCTCTTCTTAAGGCGATTACGTTGTTTTTTCATTTGCCCGCCACCCCCCGATGACTTGCCTTTGTCATGGACGTCGTCCAAGGTGACCCCGTCCGGAGACGGCGGGCCCTCTGTTTTAAAGCCTTGGTCTTTACTTCCCTTATAAATGGCTTCCGACCTGCTTTGCACACGAAGTTCCAACCACGCCCTGTTTGACTTGACTTCCGGAAAACGCGTCCTCCTTTGGCTTGCATGTTTTCTCGCATCCCCTGGCTTCACTGTAGGCGATCAGCCTTCCGTTAACTGTATCCACGCTCTTCCGCTCCCCCGGCAAGAGTTCCCTCCCCCCCATGCGCGTTTAGCCCAACCCCGAGAGGAAATTCTCGCAGATTGAGGATCGGACTTCTGGGGACTTCCCTTTTTCGCCCGAAGCTTGCCCTGCAGGATGTAGGACAAAGCCCCCCGGCAAGATTTCCACGAAATATCGCCCGCATTCGTTCACCGAGCTCTGATAAGATCGACTAGCTCCTTCAATGTATCTTCTTGTAATCCCCCTCTGATTATTTCTAGCGCAAGTCCTGTAACACCATCGTCCCCTTCAGCGTCATCGGACTTTTTTTTTCTTTCTCGTCGTTTTTCCGCTCCCCCAGTCTATCCCCCCCCCTTTAACAAGTGATTGTATGACCATCCTCAAGAGCGCTCTTCAGCTTAGGAGGCTTTCTCTCACAAGCAGTGGAGTCTCGGATTTCAGAGTTGCAGACTTACGTCGACGCCAAGACTTCCTTCGTACGATATCTTCTTTTCTCATCGAAACCGCTCCCAACGGTTGGAGTCATTTGCGGCCTTCGTCCCATTTGTTTGCTCCCCAATTTGACAAGTCGTCAGTTAAATTCAGTTTCATCTTGATACCGAGATTTTGATTCTGACCCTGAAAAAACACTCCCCCCCCCGACGTACGGATGAGTACGGTCTTTGATTCCTTCTCTGCGTTTGATTTCCCTGGATTATTCCGGTCATGCCCGCTCCGGAAGTAAGTTTTCTCACCTTTTCATCTGAATAGGTTTCTGTACAATCTTGTTCTGAAAGTCGCGAGTGACGTACCACGGGGCCCCCAAACCCTTCCTCTCCTTCGGTCTCTAAGTCTTTAAGCCCCCTCGATCTCTTGGATTGCTTCTTATGGTTTCCCCGCCTCCGCATTACGTCCCATTCTCGGATACGTGCCCCCCCTCCCCCTCCATCTTGGATTGCGGTCATGTCGCTCTCACCGACTGAGTCGCACCGCTGGTGGCACGGAGTCCGCGATAAAGCACTAAGGACCCTTCTCACCCCTTTCCCTGAGACATGTTCCCCCACCCCCCTATGTGAGCACAATTCCTGACAGAATGGTTGATCCCCGTAGCGTCCCCCCCCAGCCTACAATTGGAATACCTTCTCCCCTTCGCCCCGTATTCTCGTCACATGCGTTATCGGAGCGTTAGAAAACGATCCCCCTTGATGTTGCGCGTCCAAACTCCTACTTTTTTTCTTTTGCCAACGTCGACTGTATTGTTGGGTCACAATTTTCAAGGGCCTCTATTATGGAAGGCGCTTTTTGCTGTTGGTCTTTTCCGGCCGCGATATCCATAATTGAAGAGCGGCATCCACCTGTTTTTCCCCCCTCAACCATTTTCCTCCGGGGATTGCCTCAAACCCGGGTGATATTTGACAATAGGGTTGGTTTAGGGCATGTTCCCAAAATACCCCTCCCGACATTGATATTGGTTTCTTTTTTCCCTCTCTATCCTTCGCTTCCCTCCCTTTTATACAGATTGACCCACTTCACTTTCTTCTTTTTTATTCTTCACTCTGCCCCGTTTCCCTCCCCGGGTTTCGGCCGGGCCTTACCCCGTTCCTCCTAATACTGTTCTCTCTCATACTCTCTTTCCCCTGGAGTTTTCGAACTTCGCCGGTCCCTTCGGAATTTCCCCAGCTTTAATAAACCTGCGATCCTTCCAATTCTTTTTCCCTAAACTTCGACCTCTGGCTTTAATGACCCCTCCCGGCTTTCCCCGCCGCCCACGTGATAGCGAGAGAGATTCGTCCTTATTCCATGCCCTTCTCGTCGCTCGCAAATCCCGTCAGCACCCTCCGCCGCCTAGTTTTCATCGCATCGTTCTCCTCTGCCTTATTTTCTCGATTGGATCTCCTCGCCTGGCGAAGGAAATCCCAATTGCAAGCACGTACACCCTCTCACCTCCTCGATCTCCTCAAAAGAAAAGTCTCGCAGCCCCTTTTGAGTCCGTCCCCCCTTCTTCCCCCAACTCATCCTCTCTCTTACCCCTCCGGGCTGGCCCAACGAGGGGGCGCTCCCCCATTTGTAGAGTTTGCGGGTAGCGTCCCTCTCGTCGGTATCTGCGTTTTAGCTTTCTGCGATTCCCTTCTTCTCCCCCTCTCCTAGTCCTCGTGTGAATAGAAGATCATAACCCCGGTGCTACGCGCGATTCGAAGTTCAACGAGTTTTTTCTTATCTTTCCCTTCATTGCCGCAGATGATACGGTCCTTTCCGGCTCCCTCTCTTCCTTATAGTTCTTATCGCTCCGCGGTTCGGTAATACAATCTAATGCAGGTTTCTTCGAAAGATGTCCCCGCATCGTTTGTCTTTCCCTCTGTGGCGTTTCCGCGTTAGGCTTTTTTTTAATATTGTTTTCCCAGCCGATTTGCTTCTCGTCTCCCCGTTATACGGATTTCTCCGCCTCTATTTTACGGTTATCCTTTGGCCTTGCGTTCTACTTTTCCTTCCAGCTCGGCTTTAACGCTCCCGCTGAAGTGTTCCCCCCCTCAAGCCCAATTCCCTGTCCTTCTCGTCATTTCTCACTCCCCAAGTTCTTTACCCTGAGTTGGATATTTTTCCCTGCCTAGAACCACTATTGTCCGTCACCTTCACAAATTGTTGAGGTCAATCCCCTGAGGACTGGGCATTTTTTCAGGTCACCCCAGGTGGACGGCCTACTGGCCCATGCATATCGAGGGCAAGTCCCATGAAACCCCCATCCCTCACCATGCAGTCCCGATGAACCCTTTTCACATCCTCGGGCCCCTGTGACCTTCATCATAGCGGCGACGTTTGAATAGTCCTATAAATTACCTAAGTTATCCCAGAGTGGCTGAGCTTTCGTCAGCATTTTTCCCCCTTCTTTCTCCCTTTTTAGTAGAACTTCCCCCCCCAGCTTAGGCTTTCTCCTATACGTCTTCGACCCCACTGTAGTCGCTTAGACCAGTTGTCCCCCCATATGCCTAACCTATTCTGCGGACCGATTTGGGTTTATGTCACACTTTTTTTTTTTGTAATTACCTTGTGTCTTTCCCCGACTCCCACTTCCTTGGGCTGTTACTATCCCTCTTTCTTCCTTACGACCTCGCCCCCGTCTTATTACTGGCAGATATTCTCCTGAGAGTTCGTACGCCGTCGGCTTTGGCCAATTTCCTGAAAGAACCCAGCTCCTTCGAGTTTTCTCTTCATCAATCTCTTTTCCCTCTAGTCCCCCCCTCCGGCTCATTATGTTTGTGACCTTGACTATCTAGCCGACGATCCATTAGACCCCCCCTTTTGGCTTTAATCCCAAGCTTTGCCTTAACTTCCTTTCTCCCTAGGCGCGACACATTGGACACCCTTCCTCAGTCTCCCCATTAAGCTGGGCGCTCACCGTAGAAGCGATTCTTTGAGGTGATGTTCCTGGACCTTCGCCTTTCCCCCATTCAAGGCTTTCCCGATTTTGTCTTTTCCTCCCAACCCCCGGTCCTGTTCAAGAGTATGTCCCCCCCCGTAGTTAGGCTGTTCGATTGAGCAAGATATCACGGAGAGGCCCAGCTAAGGCTTTAGGAGCTGCCCGCGCCTCCTTTCTAATAGTTCGGCGTTATTCCCCTTCCTCTGATCCTACGACAAGCAGGAAAGAGAGTCTTATAAGATTGGTTGTCCAGCCCCCTCCTTTAATCTGTCAGCCTCTTACTGACGATTAGTCCTCCGGACAACCCCTTTACCCAGATGAATTTCAGGGACTTTTTTCCGTCTTTGCTTCCTAATAAGCCTTTAAACCTGCTCGCCCGTCTTTGCTAGTAGATCACGCCCTTTTTTCTTTTCCCGACCTCGAATTGCTTTTACGGACTATTGCCCTTTTTTCGAACATCCTTTCCTGCCTTTTTTCTTCTAAAGAAGTCCGCCATGTCTTCCCAAGTCACGAACTCCTGAATTTATATCGTGACCTTCCTTTTGCTTGAGATGACGCGTCCTACGTTTGAACGCCCTTTCTCCGCCCCTCATTCGATGATCCTTTTTTCCCCTTTTCTCCTCTTCCCTGTACAAGTCTTCCGTTCGCGGCTAACCGGAGTTTTTCCCGGCGGCTTTGGAAGAGCATTTTCTTACCCCCCTTTCCCCACCTTTTATTTATGAACGAATCTGTGACGACCAACTCAATCTTTCCACCCGCGACCTTTTCCCCTGTCCTTCTTTCCCCTCCTCGACTTCTTTACGATCAAGTCATGGTTGTGCGGTTCACACTCTGCTTGACAAATCGCTTCGAAGAGCCTTTCCCTGATCAAATAATTCAGGTATCATCCGCCTCTTCTCTTCGATGTTCTTCTCCTCTATGCGACTTGATCTCCTTCTTCTTTGCTCCGGCTTGATGAAGCATATTATTAGTTTGCTAAGAGAAGTGGGACTCCTCCTTGTGCCTCGTTTTTCCTAACAGCGGCTTGTCCCACCTCGGAATTTTTTTTTGAATTTCCCTTTTCCCCTCTTGGCCTGCTGACCAATTCCCGTGGATGGACCGTGGACAGATAGATGCCTTCTTCTATCCTTCTTCCTTTTTTTTTTTTTTTGAGCAATCGTCTTTCTGGGTCCCCGCGCCCTTTTTCCCCCCCTTGTTGACGGGAACAAAAGCTCGCCTACCGAGATTGAAGCTGTTTACTCCCCTGATTCATTTGGAAAAATGTGTGTTTCTCGAGTCGCCCGCTTTATTCCGCGTTGAATCCTCCTGTTTCAAACGGCGCCAGCTACATACCAGGGAGGCCGTCGCCTCAGAACTATCCCCTCTAATCGCGCTGAAGAAGCTGCCGGAGAAAGCGCTCTTCCGGATCTCCTGACCCCCCCGGGAATTTTTTTTTTTCAGCAAGGCGACTCACAATCCCAACGAGATGCGTGACCGTAGGGGCTATTTTCTTCCCCCCCTTTCTTCCGACCCGCGGGAGATATGAAATCCTTGGGTTGTACTCAAGCTCTTTTATCCCTACTTTTGGCATCCTTCTCTTGGCCCTCCCTCCGTGAAATGGTGAATTCCTTAACTTGACCATTCCAGAATTAAAGCGCATGAAGGATGTGGGTCAACGCATCAGCACTTCGATCCCCCCTCTTGACGAGTTCCCTCTTTCTTTTCACACGTCTCGCTGCGCGGTTAGGAAGAGTAACACCTCAAGAGATTTCCCCTCTCTCCAACCAACAGATTTTCCTTTTTAAATTCTGCTCAGGAGATCTGGACAGCCTTGTCTGCTTCTCTTAAGACCCCTTCCCCCCCTTCTGGCCAATCATGGCAAGAGTCGTACAAATTAGAAATATTCCCGCCCCTTTGTCAAGGATGAACGGCTCCTTCTCTCCCCCGACTATGCTCCCGATACGGGATCTGTATAATCCCAAACTTCTATCTCTCCCAAAGCTGAACCCCTTCCCCCTTCCTTTTCGCCTTCTCGGATTATTCCACCCTGTTGCTACCTTCCCCTCATCGTTAGTTGAGTTTTTTGATGCCCCAAAGTGATTGCTTTCCTCCCTTTATCCCGTTCAGCTCTTAATATGCTGCGTAGTTATTTTTTTGGGACTCTCTCCCCCCTCCCCCCGTACGGGGATAGGAGAGCGAGTCGTTTCCTCCTATGACGCCTGGAATTCCGAGGGCTCCTTGTACTTTTTTTCAATCTTCTTGTCCTTTTTAACGACGCCGCCGGTGAGTCATACTCTTTTTTTTTCCCTTTTTGAGAAATCCCCTTTTTTCCGAAGACAGTTTATGATAATTTACAGGAGCCCCCTTTTTCGGCGTTCTTACAGCTACTCCTCTCAACAATCCCCTGACTTTCGCAGGGCGTACGGTGCTCAGTCCCCTGCTTTTCCGGGTGTTTTCCCTTCTTTCTCTGCTACGGATGGTTACCTGGCTGTGTCAGTCCTCTATCCAGTACTGCCGCACATCCTGTTCCTTTCTGATTCCGATGGTTTCTTTTTTTCAATCTTTTGCCCTTCGACGTTGACGTACCTAAAAGGGACAAACATACCCTAGCCGTTTGTCTTGTTCAGAGAAGACTTTCCTGGCCCTTCCCGCAAGGATTCATTCGCCCCATCCCGGCCTCTTTTTCTTTTGCTCTTCATGTTCCCCCCCCCCCGTCGACTCGTACTACATTAGATTATGACTTTCTCCTCACATTCTCGTTTTTCTTTGATTGTATCCCCCGATCACCTTCTTTCCCATTCTGCGTCAATACAGTCTTTGTAAGCCGGCCGAGTGTGCTCGCTGACCTCCCCCTTTAATGATCCCCAAACTTTGACATTCCCCAGTTTCCGTTCCTTCCTTTACTCTCTTGTCGTAAAAAATGATAGACTTGAGTTAGCCCCCATCTTTTTCGCTTTATACCGACCCTCCCGTCCAATTTTTTTTTCCAGATATTTACTACCAACCTGGCGACCCCTTTTCCGGTTCTCCCTGCTATAGTACTCTTCCCTCCGATTGACTTGACGTGATGGTGCTCCCTTTTACCTCCCCAAATTGAGCCTCCCGGAGGCCTGAAAACGTTCGCCCCTCCGATCTGCCCTTCCCCTCCCTTAGGCTTGTGACTTAATATTAATTGACTGTTTGACTAGGTGTTGAGTTTGCCTTTTTAGCTGCGATCTTTTTCCATTAATTTCATCGGACCATTCACAGTGTTCCCGAACCCCGCTTACAAAATTTTTTTTCTTTTTTGGTGCCTCCCCCCCCCCCCCGTTGTTGTATTTGCCTGCCAATGGGTTCTTTTTAGATTCAGGATAACTCCAAAAACTCAGTTTGCCTCCCCTGTTGATCGTTCAGATTTCCTTCATGGAGTGGAAATTTTTTTTTTTTTACCTTAGGATTTTCCCACTTCAGTTTCACCTTTTTCCATCTTTTTCCCTTCCAGCCCTCGTCCTTCTACCAAGTTAGAAAAGGCTTTAGGCCAGGCATCTTTCCGCTCTCTCTCTTATTACTTGGTCCGCGCAGCATACTTGTCTGTTCGGTTGCGCCCTCCCCAATTATCCGCCTCCTGAGAGCGTCCGCCACATCTACTGATTCCAAACCCGGCGAGCCAATTTGGCCCTCTGAATTCGACCCCGATGAGATGACCCGCACGTGCTCGACCCTTAAACACTGGCGGTTTATTTTGAGCTCGAGTGCGCCTTAGACGCCGTTTCTCTCTCTCGTCTTACCTGCCAGCTAAGAAAACCGTCCGGCCTCGATATTTCTACATCCCTTCTCATCTTGCTGGATTCGCTGTTCCCTCACGTCTCGTTTCGCCGTACTAGACCCTTAAAGGAGAGCAATTGCGCTCCCTGCGAAACCTCTCTACCTCCTCTAGCTCAGCTAACAGATCTCCCGCAGACAGTTGGACTCCCCCCCTTTCTTGTCCCTCGATAT
>Ga0179593_1444211_pt1 | contig 10736 bp, 12 predicted proteins | sample CZODoug2_1_08_16_FD_185931 | JGI IMG/M metagenome (GOLD analysis project Ga0179593, IMG submission 185931) | Vadose zone soil fungal communities from Angelo Coast Range Reserve, California, USA - CZODoug2_1_08_16fungal (PacBio error correction) | ecosystem: Environmental > Terrestrial > Soil >... | reverse complement strand
TCGGTTTTTCCTCTTATTTTCTGTGTCTTTCCCTTATACCTGCGTGGCCTACTGACTGCCCCATAGGGGGGGTAGGGCGATTAAGATTGGTTTCGCGAATTCGTTCATGATTTTTTTTCCCCTCATTATCATCCTGACCTTCTTTTTGAGTCACCTCCTCTTAACAATGCGGGCCCGTTCCTTTTGGCTTTGTTGATGAGACCGGGGATAGTTTTTCTCCCTTTCTTGAACGGTGTTTTTTTCATGGACAAGGTCTCCTCCCTTCCTGGCCGTTGAAACTAGCGTACCCTTTGCCCTTTTTTCCTTCCACACTCCTTCGAGTCTTGCGATATAATTTTTTCTGTTGATGTCTGATGGCCTCTGTACGTGGTTCTTTGAAAAAGAGATCGAAGATTCAACTGTTCTTTTCTTTTCTTTCTCCACAGCGTTCGTACACCAGCTTTCCCATGATTCTCCCTCCCCGCCAGGTTTACGGTCTGAATTAATCGGGTCTGATGTGCCACGACTTGCCCTGAGGAAGCGAGCCCCTTTCACATCCAGCGCTGTTTTGTCACGGATAGTCCTGATCATCCTGTTTTTTTCGGGCCTTATACCCCCTTTTTTCACATTAGATGAACATCTACGTCCCCTGGAATTGTTCCTCCCAAGACTAGGGCTCCCAATAATTCCCTCCATGTTTTTACTGCCTTTTCACTTCGTAAGCAAGAGCCCTGACCCCCCCCAATTTGTCAACCTCAGATTAAACTTTTTGAGCTCCAATACCCCTTAGTTTTGAACTTTTTTTCCATAACCTCCCTGAATTGAGGCTTTTCCCCCAAGTGCCCAGTTTTATTAAGTGTGTGCGTCACTCAAGACATTTCTCCAAACTTCTTCTTTCCACATGGAGATTCCCACTATTTACCTGAGGCTCTATCCCTAGATCAGGTTACCTGGACTTTGAATGGTTTAGTCCTCGAAGTCGAAGTCCCCCCTGTACTCTCTGTAACCACCCCCCCAGACTACCCGGTTACCCTTCAACTTATTGTTGTTTGTATACCTTTCTGATTCCATGACTTTGTTCGGGGAATTTATGTACACCAAGTGTGGAAGTTCCCCCGTGCTCCTTCATTTTGCAGCTTTGCCTCCCCCTTATGTGGGCCCCCCCCTTTTTTCCTTCCCCACTTATCCACGAACTTCTCCTTTTATTGGAGTATGATTATGTGATCTTTATTTCTTTTGTCATTGTCTTTTCGACACATTTTCTACAAATTCCAGGTTTGCCGCCCCCCCTTTTAACCTATCCTTTACATAGCGATATTACTCCGGTTTAGGGGTTGCCCGACTCCGTCTGTCTCCCTCGATTCCCCTTTTTTCCATTGCTTTTTCAGTGGTCGGTCTCCCCCTTTCCCGCTTCTGGGGTCTCGGTAGATAATTTCCGTTCGAACAATTCCCTGGGGTCGCAGGCGACTTTGAGAGATCTCTTAGGCCACCCCAGTTCCTGGATCGGTCCAGCAGAATATATTCCTTCACAAGGATCCTTGGATAGGCTTACCTTTTCCCCAGGGTGAGTTTTGACGGAGTTTTTCTCGTTGATTCTCCCCTTTTCACCAAACATAAGTTTAGTGGGGAAGTGAATTCCTTTTTAGCCTTCCCCACACCCAATCCCCTTTCTTTTTACTTTACCTCTTATATCTTCACTGCCACCGACACCCTCCCCCTTTCCATTCATAGGTCAACTCGCAATGTTTGTCTTGTTCGTTCTTTAGATTTTCTTTCCGGAGCCCAGATATTCACATTTTATATACTCCGTTGTTGTGTTTTCGTTAGATGAAGCGTCCCCCGCTGTTCCCTCCATCACCAGGCATACGAACCCAACCTCCACTGGGTGCTTCCTTTTGCTGGCCCCCTTTTGGATTTGCTGGGTCGGGTTTCAGATCGCCCCCCTTATCCCTTTCTCCCCGCTCCAACCGATTTGGTGCAGGCTTCACTCCAGACCCCATCGAGCTTGTGTTTCCTTTTTAGAATCGCCGAAACCAATCAACAATGCTTCCCTTTCCTTTCCTCCTCCAGGTTACTTGAGATCCTACTCTGAGGCAGGGACTATAAGCCTTGCTCTTTGGGGGTTTGGGGTCGCGGCCTCCCAGTTCGACCCCATCGCCATTGCTTGGTCGCGCCTCCCAGCTCCCCTCCCTCGCGAGAACCCTCCTCTTTAACTGGATCCCAGACCCTAATTAATTTAGACATATTCCCCAGCGGTCCCCCCTTTAACTGTCCCCCTTCTTTGCGGTCGCGACCCCTCCCCCCCCCCCCTTCCGGAATGGTTTTCTTTTTTGAGTCCAGGTCGAATGTTTTGAGTGTTCTCGTTGGTGTTTGGAAACACAATGAGACCCCCTGCTTCCAGTTTCCTTGCATCAGGATCTCCTCCTTTGACTCCCCCCTAGCGCCCGTTTTCATTGATATCCCCAGTAGCCCCCTGGCGACCCTTCCCTATACGGGAAGTTCCCTTCCATCCCTTTGCCTGACTTAACCCTTGGCTTCCCCTACAGGACCCACTTCCGTTTTTTCCCGCCCCCCCCTAAAAACCCCCCCCCCCCTTTTTTGATTCCGTTTTTTTTTTTTGGGGATGCCTAATAAATCTTTTATCCGATTTTTTTGGACTTTCTCCTCGGTCGGACTCAATCTTCCTCGCCCCTTAGCCCCCTTCTCGAAACATGTTTGACCCCTCTCCTGAGGAACTCGCCATGTGGAAGCCGTCCACCGCGGTCCCATCAACCACCATCTTTCCTCCCGGTGTCATTGTGCTTGAGTAGGACGTTGGTTTAACCCGTAAGGGTTGTTTCTTACATCTTTTAGCTCTTTCCTCTCGTTCCCTTCGTATTTTCCATTGATTGGGGTCACTCCCCCGACGGTGCCAAAATTTTTCGAACGGACTAATCTCCTCCAACGCAGATAGTTAAACCCACTTTAAATTTACTCCCCCCAAACCTACTCCGATTGAACCCCTCATGGTGTGAATCTTCTCCGCACTACCTATGATAAGGAATCCGTGCCCCCAGCCGCTTCATCTCTTCAGGTTTTCCCCTACACTAGGCCTACGTTGCTCTACAGGATTGAGTTTCTCCCATATGCTACGCCTCTTGAACATTGAGTTTAATCTTTTTTTTTACTGGTCCCTTCCTTTAGACCGAAATTTTTCTCAGTTTTCATCCCCCCCCAGATCGGATGACCTCATGGTCATCCCCCCCTCTCCAAGGCAACAACGTTTTTTTTTCATACCTTGTCTCTCCTATTCCGACATGCCCCCTCTTATCTATGGTTTCACCCCCGTCTCCCGCTCCGACGATCCTCTTTTTTGAGAAGTCAGTAAACCCCCATTGACAAGACGATCGATACGATTTTTCCCCTCCAGTGCCCACTTTTTCTCCCCTCCTTGTTCCCTAGGGAGGTAGTTTCTCCTTTCCCGCCAGCAGCCAACCCGATCCATCTTGAACCCCCCCTTACGCCACTCTGCTTTTTCAAAGGTACGCCTCTTTTTTTTCCTTCGTCCACACCTAACACGTAATCCCCTCCTCTCCCCTTCCCTCTTTCCTTCTTTTTTCCTCTCACTTTTGTGTAGGTGTGACGAGGGGACCTTTCCGAGCTGATAGAAGACCTGTCCTTTCCCCAAGGCCCGAGGGGGGTTCATTTTTCCATGGATGTTGTGGATGAGATTAGTGTCCCCCGGGCTGGCGGCATATTCTTCTCCCCTCTCCCGTCCCTTTTTCCTCCCCGAGTGACCCCAATGCGGGGCCCGTGTTGCCCAGGCTTTTCTCCGGGGGCTTTTCTGTCCGTCGTCCGTGAACGTCACGGGTGGTGTGTGAATAAAAGGATTGCTCACCGTCAATGTAGATCTTAGTTCTTCGGGGGTGAACCTCCTCGATCTTGTTCATGTTTTTGTTTGTTTTTTTTTTGTTTTTTTTTTTTGTTGTTTTTTTTTTTTTTTTTCTTTTTTTTTTTATACTATTCACGGATCTGCTGGCGGATGCTGCGCACCCCTTCAGTTGCGTTTTTGGGAGGACCAGATCTTACTTCTCCGGCGCTCCACGATCTGTACCGTTAGGGTTTCGACCTCCGTTCGTACCGAGTGCTAAATGTCTTTTTTTTCCCCTAGAAAAGGCGTTCCTCTGCCTTGCGGCAAGTTCGGATGGGTTCTGGGGACCTAGTTTTTCCCTCCTTTTCATGCTTTTTACCTTCCTCTGTCCCCCCTTTCTTTTCACTGGTCGTCCCTTCTCCTCGACGGGGGGTGTCTTGGGCCTTTTCTTTCCCTTCCTCCACCTTCAAACCCTCGGTGCACGGATTCCAATTGTGAAGAGATGGTACGTATTCTGTTGCGTCCACCATCTCATCGCTTAGTCCAGTTTCTCCGAACTCCCCCCCAATCCCGCCCCCCCCTCAGTTACCGCCTCCCCTGATTACTCCCAGCGCGTGATAGTAGACTATTCAACGTCAGAATTGCCAGGCTTTGATGTTTGAGGTAGAAACATTCGTTCCTTTAAACCTTTTTTTTTTCGTCTCTTCCCCGTTCCATTGATTGATCGCTTCCTGTTCGAAGGCAACCTGGTACCGTGTCTTCGATTTTCGATTCGAATAAAAAATGTAGGGAGCAATTATATAACCCCCCCCCAACACAAACGCACGACCCTTCTTTCTTCAACCGGAGGGCTTTTTGGTTCCCTGTTCAACCTGACGTTCTTTTTTTTTTTTGAGATTTTTCTGCACGTGATGCGTCCCGTAAATAGTGTTCCTCCCGCATAGGTGATATTATGGAAGCCAAGTTTCTCCAAGCTACCCCTCCATTCCCTGCCTCTTTGCATTTTGAAGCTACTGAGAAATAACCGTATTGATTTTTAATTGATTAAATAGTCCTCACGGACACTTTAACCCTGTTTTGGCGACCGTGCTCAACCCTCCCATACCATCTCCTGGTTTCGAGGTGCTCTCCGGTGAGCAACCCTGCATAGTGACGAGCCTCGTACGGTAGAAATTTGGTTCAGCTGTTTAGGTTCCCCCCTTTTCTTCTGGAGCGTTCCCCTGCAGCCTGTTCTTCTTTTATTCTGTGCGACGAATAGTTAATGTAGCCCGCCTTTGACGACCTCTTACCTTCACACGTTGAAACCATGTTTTCCAGAAGAGGTCGATTCTCTTACAAGGAAGACAAGGATACTTTGATACATTCGACCATGGCAACCCCATTTGCCATTTACGGTGATCACCCACCCCCACCGATCCGACAGGGTGTGGCTATTCTGGCATCCTTCCCCCCCCCCCCCCTCTTGTTTTTTATTATACTTTCTCCTGTTCGTCTAAATTTTACACATACCCATGACCCTTCAGACGTGTCCCCACCAATCGGCCCCTCTTTTTTTTGGAGAGATTGGTGATGACCTTTCTATTCGCGGCGGTCTTCCTTATCTCTCCTCTTTACTACCTAAGGTGAGGCTCCCTTTTTCCGCGAGAACGTACTCACCGGCCCCAATACGACACCCTCAACCTTCCCCCCTACTTTTCCTATTTTTTTTCCAGCGCGATGTTGAGTCTGACCAGGTGGGGCGTCCTCCCCTTTCAAAGCAGACAAACTTGATCATGCGTGGTTGTGGTGAAGTTATCAAGCCCCTGCCCTCTGCCCCTCCAACTCTGTAATTGGGGTTGATACCCCCCCATCCCATCCCAATCCCCGCCTTCTTGTACGTTTGGCCGATCCTCGCACCCTCGTCGCGGCATGTGCCTCACCGGAACGGTTGCGCTCCAAACGTACTTTTCCCACTCAAATTGCTTTTCCAAACAGCGGTTTTAGCCGGAGCGCCCTGCCGCTTTTCACTTTCAAGGTGACCGCCCAGCTACCCGTAATATCTAGCTCGGATTTCCTCGAGCGGACAACTCGACCCCCCTCTAGCGCTTCAGTCCGTTTTATGCCCCTTTCTGACGGGTGGCAAACTGTAGTCCGACTGGGTTCTTTGACAAAACAACAATCTTTCCCCCAGTCTGCCTTTTACTTGGTTCATATCTTAATGTTGAGTGTGCCCCAGTGAGAGTTCGTGGACAATGTTGCATAAGGCTATTTCCCCCCCCCTGATGTTCCAGTATTACCCCTGTATTAACTTTTTGACGAATACCCCTTTGGTGTCCCCTCACGGAACGCTCGTAAGGTTGACTTACTTTCTCCAAAGAACTGTAATTTCTCCCTTAAGTGCGTTTGGGGGTGTTTCCTTCAATGAAGATCTCTCTCTTTTTTGAGTAGATTCCCCACTCCTCGAGAGAACATTGACGAGCCTTTCCCCCTTTAGACACCGACCTGCTCCTCATCCCCCCATCCATGTGGACCATCTTATTGCTCCCCGCGGGCGCCTTTTGCCACTAACACACTTTTTCATCAGGTTGAATTGTGACGTGTTTCAGGTATCCTAAAGTTAGATGTGCTGTCTGGACATTTATATAGTCGATTATTTCTGTCGGCAGGAGATTTGGGTACCTTTAGTGCTGACCTTTACTGACTCGGTTCAACCTGTTTAATGCTTCCATTTTCCCCGTTAACTAGTACGTGTCAACAACTCTCTCATATGAACCCCCCTGGTTGAGTCTGTAAATTTCCCATCACTCCACCCCCCCTTTTCTTTCCCCCAGTGCCGATCAATTTGAACCCCAACCCTCAGCGAAGGTTATTCCCTAGCGGCATCGTCGGCTTTCCATGAGATGCGTTTCTTCATTCCATTCTGCTTCTACCGTCCCTTTTTCGGCGCGGCTACCTCTTGACGTTGTGACACCCTTCAAGCGGACCAGATGCTGTTGAAGCGTTAACTCTTTTTCGTGCGATCCCGACTTTCTCCAGTACCACCGCAAACTTCTTCTCTCCCACCCCTCCTCTCGGTCCCCTTGCTCAAAGCCAGAGATACAGATAATTACGCGATCTGAGTCTCCGGGCCCCGCCTGTCCTACACCACCCCTTACAATCATTTCCTGAGATCCAGCTCCCTCCCCTTTTTCGTCGTCACCTCACCCGATCCCCTTGCTTTTTTGATGTCGCGACTTTGCCCTCTGAGACCTTTTCCAGCTCACCTCTAAAAACTTGTTTATAAAAATTCTTTTTCCCCCCCCCTATGCGTCCTTTTGTCTTGCCCCCTTGGCCCCCGCCTCGGTCTTCAGTCCCCCCAAGAGCCCCCGTGACCCTCTTCCTCCTCCGAGACTTAGTATCGGTTTGACGATTTTTTTTTTTCTGTCTTTCCGTTAGGCGTTCAAGAGTTTCCCTTCCAAATCGATGCCTTTTGGTCATTGCGAGTTTATTCCCTCTTTATTTTGGATTTCGACTTCGTTAGTGATGTCGGCATATTCACAGCGTCAAGCCCCCCCGGAGATTTTCGGTCGTGGGAAATCAGTGACTACTGAATCGGTGGAACAGCCCAAAGGGCAGTAGGGTGTGTACATTGCACCCTTTGGTTATCCCCTTTTAGATAGCGAGGACTCTTTCGATTAGTTGTAGACATTCGCGATGGCTTCTTGATTTTTTGAGGTCCAACACCCCCCTTCTGGTCGGCTTCGACCCCTCCTTTTTTTCTTGCAGACTCTTCAACTTGTCAGGGCGGGGCCTGTTTCGTAAAAGCAAAGAAGCCCGACCCCTGAAAAATTTATCCCTAGTTATGGGGAGAAGGTCGATTGGTGTCTTGATTGGCCACGCCCCTACGACATCTCCTCCGCGCGTTTGTAACGTCTGTCCAGTTTTTTTTTTTTTCACTGGAGATCCCCTTTGGGAGTTTGGTTGCTTCCTCAGCAATAGAAAGCTTTTTTCCGTTCATATAATCGCTCGCTTTGCGTCCCCTCACTTTTGCTTTTTTCATATGCACCATCAAGCCCCTTTTCGGGGCACTACGTAGTACAGTTTCCACTTCCCACCATTTTCTCCGGTTTTGAAAACCCTAATTATCTTGGTCTGCTTCATCACTTTCTCACTTCCTACCAAGTGCCCCGCCTACGTTGACGGCGGCCCCGTAACTTTCCCCCCTGACGACAGTGTGTTTTGGTGCCCTCCGGTATGAACCCTTTTGATTTAATGGCGATATGTAGTCCCTGAGGCTCAGATTTCGGTTCGTTGAATGATTCATGTTTCCCCTTTAGGGATAGCCGACGTTTCCCCCCCCCAAACTCTCGGACTTAATATTGGTTGGGCCCACCCCCCCACAACGCCCAGAAAGGACAAGTACTGTTGCTCACGGGGGTCGGTACTCCACCCCTGACGATTAAGTCTGTCCGTCGGTGCTTCGAACTCCTCCCTAGTGTTTCCGAGATACCAGTCCCATTTTTTCTTGGCACCCTCCGTACCAACCTCTTACGTTCTTTGGGAGTTCCCCATCATTGCGCTCCTGATCCTCGTTCAACCTTCTTTATCCTCTTGTCGGCTGGAGAAAAACGATCGCTGGCTCCCCGTTCAGGTGTCGATATGCGACTGCAAGACATTGTCGTTAGTGTTCCCCTTTTCCTTCTCTCTTCGACTAGTCGGGGCCTAGTATCAGGTGTTCGTGGAGCTCCTTGAAGATCGTGGGCGTTCTCGCCAGGGGAGGCTTGTTGGTTTTTTCCCTTTTCTGAAGAGACGGGGTTTGGCTCCTTTCTAACGTTTGCGCCTTGCGCGCGGCGGCCGTTTACTGAGAGGCACATGGCGCACGAGTTTCTTTTCCCCCCGGAAGACCCAAGGAAATTTTTTTTTCCCCCCCAGTGACCCTTTTTTAGATTTGTTTCTGTTATTCTCTCCACCCCCCCACTCAGACCTAGATTGGAAGGAGTGCAGGTCTGCAAAACCCCATACCCCTCGTGGGATTTTCTAATGTCTAATTTTGTCTTCCCCTCCCCGCCACCCTCACTTTTCACCCGTCCCCTCGCTCCGTAAACTCTTACTCTTTTCGGTTTTCTGTTTTTGTTTTTTTTTTGTCTGACCCTCGTCGGCGCCTAATCCGTTGTGTTTTTTGATCTATTTCTCTTCCTCCTCATGACACCGTCGCCACCCCCGACGAACACTAACACTACGGCCCTAGTTGTGGGACAGCGATTTCCTCAGATGGTGCGGGGTTCGTTCGGAAGCCTGCAGACCAAGGAGACAGGGACAGGAGCTTTTCTTTGTTGGTCTTGCTAACAAAGCCTGCAACCATCCAAAGGGTGTTGTGTGAGGGAGACCCCATCTAAAACCTAAACAACCCCAAAAATGCAGTTGGTTCTTTCTAATTGGTATCCAATCAGGCTTCCCTCTCTCCCTCGCTGCTTGCATGGCCTCTCCTTTTTTTGAACTTTTGTTTCCTCCAGAGCATCTTTTCCCTTTTATATGATCGAACACCCGTCCTTCCACACCGAAAAGTCTCCGTGAGCCGCCCGCTCCCTCTCCTCCTCCTCTCACCTGTTCCCAGACCGCCTAAATTGACCTGATCTCTTCGCATCTTTTTTCCCCCTTCAAGGGATCAAACTTGGTCGAGCTCCTTTTTCTCCTCCAACCTTCACTGTGATCTAGGTTGACGGAACCACCCTGTTCTTTTTTTCCTGCGCAAACTGACACCCCATCCTCGACTAACACTTTTTCAAGTCGTTTCCTTCTTATTTCTAGTCAACTCCAATCCCTTCCCTCCAGGTTCCTTTATTCATGGGCTTGAGTAAAATGACTGGGAATTCCCTTCTTTCAATTACTCTTACGTTGACCGTATACTTAACCGGGGACCCCCCAGACTGACCGACAGTTTCCTCTTCAGTGTTCAATACGGTCTTCCACAGTCTACTTTTCCCTTCGTAGTTTAGTTTGGTGGCAAGAGAATGCCTTGAATCTCACTGATTTTTGTCTATAGGAGGATTTCGCCCTGCATTGAACCATGTGATTCCCTTCTACACCGACATCTTCCCTCCTTTCTCAGAATGAGTTCCCCGCCATTTTATTGTCGGATCGCCTGCACATACACAATTTTTCCTGTGACTTGGATGCGGTTCTAAACCTCCCCCGTCGGGCTGTGCATGTTGTGCTTCAGGGATGTTATTAACTCCTTAACTTGGTTTTTTCCTTCTAATTTTGGTTGAAGTTTAGGACTTTTTTCCCCCCCTTGAAACTGGCCGAGGATTTACCCTCGTTCCGCAACCGCGCTCACCAATCTCACAAGGCTCACACTAAGAGTTATGAGTCCCCCCTTTTAATGGTTGTGGGATCACTCCCGACCAATTTATATCATTTTCCTCTTACCCCCCTCAGCGGAAAGATGAAATTTGGTAACTCTCCGATCATTTTTCGTCTTTTGCCATCCGACCTACTGACTGTCAATAGGTTGTAAGCATTTTTGGAGCTCTTTAGCGAATTTTGTATTTTTTCACGGCTTTTCGACCCGCCGACGACTCCCCCCCGCAGATAATACATTTGGTCATCCGACCCCCCCCCCTACCCCCTTCTTTTTTCTCAGTGCAACCCAGCCCTCTCATACAATTCACGCGAGGTTATCCCGAGCATTTTTTCCGCCTGCGGCTGTAATAAAAAAGAAGTTAACCCAGCGTGAACTGCCGCGTCATCTCCCCTTCTTTTCTTCAACGTCATTGCCCACGTCCCCGATATTTCATTTTTTTCAATTTTTTTGACCGGCGCGGATCGATGAATCCCCTTGACCCTGACCTCTCCCATCAATCTCTACAATCGCCTTTTCCCCCCCTCCTCCCTTCCTTTTCTCAAACCTTTCTGTCGCTCTAAACAGAAATTCCCAGAACGTTCAAAG
>Ga0179593_1315110_pt1 | contig 10736 bp, 5 predicted proteins | sample CZODoug2_1_08_16_FD_185931 | JGI IMG/M metagenome (GOLD analysis project Ga0179593, IMG submission 185931) | Vadose zone soil fungal communities from Angelo Coast Range Reserve, California, USA - CZODoug2_1_08_16fungal (PacBio error correction) | ecosystem: Environmental > Terrestrial > Soil >... | reverse complement strand
AGTCTGGTTGGTGGTAGGATCCCGCTGATTTTGGATTACCCGTATCTTTGATCTTCTAAGTCTTTTTAGTCTTTGCTTATCCTGGAGATCCACGATGCTCGTTAATATCCTTCAGATTTTGGTGGGCAAAGTGCACTCCGCACTTTTGAGTCTCCCTAAAATCTCCCTTGCCAGTACTTCGGCCTTTGTGGTGAAATCCGCCCTCCCCGGACTCCGGTAACTGTGGACTATATCGCCGACCGCAGTCTCAACCCTTGAACTTTCCGCGTAACCAACTTTTTTCCGGCCAAAGTTTGACCGAGTTCTTTTTCCGACTTTTTTTTGCAGTCTGTTTTGGTCGCAGTATGAGGTAGAGATTCGACTTCTCTCGACCCCCTTCCCTTTTTACAACTCCTCCATGACTGACAGCATTATCCCTGTACAGAGACGTTACACCTTTTCCTTTGAGCTTTTTAGCGGCGCTGCCTTTTCCTGTGGCTCCTTCCCCCGCGGCAGCCTTCAGAACTATGCGCTCCTCCTTTCACCGAATGAGTGCGCAGCCCCTTCATCGTAACAACCCGTCCTCCTGGCCATATGTCCCAGATACAACTATTCCTTTGACCATGTGGCACCGAACTCCTCCGTTCCAAAGCTCCCCGGATTACCGACTGGGAAGATTTTTTACGCCTCATCCCGCTTTTTGGTTCCGTCTGCTGTCCTAAGAAGATTTGGCTACTTTTGTCTTTTACAGCGTCACCGCGGGGTGTATTAACGATCGTGGGTAGCAACTATATAGCGTGGTGCGACCTAGAGCTTGTACCCTATATATGTTTATTGGGTTTACCCCTGGTTTTTTACAGCCGTGTCTGCCTGCCACCCAGTTTTTCTATTGTTCCCCCGGTTCATGACTTCACTTTTTCTTGGTTCAATTGGTGACCCCGGGACTTCCCCGCCAGTACCCCTGAGCGGTCGTCGGAACGTCTTCCCAATTTGTTTTCGGCTGGTTCTATGTGCACCCAACTTGGCCGACGATTTTCGTGCTCTGGGTTCCCTCCCTGCCCAGTTCACGTTACTTCCACTGTCCTATTACCCCTGTTTGTTCGTTCTGCTTTTCGTCCTGTTTTCTCAGTGTTTTTTTTCTTCATCGTTAATTTTATAGCTAGATCCGTTCCTCCCACTTTTTCCAATCAGTGTGCTTACGCCACCCGGCAAATTCTTTTGACTCAATTATAACTTTTCTTATTTGTTTGCGACCTTCACCCGCATTGTACTCAGTTCTCTTTTTTCCTGTTCCCCCCCCCCCCCCACCCCAGGCACTTGATAAACCATTTCCACATACCCCGGCGTCCTTTTTCCCCTTCCCCCCCCGCTGTTGTTTATTCAATACCTTTCCCAGACCCCTAGTTACGCCCCCGTCGGCTCACGCCCAGGTTGGCCGCAGATTTTCAAGACGCGTCCTTCCCCTATCTACTCGCTTCAGTCTTCCGACACACCTTTGTGTTTTTTTTATCCCTTTTCGGAGTTTTGACCCCCCCTCTTCCCTCCCCTCCCTCGTGTACCCCCCATTCCTTTCACCCCCCATTCGAGTCATATCTGTACCGTCTTCCGATTAGTTACATCAGCCTCAGCCCGTGCAAGCCCCATCCTTGGCACCCCCACTGCAGCTCTTTTCTTGGTCAAGACATGTGGACATCTTTGGCGCCTGCACAAGTATCGTAGATGGACGACATCTGCTTCCCATTACCAGACCCCTTTGGAATAGATCTTCCCTTCTCTTCTGTCTTCCTGCTACGCGCCTGTGTATACTCCCCACGGTTTTCCACGGATTGTACCGGAAGTGTGTGTCTTTTCGCTGTCCGCCCCTTTGTCTTCTTCCGGCAAGTTAGTCCCACGCATCCTTTCGTGTCGAAATGCAAGGTTATTCTTGCCGCCCCCGACCCAGCCCTGAGCTAGTTCATACAAATTGCTTGTTTTGGCCGGCTTCGACGACCTTCTTCCTTTTCCCTAGGCGCATTTCTTTTTTTCACTATTTAGCTTTGGCACAGTTGTTGCCAACTACCTTTCCCTTTTCCTCTCTCTTCCTTGTGTGATTTTTTGCTCCCCGGGAATTTGCGATTCGTTAGTGACGTTCCCTCCTTGAGGATTGCGTTGAAGAACCAGGTACGATCAAGACGTTAAAATGACGAATGCACCTTCGTCCGAAGAAATCTGGAACCCAAGCATCGACCTTCAACCCCCCTGACTAAGACCTATGTCATCCCTTATTCCCGTTTGTGTGCATCTTCCCCACAATGACTGACCAAGGAGGTGGCACTTCCTGGCTCACCGTGGAAACCAGCAAATATGACCCTTACCCTTCCCGTGTTCTGTCGGGCCTTTTTTTTTTTGTTCCTGTCCCGCCGTCGCGTTAGTCATGCCGTGGGTCTTGCTCAGCGCAGGCCACCTTCACCGGGTTCTTCTTTTTCTTTGATCTTTCTTCCCTACGTTCGTCTTTACCCAACCAACCCTAACAATCACGGGACCGTTGATATCGTCAGCTTCATTCGGTCCAGTCGTGAGGTTCCCTCAGAGCCAATTCTGTTGGCCAACACGACATGGTGCAGACCTTGGCCTTTAACCTTCCCCAGTACAGGACTGCTCGTACACACTCTACACTAGTTTACAACTACGTTGACGAACTTTCCCTTTTCTCGCAGCATTCCCTCGTATGGACTCCCCGCGGCGAACCCCTTCCTTTAGTGTTTCGCCAGCCCTGTTCTCGCGGTCAACCTTTTTCGGTGGGGTTCTTCCTATATAGCACTGTTTCTTCCCCCCTTCGCCTTTAATTATTGTTTTTTCACTTGCACACTTTGTTCCGCTGTACCGCCACAAGCCCCTCTTTTAACTCATGAAGATTTGATCCCCGATCTGGCACCCATTCCCTTCTAAGAACACATATGTTCCGTCCCCGTCCCAACATTGCGCCCGCACACGAAACCGTTTTTTCCCCCCTTACCCCTGATGTACTCCTGTACCTAGCAACTATCCATCCCCCCCTGCCCTATCCGTCTTTTAGATTTCCGTTTTGCCTCTGGACCCGTATTTTATCTTATTGACTTTACCCCAAAATTTCTTCACGGGTAGCTATGCTTGCGCGAAGTATTGCCACGGACAATCTTGGTTTCCAGTTTCGCAGGCGAAGTTTTTGGGGAGAGACGATCTCCATGCAACGAATTCAACGGCGAGTGAATCTTTTTTTTTTTTTCTCACGCATTCTTCGGCCTGCCTCTTATCGATTCGATTTTTCGTCTATCTTCCTTAACTATTGTTTGCACGCTCCGACAGGGCGCCCCTTTGTCATCTCTCTTTCTTCTCCTCCGTGTTTTTGCTCTTCATGCCTGGACTCTTCCCCGTGGCTCGTTACACCCCCTCCGGTACATGCTCGTCCCTTTTGTCCTGGAAAATGTGTGAACAATCTCACCATTCGAGTTTTCCTCCTGCTTGATCCCCAGCTTCATGCCCTTTTTTCTTTTCGTTCCACTTTTCACTCTGTCGCTCCCCCAACTATGTCTCCTCACCTCATCCCAGCCTCCTGTGCAGGGGTTCTTTTTATTTATGGACTTATTCCCCCATCCGCCATGAAACCCCCCCTTACATAGACACCCCCCCCCCCTTGATTAAGGCACTTACACTATTCTCTCCCTTTGACCTCATCCCGATCGGCTCAGTGTTCGGTCCTCACTCCTTGCTTGCCTGCGGTTCTAAAATTCTTGCATTTCATACCGAGTTTCCGGCAACGGCGCATGTGTCTTGGCGGGCATCCATGCCCCCCCGATAACTCGCTTTTTCCTGACGTCTTTTCCGACTCGTTTTACGCAAATCCGGAACCCTGTGACTGAGGATGCCCGCTCGACCGGCCGCTGTCGCCGCGGCCATGGTCTACTCGCAATTCCTTTTGTCGTACAGTTTTTTCCCAGCCGAAGTAATCCGATAATTTCCTCCCCCAAAGGGCAGTTTTGCATGAATCCACTTCCCCCTCTTTTTTGGTTTTCATAACAGAAATTAGACTACCTTCATTTTCTCTGCGATTTTAATGGGAACTCGGTATTTTTCTATTTAAGCAGGGACCTTCCAGTCATTGTACATGATCTCGTACTGCACGCGCTGACTCCGATCGGGAGTGCCTCGCGCCGTTTTTGCAGCGGACGGCTCATGCGACATCCTCTTGTCTTGGCGCCAAATGCTCACAGACCAGCGGCGTAGGTTTGTGTTTTGGACTCTACCCTCTCCTAAAGGCATTCATTTCGAACATTGCTCCCAAAACATGTCTCCAGCCATCTGGTCTAGTTAATAGAGCGTCAATTGGTGCGTCCCCTGTGGTTCCTGTCTCACCTTTTCGTTTATTCCTCTTCTTTTGCTCTGCCCTTTTGGCTTTTCTCACTAATGCTTCCCCTCCTATAATCGCGCCAAATTCTCGTTCCGCCACCAATTTAAATGAAGAGAGTGCTAATGGTTTCAGGCCCTATTCTGCTTTGGCCTATCTGCCTTTGCATGACGAAGGCGTGCCCCTCCCCTCCAAACTGTCACGTTGTGCACTTCGTCTTGGACTTTGGGTTCTTCGCCCCGAACTCTGTACCCTGAATTCTGCCCCTTCAGCTATCCATTCCGATCTCCCCGGGGGACCCGTCGACGGCCGTGCCCCCCATCAATGCATCTGCTCTGCCTTTTTAGCTAACATTGAGTAGGGTCTCTTCCTGCTTAGTTCTTCCATGGTCTCATGTGAGAGTGCCCCCCCCCCCTCTACCACTTTCGTGACCGCATACTTCTTTCCTCTTTTCACCCGTGCTGGTTTTTTCTTTTTTCCTTTGGTCACCCCCACGTTTACTTAATGTACGTCCACACTGTTACCTCCTGAGAGGAGGACTTTCCCCGTGATCCTGGGCATCCTTTTCTTGGTGACCCTTGGCGCCGTCCAGAAGGCTACTTTCTTACCTTCGGTTGATTTCCCACTCCTCTAGCGGCACTCTTTTCACACTTCCTTTAGCCCTTTGCCATTTTACACAAATTTGCGCACTCCTTTACGCGTCATCTCCTGATGGTCTGGTCAAGTCTTCTCCGCCTGGGTTTCCTTTTTGTTTTCCGATAATCGTGTCCCTGGGCCCCTATGGGTGTTTCATCCCCCCACATAGTTGACCACTCGTTTTAACTGATTCTTTCCACGATACATCTTCCGGACATAACGTTCCAACACGAATCTCTTGCGCCCCCACCACTTTTCTTCATTTTTAATGCGCCGATCTGACTTATCTTCCGATGTCCAACTCCTAACCGCGTGTCCACAGCAGAGTGGGGTTTGGGTGTCGTAAGAAGTACTTAACCTGCTTTCCTATAACCCCTAACTGTGATGACGCTCCGATGCCCCCATTGCTACGCCTCCTTTTTTTTTAGTCTGCATGGAGAAGGGATTTCCCCCCTCTCCACGTTGATTCTGCTGCCCGGAACAGGCACATGCTGCCATGCTGCTATTCCCCATCCTAGTAATGGTGTCGGTACTGTCACCGTCTTGCTTTCAGGAATCTTCTTTTCTCCATACTATTCTACAAAACCACTGTCGCACCCAGTCTTTTACCAAAACTTCCTTACTAGCTATGTCCACTCCTCACGCAGTCTGGCCAACCATTGGTCCCACACAACCTTTGGTATCCCTTTGCCCCCGGCGTTTCGTTCCCAGCCTTCGGATTTAATCCTACCCACTTCTTTGGACCCTTTGCGCCACTTTATTCTGTTCTCTTTGACTTCCCGAGGACCCGGTTTTGGTCCGTGAGGATGTTTTTCGTCCTCATTAGGGTTCCCAAGAGAGATCTTCCGTCCTCCAGTGAGGGACGGCGCCCGCGCGACCGCCCCCCTTATTATCCATCCATGATTTTTCAACGGACCATCATTTTGAACTGCTTCTGCTTCCAATGCGCATCTCTCCTTTCTCTTTCTGTTTCAACTGGCTCCGACACGGTCTAGTGTTTATTTCTTTTGATTCAGTTACCTATTGTCCCGCCTTCCGCCAAGGAAACAGCTTTTAATTGAAGTCAGAACAATTCTTTTTGGGCCTCACTCGACAATGGAACCTTCGTTTCACAAGGAGGATTCCCAAGCCGATGCCAAGTCCTCTTTGGGTATTTCCCCTCGAACAGTTCTCGCATCTTCTTGGATCCCTATCTGCTCCCTCAACGTAGTTTCCTGTTTGTCCCCCCCTTTGTAAATGAAGCGAGATCGTTTCCGGTCGTATAGCCCTAGTACCTCATGTGTGGGATCCGGCAATAGTGCTTTGTTACCTCCTACTTCTGCCTTCTTCGGGCTATATAACCAAGCTGGGGGCGCCCCTCCCCCCAAAGATGTCCGGAAGACTTAACTCTTTGTCTTGGATTAGAGACGTTGCTTGCTGATCACGTTAACAGTTAGGCCCAACCTATCGGCTGTTTTCTTGCAAGCCATTCGGGCGTCGTATAGATTCTTTTATCTAGTGGCTTTTGCTTCCCTGGCCGCCTTTCTTTAAGACATGTGTGCAGCAGGCCCGTAAGGCAACTCACCTCTCTTGTGGCGCCGTATCCGTTTCTTTTTACATATCTCCGCCTTCCTTTTTTGCTCGTAGAAACGGCGGCCTCAGCCCCCCACCTCCCTCCGGGTGATCTCCGCCCTTTTTTTTTTGCCTCTTTCTTTCTAGAGTGTACTCTTCCCTATCCGTGATCTCGTCCTCCCCCCTTGATGTCTACTGTTAGGAGCTTTTACTTCCACAGGTCTCATCTGTGTACTATTTCGTATCCCGTTTGTCTCTCCTCCCTTCTTATCTTCCCTCTTCCTTCAGCATTCATCCGCTCTTATCCTCTGCTCACGGATTGGCGACCCTTTTGCGTCTGTTGGTGCATACCTTCGATTGTTGCAACATTGAAGTTAAGCGCTGGCTCCACTGCGTACGGAACGGACTAGTATTTGGTCTCTTGGTAACGTATTTCTATCCCTCCCCACCCTAATAGTCAGATATTTTCCCCTCATACAGGGATATTCCTTGTTCTTATCGCTCTCCTCGAGTTCGTTCTTTGTTTTGCCTCCCCGCCCTTTTTGTTGTGATTTAATCCCTTATGAAGATTCGTGAACATAGAAATGGTGCTTGCCCGCTCTTTCTTTGGGATCCGCGCAGACGGGCCCGTCGACTGGATGACTTCAACTCACCCGTAGTTTTTCTCCTAGTCAGCCTTCCTTTCTCTTTTGATTATTTACTCACGGCTTGAACCAAATGCTTATCGCCACTGCCCGTAGTGCAGGCTCATCTCTTCGGTGAGAATGCTTCTGGCCCCTCTCCGATAAAGTATGGACCCCGTCCCCCCCTCTCACTATCTTCTCGCTACTATTCTCCCTTACCCCAGTTATAGAGAGTTTTTATTAGGTCTCTGTATTCTTAGTTTCGCCGATACGCTCTCGCCATCGTCCGTCACACACCATTGAGCAGCTTTTTGTGTTCGTCCCCGCCTTTTATTTTTTCCAGGTTTTCCTCCCTCCGCGTTTCTTATTGCCCTCCCCAACACAAGCTACACTAGCTATATATTCACTTAACCCGACTCCCCTCCCTACAACCTTTAGATTTCTGCGCGTTGGCCGTCGCCTCGCATGCTTAGTCAGTTCCGTAGTCAACATTCGGAGCTGCGCGTGGCTCTCTGTCAGACTGTAGCGCTTCACTTACTAATTCTCCGCCTGATTTGGAGGGCTCCGCTTTTTTCCCCCTTTGTATGCCCCTCCCCTCTGTAGTATGTGATTCTTTGCTTTGTTTTTGTTAAGAGCCATCTGTGGGTTTGAGTTGCATCCTAGAAAGCAGGCTTCTTTCGATTCTTGTAGGCTTACTGCGATGTGTCGTATGGTGATTTATACCTTCTTGTGCGACCCCACGTAATGCTAGTCAAGTCTTTTTTCCGATGCGGAGGGTGCTTGATCACACCTGATGTTGCGATTCTCTCATTCCGAACTAATTCCTGACTTCCGTTTAAAACTACCACTTACAGAAGCAGTGATTTTTTCCTATAGAAGGATTATACAATCTCCTTTAAACGATGACAGGGCCGTCACCCCCACCTTTTTAAGGCCACCTGCCTTGATCTTTTTTCCCACGAATTTGCGTCGGTGCTACTGGCTCGGACTCATGCCGAACGCAAGCGTACACGTCACTCCTTACCGTTTCAGCGCCCTCTTACGCAATCAACTATATGCATGAAGGTTTGTCCCTCATCCGTGTCCCGCGGTCATGTTCACATTTGTTTCCGTGGCTTTTGCTCAGGGATCACTCCTATTGGCAGCTTGCGTGAGCTTTTCGCGACTCAATGGTCACTTTCTTTTCTCCGACTTCGGCGAAGACACAGTTCCTCCTTACCCCACAAACGTTTCCGCGGGAAGATTTGTACCATACAACTCTAATAGCTCCCCGTGCTTTCCTGCGCGCAAAGGCAAAATAAGTTTCCACCCGAGCTCTATTTCTTTTGCCTGAGGCCTGGAAGCGAAGCCAAGTTTTCCCCTCCGCGTTCTCCTTACTTCAGTCTCTTTTCGGCCTCGGGGGCTAGCGTTTTGGGCCTTGTTGTTGCTACCGGAGTGGTTCTAGATCACCTCCTTGTGCTGCAACTCTCTTCGTGCTGCCTTCCTTTTTTTGTTTCTTTTGAAATTACTGTAGTTTGCTTTTTTCTCCTCACTCTCCCTTGAACTAGGGCGTCGGTCACGCGGCCCCTTGTGAGCTTTTCCGGCTTTTTTTATGGGTCACTTCACTTCTTTTTTTGCTCCACGCTTCTGTGGAAAACCCTCCGTGTATCCAGTGGTTTCCTCGTTGATCCGCTCAGATCCGTGCGCATTAGAACATTCTGCCTCCCATTTGTTTGGGCCTTCCAAAGCTTTTGATTTATTACTGTTTTGTCCTTTTTTACGAAGGTAACTGTCATGTTGTCATGTGTTTATTAAACCCATACTTTTAACCTGCCGCCGGGACTTCAATCCTCCCCCCCGTTACTCGTCCACTTACCATCTTACACTCGGTTTACGACGCTGGCCTCCAAGGTTGGCCCGGCAATATCACCGTTCTGTCTCCCTTCTTTACCATATTTGTCCAGCTTCGCCTTTTCCATGAATGTCTTGCCCCTTAGCCCTCTGCTGCAATCCCTTTTTTTTCACCCCCCAGCGTTTGACCAAATTAAGGTTACCACTCGCCCGTTAGGGATCTCCCTTTTGACGTACATCCCCTCCGTTCACACTGTTTCCCAGTTACCATGCCTTTGTCCCGTTTTTTTCCATTCCGAGGGTCTTTACCGATGTTGTATCTATCGGGTTGGCCCACGCGCCATGTCTTAACAAATGGCTCACTTCCTGAGTCTAGCTCCCCGTCGATAGATGGGATTCCGGCGTCCGATTCATGTTACTGTCCCCCCACCGTACTTCCCTCTGCCAGAAAGCCGAAATGGTATCGGCGCGACTTTTTGTGACTTTCAATCGATTCGTTCACACCCCACACCCTTGTCACTTTCTCTACCCCTTCAAGTCGATGCACCACCTTTTTATTTCTGTTTCCCTGGTTCTCCTCCTCTCGCAAGGAGCTCCACCTCTTCTTTTCTGAAGGTTATTCGGGTCCTTCAGACTTTTTCAAACGTTCCCACTTTCAAATGTCGCCCTTCCTTTTTCTGTAATTGGCTTCACGAGCGCGGAAGGTGGCTGCGTTTCGTTCTTTTACTTCTCCCCTCCTGTAGTAGTGTCCTTCCCCCCCTTTTTACCACCAACCTTGTCCTGTCTAAGAAACTAACGACCCGTGCCGTTCCGTCTAAGAAACCAATCCTACCCTCGTTTTTCAAAGAAAAAACGTAGCAACACCTGACTAAGCTCGCTACTTATCACTTCTTGGATGTCCGACATTTTTTTTTTTTGTCTGACCCCAACTGTTGCTTTACACTAAGGCATTTCTCCTTTCGTTTTCAGAATGTTTGTCCCCCCCCCCCACCCCCATCCCACCCCAAAATCCTCCTTTTTTGTTCGTGCTCTTTGTCGCGTCCCTTTTGAGTGGTTCTTCTCAGGGTCCGCTCAGGCCTCCCCCGGGCTCGGAGTTTCCCTCGTTGCGGATCTCAATGATTACTTTCCCCTAACCTGGTACCATTTCCCGCTTCAGTCCACTTCCGTCAATATTATGAAAAAGCCTTAGGGAACTTCGTGCTCCGGTTGCTATTCTCCGCCCAAATCATTAATTAGTACCGTAGCTCATTCTCCATCTCCGACGTCCCCAGAGGAATGTTATTCCCAGTTTCTCCAGAATTCCAGGGGCCTCCGGTTCATTGTAAGCGTCAGCTTCGGGTCCTCGACCCCGTCGAAACCGCCTTAATCCAGTTACATATGCCCGTCCCCTCCCCGCTTTTCGCATTCTCATAGTTTCCTCCTGTTGACTTTATGACATCGACAACCTCGCAAAGCTTTCCTTCCATCCCCATCGCAAAACCGTCGCCCCCCGTGAGGTTCCCTTTTTTTTCTTTGTCCCGCGATCACCTTCCGTGGTACTTCCTTCTCGTGTATCGTCGTGGTCATTTTGTGCAGCGAGCATTAGCTCCAACGATATCTATGAGGATTTCTATCTTTAACTGTGCCCAGATTGACAGTCATTTTGAGTAGACTCCCCTCATCCTATCCTTCCACGGACACTCAAAGTTCTTTCTCGATTGGCTTTCTCTTTTTGATTCTCCCCCCTTTGTCCCGTTTGAATCGTGTCGCTTTTT
>Ga0179593_1279840_pt1 | contig 10736 bp, 12 predicted proteins | sample CZODoug2_1_08_16_FD_185931 | JGI IMG/M metagenome (GOLD analysis project Ga0179593, IMG submission 185931) | Vadose zone soil fungal communities from Angelo Coast Range Reserve, California, USA - CZODoug2_1_08_16fungal (PacBio error correction) | ecosystem: Environmental > Terrestrial > Soil >... | reverse complement strand
ACTTCCCCCTGGGGGAAGAGTAACTCTTTTTTTTTAATGCCGACACCCCCCTTCCCCCCCCCTTGCATCCTAGTCCCCATGAAAACTGGTTTTGTCCTGAGGGTGTTAGTCCGCTTTTTTTTTTTCCCTTTCGCGTGAAGTTCCCCTTATTTGCCCATTTTGCCTTGGGAACATTTGGTGATTCAACCCCTGGTGCCCCAGCCAGGATCCGGCCAGTTTCCCCCCAACTCTTTCCCAATTTTCCTCTTTGACAAACCCATTTGTATACCACACGTATTGCGATGGGGACCCCAGCTTTTTTTTGATTTCCCCCCCTTGTTTGACTTCCACCGTTTCCTCTGATTGACCCCCCTTTTTTTAGAGATTCACTTTTGCCCTGAGCAAAATTGACCGGTCCCTGCAGCCTCTTTCCCGCACCTTTCCCCCCCCCACACCAATTCTTGTTTTTCTCCAATTGGCGTTTTTTTTCCACCTCTGGAAATGCCATCCTCTGTCCTTCCCAACTTCCAAATCTAGTTCCCCCCCTTAACCCTCGAATGGTTTCGAATTTTCCCCCCTAATATTACCTACGTCCATTCGATTTTTGTCATTGGTGGGCTACTTAGTTTCCTTCTTCTTTTTCGTCTTTGATACTGTATTTTGCAATTTGCGCCACGAGCCTGTCTTTTCGTGCTCTTTCAGGCCCTTATCGAATGGAGGGTCTCCCCCGCCTAAGAGTCGAAGACTTTGTTTTTGAAATATCCGGGCCGTTTTGCCCCCCTAAAAATGAGACCCAGGGCTTCCCCCCCTTGGCCATTGTACTAACCAACTCTCTCTTTTTTCCCTCCGATAGATGTTCCAATTTTTGTGCTAAGTTATGTTGTTCCGTTTTTTCCGAAGCCCCAGTTTTCATGATCTTGTTTTTAACTTTTACGCCTTCGCGGTGAAAGGCCCTCTTTCTTTTGGACAGGGGGGGCTTCCCTTTCTTCCCCCCCTAGATTTCGCACTTTTCCTTTTTTGGTCATTTAGGCCGCACTGGTTTCAAATTTTGCCCAACTCCGTCTTTTAACTCTTGCCACCATGGTCCTTTCTTATGCACATGTTTTTGTAAAGTTTTCTTTTTGTCCCTTGTTGAGATTTGGAGCTACCCACGTGTCTGTTTAGTTTGAATGCGGTTGATTTTTCCCCTTCCGTTGTTTTTTTCAACTTTTTTCCTTCATTCTTTCCCTCCCCATAATGCTTTTTTGGGTAATGGTTAGACACTCTCTCCATGGTCAATGCCTCCCCTTTTTTTCCGTTTCATCTCCTGCTCTGGCACTTGGTTCCACATTTTGGTCCCTCAAACTGTTCGTTTCGTTTCCTTCTTTCCTTTGGCTTTTCTTGAGGTGTCCCTTGCCGCCCCCGCAGTCTTGAATAAGTCAGCGGCCGTTTTTGGTTTTTCCGTTTCATTTTTGTTCGGCCCTTCCCCCAGTGCACCATTTTTGCATTCTTTCCATTTCCTTTTTCTTCGTAAATTTGAACGCGCTTCCCCCGCTTGACCTTGCCTCTCCTTAATGTCTTCGCCTTTTTCTTTGATGTTTTTGCGGGTCTACACCCCCCCCTTTAGCTCACCCAGAGCGTGGATTAGTCATCCCTGTCTGAAATCGAGTCTTTTTTTTTTTTGCTGCAGATCATCTACTCCTTCTCCCCGCGGTTTGCCTCCCGGCTTTCTGTGCTGATTCTGTGTGTTCCATTTCTGCCGGAATTCTTTCCCCTTACTTCCTTCAGTGGCTTCTCCCTCCTTCCATGATTTCGTCAATTCTTACGTGGGGGGGCGACTTTTTTCTTTTGTCGGTCTTTGAATTTTTTCTCCCCGCGCATGCGTTTCAGGTTCCTTTTTTTTGCTGTCCCGATGGATTCTCGGCATCCTTTTTTTTCCAAAGCTAATTACTATTGCTTTCTGCGCCTTCGAACCCTTTCATCTTCGTTTTCTTTTTTTTTCTTTTGTACTTAATGTCATAACCTACTCAAATATCTCTTGGTCCATTGGCAGTAGGCCTCTTCTTAAATCTGCTTTTCTGGGCATTCATGACGCCCCCCCCCTCCCCTGTTTAGTTGCGTGTTCCCTCCTAGCCTCGCCCCAAAGACGGTTCGTGTGACCCCCTTTTACCCATTTGCCGTGGCGCGAAATTAGCCGCCGCTTATTAGCGGTTCACCCTATGATCTCGTTCCCTTTCCCCCGTTCCTTCCTATGACGGGGTAGATTACCCCCCTTAACGTAAACGTTGACCCCCCTGGCGTTTTGCCCCAAACGGTTTTTTTTTTCCTGTTCGGTATCCCAAAGGTCCTCCTCATTTGCGTTTTTTCAAACACCCCCAAAGTCACCGCGGCTCGGGCGTTCCTCCCTTAGTTCTCCTATGAGTTCCACTTTTTTCTTCCCCCTTGATATTACTTCTTTGTCTTTTTTCTAAGGTCCCCCTGAGCCCCCTTCTCTCTCCTGTATTCCCGCCTCACGGGTTGCCTCGCACTCAGCTGATTTTTTGGGGTGTTTCAGCGTTTCCCTCAATTTTAGCCACTCCCCCCCCCTCAACACCCTTTCCCCTGGACCCGCATGTACTTGTCCTTTTTTTGGCTTTTGTTTGACTGGTTTATCCGTTTTATGTTGCACCTTCCCACATTTGAAATTTTGATCACCTAGCGGTCGGTTTCTTCGGTTTGCGTTTCCCCATAACCCCCTGAGTCTGGTGTAACTGTTTTTTTTTTTCGCACCACACTGGACTTTTTGGCCGTTTTTTGGGACCCTCTCCTACCCTGTTTTGCCCTATGTTCTGTCTCCGTGATGCCTGTTTCAACTTTTGGCTTGTTCCTGTTCATTCGTTTTTTACTCCTCCCCCCCCCAACCAACACTCCGCTCCGCGCTTACTCACCCCCTTGTTCCTGCTCGCACAAGTGTTTTTTAGGCCCACCGCGCTTTGTTCTTTTCGGTAGCTCTAAATCCAGAACACCCCTTGGACGTCTTACCCCCCCTTTTTCGATGGTTCATTCCGGCCAACCTGCAACCTTTTTTTCCCCCGTTGTGAAGAACGTGCCTATCCCTCCCATCTTGAGTCCCTCCTGGGTTTGGTCCTTTTTTTTTCCCCTTCCCTTACCATTCCAGCTGACCATTGAGCTTTTTGTGTATGAGTTCCAATTGCGGATTTGGCCCAATTGTTTTTTTTGTGGCCTGGTTCTTGCAGCGCCACCTCCCATAGCTCCCCCCTGCGACGTTTACCTGGCTCGAACCATGTCTTCTTTACAGTACTCTTTTTCTCTTAGGATTTACCCCTTTTTAATCCCCCCGTTGTTGTACTCCCACACATAAGGTTCTGCCCCCTCCTTTTCACGTGATCAAACTTTTTCCTCACAGCCTTTTCTACGCTTGACTGAAATTTGTTGCTTCTCTCCTTTTCCTCCCCTTTCCCTTTTGAGAGTCCTCTCACACATTTCCCTCCTTAGCTAGGCTCCTTGTTGCTCGAACCAAATTTCTGCAGCTTCCCGACTGATCCCGTCCATGCCCCCACCCCCCACCCCCCGTTGGGTTTCTGCATAGATTTGCCGTTTCCTGCGGTTTTTTCCGTTACTTTCCCCTCATTCGTTTGCTACGAAGTTTTTTTCGGTTAATCTTTCCGGGCGTTGGGTTGGCCCATCCCTTCCCGGCCCGCTTAAAACTTTTCCTCCCAAACCCCAGCGACCACATTTTCACTCCTCTGCGTGCTTTGTTCGGAAGCCCCCTCCTTTCGACATTGCTCCATTTTGCTTATTACGTTACCCTATTCCCTTTGTCTTTTGCCGGTCCCTTTTTGGCTGTTTCTATTCCGCGTTGCCGAGCGCCTCCTTCAACGTTCCCAGGATTTTTTTTTTCCTTCAATTCAGTATTCTTTTCCTCTAATTATCTGCGCTTATTGCGTGCCACCCCCTGGCTTTGGCGTCCCCCAGTTTTGACTTCCCCCCCCCCCCCCCAACCTGTATGGTTTCGTTCCCTTTTATCGGGCTTTTTTTTTGTGTTTTCATGGGCGGAGGTTTTTTGGAAACGGCCACCCAATTTCCCGTCGGCTTTTTCTAACATACCCCCCACCCCTTCTTTTGGTTTCACCCCCTTTTCCCCAGGTGTTCCAACACGGTTTCATAAAATACTGATCTGTTTTTTCCCCTGACCATTGCGGTGAAGGTTCCCCCCACTTCCCCCGTTGCATCGTACTGCCCCCCCCTTCGGCTTGTTTTTCCCAATTTAGGGGAATTATGGCAGCAATGCCAAATCCGGCGTACCAACCACCCCCGCACCCCCCCTTCCCAAGCCCTTCCCCCCTTCCCCCCTTTCCCACTAAACAATTTTTTGGTTTTGGCAGTGGCGATGTCATTGCTTTTCCCCACCCCTTCAGCCTTCCCCCTTCTTGACCCATCGTGCGTTCATTTCGGTGGGGTCGATTTTCCCAGGCGGTTTTGTTCCACCTTGCTTCAAAACCCGGTGTCCTTCCAGGCTTGACCCTTCCCCCCAAGATCCCCGGGCTCACTCTTTTTTTTTTCTAAGTCCGCTTTTTGGTTGGTTCATTGTTTCGTAACCAATTTTTTCTCCGTCTTGTTCTTTTGTGAGCACCCTCACTTTTTCCTTTCTTACATCACCTGGATATTACCAAACCCGCCTTCAAAAGATTATCTTTTTCACGCTCCTAGGGCCCCCGTTTCACCCTCCCTTTACTATCCCTCACCGTCCCTTGCGATGGGGTATTATCAGTTTCCTCCCCCTTTTTGGCTTCTTCACCTTTTTTTTTTTCTGTCTTTTTTCTGCGTTTGTTTTTTATCTCGTAAGCCGCCCAGAGCTGGTTGTTTGTCAGAGGCGGTTATGGACTTCCCATGTTCAAAGACTGCGAACCTTTTTTTCCCCAGTTTTTTTTTCAGAGTTGAGTATCAATGCAGGAACCTTATTCTTCCCAGTTGTCCTGTTTTGATGACTCCTTCGATTTGCGTCCGTCAATTCGTGACCCCTTGTGCTCACGGACGTCCCTCCCTGTACATCGTTTTTTTTTTCCCCCGCCGTGATCCCCATGAGAGCCCCTCCCACGCCATCGCTTTCTCCCTTTCCCCCTCGGCATTTTTTTTTCCTTTCCAGACCGCCACAGTACCTCGCCGATCACCTGAGACAATTTCTCCCTTTTCCCCCCTATTAATCATCCCCCCTCCTTCCACCTGGCCTTCCTCGAGGGCACCGCATCCTTTTTCCTATGTCTTTTTTATTTCCCTCAAGTAGACACCCGTTCCCACTGCTCTTCCTACCGTGTCTCCACTTATTTGACACGTTGGTTTGGTCGAAGAAGATCTTTTGATAATGTACAAGACCCCCCCTTGAGCCAGTCTTCCACTCTCGTTTCTTTCGGGATTTCCCGTCAAATTCGAGGCAAACTTCTTGTCAGGCCTTACGGCCTTGGTCTTCGGTTTGCCCTCCCTGGGCTCACTGGCCCCGAACAACCCTGATCATACTATTCCCTCCTTCTGCTTCTTCCCCAGGATAACCTTGAACTACCTTTCGGGACCGTTTTTTTTTTATTGGGGTGGTGTTTCTCCCAACACTTGACCAGTCTTTCTCGCCTTTCGGCGGCCGCAATCGGGGTTTAGGCGCCAGGGCCCCCCCCCCCCACAATCTGTGTCGGTCCTCCTAAGCTTTTTTTTCTGTCCCCGCTGTTCACATTCCTTCTCTTTTTTCCCACTAACCGCCCCCCATTTACCTACCTCTTTTTGCACACACTTGCCATTTGCTTTTGCCAGTATTATCGCTTCGTGCATGTGTTTTTTCAGAAATCAGCACACTTTTTTGGGTCGGACTATTTGCAAGCCTTTTGGTCTTTGCCTCAAAGTCACTGATGCCGCCCGGTTTCCCCCTCTTTTATCCTGTTCATTCCCCCCCGGATCGATGATTTTTTCCTAGTGACCCGAGGGTATATCCTCGTGGGGCTTGCGGCCACCCTTTTTTTGAACAAACAAACCCTGGGACTCTTCCCTTTTTTTCTGCATTGGACTTAACCCTTTCTTTTTTTTTGTCCTTTTTCCCTTTGTGTGTTTGAGAGATTTACCCCAACCGGTGCGTTTCCTTTAGCGTCTTGTTTCCCTTTTGTTACCCCCTTGACTCCTTTCTTTCCACCGTTTCTTTTTCTTTCTTGAGCTCATTTTTTTCAGCGGTCACACGACCGGTTTCCGCGCATTGCAGCGCTTTTTCCCAACCCCCCCCAAATCTGCAACCCTTCCCTTTTTCCCCAATCCCTCCCCCACCCCGGGGCCATTCCACCTTTTTTTTAACTCGTCTCCATTGGTGCATGCTTTATAACACCCCCATTTTTTGGGCCTTTACGTTTGCGGCTTGTCTTTTTTGCTTTCGGGTTTTCCCCCAGTTTAGTTTTTCAGACCCCTTTCCTTTTCCCGGTTTGGTCCTTGGCTTACTTTTAAGGCCGAGCCCCACCAAAAGCCCGGCTTTTCCTTCTTGATTTCACGTCCCCCCCCCCTTGTGACTTTCATTTCCGGATTCCTGTTGTTCGGTTGGTAAGCCTGCCCCCCGATCTTGAACTCGAGGTTTTTTTTTCCTTTTTACCCTTCCTTGAGGTTTCCCAAGTGATGTCCCCATTCGTCCGAAATTGTTACTACTCCCGCTGTTCCTCAAGAATTCGCACAATTTTTTCCCTCGCTGCCGTGGTTATTTGGGGTCCAACCCCTGGGGACACCTTCTTCCGCCCAGCAGTGGGCAGAGTTTCCGCGGGTCCCCCCCCTTTTTTGCTTTTTATCTGCATCACTATGTGCTCCTGTGCGGCGTTTTTCTGATTGTCCGCTCTGGCATGATCTTTCTTTGAGGAGATTAGGCTTTCCTTTTTAGTTTCCCCTTTTAGCTTCATCCTGCGCATTTTTCCCAACGGAAGGCTGCCTCTTGAACGAGGTGTGATGTTCCTGTCCTGACTCGCTTCAGGAGTTCTGTTTTCTTTTAAACTGTCCCTAGCTGACGTTATTCTTTTCGTTATTCCTTTCTCGTCTGAGCTCTTTTGTCTCGATTTATTAGTACCCTTCACTTCTGACTTGCTGCATAGCAGCTCTTCCTCTTGAAAAGTGCATTCCTTTATAGCCCTTTTCTCCCTTTTCGGAACTTCCCTCCAAAACGCCCCGGTTCTCTTTTTTCACTGCCGTGGACGTCAAACTTGTATCGTTTCATCGCCCAACCCGACGTACTGGATTTTCTACCATTTCCCTTTTTTTTCTTTCGAACCTCTCGGTCTTTTCTTTTCAACAAATTTACCTTTTCGCGGTTTCTATTCAGTTGCCACGAGGCGGGGTCCACCCTGTCCCTATTTTATGTTTTCCCCCCCCCGTTCACGGGAGCACCCTGTTGACTACCCCTCCCTCCGAGTTTCCCCCAACCCCCCCTCACCTTTTTCGGCTTTCAGAGTTCGCCCCTTCCGATTGGTTCCGTTCACCTGCTTTTTTTGATTTCCCTTCGTCCCCTGCGGTAAACACATTGTCCGATGGAACTTTCTGTATTCCCTCGAACCAACTACTTTTGTATTGACACGCTCCCCCCGTTCTGGAGTTTTTTCACACTCCAAGTGACACTTCCACCAAATTTCAAAACCATGTTTTCCCTTGACCAAATTTACATTTTCCTTCCTTTGCAGTCGGTTAGCCAGCTTCTTTGTTGCATTTCTGCCCATCCTCCCCCCCACTTTGAAGATCCCCTTAGGAGGGGCTTTTTGTTTTTCCGTTGGCGCGTGACCCCACACTTAAACCAAGTCCCGGTGACACTGACGCACCGGGCCCCATCATTTCTGAGGGTGTCCCCAAGAATCCCCCCTCCCCGTTTTTTTTCGGTTTTCTACTCAACTTGTTTTGTTTTTGACTTGTTCCCCTCCAGTTTTTCACCTCCCCCCCCCCTCCGATCCCTGGCACTACAAACGGGTCATTCCTTTGCCCGCCCGCCCCTTTTTTTTTTGACCGGTCCAAATGCTTGTCAGCTTTGATTTCTCTTTTATACTTCAACCCTCCCCATTGCTGAAAGTTTACAGGCCTCAACGTGTTCCAAATCTGCGGTACCTCAGGTTTAATTCCGGCCCGCCTTTCCCTCCCCTTGAGATTATTCCCCTTTAAGGCCTTGAAAGGCCTAGTTTGTGTGCGCTTTTTTCAGGTTTTCGGTTACTTTCCTCCTTTTTTTTTTTAGCCTGCAGCAACCCCCCACCCCCTCTGCTAAGGAAGACCACTGGCTAGCACTCAATGTTGGTAGGGCCGGTGTCCCCCTTTTTTGACCCAGTTAGTTTTCTCACCTCACTTTTTTGTGGCCTACACTGTTGCCCCACTGCCATTAGATTAAGTGGCCAGGATTATTTGACGGATTTCCCCATGCCCATGTCTCCTCTTATTTCCTAAGTGTGTTGTTGGCTACTCGAATTTGTCCTAAATCTACCTCGCTATTTTGCGTCCTGTTTTGTTTTCGTTCCTCACTGTCTCGTGTCTGCGTCCCCCCAACCACCTGGTTGAATTTACCACCATAATCTAGTCCCCCCCCCGGCTGTTTCACCCCTTACGTCCCCACCTTGAGTGTGTGGAGCCCTTTCGTCTGGTTTTTTTGCCTTCCGTGGTTTTGGTAGATCTCTGTTTCCCGTGTACTTGCCCCCATGGGCTCATTTCCCTTCTGCGGAGGAAACCCCTTCTTCCGTGCGCATCCTTCAGTCCCCAAGCGGATCAGAGGGCGTCCGCTTCATTCCGACGTCAGGGGTTTTTTTTATCGCTTCTTTCCGCATTTTTGCCGTTTGGCTACCCCTTTCTACAAACGTTGTCCAGTTAGGGTCTGCTTTTTTTTGGTCCCCTTCCGTTTCACTTGGTTTTTGGACGCCAACAGTTGTTTCTCACCAGTCGGACCAATTTTTCTACCTGTTCTTTGGTTTGCCTTCTGTTCCCAGAAAAGACCCCCCACTCAACGCTGAACCCAACATTCACACAGGTACCCCCCCTTTTATTTCCCCCCGACCATTTATTTGTCCTGTGTACCCCTTCACCTCCTGGTTAATTTTTTTACCCCCCCGTAAAGACATTCATGCCCCGCGGTGCGGTGTCTTTCCCACCTTTTTTTTTCCTGGCACCCACCCGTGTAACCGTTTCCCGGAATGTATCCATTCCACTTTTCTTGATATCCCATTGGAGTTGTGTTGTGTTATGCTTTCCTTTGAAACCTCCCCAAAATCAGCTCTTTTCTTTGGGTGCCCCCGTGGTGCGTTCCCCCTTGATGGAGATATGTCCAGTCGGCGGTGTTTTTTTTTGAAGAAAAATACACCCCCTTGCTTTCTTTCAACCCTGCCCTCCAGACCTATTACCTTATCGCGTTCAGTTTTGTTGGTCCTCTTTTTTCTGAGTGGAACCCACCTTTTCTCTCCCCGTCATTACGGGTGGGATTTCCCCCACTCCTTTAAATCCACCCTAACGTTCTCCTTATCCGGACCCACGAAACGCTATCCTATTAACCTCAAGTCCCGCTTCGCTGTGTTCCCCCCTTCGCCCTTTTTCCCCCCTCCCTTCTTTTTGTCCCCTATGGATCTATCAATCATGACCGGTTCAATCGAAACTTTCTTCTACTTTTTCCCCCCCGATTTTTTTACTTGCCTACGTCCCCTACCAAGAGGCTTTCTTTCGGTATGCCTCGAACGACCTTTTTTCAGTCACCCGGCCCGATTCTACGGTTGTCTGTACAGAGCATAAAAAGCTCATTGGCTTGATGCTTGGTTTCATCCCCCATTCGCTTCGAGGTATCCACCTGCCCAGCAGTGAAGCCGCTGCGCCAGTTTTTTTTTTACCATTGTCGTCCCTTCTTCCCCCCAGAATTTTTTCCGCTTAGTCCTATACACTAAGTTTTTGATTATGACCGTCCCAAACTTTTCCCCGCTCCCTCTGTCCATCCCTTTGACACGCTCCCTCTATCAGCGAAAAAGCGGCTGTCGTTTTCAGGTTTTCCCCCCCCCTGCGTTTTCATTGTCAGATGCCCTTTCGGCTTAACCAACGAAAAAGCATTTCCTATTTCCTTTCTGCCTTGGTTTGACTCATTCCATTTTTTTTTCCGGTTGCAAAAGGAACAAAGGAACAAACATTCATCGACCAGCTTGCCTTCTTTTGTTGAAAAGTACAAAGTCTCGAATCATCTGAGCTAACTTTCCCCAGGTTTTTCCCCACGCTAAAGGACCCTGATCCCCCGGGCCCCCAAACCCTACTTCTTCCATCTTTCCCGCGGACCCCCCTTGCATATTTGACCCACTTTTTTGACCGCCCGTCTGGTTCAGGTTGAGTTCCCCACGGTGGTGGAGTGTTTTTTAACACAATTTTCAGACCTCGAATAGGTTTCCATGTTTGGGTGTCGGAGTTCCCTGCGACTGGGTTCAACCCCATCTTTTTTAACAACCCCCCCGTACCTTTTGGATCTGAAAGCGCTTTTTCGTAATGAACTCACCCCTCAACCCTTTTGTTTTATTCCCCTCCTGCACCTGTTGGGCCGGAACTATTACTCGCAAATGCAACCTTTTTTTCCAGGTACCGCAAGTGGTTTGTTTCGGTTCTCTGATTTGCGGCCCCGTTTGATAACGGCTTACTTTCCTGAGTTTAGACTTCGTGTTTCCCCCATCATCGGCCCTTTTCCGACTTTTTTTCGCCCGGAACTAGTTCGAAGATCAGAATGCTGTCAGTTTGGCCATGCCCCCCCCGACTATCCAGTTCCCCCCTCCCCGTCATTG
>Ga0179593_1757876_pt1 | contig 10737 bp, 15 predicted proteins | sample CZODoug2_1_08_16_FD_185931 | JGI IMG/M metagenome (GOLD analysis project Ga0179593, IMG submission 185931) | Vadose zone soil fungal communities from Angelo Coast Range Reserve, California, USA - CZODoug2_1_08_16fungal (PacBio error correction) | ecosystem: Environmental > Terrestrial > Soil >... | reverse complement strand
GCCCGTGAGTTTTATTCGCGCTGACTCGCGGCCCGTCTGCGACCGACACTGCGTCTAAGTGCGTCCCACAAGCATGTGTTGCTCTCCGCCCCCCTTCGCGATACGTCTTGGTGCTGCCGTTGGATAGTTTTTTCCCGATGAATCAGCGCTTGCCCGCTCTCTTCAGCGCCCAGATGAGTGCTGGCTCCCCGTTTTTTTTTTTTTCCTTTAAAGTCCAACCCCAGAAATTATCATAGACAGCTTGTTGCCGTTGTCCCTCTTCTACTATTGATCAAGGGGCCTCCAGACTTTCTTGATTTGTCCATCTTCTTTATAGTCTGCGACCCCCCTTCCCCTTCTGTAGCGCCAGAAGTCCGTCCTTATCTTTTAATCGAAATTTTTTTCGAGATGACATACCCCGTCTCCTCTCTGCTGGTAGGTTACTGTTATGCCCTTTTGACGATGCTCGCTTACCCCGTGCTAACCTCCACGACTTCGAGCTTGTCCGTATTGGGGAAAGTAGCTAGTGCGCAAGTACTTCAGTTTGCCAATCGGCCGCCCTTAATGGCGCGGCGAGACCCGTTTTTCGTTTGCCCGGCTGACCCTTGAGCTGGCTCCTTGAGCGCCTTGCCTTTCTAAGGTGAGAGGGATAATTTTTTTTCGGAGCTTGCAAAGCGCCGTTGAACGATACTTCCATCCGTGTTGTGTTTATAAGGCTCGTGTTGTGTGGGGCCTTCTAGTGACGGATCCTGAAGACCCCACCTTTACGAGAGGCTCAACTTGCCGATGGCCCCGATGCGCGTGTCTTGGCTTGCTTCCCGCTCCATTTGCAGCGCTAAAAAGTGAGTCGCCCTAGCCAGCTCAAGTGAGGCGTGCCGTTCCGGGGCACCCTTGAATTGAACTGTTGCGCGAACGCTGACGGTTCACCGGCAATGCTCGAAGTTTTGAGCGGGAGGAGATTGATCGATCCTCTTCCCAGTTGTTACAGGAACCCCCCATAGAGGAGGGGGGGTATGCTAAATAGCTCAGTGGACGATCGCCTGATGGCTTCTGTCCTTCCCCTACCTAGACGGGTTGTTTCGGGTTCTATTCTCGGGGCACGGAAGGGAGGCCTTGGAGCCGGCAGTAAGCACGATCACTCGGATGAGATTCGCGGATGTTGGTCTAAATCTCCGGTCCCTATCTGCCGCTGCCGCTCTCCTTGTCAATTTTGCGTTCGTGTTTTAAAGACCATACAGGCGAGCAACAAGTTACCTTCTGCTTGAAGCGATGGCCCCTCCGCGCGTGTTTTTGCCTGTGCGAAAATCCCTTGTCTTTCGTTCCTTCGTGTCATTCGAGTCACGCAGAGATAACGTGACTTTTATCGATGTTAAACGCAGAGTGCGTTTTGCTCGCCATGGAGAAACAACGCTTCAGACAATCCCTCCCTTTCACCGGCAACCCGTTTTTGCATTTTTGCAATCACCCATGACAGGAAAAGTGTGGTCTGTGAGACACAGAGTCCAGGGCCAGGTTGCAACAGATAGGCTCATGAATTGACAATTCTGACACCACAGCAGACGATGCGTACCTCTCCGCAGCTTTGGGTTGAATTTGCCTTCATAATTAATCGTCCTGCAACACCCCCAGCACGAAAAAAGCCCTTTCTTCATCCCTCCCCTTTTTCTCCCCTCGCGTCGAGCTGGTTTTGCCCTATGCCCTCGAAAGAGACAACACGATGTTGGCGCCTCCCCGCTGTTCCTTCCCACCAGCCAATTTTGTCCCCGCGAAGAGCTTCATCTGCCCCTCTGGGCAGTATCATGGCCGAACTGCAAGAAACCTGATCACATCTACGCGTATTTTCTCCACCGTCTCAATGGTGATTTTCACAAGTGTGACAAATTTGCGCCCGCCCCAATTGACACCCCCCCCAACCACCGGGAGCACGGCTGAAACCGATGCAAGTCAGGCTGCATGTTGCGCCCAAGAGTCGACTACGTGTGGGCGCTTTCCTTCCATTAACAGACCTGCCGACCTTGTCGTCACATCGAGAAGCGTCTGAGAGAGATGCACGCGAGGTTTCGAGGAGCGGATCGTTCGGTCGCGCCACGGCGTCATATCCGTTAGTCACAGCCCCCCAAAGGCGTTGGTTCCACCTCCGAAGGCAGAGCGGACAAGCAGAACTGATGAACGACGAAAAAAAAGTTTAGTTTCCCTCGAACAATCGAGTAGCGAGGCATCGGCAGCAGGGCCAGCCCGTTTTCGGAACCAGGTCTGTTCTCTCCTTTCATATTCCAAGTCGCCTTTTCGATTGCCTTTTCCTTTCTCTTAGACCGTCCCTTGCAGCCACACGATTCGGGAGCGAGTCATGAGTAGTATTATACGGAATCCGCGAAGCGTAAGGGTAGGACGCTCAACCCAATTGTTTCCTTCGCGATTCTCCTTTGGCGGCGGTCGGCGACTTTTCTCTTCTCTCTTTCCCTTCGCCTGGGGCTGGAATAATCAGAGTTCAGAACCCTACGCGGGTTCTCCGCTACGGTACGTCTCCCCCCCGTCTCAATTTTCGACGACATCCCCGCGCTTCCATCAGCTTCGACCTTGCGGCCTCTTTCAGGCATTAGCACCTCACGCATTTTCATAGTCAAGTCTTTTTCGTTTCCGCGGTTAAATATATCATCTATCCGTATCAGTCATCGCCTCTCTCTTTTCCTAGAGAGTTGGCGCTTTGACTTGAAACTCCTCTCTTACTCCTCATTGTGTCCGCGCTGAATAGAGATGATGGGGATGTCAGGACCTTTTTTTACGGAGCTTAAGACGGACTTTTCTCCTTGGTTTCTCCTTTTCCGCGCTTGACTCGTAAACAAAGACCCAAGGTGTCGAGAAATGTGTAGCACACGCTTCCTTCCACCTCCGAAATTATAGGAAAGTTGTGGTTTGAGAGTTTTGAGGAATTATACTCACTCCCGTCCCTTTTCCTCTGCTCGAGGTGCAGTTTGCTCCAAGCGGTGCTGCTTGGAGAGTTTCGTTGTCTTCGGACATGCAGGCCGACTTGCGCGGACAAATCTTCCTCCCCCCTCCCCCGACGCGGGGGAGAGGGGTCGGGTGAGGGGTTTTTTTAACCTATTCCCTGGTGAGGGGCTCCTTCCTCTTTCTTTCAAAGTATTTTCCGATTATTGTTCCTTTTGAACCGATTTCGTCCCTTCTCTTCCCCACTCCGTTCTTTGGCGATCTCTGCCGCTGCTGAGTGGGTTCCCTTTGGGCCGGTGATTCTGGCGTCCACGAAAAATTAAGATACTATTGACGAGGTGTCTCGCTCTTCAATTCTTGCCCGCGTTTTTGCTTTTCGTAAATTTCCCCTTCCCCTGCTTTTTTCCATCGGTCGCCCCACGGAATCGACGACTGGGAGCTCGGAACTCTGAAAAGGATGGGTTGACCATCCGATCCAAAAATATCCCGCCATTGTTATCAATTACACCACGGTGTGTGTGTAGAGGCGATTGGCTCTGGTATTTTACTGGGGCGGACAATTCGTGTTCTTTTCCCGCGGTCCTCGGTTGGGGGCCTCGCTCCAGTCACTCTTCTCCGTTGCATGGAGACCCCAGCTTGAAAGGCTGGTACGATGGCAGAAACTCGAAAAAAAACAAGGTGCCTTTCATCGCGCAATGTACCGCGGTTCCAGCGGCGGAGGGTTTTTTTGCGCGCGTTCTGGACGCAGATCAGCTTCACCTTGCAACCACTCCCTGTTGGACATTGTCGCCATCGAGCCGCCTCAACTAGTTCGGCAACGAAATTTCCACCCAGGAAGTTACCCAGAAGTCATTGGACAAGTTTTGTTTTAACCCATTACGAATTGAAACGCGTACCTTTCTCATCTTTGGGAGAGGGAGGCCAATCCCGAACCCCGACCCCTCTCCCCCTTTCTGGGCGAGGAAGATTTGAGTTAATTGAGGTAAGGATAACTCACCCCCGCTCCATCCATCCCAGCTTGTACTCCCTGCCTCTCGCCTTTTACCGAATGTCTTTTTAGTCTACCTTTCCGACTTTCTCGCTCCCCCCGAATAGCTTGTTTTTAAAAGAGTCAGCGTGTGCTACAATGCGTCCCGAACGTTTGAGATCGCGATTGTTGAATAGAGCGGGAACCCGTCAAGACCAGGCTTAAGCTCTGCCTTTCTCCTTCCCCCTTCATCCCCATCCTCTGAAGTCCGCCTCAAAAGCCGTTGGCGTCACCGAGGTTTCCAATCAGCAGAACGGCATCTCCCGGCCCCGCAGGGAGTTCGAAGCAAGATGGAGTCTTTTATCAGGACCCCTCCTTCTTTTATGTCCTGTTCCCTTCTGCTCAACCTTTCTTAAGAAGGTTGATGAAAGCGGCACAAGTGCTTTCGTAATCGCTCGCACTTGCGACGGTTCGTCTTCCGGCTTTTCCCCCCGTAGGAGTTCTTTTTCTTTTCTTCCTGTCCTATTGGATGTCAAATTCTCCCTTCTCTGGTCGATACGTCCAGTTTCGCACCTTCTGTTCTTTCCGCCCCCCCGCGCCGAGATCTAGAGACCCGAACTTTTAGAGTCAGCCCCAAAATGACTCTTTTTTCCGACCCCCTTCTTTCTCTTTCCCTTGACTATGCCCCCTCCTCCGTCCTAGTGTGGTTGCTTTTTTTATACTCCACTAAGCAAGTCGTTCCCCCCCATTTTCAGCATGCGGACTGGGAGATAGGAAGGAGGCTCAAGTCCCTTTTTTCAATCAACTTTCTTGCTTCTAATCTCTATTTCGTGGCTATCCTCCTTGGAAATTTTAGTCTTCTCATCATGTTCTTCTGTCCGCTCTCTTCTTCTTTCACCCGCCTTTGGGATGGATTTACCCCTGAAGACTGATGAGGAAGTGAGAGAAGCCGCTCCCGATTTCTGTTTCAAATCGCCTACAAATAGAGTTGCATTCTCCTTTTTCCTCCCTTTAAGATGTGACTGACTAAGGTTGATTTTTTATTTTAATTAAAAGCGCCGCCACACCGTATGATTACCTTCTCCTTTTCGCAACGCATCATAATCGCGTGGTTTCTTCCGCACTCCTCACATTACTCTCCTCTCGCCCACCCCTCTCCCCCATTCTCCCCCTCATCCCTATCTCGCCATCCCCCTTCCCCCCCTCCCCCGTTCCCACCCCCTCCTCTCTCCCCCCCCATCCTCCATGCAATTTCCTCTCCTCTTCCTCCCATATTCAGGTTGGGTTTGGTGACATTGGTGATCCCACATGTTCCCATGCTGTCCCTCCCCCTTTGAGACGTCTGGACTGTTTTTCCCCCCCCCTGCCCCCCTTTTTTTTCATGGATTTCGTTTCTCCCCCCTTTTTGTAATGGGTGGACTGGGGCGGGGGGATTGCATGTGGACCCCTTCGGTATTTTCTCCGGTTTCCTTTTTTTTTTGAGCTCCTCGATTTGTTTTTTTCTCTTTCTTCTTTTTCTTCCTACTTTTTCCCTTTCGACCGCCTTAAAAAGGTGGATGAATAGTTCTCCGGTTTTCGTGCTGGGGTTGTTTGCCTCTCTTCCTTCTTTCTTTGCAATTAAAACCCCCCCCCTTCTTTCCTCTCGTCTTTGTTTTTTTCCGAACTTAGGTTTTCCCCCCTTCCGATCAGTTCTTTCCGACTTTCCTGTGATCTTTTCCTACTCTCACCTCGCTGTGGAAAGTAGTCTGATATCCAACGGCGTGACTTTTTTTTCCCCCTTCTTCTTCTTCCTTCCCCCTCTCCGAGGTTTCCTTAGAGGTTTAAACGATGCCCCCTCCCCTCAGGTCTCCGATTTCTGGATGTGCCACGGAATGACATGTTTATCCCTTCCGGCCCCCCCCCCCTCCCCTCCTCTCCTGTTGTTGTCCTCTATTTCCCGCAAATTCCCTATTGGTTTTTGATTTTCTGTCTTCCTAACGCCCGCAAAGCCTGCTTGCACCTTCTTCTTCCCCCAGTCCTGCATGAGGCGGATCATGCTAGCACTCTTCCAACCCTCCCGCCGCCACCTCTTTTCTTCTTTGCTTTCCTTTCTCAATTCCCAAGCTCTTTTCTTGTCAGCATGAGTTGAAAACCCCCCCTCCTTCCAGCTCCTCCTGCCGGCAGAGAGAGGGACAGTGTTCTCCTCATCCACCCCTCCTTCCCCCCCTTTTCTTTTCTGTTTCCTTCCCCCTTTTTCCCTCTCCCCTGCTCATCCCTCAGAAGTTCGTTTAGTGGCCCGTCATTGTTCGCGAAACCGTTTCTTCCTGTTTGACGGCATGCCTCTTTTCGAGCTCCCCTTTATTCATAGTCATCTAAATGAGGCGTCGAGCCCTCGCGCTCTCTCAGGGAGAGTATATAAGTGTACCTCTTAGCCCTGCCCTCTCTTGCTCTCTTCCCTTCTCTATTTACCCTTTTTTGTTGTGTTCATCACTCCTCTTCAACTCTCTTTTGGACTCCTCTCCGTACAAATGGAAGTACGCCCCCCATGACTTCCCTCCCTTCGAGTCTCGATTCAATTTGTCCATCGCCTCTTCCCCCGAGTCGCAGAAAGAGACATATTTCAGATGCGTTTCGCTTTGTGCCCCCCTTTCAGGACCCTTTTTTCCCTCCCCTTTACCCACCGCCAAGCCCATTTTAAGGTGAGCCCTTTGATTGTTTCTCTCTCCTTTTTTTTTCCCGTGGGCAAAGACTAAACTGAGGTTTGTACTTGACCCCCTTCCCCCCCTTGGCAGTCTCTCCTTCGCTGGCCTTGGCTTCTTGGGAGTTTTTGGGCCCAGTATCCTCCCCTTTACAACGACTCTCCTTTTTTTTTTTTCTGCGCCTGAGCAAAAAGTATGTCCCCTAGCGCTCATAATTTTGCTTTCTTGTTTCCCTCTTTTTTTCTTCAACCTATCTTTTCTCCCCCGCCCCTTCTGATCTCGACTGCCTGCGACTGGTTTAATTTTGTTCTGGCAGGAAAATTCCCAGCCCGCACCCACGACGCTATCGCCCCTCCCTTTTGGAAAGCTCCTTCCCCCCAACTTAAGTTGCGGTGCTCGTGACCCCCGTGTAGGTTTTTTCTTTTTCATTTTTCCCCCCTTTTTCCTCGAGTAATGAACGCGTCCCGGGCATCGATTTCTTTTTCCCTTAAGCTTTCCCCTGCGTTTCTTCTCCCCCAAACTCGTCTGCCTCATCAACGTCAAACCTTCCGCACGTTTTACAGTTTTTCAATAAGACAAGGTGAAGGTTTGTTCCCATGGGGGTTCGAGTCCCCCCTTTTAATTCTTCCCAAAATGGCGTCCCTCTTCCCCCCCAAGCGAAATACCATTGCCTCCCCCATGTCGACCAAGACGATTGGGTGTAATGTGAACGGCCAAAACGGTCCCGCTCCCTTCACCCCCCCCCATTCAGTCCCTTTTTTCCCCCCAACCGATTTACTGTCCATCTTCGTAGAGCTTGTACAGCGTCCAAGAGTACAAGATCCCCCCCCCCAACACCAACCAAACTGATTTTCCTGCCCTACCCCCCCAAACCTAGCACTCTCCTTCCTAACCCTTGCCTCGGCAGGGGAAAGAAAACCGATCACCAAGTCCCCCCCAATGGCGTCAGAATTCATCATCACCGTCTCCCATTTCTCCTTTTTTAATGTTCCCTTTTTCTTTCACCCCCCTGACACACACAGGCTCCTTTTTTGACAATCTATTCCTTATGACTTTGCCCCAGGCGGAATTTATCCCCCTACTTTGTGTCTTTTCTTAAGCACACCAGTGGAGGACCCGCCCCCCCCTTTGGAAGAGATTCTAGTACACGCGAGTTGTTCTGCTGTTTCGCGAGCCTTCCCGTTTTTTTCGAGATCTCCGTAGAATGACCCCCAAAGGATGGAATTAATCCTTCCCTTGAGAGGACAACTGAATGATGAGCCCAGCCCAAACGGCGACCGCGCCACGACGCCTATCTATCACTACCCTTCCGCTCCTTTCAGACCAGTTTCCACCTCACAATTTTAGACACATTTTCTTTTAAGTTATCCCCTTCTTTTCACCCCAGATTAGGGCGAGCTTTCGTATTATTCTCTTTTTTTCGACTCTCCTTCTTTGGAGGCGCAAAGGTTAATTGCTCTCCGTGATGTTGCGGTTTTTCCCCCGTTTTCTTTTAATAATTCGCGTCGCGCGGACCGCTTCCCCTCTCTTCATCGCAGAGCCTTTTTCGCACCTCGTCTTTGTGATCAGACGGCCTCGACCTTGCTTTTTTTCCTGGAAATCAGCGCATTCATTTTTCTGACTACTTTTTCTCATGCCAGCGTTGTGGTTAATTTAAACTAATACCGATAATGCTCTTTTAAGCGAGTTGTTCCTCCGTTATATGTACGAAACTATATGAGATCGTAGGCGAGTGATGGACTAGCTCAGATGCGGACAAGTTGGAGGAGGGTCGGACGGCCTCTCTTTTATCGGGTCAAACACCAACGTGGTAACCAGCCCTTGCCACGCCCCTCGCATGCATTTAGGAGAGTTAGTCTCAATCGATTAGCGTCTGCGAGATGGAGTTCTCGTTGTGATGATTGGCTCTTCTTTGCGAAGGACATGGCCCTCCCTTCTATGGCCCCTATCCTTTCATCCTCATCGGGATGTTTTTTTTTTTTTTTACCTCATATACCGTGGGTTGGGGAGAAGTTAAATCGCTTTTCACTTCGTATGTTCGTTCCTGCCTCTTGTCTGTTTTCTGCACACCCCCCCCCGCCCCCCCCTCAGGCGTTGTCGACCTTTTTGGCAGATGATGGTGGAGGACAGGTCTTTGATGCTTTCAGGCGCCAACGTTCCTCCTTCTTTGAATGCTCCTTTTCCCGCTTGGGGTTGATCCTGATTCATCTTCCACTTCCTTTTTTCCCCCTAAGCCTCCCATTACTTCAACTGCCTTCTAACTGACCCGACATCCCGTCCACACATCCCCGCTCCGCTGTGACTCTTCTTTTTCCTTCTCCTCTTTTTTTAGATCTTCTCGTGTGATTTTTACGGGCTTTTTTTTCTTTCAGCGTTCTCCTTCTCTTTTTTTTTGTTTGCTTTGTGTGACCACTTTCGTGGACTCTTAAGTCCCCCCCGTTTTTCCCAAAACCTCTCCGTTTCATAGAGAATCCCCTCGTCCCTCTTTTGTTGTGCGCGTTCTCCTCTCAGACGTAAGTCCCCCCCAAGACCTTCTGCGTTCGGTTTTCATCTTTCGCAAGGATCAAGAGAGTTCTTCCAAACCCCTTCCTCACTCCTCCTTTTATTCCCCTTCCACATCTTTGTCCCTCTGAACTTAGCCCCTCCCAGCGTTTGACGTTTTTCTTACTCCCAACTTTCATCCCCCTACCTGTTTCGAGGTCTTCGTTCAGGTCCTATTTTTTTAGATTTTCCTTTCCTCCTTTCCCGTTCCCCCACCCCCCTTCCCGCTTTGACGCCTTTTGAATGTTCGGCGTTTTCCTTCTCGATCCCCCAAGCCCCCCCGTTCTTTCCCCTCTTTCCCAATGTCAGAGTGTTTCTACAAATCCGTATCTTTTTTTGCTATGTTCTCCCTCAGCACTCTTTTGAACCCCTTTCCCCCCCCCTTTTTTTCCCCCCTTTGTTGCATTTCCTCCAGATAGAGCTTCCCCACAGCATTTTCTCTTAACAGCTCCTTTTTTCCTGCTGACTTGCAGACCCACCTGAGCTTTCTCCCATTTTTCCTGCTCTTCCTCCCAGGATTTCCAAGCGAACACACTCTCTTCCCGGTCTTTTTGCCCTCGTCTTCAAGAAAGTTTTCAAAGCTGATTCCCTCTTCCCCCCTTTCTTTATCCTCTCCTCTAAATTTGGTGCGTAGCAACCCATGTCTCTTGCCCTTCCTCGATGATGCCCTAGGGTAAAGGCGACTGTGTAGACAACGTCTTTTCCCTCCCCCCCCCCACATTTTTCGCTTTTGAGGCCCGGCCTCGTCCTCCCCAGCGTTTTTTCGACAAATTTTTTCCGAAGAAACCTACTTCTCTCTTCGTTTTTCCCGGGAACGGCCTCTTACATGCCCAATTCAGAAGTCGGTCCTTTTTACGGAGCGACCACTTGTTCCCCACTTCTCTGGTGCTGATTTTTAGGGTGGCATGGCTTGACACTTGCCCCGTTGTTGTAGTCTCCAGGTAGTCTGTCCGATTATGCCGACTCTTGGGGGCGGCTGATCTACCTGGACCGCAGTTCCGCGAACGACTGATTTTTTCAAGAGATATAATCTCTGACGATCTCGCTGCCTGCAATTGGAGTCCAGTGTTCGGGGAAGACAACGCCCCACCCGTGAGTGCCATTTTTAGCTTCGACACCTGTTATAGTTTCAGGCCTTCTTTTGTGGGTGTCAATGGGTTGCCCCAAATTACAATGAACCTTTGTGACGGTGAGAAAAGTGAATGGACGTCGGGGATGTTTTTCCTTCAAAGGTATCGATCAAAGATTTTTTCTATGATGCTCTTTCGCCCTGTGCTGTTGTCTTTTTTCCAGTCAACCTAGGTTTCCAATTGGGGGGTGGTATCTCCTTTGTAGTTCCCCCCCTCTTTTTCCTATGACCCTCTCTTTTGAATAGTTTTTTTTTCGCCAAGGTTTTCTTGATGGTTTCTATATGTGAAGTTTGCACTGTTACCACCCCCCACCTCTTTGCTCTATCCCTTGTTATATTTCCTTAACTTGGAAACTACTGGCAGATCCCTTTTACTAAGGGCAGGTTTCTGGATGTGATCCTTTATTCCATCGCCCCTTCCTCCTTTGTCTTTCCCTTTCCTCCTCCCCCCCCATGTTTGGATGTTGATTTTAATTTCACATCCTCTTTTTTCTTAC
>Ga0179593_1708149_pt1 | contig 10737 bp, 15 predicted proteins | sample CZODoug2_1_08_16_FD_185931 | JGI IMG/M metagenome (GOLD analysis project Ga0179593, IMG submission 185931) | Vadose zone soil fungal communities from Angelo Coast Range Reserve, California, USA - CZODoug2_1_08_16fungal (PacBio error correction) | ecosystem: Environmental > Terrestrial > Soil >... | reverse complement strand
AGTGATGCGGTTGAAGTTTTTCCCGCTCATTAAAAGAGTCCTTTGACAGAGCTAAGAAGTTTTTTCTCCAACTGGTATTGAAAGATTTGAAGATTCCCCCTCTTCCTCCCTTTCCCTCTTTTCCCCCATCAAGTTCTCCTTTCCTCGAGAATCTGATATATCTCCACTCCGGGCGGCACCCATGCGCTTTCTTCGGATATGATAACTCCCTTCCTTCCCTCCCCCTGAGTGTGGACGGCATGACGGTCTTTTCGGAGAGTGTAAGGAGCACGCTGGAACTTCGCAGATCAGGTAATTTCTCCCCCCTTCTTCGAAGTGCCCTCTTTTTTAAGTTTGGGAATTTTAGCAAGCCCAACGCCAGCATTAAAGATACTTTTCTTTTTCCCCCCCTTCCCCTTCCCCTTATCTGGTGCGCGGCCCCTTTCAAGGCCAGATTTCCGCACTTCTCTCCCTTTTCTCCTCTTTCTTATCGGCGGCTCCTTCCCGAAACTGCCTGCCGAAGAGGACTTCCCCTTCTTCCCCTTCAGAACGGAATCTTAATTGAAATTGCACTTCGATGTCCAGGAGCAGGAGACCTTCCTTCCTCCTTCGAATGCTGTTTTCCTATCGTGATTGACGGCGCGATACTGCCACAGCCTTAGTGCTGAATCTTCCCCCCCCCCCTCCCCCTTCCCTGAGTCCGCATCCTTGAGTTTATTTTCCTGGGCCATTGGAGCAGTCCGCCAGAACTTTCCCTGAGCGAAGAACTCTTCCCCTCCCTCCCTTGGCACCGCTCCTTATCAGTAGGCTTCATTTTCTTTTTGAAGCCATGGGGTCCTCTTCCTTTTCCTCATGAGCTCTTCCCCAGAAGAGTTTGGCTCTCACACAATTTTTTTAGCATGGTGTTTCCTTCTCCAGATGGATGCCTTTCTCGTACGCCTACGACCCTGGTCTTCTTTCCCTATCAGAGAGTTGTCCTTCCTCCCTCATTGCAATACGGGAAGCATTTTTCTTTCCTGTCAGAAGCCGTCGCATTAAGTTGTTCGTGACCATTTTATGGCTCCCCTCTTCCCCCTCTTGACAGACAATGGTCCTTCTCTCTTTTTAAAGTTGTGAGATTACCAACCTCTGCCCGTCTCCGGAATCTTCTTTTTTTTCTTTTCTAGGACTCTCCGCGATGCCTGATATCTTTATCTTTTACTAAGATCCTTTTTGTGGTTTGATCCCCCCCCCATGCTTTCGCTGCTGCGCTACAGTGACACCTTTTCTCCTCTTTGATCGGCCCTTCCCAAAAAAATTTCACAAGGCCCCGTTTGTGGCCTCTGGGAAACCCCCCTCCCCTCCCTTCAAGTTTCACCTACCGGATGACGCTTGTGCTTCGGACAGGTACTCAAAGTCCAATGCTTCAAATTTTTTTTCCCCCTTCCCCCCCCCCCTTTCCAAATATGCGCATATTACCCCTCTGATAAAACTCTGAATGTCTTTCCCCGGGTTTAGTCTTTTTTCTCCCCCCCAGTTTCTGCATCCATCTGTAGTTAAAACCCCAGGCGGACACCTGGATAGCATTTTTTTCTTTCCCCTTCTTTTCTTCAACGCTCATGCTGCCCCATGATTTAACCCTGGTTTTCCATCCTTTTTTCCTCGCGGATCCTCGCGGCAACTGAGCTTTTTATTCAGTCCATTTTCGGCCGCCGCCGCCTTTTTTTTCCTTCCCCCCCCCAGGCCCCCCGGGCGAATTTCTCGCCCATAAACTCAAGGACTGCGGGGACCCTCGTGTGGGTAAGATTCCTCCCCTTTCGATGCCCGCGCAATCACCGATAGGCGAATCCCTGGCACAAAGAATCAGCTCTTTCTCCTTCCTGTTCTGCTCCCCTCCCTTCCCGTTAGGTGGCCAATCCTTTTTTTTTTTCGCGCCAAAATGCTTCCTCCTGTGAAGTTTCTATCGAGTTCCTAAGATAAAGAAATTAGACTCTACCCCTCCCTTCAGTCGTGCGGAATCCCAAGAGTGAGTTCCAGGCCCACCGACTTGAAGTGCTCCCCTTCCTCCTCCTTCCCCGGCGTCGATTTCGGCTTTTGTGACTAATGCCCCCAAATTACGCAACGATGGCCCCCTTTCCCCCCCCTCCTTTTTTCCTAAAGGACTGAGCTTCTTTTTCTTGATCCAGCGTCTAAGGGGACACTCGCTCACCCTCTTCCCCGAGTCACCAACTCCTTTCTTTTTTTCCTCCCTTCTCCCCCCCCTCTTCCTGAAGAATGGATGAAGAGACTGCCCGCAGTCTTTTCTTCTTTCCGAATTCGCGAGCCTTTTTAAAATCAAAGTTAACGAACTTGTGTTTTGCAGGTTTCTCTTCACCTGCGTCAAGACCCCCCCTTTCCTCATTCTTTCCTTTCTCTTTCCCTTCCTTTAGCGCTTTCAAAGGGGAACTCTTGTTCTGAAGGGATGGGTCACCTCTCCACAGAAAGTCCGATTTTTCCCCCTTCTTTTCTCTCTCTACCGTCGGCGGATTTTCTCCGATGTGCAGAGCGAGACAGTAGGACGAATTCTTTTTCGATACAAAGAAATTCCTCTTCCTTTTGCCCCAGGGAACCACGCTTTTTACTATGAAAGGCATTTCTTCCCAAACAGCCGAAGGAGCATCCTTTTTCCCCTTTCCCCCCCCCCTGTTTACCATACGTCGTGACCCTGATAGAGGAGCGATTGTTACCTAAACAACGCTTTCCCTTCCCTTTCCTTTCATGCCGGACCTTCCCAGCGGATACATGGTGATTCTCGAACCCCCTATTTATCTGAGTGGGACATATTTTTCCCCCCCTCCTTCCAAAAAACGGACAGGCCCTCCTCCCCGCAATTTGCATCCTTTGAAGGACCATTTTACCCTTGGGAAGACGGAGCCCCTCTCCCCCCCCTCCCCTCTTTATTCGGGACCGCCTTTTCTCGGTAGAACGGGGAGACCCATTAGTCACGGATCCTCGATTCCTCTTTTCCTCTTTTTTCGAGGAAACGCTTTGTCGAGAACTCGAAACACGTCGGGTTATGGGGTCTTTTTTTCCTTTTCCTGCGCAGTCGCTGAATCGCGAATATTCTTTTTTTTTTCAGCGGACACGGGCTCTTTTTCTTTCTCCCCCTTTTCAAAAACTGTCTCCCTCAGGGATGAGCGTTGTGTCAGCTTAGCATTCCCTCCCTTTTCTATGAAACCGTCTTAGCATCGAAGATCCGACAACTATCGCGACTAAGGGGATCTTTTTTCCCCCCTTCTCCTTAGGCAATACTTGCTCTTCGGCAGTTTAGCGAAGGACCCTCCAAGCAAGGGCCCTGATGTTCTTCTTTCCCTTTCCCTCTGGGACCACTGGCAGTCCCCTCCCCGAGTAAGTGAAGTTCTAGATATTCTTTACGATTTTTTCTTTTTTATGCTAAGTTCGGGCTTTCTTCTTTTGAAATAAAGACGCTTTCGCAAGGTACTGATCCCCACCTCCGAGGGGAAAGTTCTTTCTTCTTCCCCTCAGCGGTGCGCGTGGGATAATCCATTAAGCAGGAGGAACCCTGCGAGGAATTCCTTCTTTCTCGTATCCGGCCTCTTCCTTTCCTTTCTCTTTCCTCTCAGAATCTCGTCCGAAAATTCTTTGTACGAAAAAGCACCCTTTTCCCGTCGCCGACAGGGGTTTACCTCCTCCTCTTTTCCCCCCTTGCGGGAATGATCGCTCTTTTTTTTCCCAGTTACGCGGCCCCCAGTGCGGTCAGAGTTCCCCTTTTTTTTTTTTTTTTCCCCTTTTTGTATGAGGTCCGCCGGACGGTCGATGGTCCCCTTTTCCTGGAAAGTCATAAGGGACCCGAGCTCGTCATGCGACTTACGAATTTTTTCTGCTATGTTTGGCGAAAAAGGTAGAAGAGCGTCCTCCTTTTCTCTTCCCTTCTTTTTTTTCAGCTCGATGCGGCGCGCTTAGACAGTTTCGCCCTCACCCCACCCCTCCTCAACGCAGCCCGAGCACTTCGGAAGTCGCATTCCTCTCTCTTTCCTCTTCAGAGGTTGGTCTTGCACTTTTCCATCGCCTTTTTTTTCCCAGCATTAGGACACACTAGGATTGCTGTGCATTTCAGCATCTTCCGGCTGCCCCTTCTGTTCCCTCCGAAAGATGAATTCCCCCCCCCTTTTCCCCCTTCTTCTTTCTTCCCCCATAGGTCGGCGACGGTACTTTTTTTTCAGTAACCGTGATCTTCGGACTTGTCGAAGCGAAAACTCGCTCCCCCTCCTTTCTTTTTTTTCCCCGCGAGAATAATCAATAACCGCGCCAGAGTGGTCCGGCGGAATGGTTTTTTTTTCTTTTCCCCCAGAGCCACCGCTGCGGCAGGACGGTCACCTTCCCCCCACTCGATTTTCTAGACTTTCTTGCGGGTGATGTCAACGAGAAGACACTCCCCCCTCCCCTCCCCTTCCCTCTTCCCCCCTCCCTTTGAATAGTAGATCGCAACTGCCCTTTTTCCAATGGAAAGGAATGCCCTTTGGTACCGTCGTAAAGCACAGAAATCATTCCTCTTTCTCCCTTTTCTTTGAGGGTCTTCGCGAATTGCTTTTTTCCCCGGAGAAGTAATGACGTCCGTGATCCGTTACTCTTCGTGCGATAGATGTAGGGTGTCTGTATTTCTCCCCCCCTCTTTCTTTCCCCCTTTCTAGGAGAAAGCGGGATCGAAATGCGAAGCTTCCTCTTGGCTTCAAGTAGAATAAGTACCGCGGGTGAAATCCAGTGTTTTCAATCCGGTAGATTCCCTCCCCCTCCCCCCCCTCCCCCTCTCCTGACGGACGGCGCAACCCACGAACAATAAACCTCCGTTTTTTCGGCATCGTCTTTTCTTTTCCTTTTTTCACCATGAGTCGCTCCGGTGAGATGTTTTTCCCGACAAGCCAAAGTCTAATAAAATACCTTCGTCCCGAGATAACCTACTTTGGAAAGGTTAGACGACCCTCTTCCCCTTTTTCTCCCCCCCCCTTCCTCCCCTTTTCTCTTTTCTCTCAGGCTTTCAAAATGCCAAAATTCTTTTCCTGTCATGGATTAGGAATGTAAGTTGTTTGTCAAGAGGGACCAGTGTCCTTTCTGTTTGGGTCGTTCTGTAGAGCCCCCCCCTCCTCTTTTTCTTCTGGTAAGAAGGAACCAGTCCCGTTCTTTCTTTCGGCTTAAAAAAGAGGCGCTGCGCTCCCCCTGGCTTTCAAACTGGTTGTAGGTGTCCCCCTCTCTCTCCCCCTTTTCCGGATGGTTGTACCAAACTTTTTGAAGATTGAGGCTGATCTTTGCCCTAGGACCCTTCTTCTTTTTCTCGACCCAAAAGTCGGATTTTCCTCCCTCTCCCAAGAGAAATTGTTTTTGCAGCCCTGAGCCTACATTCGGCCTTTTCCCATCTTTTTTTCTCTCCTTCTGAGGTGAAGTACCCTTCTTCTTAACAGAGTCCTTTGGAAAGCGCCTAAAGCATTCTCCTGTTTTGAGCTGTATTGAAAGATTTTCCTCTCCTTCCCTATTAACTGGCCACCCCCCCCCGTGGAGTTTCCGTAGGCCGCGAATGATCTTCGGCAATGCGTGTTTTTTTCCTTTTTTTTCCTTATATGGAAAGAAAGGACTTTTCCAATGGAGGTGCGAAGATGACCCCCAGTCTCTCGAGTGTCCAGGAGACGTCTTATTCCACTCTTTCCCCCTTCCAGCAGATCAGTCCCCCCCCTCTAATAGTGAGAAGTGACAAGCTTTTCCCCCCGCTTTTAAGTTTGGAGCCCTATCCCCTTTCACTCTAAGCGACCGCCTTCTCACTCAATGCGCACGGCTGCAACTTCCGGAAACTAACTCTTCCCTTTTCCTCTCCCCCGTCCCACGATAGGAGTTCGCATTTTTCCCCGAAGTGCTGTATCTGGCGGCTAAGTCCTGCAAATGCTCGTGGCGAAGATTCTCCTTTCTCTTTTTTCCCTGCGAAAGGAATTGGCCACCGCCCCCTCGGGAGGAAATGAACTACGGCAGGCTCCCGACTGAATGGATTGTGGCGACTCTCCCCCTCCTCCTCTCCTAGATACTGCACCATGCTTCCCTTTTAAGATTAAAAATAACTAATGTTTAGGTCCGCATCTTGAGTTTCTTTTCCCTTCCCCTCCCCTGGGGGATTGGAGCATCCCTGAGGAGGAGGCGGCAAGAGCGCCCTGAAGAAAGCTTTCCTTTTCCCTCCCCTCTCCCCCCCTTCCGAAATGTATCCGGTTGGTAAAGAAATGCCGAATTGGAAGAGGCTTTTTTTCTCCCCTGACCTCCTGAAAAGTGCCGCGTTTGTTCAGCCATCCGGTTTTAGAATGGGCTCCCCCCTTCTCCCTCCTTTCTTTCAGAACTGTGTAGTCCGCCCCCTTAAGAGTTGGATAACTATCAGATTCTTGTCTTTTCATGCTTAAGGAACTTTTCCTTTCTTCCTGCCCCCGCAGCATGTCAGAAGCCATCTCCTCTTTAGTGAAATTTATGGCGCACTTTGGTGAACAGCTGCCCCCGGGGGCCTCTTGGAGGAAGTTTCCCCTCCCCCCCCTTTCTCATCTCCGGACGATCCTTCCGCGAAGCATGGCTATCTCCTATTTCCCTCCGAGAGATATCCCTGTCTTTTTTCCCTTACCAATACATTTCCCCCTATGCTCGCGCCGGCTTTGCGTAATTTGGCCATCTTGCCCCCGTGCTTCTTCGGACCATTGATGTACTCTTTTTTTTTGTTGCGCCAGAAAGTTCACTACTTGAACACCCCCCCCGCTGGCCCTCTTACTCCTTTCGCATAAGTCACAATTTTTTCCCTTGTATAAGAATTAAATAGAGCATAACCGGGATCCAACTATGAATGGTTGCCCCCCTTTCTCTGGCGAGTCTAAAGAGGGATAAAGGAGCCCAATGAACCGCATCCTCTTCTGTGTTTCTCGAAAAACGAGGCTGTCTCGGATCTTAACTTCCCTCCCCCCCATGAGGCAAAAACCTTTGTTCTCTCCGAGAGGATCCCTTTCTTTCTTTTTCTCTCTGTGCAAATGCGCTTGATGCGATAGTGCCCTCGATGCGTTACTGCGCAAATCCCTTCCCTCCCCATGAGCATCGCCCATAAACCCCCCCCCAATTTCGGCCAGTTTCGTAGTGCTTCAGCAATAGTCTTCCTCTTTGCCAGTTCCTAGGCGAATCGCCCCCTCTCCTTAAGAATCAGATAGTCTCTTCGTAGTCGGCCTCCCTCGAAGTCAAGTGCAATTCCTGTTCGAATTGCTCTCCCCCCTTTTCCTCTCAATAGCAGGTTGCCGCGAGTGGCTTCCGGGCTTTAATTCGCATACCCTTTTTTTTCCCCTCATAGCGTGCGGAACCTTCCACCAAATTAGTTCTTCCCCAACTTCAGCTTGCATGGAGTTCCTCCCTCCCCTTTCTTTCCTTTCCCCGGCCGTCGATTTCGGCTGCCTGCTAATGGCCAAACTTGACCCTCCAGAACCCCTTTTTTTCTCCTTTCCCAGATGCGCTGTTATGATGGAATTGAAAGTAGAGAATGACTTCTCCGGGAAAAGAGGTAAAAATATTAAAAGGAGCTAATTTCATTGGGATGTGCCCAACATCCCCTCTTCTCCCTTTCCGAATGGTAACCATGAACCTCCGGAGTGGCGACCCTCGAGCCGAAAGTCCCCCCCCCTCCTTTGATGGCCAGGTATTTCTCTGGACTCTTCAAAGCGTTAGACATTCTCTTTTTTCTTCTATTACTGCTTTAGCGCTTTTCAACTTTGATGAAGAGCTGACCATTTTGATCATCAATATCTCCCTGGATTAATGCAGAATGCTCCTATCTAACTGAGTTTCCAAACAATTTCGATGGTGCGCGGCGCGACCCTTCTTCCCGATGTGATTATCACTCCCCTTCCCAGAAATTACGCCAGCATGCTCATTTTTTCCGGAACCACGATAAGCCTTTTTCTTCCCCCTTTCTTTCCCTTCTTTTCGGTTGTACAACAAGCCGACCTGTGAAACACCCGGACCCCCTACGTCGTGTAAAACGGCGAGCCCTCCCTTTTCCTCCTGCAGCGCCGCGGTTGTAAGCCTTCTCAGATACGCCCCCGGGAATGGTTCCCACTGGCCGTACCTCTTTCGATCCGAAAGTGCCCCCCCCCCTCCCCTTTTCCCCTTACCCCCGTGGCCCCCGCTCCTTTTCCTAAGCCAGGACAGTGCTCCATGGACCTCATTCATCAGCGCAAGTATATTGCCTTGGATCCGTCACGGTTGATCCCACCGCGCTTTGATCTCTTTTTTATGTTATGAAGACTGTTTCTGGCTTTCTCCCTTTTTCTCCTCTCCCGATCTCACCGGAGCGACCTGGACGAGAAAAGTCGAGGCCGGCAAACTTTTGAGCTCACGTTTTTTTATGTTCTCCCTCTCAGTCGGGCCTGAATCGTTCTTCAGCGAAAAGGGATTGATTCACCGACCCTCCTGGTTCCCCCCCGATGTCACCCCGCAGGGACTGATCCTCCTCCCGTATAGAGGATAGAAGCTTGAAGGGAGATACCCCTTCGCATATGCAACGTCGCTCTCTCTTTTAGAATCTTCTCCAACAATTACATCTATCGACACCTTCGACTCCTTTTCCTCCCCTGACGGCAGTACTGCTCAGGGCTGATAGTTAGAGAAGACACTCCCCCAGCTCGCCGGACGGAACTGCTTTTTTTGTTTACGTATCTTTGACGCCTTTACCACTGGCCAGTCCTTGCGTTCTGTTCGCGATTTCCTCCCCTGCTGATGTATGGGTGATTGCAGGGAGTTAGTTATGTTTTCTCCTTCTCCAGGGTAGTTGTTGTCTTTTCTCCTTTTTTTCCCCCCCCCCCTCTTTCGGTTTTAAAGTCGAGCCGCATCTTTTGGATAAAGAATCGTGGTAGGGCACAAACCCCTCCTTCCCCCTTGCAGAGAATAACTCCTTCTGGCGCTCTTTCTTTTATAAGGTTTCAGGACTCCGTTTTAGACGTTTTAGATGCTGATCATTCTCTCCGAGATCCTTACTACCCCCCTCCTCCCTTCTTACAAGTCGCCGGACCGATGGTTTCCCCCCTAGGTCCTAAGATGAAAACGGCTCATCGCTTCGTCTGGAACCTCACGTTTTCCCTTCCCCCCTTTGGCACACAGTGCGGCCTATGCAGCAATCCTAGTGGGCCTAAGGAGTGCGGGTTTTCTTATTCTCCTGACAGGTTTATTTTTTTCCCCTTTCCCCCCCCCTCTTCCTACCCTTGGGACCCGCGCTCGCCTTCTCCTTTAGCTGGGACAAAGCGGTTTGGAGAACGAAACTGGCTTCTGCTGTCCCCTCCTCAGTTGTGTTGTGCTCTCTCTTTCTCTCCCCCCCCCTCTGTCGCACAAGCTTAAACTGCCTCCCCTTTTCTGCAGGAGAGCGAGGGTCCATGATGATTTCAAGTTTGGTCTCCGTCAGGCGCCATAATACCCCCCCCTTCCCTCTCCTTTTCTTCTCCCTTTCAGGGGGGCCATCTTTTCTTTCTTAACTGAAAAACGTAGGTACAGACGAAGCGATGAATTTACTTCCCTAAACCATCGGTAGGCGACTTGACCGCTTCTTTCACCGGATCTTCGGAAGCTCCCGATCGGCATCGAAAACTTCGAGCCGAACGGCGCTTTGAGACTCCTCCCTCACCAGAGCCATCCTTCTCCCTCCTGTGTTCAATACGGCGCTCAAGAAAAAAACGCCGCACCTGCGTGATTACCCCTTCCTCCGTGCCACTCGATTTTCTCGCCCCCCCTCTGCGTGATGTAATAGAGAATCAAGAACCTAGCTTCTTTTCTCAATCAACCGCTCATCCTCCCTTTCTTCCCTTTTTTCTTCCACTTGAACTGACCGGAAGGTTTCCCCCCTTTTCCCAGTCGTCAAAAGACACGCCAATCTTTTCCTTCGAAGAGGAGCCCTTTTCTTTCCTTTCGCGAACGGCGCGCAGAAATTTTCCCCTCCTGACGTCAGTGATCCGTTGCCTATCCTTAGGGTGTCGGATCGTCGATCCCTTCCCTTGGCATAGGCGACCGAGGGATCGAACTCGAATCGCGAGACTTGCTCCATTGCGGGGTGCCCTCTTTACAGTTTTTTCCCCCCCCTTTTCTTTTCCCTTTTTCCCCCCCTTCCCTTTCCCGCCCAGATCAGATCGCGATTAATTCCTTGAACAAGAACCATAACCCGACGTTTTCTCTCCCTCTACGGTTCTCGATCCGCATTCCTTTTTCTCCCCTCCCCGTGTTGAGATCGGGCCTCCGCAACCAAAAGTATTCATCACTTACTGTTCCGCCCGGACCCACCGGGGGCCCCTTTTTCTCCCCCACGGGTCACGATACTTTTCGGCTTCAAAGACAAATTCGGGCCATGGGTTTTTTTGCTTAGGCCTGTCCGTTTTGTTTCCTTTTCCCATAGGTCCCACTCCTCTTCGTTCGGATCGAGAACCACCGACTTTCGCTGTGTCGGCAGTTACCTTCTTTTTTATCTGATCGGGGTCTTTCTGCGATGCCGCTATCTGCTGGCGCGCTTACCGTTATGTGTCGGTTGTCCCCCTTCCTTTTTCTTTCTCAGTAGGCCAATGCAGACAACCGATTGAGGCTTCCTTTTTTTTTCCTTACCATGCTGGCGGAACCAAAGCTCGTGATAATCACTCTCTTGCGAAAAATCGCCCCTTTTTCCCTCCGAAAGGTAGAGAGGCGTCCCCTTGGATCGATAGTGATGCGGTGAAGTACCCATGCCCGGTTTACAGTTTAAAGCGCTAA
>Ga0179593_1505707_pt1 | contig 10737 bp, 10 predicted proteins | sample CZODoug2_1_08_16_FD_185931 | JGI IMG/M metagenome (GOLD analysis project Ga0179593, IMG submission 185931) | Vadose zone soil fungal communities from Angelo Coast Range Reserve, California, USA - CZODoug2_1_08_16fungal (PacBio error correction) | ecosystem: Environmental > Terrestrial > Soil >... | reverse complement strand
CTGCAACCTTTTCCCTTCCTCTAGGACAGTTTTCCCGCGCTGAACTTCTTCTACCCAACTCCTAACTGCAGCAACAAGATATATTAGACGAGCCCTTTTTTTCCCTCTGGCGGCTCTCTGATTTTTCATCCCTTTCCTGACAAGACGACATTATGATCCCCCTGGAACTAGACGAAATAACAAGTCGTTCCCTCTTTTCTGTTCCCAGTTTTCAGGACGAAGAGCCGAAGCTACTCCCCCTTCGTTAAAGAAAAGCTGGTAAGCGATTTCCTTTCCCCACGCCCATACCCTTTTTGCGCGACTCGACGAGTGACTGGTCGGCTAGTCTCGTTTATGGAAATTACCTCTGTAGCTTTTTTTTTTCGGTTCTTGCTTACAGCGTCGTCTCCGAAAAATAAGTAAGCTAGCGTACCCTTTCTTTTCTACCCCGCCTGTGAAAGTTCCCCAGTCTTTCCCTTTTTTACGGTATTACGACTTGCCTCGTGTTCCTCTTCTAGGAGGCGACGTCTCCTTCTTCTCTGTTTTAGGCGGGACTGGATTGGGTAAAAATTAAACCGATCCTTCCACAATCTCGTATTTTCCCTCGAGAACGCTGCGCGACCTTTGTCCCCGCCGACAGCAAACCCCTTTTCTCTTTTGTTCGTTTTTTTGCTTGCCGGCCTGCGCCCCTCCCCACCCCTCAGTCCAGAGCCACCGCGGCCGATACACCGGTTCTCCTCTCCCCCTTTTTCCCCTCCCCTCTTCGTGTGGGATGCGGTGTCAGGATCGTCCCTTCCTCCCTGACCCCCGCTAGGATGTCTTCATTGCTGGATAGATATCTAGGATTCTGCGACCATTCCGTTAGAGGATTGGATCGGTTTCCTTCCCCCCCATTGACCCCCTACAAGGAGTTGCTTCCCTTCCCCCCCCCCCCCCCAGAGGACCTGGAGAGTGCGCACGTCTTCCCCCTCAGCGCACCATGGTGGGGTTTATTTGCTTCCAACGATACTTTTTTCGCGGAAGGTCAGCAGGTAGGCTTCCCCCTCCGACTAAAAGTGCACCAGATCTCCCTTTGAAACCCTCTTTCCGACTTTCTTGTCTCTAGTTATTGAGAAGCTCGGTGGTAACGTGGTGATAAGCCGTCTTTTCCCCCGGCTACGTGGTGTCCTCTGCACTGTTATGTTTTCTCCCAAAGGGTGGAGATGAGGCGGAATCTCCTTCCAGGGAAGAGAGGCCTCTTCCCCCCTTTTTCAATACTTTTTTTGCAGAAACCGATAACTCCCTTGTCGACCTGGTAGCAGGACCTCCTTTAAGATACGCAGTACTACTCCTCAGGTTCGTCCCAGCGAGTAAGGCCGAGAGGGTCTTCTCTTGCCCCCGAATAATGCCACTTCCCACCCGCGTTCTTCGTTCCCTTCATAGCCGAGTCAGGCACGGTGCGCGAAAAGATAGCTTCGCCATCGTCCCCCTCCCTTTTTCGATCGAGAAAACCCCATCCCCTCTCGGAGCCTTCTTTTTCTCCCTTCGGGTCCCCCCCCACTAATTTCGCGAGTTTTACCCTCCCAAGAGATGTTGTGAAGTATGATCGGTTCCTCTTTCCCAACCCATTGTCCATCCCCCCTCCCTTCCCTGCAAGAGAATTCCCTATAACGTCTTGTGTCTATCGGAACAATGTACAGAATGGACGTGCGTAGTAAAGAATAAATCCCGTCTTTTCCACATCGTCTGTGTAGATTTTCTTTCCGTCCTCTTCTTCCGATGTGAGAGTACGTTAAGGAAGACGCAGCCCTTCCCTCCCCCTTCCTCCTGGCCTTCTTGTCGAAGCGGGGAAATTCCCCCAGCGACCTTTCTTCCGGCCATCCTACGATCTCTCGTGTTGGTAGGCAGCACAGTAGAAGCGGCGTCCGTTTAGTGGCCTGTCCCCCCCCTTTTTTGGGAAAGTTTCTTTTTTTGTTAAGAGGGTGACTCTGAGATAGCCAGGGAGAACCCCCCCCCTTTATGGGTAGCTACGTGATGTTCTTTTCTCCTTGATCGATGTCGTCGTGGCCGTAGTACGCTCCCCCCATGGCCGTATGGCCCCTTCTCTCGTCGCCCCCTAGTCCACTTTTCCGAAGAGATGTTTTGTCCCCCTCGGTGTTGTAGAATAGACTCTTTCACGTCGTTTCCGCCCCCCTCCCACGCGAAAATTTTCGAGTTTTGGAAGTTTAGGTGCAGTTTCTTTCTCCCTCGATCCTATCTTCCATGCAGCTCTTCTGAATGCATACAAGGTCCACCTCCCATACGGCTTTTCCCCCCCCCTGGTCGAAGACTTTTACCTGCCCGGATGTTCTTTTTTGCCCATCCATTTTTGGTGCGGCAATCCTCCCCCCCCTGACGCCATAGGACGCCGCCTATTCGAAGGACCAGTGGTCCTTCCCTCCGTAGATGACCTGGATTTGTCCTTACCTCTACATACGTTCTCCTTCATCCTGAGAAAGGGTAGGAAAGCTGCCCCCTCTCCTTTCCCGCAGTCTCTTCTCTGGATATATATCTGCAGCCACTTTTTTTTTGCTTGGTCCACCTCCCTTCCCCTGGTCAGTCTCTCCGGGTGCTGTGCCGCTCCCCGAAGCGCACGCCTCCCCTCCCCAACTCATCTCCCGTCCTTTTGGACTGACAGGGTCAAGGCCGCTTTCCTGAGGATGAAGACTCCTCTCTTTTCCCTTGTCAGAGTTACGGTTCGCTTCTGAAGAAGCCTCACGTCATCTGTTTTTATGCACCGTCGCCGCTCCTTCCGCTTGCCAAGCTCCCCCCCATAAGCACTTCTTCTTAGCGTCGATTGATGGTGATCTCTTCACCGAGTTCCACAGCGGTTCCCCTTCCTTGTCCGAACCACCGGTTTCCTCCTTTCCTTTGAAGGCCGGGGAGATCAAGCGGTTGACTGTCGGTGCTGTGTCCGTTCAGCGCCCTTCTCTCCTTTCCTACCTTTTTGCCAGGGCCGGGCTCTGATATTCTTGAAAGGAAGTCCAGATTGATCCTCCCCCGTCCTCCCCCCCCCCCCCCGATTTTACCCTGACCTCTCCTTTTTCTTCTTTTGGAAATAGGGGAAGGAGACAGAGATTTCTTCCTCATACTCTTGAGGGAGGCAGCTCTTTCTTTTTCCCCGCTTCTTTGAAGCTTGGAACCTCGGCGGATTTCCCCTCCCGGTTCTGCGGGCCATGGCTTCCCCCCTCTCCAAGTTTACTGGCTTCCCCTCTATGGAGGAACAGGGCGCCCCCCCTTAAGGAGGTATTTCGGCATACCTTTTCCCTTCCGTGAACCTTCATCCTTTTTAATGTTTCGGAGATTTTTTCTCCTGAGTAGGAAGGATTAGAGGACCCCCCCCCCCCCCGGGAAGTCATTTTTTCTCCGCTTGGGATGATGAGGGTGGTTTCTCCCCCCCAAAATAAGAAATGCCTTTCTCCTGACTTCCCTCCGGAAGGGACCCATTCTACGGAGCGCTGGCACTCCCCTTTTCATCTCCCCCCCCTTTTCTCCCCACGCGACGGAGCTTGGGTCTGTCTAGGGTCCGGTCCCCCCCCGAGTCATATCATTTCGCCAATTCTTGCCTTCGACTCTTGTAAGATGGGTCGAGGCGCTTCCCTCCCCCAACCCCCTACTTTCTGTCACTCCCTCCTGGCATGCTACAGCAAGTTCTTCTCCTCCGCCGTTTTGAGGTGGTGAGTTTCTTTTCCCCTCCCACTTCGCCTTTTTCTCCTCTTCTCTCGGCTACCCAGGCCCCTCAATGACACGAACAACTTCAAAGGAATCCCTACCTTTTAGCCTTTGGCTGCCTCTTCTGTCTTCCTTCTTCTAACAAACACATCCACCCCCTCCCCCAGATCTTATTCGACCTTTTCCCTCTCCCCGTGCTGCTGCGGTTCCTGGTGTTCGCGTCCTTGAACCCGACGAAATAGATCCTCCTCCATTTGACCCTGAAATAAAAGTCTTATACCCTTCTTTCTCCCCAAGGATTCTTTAAACCCTTATCCTAGCCTTAGATTAAGAGAAGACTTTTCCATCCCAGTTTGTCTCCTCTTCACCATCCCCCGGAAATAAAGAGGCCTTGGAAGCAAGCTTAGCACCCTTTCTCTCCGAAGTCTCTTTTTTGGGCCGCTGTGTTCTCATGGGTTCCCTCCCCCCTGCTGCCAGTTGTGTTTTCTTCCCTTTTTTGTCCCACTGCTGCAGGCGCCGTTTCTTCCACATCGCAAGGATAGAGGTATCCCTTTTTTTTTATACACGCTTGTGCAACAAGACCCTCTTGAGGCTTGGACGGAACCCCTCCCGCGGACATGTCTCTTCTTCGGCGGAGACTCTTTTCTAGGACGAGCCCTTCTTTTAATGGACCAGGGTTGTCGCATTCAAAGATAAGCTGCACAAACTTTTCGGTCCGAACTGCGAGAATGTCCTGTTGTGGACCACTCCGAAGTCCCCCGGTTCTCCTCTCGGGATGGTTCTTTTCCCCTCGATTTTTATAGTTGTCCGGAGGAATCCAGATGATCTGTCGGCCACAGTTGACTTGATCTGGATATGAGCTGTTTTCATCCTCTCGAAGACGTTTTCTTCTTCCCCTTTTCAGGTTCTTTTTACCCTTTAAACAAGTAGGAATGTTGACTCGTCTTTGACATCATGCTTTCTTTTCGCTTCCCTCATTGTATGAGTTCTCCCCTTGTCGGAAAAGTCTTCTTTTGACGGTTTCGCTTTACTAAGGAGGGACGCCTTGCCTTGTCCCCTGAGGAAATGGAGAGGAGAAATGCTTTCCCCCCTCAAGACTACCATTTTTTTTTTTCTGGCACGTTTAACTCGAAGATGAATGGTGACTTTTCCCAGTCCCCTCTTTTTTGTGAGCACCAAGAGGTAATTTCCCCCTCCTTTCGGAATCTAGGCTCTATATCTTTTTTTCTCCTCCTTCATGTTTCGAGATATGGTATTGCGCATGATCGGTTGCCCTTGTTGTACCAGGAGACGCTACTCCTTTTTTCCCAGGACTGGGCACCGTGGCGGTCTCGTTGCCATAACAAGCCCCCCCCTTCTTCCCGCTGCGTCTTATCTCAGGGCCGCGTTCAGAAGAAAACTTGTCCTCCTTCGTCCACGCCCGCCCGCTCCGCTTCAAAGACTAGAAAGTGGGATTCGTGTCCTCCAATCACTCTCCCCAGATCATTTTCGCAGGCCAAGACGAGTAACTTCCCCTAGACGGGGTCTTTTTCCTCAGTCCACGAATACTGGGCCCCCTCATCCAACCGCGCAAATTTTTCTTGGTCTTCTCCTACTTCAACAGGTGGAGGTCCCCTAACTATTGAGGCAAGCCGTTTCCCTGAAGATAAGACCCCCTGAACTCTAGGCGAGTTTAGTAGTAGGGCCCCCCCCCTTCGCTAACATTCTCTTCTTTCAAATGAAACAGCGGATTGTTTCTCTGTGGAACCCCCACAGTGTTCAATAAAGGCCCCTGAGGGTTTTCCCAAGCGTAGCACCTATCTTCTCTTCCCAAATCCGACTGCCGAAGCCGTACCCCCTTTCAGGAGGTCCTCTTGGAAGTCTTCCTCTTTTCTTGTTGCAACATCGACGCTTCTTTTTGGAAGTCCGAGAGTCCTGATGGTGCTTTGGACCCCTCCCACTCAGTGGACTCCTTCTTTTGCGACCACTCGGGGAAAGGTCCCAAGCGCCTCTCTGAAGGAAAGTAATAGTCGATTACCCCGGGTCCTAAGCCCCGACAGTATTTTTCAGATTCCTTTTTTTTAGAATTTATCTACCGAGGGAATCCCGAAGTTTTGATTCCCGGCTTACCGGGTGTACCTCCCTGTGCGCACGACCTAGAACCTCATCCTGATGTTTTCTCCTTCCTCTTGTAGGTTCGGGTTCCAGGCTTTATTCTTTTCGTCGGGTGAAGGAAGCTCCCCCTTCCGTCATCTTTTCGCCCGGGCGCCCAGGGCTCTGTCGAAGAAGAGTGGTTTCCCTTTTTAAAGACTTCCTTCCTTCAGTTCAGCGAGGGCAGACCGGCGCGACCCTCCCCCGCGTCGAGGGCCGTTTCCCCCCGTTGCAGTTGAGTGGACGGGTATTACCTAATACTTGTCATCCTCTTTCGTGAATGAATACAGTGCTCACCCCCTCCACAAGCGCGGCTTCCTTCCTCCCTTGCTGTACATTTCTCTTTGCCCATCAGGTGGACGTGGGGTTTCCCCTTCCAAGTTGCCGGCACCTCCTTTAAGAAGGAAGTAGTTTCCTTGACAGAACCTTCAGACGTCAGATTTCCTCCTCCTCTTCGTATACTCCCCCTCCTCCCCTACCAAACGGAGGTCGTGCTTTCTTGTTCGGAACTCTTCTCCCGTGACTTTTTCCGGCGGCCGAGTTGCGAAGCCCTCCTGCGGGTCGGACGTTTTCCACAGCATCAGCCCACTTGCCGCGAACGATGAACGTCTTTTTTGCTGTTCAAAGAGAAGAATGAAGACTGCCCTCAGGAGAAAAATCGCCCCCCTTCCCCCCCCCCCTTCCTGAGATCCTTGGATGCCGTAACGACTATCCGTTTTTGACAGGAGTAGCCCCCTTTCCGATTTCCTCTTCGTCCCTATGGAGATGGGCAGCAATTGAATTCCATCCTTCAGACCAAGAGACATCTGGCTCCCCCTTCCCCCACGAAGGAATAAAAAACGAGTCCATTCCGGTGCTTCCACAGTCCTTCCCCTTTCCTAGTATAAGGGCCCTTTTTCCCCTCTTTATTTCCCCGTTCTATTTATTGGTGGCATGGGGAGGGGGCTCTCGGGAAGGCAGGAGGTGCCTGCCCCTCCTCCCCAGGGGCCTTTCCTTTTTTGTTTTTGAGAGAGTAGCGAAAGGGACACGGGCTTCTTCCCCCTCCCCTTCATAACAGCTTGTCCCCCTTCCTTCCCCCTCCCTCCCCGCGGATTGCCTTTCCTTCAGGTCACCGCGTGAACTTTTGGAGACGAGAATAACAATAATCGCTTTCCCCCTTCAGCGTTGTCGATACCGTCCCCTTTATGGAATTAGGGGAGATTGGCACTCGGACCTTCTCCGACGGTGATGAGTTTGCTTTCCCTTCCATCGGAAGGCCCCCCCCCGGTCGTCCCTGATGACCGGAAGCTTTCTTCCTCACGTTCCGCCCTTTTCTTCTTTTCCGCGGAAAGAGGCATGGACCTCTCAGCTAGCACCCCCCCCCCCCCCCGGTTCTCTGCTGTGCGCTCCTTCTTTCCTGACAAGCACCAGGGACTTTCTCGGTGCGACCGTTTGTGATGCTTTTTTGTGCCCCCCCCGTCCGGGACATGCAAGATCGAGTTCCTTCTGCGGCCCGCCCCTTTCTCGCCGTGTCCACGGCTGCTTTTCCCCCCTGACCCGGTAATCGACCTCCGGTTCCTCGACGGTCCTTGTGTAGCTTCATCAAAGGTCATACGACGTCGGGCCATCTCCGCCTTCTTGCCTTCGCCCTTTTTTTTCTCTCGCGGACTTTTTGCATGAGGAAACGATCCCCCCCGCCGGTTCCCAAGTCTTCGACCAGGACATGCGCCCGTCTTAGTTTTCGGGAACACTGGAGGCCCTGCCTGAAATGAAAAGATTAAGCTGTTTTTTGGCTACCCGGCCACATCCCCCTCTTTTCACTTTCAGCTTCTCCTCTGGCAGCGGACTGAGCCGCTCTAACCCCAACAACCTTCTTCAACTTATGCCACCCCGCTTCTTCTTCGTCTACCCTGCGCTTTCCTCGCTTCCTTGCGGGCCATGACGGAAATTTGGTGTTCCTTTCCCCTCCTCCATCGATCCCTCCCCTTCCTCCCCTCCCGTCCGTCGTTCCTTTCTACATGGCGATCTCGCCCTCACCCGGGACGAACGAGACGCCCCCCCTCCCCTACCCTAGTTTTCCTCCTTTCCCTTCCTTCGCAACAACGGAATACTTTTCCCTTTTGCCTGGCCGAACAGATCTACTTCCCTGACGAGTACTGTCCCTTTTTTGCTCATGGACCTTCCACGCTTCAGTTAGAGGGTTAGGCCCGGAAGCCCCTCTGGAGCTTCCCTTCCTCTTCGAGGAAGGAAAGGTATACCACCCACCCCCTATGTGAAACCTTCCTGCGGGATGTCCTCAGCACACGCCTGCGTTTCCTCCCGCTTAGTAGGAGTCTCCCTCAAGTCATGCCTTCTTTCTCTTCTAAGGCAGGGAGGCTGGGAATGGCCTTTTTTAAAAGCCTCCAAGATAATTCCCCCCCCCCTTTTCGGGCCTTCCTTTTTCAGGGACCTGGTGTGGCTGGGCAACGGGACTCCCCCCGGTTCTCGTCTTTTTTTTTCTCAGAGATAGGCCGTCCTTCTTTGAAGGAGGCCCCCCCCCTCTTTGAGAGTTTCCCTTCTATGAGCTGTGGTTTTCCGAGAACGCAGTGGAGATGTGGGATGCTCCTTCTGGGAGGTTCACTTCCACCTTCTCCCCCTTTTCGAGCTGGAAATCATGGGATCGATTGATCTTTCGCTTTATGATTTTCTGAGAAAATTTCCCCCTCCCCTCTTCTTGGTATATCGGTTTCCTCCCCCTTCCGAAGGAGGACCGGCAGGCAGCGAGGAACTGGAGCCCTTCCCCGGATCCACTGACTGCCTCCCCTTTTCTCGGGAAGGGCAAACGAGTTCACCGGAATCGTCCATGGTGAAGGCGGCCCTTTTCCCCGTCCCCCTCGGCTTGACCCCCCTCCCGATCCTGCGACATCTTCCCCTATATATGTACTCCTCCGTAAGTTGTTGTTCTTCTCTCTATTTTTGCCCGCGGATCGGATGAACGGGTCCCGCTGTGACACCCGCCGACCTGGGACTTCCCTTTTTTTCACGCGTCACCATGCGCGGCGTCCGTCCAGATAAAGACCCCCCCACGGGTTTTTTTCTGAAGACTAAGGGCCGCCGACGAAGTAGTCTCTTCTCCAGCGCTTTCAGGCCTCTTTTTCTTAAAGGGTAGAACTGAGTCGACTAATACCCCCCTCTCCGTGATAAGGAACAGACTTTTTTTCCCGCGCCTTTTTTTTCGGTGTCGTAGCTGGCCCCCCAACGCATCCAAAGCGCCCACGCTCTCGCTTATGGACACGGCTCCTTCTCCTCCAGGTGAAGAAAATTCCGCGGAGATGGCCAGCCTTTTATCCGGTGATCGCCCGAAAAGGGCCTCACCCCATTATCTGCTTCACTTGTTTTTTCGGAGGATCCCCTGGTCGCGCAGAAGTTTTTCCTCGACCCATGCCCCCCTCTGCTTTTTTCAAGGTGAATGATTGCCCCACACCTGGTTAAAGTCCCAATACAGGCCCCTCTTTCTCAGCACCTATTTTCGTAGAAGAAGACGTCTTACAATGTCAAGCTTTTCTTCCCTGGGCTTTCCAGCCTCCCGCCTTTTTGCACATCGCGGTTTGATCGACGACCTTTTAATGATGTTGCGAGTGACGGTCCTCATCAGTACCCTCAGGAGTAAGTTCCCTTCCCCCCCCCCCCCTCGAACCTCCCTCCTTATGAAACCAGCGCTTCTTCTTCCCAGGTCCACGGTTTTTGGTCGGCAGCCTAGACGCGTTTTCTTCCGTGGTTTCTCCCCATCTCTTGCCCCTCCTTTTTACAAGAAGTCTGGCGGGTAAGCTTCTTTTTCGTCAGGGGTTGACTCGGTGCTTTCCCCTTAGAACCTATTTTTTCCCTTACGTGGATGTCGTCTTTTCTTTGGATGGATCGATGTCGTCTTTCCTCCTGACGTCCAACCCCCTTTTTCCCCTCTCCCTCGTAGACCGGGCGAGACCCAGGTTTAATCCTATGCTGTTGGATCGATTCCTTTTTCTGAAGAAGTCTTCTCTTTTCCATCTTCTCGCGCCACCCTACGAAACGGTCGAGTCCCTTTTTTGAAGTTTCGTTTTCTCTTTTCCTTGAGAGATACTTCCGTTACTGGCATTTTCATGCCAGCGCGTTTGTGTCCTGCCTACCGTGTCCCGCAACCCCCCCAGCGGGCCATGTCTGGTCTCCCTTTCTGTACAGTTCTTCTTTTTTTTAGGCACTTCTTCCCCCCTATTTTGGTGGTGGTCCCCTCTCCCCCACCGGCCATCGGTCCCGAGACTCCTGCAAGTTGAAGTCGGCCCCCCATCGAAGTTCGCGTCTGTACATGCCCGGCTAGACCTCTCCTCCTCCCCCCGTAGATTAACCAGCCCCAGGCTTTCTCGTTTTTTTTTTTCTGACAGCGGCTACTCCAGCCTTTGACCTGACTGCGAATTCTTCCCTTCCCTCCCTCTGAATCCTACGATATCCATTCCGGGGGGGTTTCTGGTCCCCCTTCATAATCCCCAATTTCCTATGGGAAAAAAGTAAACGGTCCTTTTCCTCGAAGCATGCAGACCTTCTCCTCGCGAACCCCCTCTCTGCTGCTGACGGGTACGTCTTTTTTGCCGCGAGGATTGCCAGACCGTCCCCCCCTCCCCTGCCCGTTGAACCTGTATCCCTCTTAAGGGGAAGACGGTTGACTCCTCCCTTTTCCGTCTGGGAGATGGGCCGCCTTTCAGCGCACAGTCGCACGCGCCCTTCCAGCCGAGGTGCACAATCCCCCCCCCCTCAGCCACCCCCCCGTCTCTTTTTCTTTCCAACGCGATGCCGCCAATAAGCTCGATGATGGTTTCTTCCGTATAAGGCGGCCCCCCTTTTTCCGCCTCCGTTCCCTTTAAAGAAAGGGGTCTTGTCTTTGGTGGAAGGACAGGGATTCCTTTTGAGGGTTTGTTGTTGAAGTTCCTTTTTCTTCCCTTTCCTGGAGAT
>Ga0179593_1480803_pt1 | contig 10737 bp, 11 predicted proteins | sample CZODoug2_1_08_16_FD_185931 | JGI IMG/M metagenome (GOLD analysis project Ga0179593, IMG submission 185931) | Vadose zone soil fungal communities from Angelo Coast Range Reserve, California, USA - CZODoug2_1_08_16fungal (PacBio error correction) | ecosystem: Environmental > Terrestrial > Soil >... | reverse complement strand
TTTCTTGACAACCCTCCGCCTCGTCCGTGAAATTTTTCTCTCCGAGCTTTTTTTGTGCTGGAATTGACCCTTTTTCGCCCTACAGCAGGTTTGCCTTCACCGGGCGGAATTCCCCTGAAGGTTCCCCGCATTCCCTGACTGCTGTGGAAATCTCCCTTTTCTGCGGGAGATTCACGCGTGGCGCTTTGTTGTTTCACCAGCTACGGACAGTATGAAAGAATTGTAGCCTCCTTGACCCCTTTTCTTTCTTTGGTTCAGCTGTGATTCAGGGCTCAATTATTCGCGTCCAAGGGCTTTGTCATCCGCAACCTTGACGTTCCGTCTGTTTGCCATCCTCTTTTTTCTGCAAGGTCGTCATGCGCTCCTTTTTCCTTGAGTAAGTGTGGGGACCCCTTCCCTTTAGATTGCCTTCCGACCCTTTTTTTTTGCGGACGCGCGTTCGTTTTCCTACCTCGCGGCCCGCAATGCCTCTCTAATATAAGTGTCCTGGTTTGAGCGCCTCTCTTCCTTCCCCCCCTCTTTCACCGACCCGGTTTTTGCCATCCCCCTCGACAAGATCCGGATCTTGTTACCCTATTCATGGAATCGTTAAGTCGTACGCTCCCCACCTAGGTCATCGCCCGCTTCTCTTTGGCAGACCATCCAACAGAGTCCGTTGGGCATTCCCCTTTATTTATTTACTTAAGACGTTCTCACCTTCCCCCCCTTCTGGGAAGTCGGTCAGCACTTTTCTTCATCCTTACGCCCGGCGTTTTCCAAGGGGTCATTGTTAACCCACCGACACCCCCCCCCCCCAGTGCGGGGTGACAGCTGGACTGACCGTCCCCTAGCTCCCTTCCTTACGATTGCATTTGAAGGTTTTGTTTTTCGCGCCATTTCTGTCGGCGTCGTGGATCCTCCCTTCTGTCCTTCTTGGGCAGAATTTGATGTCCCCGCTGAAAATCTCGCTCAGTTTCCTCTTGACGAACCCGCGGTTCTTATGCACGGATCCCCCCCTGCATACGATTTTTGGGGACCTGAACCCTCCGGAGTCGGCCGCCCCCTTCTTCTTTTTTGAGCTATACTTTTTTTCATCATCCCCCCTCTTCCAAATCAGGGGTTTTTGACTCATGACTAGATCTTTACTGATTCCAATTTCTCCCCTCGGAGAAGTGCTCGCTTTAGTGTTCCCCTTCCTTCCTGATGAGATGAGCCACCTTTTCCTCTTTCTGTTCGCGCGTGACTTTTCTCTATTATTTTTTCAATGGCGCCGTACGCCGTCCGCGCTTGAGCCGCTAGCGGTGCCCTGTAACTCTTCTTTGATGGAGCACGCCTATTTGTTCCCCATGAAATCTTTTTTTACCCCTTTCCGGTCATCAAGGGTGCACACCGTTTTCCTTCGTGCATTTTGTGTTCCCCCTTTCTTCCCTCCGCCTCTCCTCCTTTTTTTTTTTTTCGCGAGTATCCCGTGAGGCGTTTCCCCCCTACTGTGACTTTTTTTCCCTTCATCGACGGAATATTTCCGTTTGATTCCATTTTCTAGGTGCCCATCCCGACATCGTGCCCGCCCCGTTTTGGAGCGACGCTTTTTCCGTGCATTGAACAACCCATAATTTCTGGCGAGACCCTCCATCCCGAACGAAATGGCTCGCCGCCCAGTCGATCACCCCGAAGACGGACAGTAAGCGAGAGCCCCGTTCCTTTTGTCAAACCAATGCTTGTTCTCCCTCCCTTCCTTAATAATGGCGTGCTCAGCACCCCTTCTCGGGTCCGTCAGTGACAATTAGCCCTTACCTCCTGGCCAGTAGGTCGTTCCGTTCCCCAAATAGTCCACTGCAGGGATTTCTTTTTCCCACATATATGCCGAGTTCGTTCTAAATACTCGCTGCTTTCAGCTGCTCCTGCTCAAATGGAGTCAGATTCAGGAATTGTCTTCCATCCCCCCCTACGCAGGAATATTCTCCTCCCCAGACCTTGAACTGAGTGCAAACTTTCATCCCCCTCTCATAGAGGCGGTCTTCCCCTTAGTCCCCCCCTGCTTTTTTTGGTTCTCACACTTCCCTTTGTTCTCCATGCTTGCCTTCTTTCCAAGTCTCGGTCCTCTGACTTCACCCCTCCTCGTTAGGAAAATTCCAGACAGTATAGCCCGTTGCCCCCCCTCGCTTTCCTTCCCCTTCCAAGTGAGGCGGATTTCTTGTTCCTTGGTCTTGATAAGCGTCCGCTTACCCTCTTAAGATGGATGTGCCCAGTCGAGGTCTGGTCCGCCCCGGTCGTTTCGCGCGCGTTCGTTACCAAAGATTGTTCACCATTCCTTTGGGAATCTTTCAGCCGAAGTTCCGGACCCCCATCCTGTAGGCACGAACGTTACAATTGGGTCGGAAGGACATTCGCGTCCCACCTTTCGCAGGAAAGCTGTCGCGTACCCTAGAAGAAATAACGAACCTCGTCCCTTCCCCCCTTAGCAACTTCTGTTGCGGACTTTTGTTGAGCCCCCCCCGCCGGCGATTTTCACCTCCCCCCCGCCCCCTGGACCCCCCCCTAATAAGCCTGCCCCCCCCTTTAAAGTGGTTTTTGCCCGAGTACAAGTCTGTTACCTTTTTCGAACCAAACGAAGGCGCGCCCGCTGGATCTCTTCAGCAGCCTTTAAGGTAAAGCGCTGTCCTTAAACAGGGAGTCGCGTCCCTTTCTTTTCCAGCGTCAGCCGTTTGAATGAGCAACTGCCTGTTCTCCTCTCTTCCGACCAAGCACCGCTAGTTTCCCATTCAGCGAGGCGGTTCACGAAAAGAGCACTCTCTTTTTTCCCCTCTGGGTTTTTGAGGCCTCCCGCCTTCACAGAGCCTCCGGCCTTTGGAGAGCCCGAGCGCTGATATTCGGCATTGCCCCTTAAGAAGGCTTGCTTCATTCATGTCTACCCTCCTTCCCGCCGCTTCTCATTTCCTGCACGCGCCCCCCCTGGCGCTGCGATTTCTCCCTGTCTTTTGGCAGGTATCACTCCTTTACGCCTTTGGTGTCCCCCAAAGCTACGGCCCTGATTTCTCCCTCACGATGAGTTTTGAGCCTACCCGTGCTTTTTTAAGTCATTGCTTTAAGCGCCGCGCACGGCTTGATCGAAAAAATTTCCCCCCAGGCGCCGTCTGTTTGCGACAAGTTCTGGCAGGGCGCGATGTACGCGTCTCAGCCTTTAGGACCATTGGTGCTCCCCTTTTTTTACCCGACCGTTGTGGTTCCCTTCGCGTTCGTTCTTACGCGCTATATGGGCAATCCTTCGCTTCTCACCCTAATATTTCCTTTTGTCCCAAGGCTTTTTTCTCATTCCGCGCGCGTCCACGTCCCCCGCGTGCTGACCATCCTCGCCCGCCTCCATCTTGCTATGGCAACCTTTCCTTTTTCCTACTCCGGCGTACCGCCCTTTTGGACGCCGCCGTTTTTTTGCACTCCATAAAACTCCCTCGTTTGTTTCGGAGGATATGTACCTTTTTTTTTTTCCCCTAAGCAAGCGATGTTTCAAGCCCCGTTGAAGTTGAAGTTCCCCCCATGGGCCAGACTTCTACAAGGTCCGTGTGATCCCACATTTCCCAAATTACAACGTTTGAATTTCTTCCCCTAAACCTAGATTTCGATCTTTTTCTCTACGATTACGCATTGACGTGGTTTCGCCGACCAGAGGTTAGTGAGTGGCTCCCCCCTAATTCTTGCGCACGTTGAGCCACCTTCCTGCTGTAAAATACGTACTTTTCATTGAAACAAGAGGAATGTGACTGCTGGTTTTTTTTTTGGTTTTTTGCGTTTATTTGAAGGCGATTTGGAGACCTTCCAGCCTTCGGAGACCCTTCCCCTTCCGGGGGGACTCCCATTTAAACTGAAGCCCCTTCCACCTTTTTTTTGATAAAGCTTACTTTTCCCCTCTCTCTTTACTGATCGCCGTGGTTCTAGTTCCTTCTGGTGGCTTCTTTGCGCCTGAGCCAACTTTTTTGATGGCTGGTCTGGGTTGGCAGCAGCTAGTTTTTGTTAAATTTTTATCAGCGCCGCACCCCTTACGTCCTTTTCTAGTACTTTTTCTTGGGGCATGCGGTGCGGCTGACACCTCATCAGGAAGATTACGTCATACCCCTTTGCACTCCACCACGAGGGCTATGCCATTTGCGCCTAAAGGGCTCTCTCTTTACTCCCTAAGAAGTTGTTGTTGTTGTATCTCTCCCCCGTGAGGCGCACACCCCCGGAAGCCCCCGCGTGGTGTCTTTTTTTCCCGGTTTCCGTGATTATCCCATTTTCCGCGCTCCTTCCTGGACCGCACCACTTTCTTATAGAGGATTAAGGCTCTCAGGATTGATGCCATTTTTCCAAAAACCACTCTCGGCCACTGCCCCGAGACCAGACCCTCCTCTCGAGCGAAAACGATCGAAGTTATGGAAGTAAATCCTTTGAGTTCCACCGGTCTCTCTTTGTCAAAAATACTGCCCCTTTCCACGCTCTTATTCATGTCCTCCTCCCTTCCGATTGATCGGGGTCCTCCCCAGTTTTGTAGAGCCCCTCCCTGACATGCCCTCTTTCGCAGTCAAGTTCTTCCCTCCGAAGGTGATTTTACGTCGTCACCCTTTCCCGGTTTTCGTCCTTTAGGACAATACTTCCCTCGAGATTTTCAGCGCGTTGCTTGACATAAAAACAGGCGTCTCCCGTGTTTTATGATCCAGGACGTTGCGCTCTCCCCCTTTTGCTTTAAATGCGTGGACCCATTCGAGACCTCGAATCGATTGTGGAATTAATTCCCCTTCCTTGTACTTTTTTTGCCCCTTTGTTCACCTGTCCTTGTACACGCGCTGGGTGCCCTTGGTACAAAGGATGTCCCTTTTTGGACTTACAGCGCTTTTCTCTTTCCTTATTCCAGAACATACCCCTCTCCCTCCCCCTTTCCCTTTTTTCTTCTGTTTGATTCAGAACCGTGACTGCGGCGATTTCCCGTTGGTTTTATTAAGCGTCTCCTCAATTCAGATGTTTTCTTATTATTTCTGGTTAGGTTTCTTTTTTCTTCAGCACCATCGGTGCGCGCGTTACTTTGAGGGAAACTCCCTCCCGCAGGACAGCATCATTTCTTTCCTCGAGCTTCCAACTTCGAGCTCGCCACACAATTCTGGCATTCTTTTAGACCTGGTCACCCTTAGCAGGAATCTTTGCTTCCGCCTGCCAGTGACCCCTGCCCGGAGCTTCCGTGTTTCGCCCCACCTCCGTGATGCCGGAGAAATGTCCTTTCCATCTTCACAAGTCACGCGGGTTCCCCCCCTGCCTCCTACAAGTCGTTCATCCCCCTTTTGGACCAAACTCCGGGCGCCTGCGTGATCAGTCTTGGACCTTTCAGCCTTTTTTTTTTGCGTTAATTGAGCGCTTTCCACCTCTCCGCAGCCGGGATGCTATCCCAATTTCGCTTTTAAATCTACTTTTACACTGAACAGAGCCTCTTCCACTCAGGCCGAGGCGGTCAAGAACCTTTCTCCCCTCCTCCGTTTGTGTTGATAGATTTCTTGAAGTCGGTTTTTTTTCTGAGAATTTTGCTGGAATAGTTATCTATTTCGCGCGCAGAGCTTATAGTTTTGTGCTGAATGCCTTTTTCTTTTTCACACCCGTATCCTCCTCTAGGGTTACCCTCCTTTGAACTTACCTGCAGGGGTCTAAAGAGTCGGCTCCTGTTTGGTTCCTTACGGCACATTTTATGAAATCATTTAAGCTGCGTCCCCCCTTTTCCCTTGTTTAGTCGTTTTCTAAGCGCCGCGCATTTTGATTTTCTCTACAAATTACTCACCTCTCGCCGTCGTTGCGTCAACCTCCGATTTATGGCCAGGGCTGTCCCTTGTACCCTGAGAGCCTTTCCTCCCTTTTGGTGCTGAACAGTTCGTCCCTTTCAGATGGCAGGCTTCGTTTTTTTCGCCCTTCTATTGACGAAATTCATTGATATCGTGGCCCAATTCTTCCTTTCTTCCCCTTAAATCTTTGCTCCGAGTGCCCCTAATTTTTTGCTTACCCTCCCTACCCACCGACCTTTGCCCCACCTATGTTTTATCATGGGCCTCGCTTAGTTTCTTCCTGAGACCATCGCCTTTTTTTTTTTCCCTCCCCCTCCCTAGAGCCGTTTCGCTTTATTCCCATAATTCCTTCCAAGGAATCTTTTAAGTAAGACGGACTTCTTTTCCTGATATTCACGCCCCTTTTCACAGGGGAGTTCCCCAATGGCACACAAATTTCCTCGCTTTACAGCTCACCTTTCCTCTCTAGTCTGCCCGTCTTTCCTCATTTTTAAGCTTCCCCCATGCGGCGTCCGTTCACTACCCCTCAATGATCCTGCGAGTTGATGTCCCACCATCCAAATCTCCCCGCCTCGCCACCAGAGCAGTATTGACCCTTCTGTCACGTTCCCTCGATTTGCCGACACGCCTTCTTCCTCCATCTTTCCTTAGTCCTCCGGGGGCTTTGAAATTTCCCTCAAATAAGGGAGTTCACTCCCTTTTCGTTTTCTTTTCCTGATCATGTTTTCCCCTTCTCCGTTTCGAATCTTACCTTTTCCCTTTTGTATAGGCTTTGCTCTTCCCCCGCTCCCTTTCGATGTTATTGCTTGTCTGGTTGCCGTGGCTTTTTTTCCAATTTTATTAAGCACGACTTTGGGAGAAGCCTCGCAACGTTTTCCCTCCTGCGTGATTCCTCCTATAAAATGATCCTTTCCCCTGTAATATAAGGTCTCGCAACACGGTGGGTTTAGGCATGTTGTTTTCAGCGGTATGTAGCCTCATAATCTTTGTTGTTGATCGATATCATCCTTGAGGATACCACTTCATGCAGTTTGCCCCCTTGACTCGACCGGAATATTTCCGTCTATCCTTTGTGATAAACTAAAGCCCTCTGTTTTGCCCCAACCTGATAGCGGCCCGCGCTCTTTTCTGCTCGTTATCCATTCCCCACCATTTTACGCGGCCCGCCACTGATTAACAGCCATTCCCTCATCTCCATGTCTCTGAGTTTTCGAAACAAAGCCTTTTAGTTTAGACTATGCGAAAAGGATCCTAGACCACCCCCCTGATCTGCATAAAATGGCTCCCTCTTTGTATTTTCTTTCCTTTAAAAGAGTCTTCGCTTTCTTTATTTAATCCATTCTTTTTTGTAAGTAGTGTAGGTATACCCCCATTCCTCGTGATCGTTTCTCAAATCCTATGAAACTGTTTGAAATACATTCGGATGATTTTCACTTAAGATGAGTACCTTCTCCCAAGATATCTTTCTGATCAACGAGCCCTGCTGCTGAACCCAGCTTCCCTTTTTTGCCCTCCCTATCCCGATCGTCGTTTTCCCATTGCGTCCCCCCCCTTTCCCTGGCCATTGTTTCCCCTTTCTGCTTCTCGGGCGTTCCCTTTCCTGAAACTCCTCCTTGCACATCGCCCTTTTCTTTGGGACCCTCCCAGATAACGCTCCTTCACTCTTTTCTTCTATTTGATTACTTCGCGTCTGTCCCTTCTTGTCGTTTCCTTCTGAAGCGTATCCTCTTTCAGATTGTGCTCGATTCTGTGTTGTCTCTTGTTGGTCAGCCACCTCGGTCTTGTGGATTCTGTCTGCGGCACAAATCTTCCCCTCCAAGTCCGTCTTTTTGCCCTTGAATTCAGCGTCCATTGGGAACCTTTTTAGAAAACCTCTCCCCTACGCACAAATTCTTTTTTTCCTTCCCTGAGTGCCCATTCTTTCCCCAATTACGGCAGGAAAGCTGACCCCGCGCCCCCCCCCCCCCGCCCCCCCCCCCCCCCCCCCCCCCCCCCCCACCTCCAGAAACTCTTCGTCCCCAACCGAACCTTTTCTTTTGAGCAACGGCGCCGCATGCCCTGATCAGCAGCTGTTCCTCTTTTGTTGCGACCCAACATTCGTTCATCGGTAGCTTTTTCCCCACCGCCTCTCTCACTCTGCGTCTGGTCTCCTTCAGCGCCGCGCGTTTTCCTCCTGTTATCCTGACTTTTTTTTTAAGAGATTAGCCTTTATGTGAGGCCTCTCGTATGAAACGTTCCTTACTCTTCCCGCCGCGTCTTCGTCCAATTCCTTTTCTTTAATTTGTGACAACATGAATCCTACCTTACGTTGTCTCCTCCTCTCGATTTCTTTAACCCTCTTCGCGAATTTGTATTCGCGGTCTTTCTTCTGAATTTCTCTATTTATTCTTTCCCTGTCCCTCCTTGCGCCCCGCATTTCCTGCCTTTCGCGTAAATTGGTCCCCCCCCCCCTTTGTCTCTTTTTGTCGACTGTTTTGTTAACAATCCCTGATTGACCGAGTTCCCTCCTTGTCTTTTCTCCCCCGCGCGTTTCTCTGTATGCTTCCTTTCTCCTCTGCGCATCCTTTTCGCCCCCCCTTCGCAAAACTCATTCCTATGTACATCGAGGTTCTTTCCCCCTCGTCTTTTTTTCCCTCCTTCGATTCCCTTTCCTTCCTTTTTCCCTTTCTTTCTGTCGACTCTTTTTACGACTTCTTCGATCGTCGTCCCTTTTCGGATGCCGCCTTCTTCATATCAACTGACCTCTTCTTTGTTTTTTTCCTCACGCAATTTGGGCCTATTCCTCACGCCCGCGTCTTATCGTTCTCCTTTCCCACCCTATGGTAACTCTTATGCATCTTTTCCGACCACGGGGATGCCAGTCGATTCATCCCTTTCCATAAATAAAGCAGTTGTGACTTTTTTCTATCGTTGAATTCCCTTCCTCAAAGGTCACCTGCCCTCTTTTCCCTTCTCCCCTTGGCGAGACTTTTTCCTCCTCGACGCCCTGCTGTTACAAGGTAACCACATGGCCACATTACCGTGCTTTCCTCTCTTACGCAACCTCTTTCTCCCCCCTTCTCCTTTCCGATTTCACGCCTTTTATTTGCCGCCCTTTTTTTTCTGGCCATAAATTCCACTTCTTGATCTTCATCAATCCTTTTCAACAATCTCGCTCTTTCCCCGCCATCTGAGACTTCTGAACTGCCCCCCCCCACTCATTCCCTCCCTCGGGACTTACTTGCCTTTAGGATATTTTTTCTTCACGTTACAATGACTCCGGGCGTTTTTTAGCACGTATGATCCTATTACTTTCTTTTAATCCCCCCGACTCCTGGCTAATTCCTCGTGCTTATTCTTCTTGAGCTAGATTATCGTGATGGCTGGTGTTCCTTTCCTCTTATTTTTTCTTGCTTAGTTTAGATTCCATCCTTCCGGGAAGATAGAATGGTGAGTGGTCTCTTTTTTTGTCGTTCCCCAATAATTTTCCCTTGCCATCCCCCCCCGTTTCTTTCCCGGGGCAAAACGCTCAGTGCTTTCGTTCGCTCTTTTCCTCATAGTTGTTTTTTTTTCTATCGCTCCCTTTCTTTTCCCCCCAATTACGGAGCCCCCTTTTTTTTCTTCATTGAATCGACATACTTCCGTTTTTTCATCCTGTTTCTACCCATCTTTTATGCGGCTCCCCCCCCCTTGCTCCCGTCCCCTTTTGCGAATTTGCGGCGCTGTTCCCTTGAACAAAAATAACTCTCCCCCCGCCCTCTGACCAGACATCACGAATCTCTCTTCTTCCCCCTCCTCGCCCCAACCTTTCCCTTCCCCCCTTTTTCCCTTACGAGCGCCCGGCCCCCGTCTAGTTTTTACACACAATGATCCCTTTCTTTTCCTAAATGGCGTGCTTATCTATTTGATCGTGTCTTTGTAACCTTCTCGCCCGCCGTATGCCTTTCCCCCCACAGGTGCCGATCTTTTTTCTCCCCCCCCCCCCCCCCATTCCTGAGGTGATTCTTTCCCCATCACAATCTCTCTCGTGTTTAGTAATTCACCTCCTCCCCCGAGAAGCGTCATTCTTTTGACTCAAACGTCGAACTCCTTCATTTTATGTCCGAGAAGATCCCTCAAACTTCATGCGTTAGTAACGCCTCCCCCGAAATCTCTTTGAATTCTTCCACATTTCAACCGTCCATAATTGGCAAGGTGGGTTCCACTTCCCTCACGCGAAGGGTGGCCTTGATGAAACCCTTTCTTTCCCCGCTGAATTGTTTACCCCCCCCTCTCCTTTTAGGACTTATTACCTCCACACAACATTAGCTTCCGGAACCAAAGGGTTGGCTCTCTTCCCCGTTCTTTCTGCGGGCCCGGTCCTTCCCTCGTTTTGTTGATTTTCCTCCTCCCCCGATGAAGATTACCCCCTAGCGGATCGGTTGTCTGATTAGCCCCCGCGTTTCTTTTTTTCGCGCTTCTTCTTTCACCCCCCCCCCCACCCCATTGCTCCCCTCCCCAGAAATTTTTCCCTGAAGCGAAGGCTTTTCCATCTAGCGTCCACAATCATCCTCATAGTCGGAAGCCTGAATTCTCTTTCAACCATTACGCATTTTTCCAGCTTTACGGTACATCGAATCTTTCCATTTTCCCCTTCTTGTGTGCAAACAGAAAGGCGCCTTTTTTGTTGCGATCCTGATCCCCGCGCGTGAGGATCCTTCTCTCCCTCACTTTTTGAACCCCTAGTTGTGCCACTTTTTCCCTTCGTACAAGTCGTTCATTTTCAGCGGTTTAAAAACACCCCTCTGATACGAGTGAGACGCATCCTTCTCCGTTAAACCTGCCGTATTACTTGAACCCTGCCGGTTTCGCAAGTCGGGCAGAGCCTCGGGAGAAGATCTCTTTCCTACGACGAATTTTCCTCACGCGCTCGCTCTCCCCCCCTTTTTCCCCTCAAGTTGAGCGGTTTCCCCCTTTAACTCGATCTCATTTCCCGTGTCGAGAG
>Ga0179593_1454904_pt1 | contig 10737 bp, 10 predicted proteins | sample CZODoug2_1_08_16_FD_185931 | JGI IMG/M metagenome (GOLD analysis project Ga0179593, IMG submission 185931) | Vadose zone soil fungal communities from Angelo Coast Range Reserve, California, USA - CZODoug2_1_08_16fungal (PacBio error correction) | ecosystem: Environmental > Terrestrial > Soil >... | reverse complement strand
CTCCTTCATCTAACCATGTGCTACCCGAACTCATCACCGGATTTCACCTTAATTCTGGACTTGCCGAATAGTTTTTTCCCCCAGCCGGGCTCATTACTTCTTGTTTCTCAATCCACTTTGTGATCGTCCTCCCCTTGCCAGGACATGAGGCGCCGCAGGCTGGTTGACTTTCCCCGATCAGCATCCTGGGGTTCAGGCCCCCCTTAAGGCAGGTCACTCCCCTGTTCGCCACAAGGGAGTCAAGACTACCCAGACACCTTTTTTTACCCTCCTTACCAGCCCCCCCCAACCAACTTGGCCCGGCACACCATTTGCGGTTAGCCTTGGCATCAATGACCCGCCAACTCCGAAATTTTTTCGCCCCCCCCTTCCCCCCCCTCCGAGATTCCCCCCTTTTCCATTTCCCCTCCCGTTAAGACGCTTTGCCCTGCCCCCTCCCACTCTGAGTCACTTCTACAGGCCAGGGCGTTAGTTCTCCGGAAAGATCCCCCCCTCTTTCAAATAAACCTCACGATCATCAGAAAAACTTGATATCACACCCCCGCCCCCTCCGTTTTCAACCTCGTGTGAATGGGCATTCCCCCAGATTGTCCTTTGTTCCCTGCATTATCAGCAAATAGCCCCCGAGCGTGATATGCCTTCATTCCCTACATACCCTGCCCAACCCCCTAGAAGGTCTTATCCTCCTCCCTTGTAAGTCTTCCATCAGGCAGTTTTGCGATTTTTTTGCCCGAGCAGGAGTACAAACCTCCGCAATGGCGCAGCTTCCCCCCTCTAGTCACCACGGATTGCAATTCCGTGAACTTGGCCCCCCTCTCCTCTCTCCTATTATGGGCCCATCACACTACTGCTCAACCCTCGAATTTTCGATAACCGGTGAGCAGTTCCCCCCCCCATTAGTTTGTATTTGCAATGAAGTCAATCCCCCTTTACTGATTATATTACCACAGGTTCCCCACCCTGCCCCCAAAGATACCTGGACTAGAAATTCCCTTGCCTTTTTTTCTTCCCACAGGTTAGGATGGAGGGGGTTCTGTTCCTCAGTCATTCCTGTCTAGTCCCCTCTTTTCCCTTGCATACCGCACAGCGGTTTATTGCACATCTGTCTTTGAGGCCCGTTTTTTTTTTTTTTTAAGTATGACCTCAAGTCGTGTGTCCTGCTACTTACCTCCGGCTTCCTTTTTTTTCCTTTTTTCCCCTTGTTTCCCGCCCCCCTCCTTTCATGTACAGCACACTGCTGTCTAGCAGCACTCTCTCTTTCCTGCAACCGTTTAAACTATCATGATTTGAACGTCAGCATCTACAAGTTAGTGGCCCCCAGTTCCTTTTGTATTTTTGTTTATGTTGTCTCCTTTTTTTTCCAAGCGTGGCTACGCATTCCACCCTTCTAACTTACCGGGGCACTTTTCTTCTCTGCGATGCACTAACCCTCTGAAGTAACTACTGAAATTTTGCCCCTTTCCTTTTCTGAAGAACTCTTCCGAGGTTGAGACTTCTTTCCCCCGGGCGTTATTCTCGATTTGAAGAGTCCAGTTACAGTACAAAGTTCCCAGTCTGTTACCACACCCCTACTCCCCGCGCCCCCTTTGACCCCCCTCTTCCCCCCTTTTTAGTGTTTTCGAAGCGTGGGGGAAGGGCTCTGGAACAAACGTTAAACCATTTTTCGATTTTTTGCTTTTTTTCATTGTTCTCAACCCAGACCCCCCTCCCCCCCCCCCCCCCCCAACCCAGGCCCCGACCAGCTCCTCCCTTGGTGAGGAGGGAGTTCGGTGAGCGGGGGTGCTTTTTCCCTGATCTTTCCTGGAAGGCATTCCATTCTTCAGCTTACCACGGGACATGCTGCTTTTGTCTCCTAAACCTCCCTTCAAGGATCCTCGGTTCCCCCCTTTTTTCTTCACAAACCCCGCTTTTCTTCCCCCTGTTCAGTCCGTCCCCCTGGTTCCCAAACCTCATGATGGTGAGGGGCATTTCCCAGGGTCCCCCTCTTTTGCTCAATTCTTTTGTTGAGCCACTGTTGGTTAAGTTTATTGTTGAGATATCGCAAAGACCGCATTTCTTTGGGAGCGATTATATCTCCCGCATAGGATCCCCCCGATCCCACCATTTATCTTGTTTTCTCCTCCCCCACGGACGGTAATTTACATACCAATCAAACTGCTCGTTCGTGTTCATTGACAAGTTCCAGGGGACACAAAATGTAAGCCGGATCCGGGAATTTTCGCCTTTGTCCCACAAGAGAAAATTTTCCTCCCTCCGGGTTTGTTTAGAGAGATAATGGCACCCCTGTGACATCTCGTTTCTTGCCATGGTTTTTCCCTTTGACTTAACGTGAGCCCCCCGTTTCTTGTAGGGTACCCCCCCCTATTTTGTTCTTTAAGTCAGACCTCCCTTTTTTTCCTTTTCTGTGACTCTGCGGGTCATATATTCCTCAAGCGATGCGCTGGGCGCTTCTAGGACCCCTAACCAGACTTCCCATCCACAGTGGTTCCCTGAGTGAGCCTTTTTTTCCGGTCCATTCCTACACATGTTTTTTGTGACTGTGCTTTGCCTGCCTGCAACCCTTTTTTTTTTGTTGGACTTATAATTCGAGGATCATGTGAATGCTTTTTAATTTTCATCTTTTTTACTTCGTGTCCAGTCTCCTCTGTACTTAAACCTTGACGAAATGTCGATCTGCCCCCGCCTCCAACTGCTCCCCTCCCTCCGACCATTACGTCTTTTCGTTCCTCTCCAACCTCCCTGACCCTATCGGATGGGTTTAGTGTTTTCCGCAGCTAATTTCCCTAACGCTCCCCAATCCCTACTCCCCTTTATGCGATAGATTTCAGCGTTTTCTGCTTGTTGATTTCCCTGACGCCCCTTTGCCTTCAGATATAGAAACGCGACACAGCCCCCTTTTTTTCCTTCCCATTCTTCCCGACCCCCTCCGTTTCTTCGATGACTTCTTCCTTTTTAGTTCCTTCCTCGGTTTTTGTCCATCTTTCCTCGAGCCTACCACCAGTTACTGTTAAGAGATTTTTTTGTGATTGGCGTAGAAAGGTGTTTTTATCACCCTATACAACCCCCCCTCCCCTCCACCTTTTGGTCCACTTCCGGTTTATGGATTCTGACTTGTGCCAGCATGTTCGATTGGCACAAAACGGTTTTCCTGTCGAGAGCGTTTCTTTTTCTCTACCACCTGTGTGATCCACCCATTCCCGTTTTTTTTCCCCCCTCTAGCTCGCGCTGCCTTTATCTCAGTCCCCCCCCTACTTTCTTAACCTGTTCGCCTCTCCCCCCCAATGTCCAGAATTGGTGGCTTTTTTGTGACGGTCTTCCCGGAACCCGCTTTTTGTGTTTTGTCCTCTCCAAGGTTCCCAACGCTCTTCCTACCCGCCTATCGCCTTTTAACTCAAATGCATGCCTTCTCTGTCAGGTATTTTTTCTACCCCTTTCTTTTCCCGAAGTTAACGTTACGACGTGAGCGTTACCCCTTGCGTCTTAGGACTTTCCTTCCCCAGACAAAATGCCCACTTTTCGTTTCTTTTCCCATTCCCAATATCTCTTTGTCCTTCCTGCCTTTGTTATAGGTCAGGTCAAGATTCGAAGCGCTGCCCTTTCTTCCTCCTTGTTTCGGCGAAGTTTCGCGGAGGCCTTTTGCGGCTTTTTTTGCCTTCTGATCGGCAGCCCGAGTTGTTTTTTTTACGCTTTTTGGACGACTTTTTTTGTACACCTTCGGCGATAGATCGGATGGACATTTCAGGTCGCGGGGCTTTGCGCCGCTTTTTTTCTGACTGCTTACATTTTCCAACCCCCTTCTTTGGAACATCTGGAGAGCTTCCATCACCCTCCTTGTTTCACGCTGACTTTTGCTTTTTACTTTCTTGCAGCACATGTTCTTTTCCATCGGGTTAGGCTGAAGCCTCCTTCTTGACCATTGGCAGGGTCCCTGGCACGTTGTATGGTCCGTCGCTCTCTTTTCTTAAACTATTATTTCTAAGCCGGACTGGGCAGGTTTGATTTTCTCTGGGTTGCGGCGGACCCGTGATGCCCCTTCTTTCCCCCGTCGGGGGCCGGGAATGGAGGTGTCCTTTGCTGTTCTCTGGCTGGCTCAGTTGTAGACTCAACCCTCCACGCCTTGACTGGGCGTAACACGGTGCCTGCTCGTAAGTTCCCACCAGACCCATTCTTTTCACTTTCCCTTTTTACCCTTTGCAATTGTCGTACATGGACACCCCGTTGTTGCTTGTCACCGAGGAGCGTGACATTTTGATTTTAGCAAGGCGGTGGTGGTCCAACCCCCACCCTATTACCTTTCCTTCCCCCTCGGTTTTTAGGCGATGTGTCGCCACCGGGTGTGAATCACGCTAGAGTGCTCTTTTCATCTTGTTGTTGTTGAGAGACTCTTTTAAGGCATTCGTCCTCCACCTTGGCTACACGACTTATACTACCCCCCTTTTCACAGAGTACTTGGAAGAAGTTTCCACCCGCCGCCCAGGCGCACTTCCATCGATAAGTATCAATCACCAACGCGGGCTTATTGCATTCCCCAATTTTTCATTTCCCTTTCTTGATTCAGCAGTGGTTTTTTACTATCAGGCCTCCCGGTGGTAAGACGTTTTCCTTGGCGTGGAAGTTTTCCTACATTGTGCCCCGTTTCCTCCTTATCACCCCCACTTGCAATCGTATCCGCTGCAACCGGCGGGTCCGTGATCATTCACAGCGCGCCCCTTTAGAACATTCCCCCCCTTGTCACAGCGAGCTGAGTATTTATTTTCTTAAGAATTGATCTCCGCCGCCCACTCCCACTTTGCCAGGACCCTTCTCCATGCAAGTTCTTTTTGACATGGTTCAGAACTTTCTTTGGCCCCGGTCAACTTTCTGAGGCCATCTTTCACCCCAGCTCGGCAAAAACTCAGCGTGCACCCGTTGAATGTGAAGACTCCTTGTTTTCCCCCCCAAAGATTTCCAACGATGGGTTCACGTATCCCTCCCCGCTTTCCCGAGCCCCTCGTTCCAAAACCCTCCTATCACACACAATAAGTACTATATTCCTTGAAAGTTCTTCCCATCTCCCACCTTAAAACACATTTCTTTTCCCTCGCAGCCCGTAACATCCCTCCTTTTCCTCCAGAGTCCCATGAAACCCGGCTGAACAGCTTTCCCGTCCCCCCCGCTTCTCCGTGCCCTGTCCTATCAACCCAGCCTTGCCCCTTTTTACCACTATTTTCGGTGTCGGCCCCTGTTCTCTTTGGTGGTGTCTGGAACCTGAAGGAGTCTCTTCCCCTCTCCTTTCACTTGACACTTCCTTCTTAAGGTCTAAAACAGGACCCGTATCTTCCTCTCTGCATTTGATTTAAATCCGATTATTGGTATTATTTTCGGCGGTCCTTTTCTTTTTTTGTTTTGGGCACTTTTTTTTTTTTTCTGAGCCAGTTTTTTTACTGTCCCCGCTTCTATTTACCTCTTCCGGCTGTTTATAAGTATGGATCATTTTCCCCCATTTCTGACTCAAGTTGTTGTCTGTCTTCCCTTCCCATCCTGCGTTCCCACTTTTTCGGATTTCTATTGCATGGTTCTTTCCTGTCTGCCCTTGGACTCTCCCATTTATAGACTGCAAGCTAACCTCTCCTTTCCTGAACCCCCAGTTTCAAAATATTCACCTTCATGCCGTTCAGTTCACTCCCTGATTGGAACCCAGGTCCTCCTGGGTCAGTTGTTATATATTTTCTCCCCCCCCCATTCTCCTCCATCAACTCGTGTCATTACCTGACAACCATGGGGAGATGCCAAACTTGAGGACGTACACCTGCCCTCTTCCCAGGTCCCGCAGAACTCTTCCCTCCGGGTCATACTTTCTTCGCCTTTCCTGGATTTGGGTCCTCTTCCTCTGTCCCTGCCATCCAAATTGTATGGTTACCATCAAACTACTCCCAAGCCGACACGCTTGACCGGGACCCCCGGCGTAGTTTGTTTTGCTGCTCGTGCCTTTTTCCCGGTTAGTGCCCAAAACCGCTAAACTCCTATTGTTCCTGGATGTGTCTGCGAGTTGGAAAACTTCCCGCGCTCCCCTGGTCTTGATTATGTGATTTTTTTTCTCTTTGCCGGTTGGCGGCCGTCCCATGGGCCCAGGGCTACGCGGCAGCGCGCTGGACCTTTCAGGTCCCCCCTTCCCCTCACAGGCTGTCCCCTCCGGGCCCCACTCTCTGAAATTGTCCCCCAAAACCTGTTTCTGCATTCCGTCCTTCTCCTTGCCCCCCCCCCTTTCCCCCCCCCCCCCTGGATTTTGCGTCTGGAAACTTTCTGGCTCAAGCGTCATCTCACTGTTGGAGCATTTTGGCTGGTTTCTTCTCATGAGATCGACCCGTCTTCCCGGGGACGATGAGGACTAGATTCCCCCTATAGTATTTTCCGCCTCCCCCCATTAGGTCTGTCTCAAACAAAGTCCACCTTTACACCTCCCCCTCCCACGATCTTCGGTGCGGCCATCGTTTCCCACGCCCCGGGTACCTGCAGACCTTCATAGTTCCTCGACTTGGAAATTGATCAATTCAATAATCTTTGTTGGTGTTGCGCTCTATTCACACGTGTGTCCCCCTCACTTGGGTTAATTGGGTGCGGCCCGTGGGCCGCTTGAAGCACACTAATATCAGTTTATTTTCTTTTCCCTTCCCGAATTGAGAATCAGGACCCTAAATTTTTTCTGATCCTTCTTCGTACTATCATTCATAGCAGCCCCAGACATGCTCTGGATCTCTCGCGCCAACCACGGTCTTCACCCTGTGACCTTTGCGCCAGTCAGTCATGTAATGACTCGCACCCCATGATTTTTGCCCGGTGAGTCTGCCCTTCATTTCCCCACGTTGGGTTTTTGGAAAAATCTCCATACCCTAGGTCCCTCCTGCTTGTTGAATTTCTTTACAGATAGTACCAGTATTACGCGGTTTATATGTAACCCCCTGTCCGCCCGTTATTCCACAGTAGACGGACCCCCCCCGCTCCACCTTCTCCAGCACCATTGAGGATGAGGTCTTTTTCCTCGACCCATCACATCATTGTCTCCACACTCTTAGTCCTTGGTTGAGCGTTTGCTTCTCCTGTCCTCGCGCCCCACGCGCTCCACAAGTTGTCCCTGTCCTCTTTCGCTGTCGTTTTAACCGATGCCCTTTTTGCCCTTTCCCTCGAAGGCCTTCTCCAGTCTTTTTCCCTTTTCCCCATTCGAGCCTCCCTCGAATCTCGTCTTTCCGTCTTTCTCTTTCTTTCCGGATTATTTTGGAAGAATCCCCTCGTCGTTTTTTTCTGCGCTCCGGTGATTTTAGAAATCTTCACCAAATCTTTTGGTGGACCCTACACCCTTTCCCTTTTCCCTCGGTTCGTCTCTTCCTTTCAGCATGTCTTTTGCAGGTTGGCATACGCGCTTCGTTTTCGCTTGTTTGATAGCTTGCCGTGTTCTCTTCCTACCCATTTTTTCCTTCCCGGTCTTTTCGAATCCGCCCCTTGCGTTCCTTTTTTTAGTCTCTTTTTCCCCAAACAGCCACTACCTGTACCAGGAGAAAGACTGCCACTTGGACAGACTGTTACATCTCCCCCCTTTTGATTGATGTTTCCCTTTCTCTGCGCAACTGTCCTGACACTTGCACCCCCCCCCCCATCATATTGCCTTTTTTTAATCCCCCTTGCATTTCTAGGTATTCTGTTAGAAAGGGCTACTCTTTCCTTTTCCTTTCATTCTTAGTCTAGACTGATTTGATTCAGGTCCATACCCCCCCAAGTCTTTCCACTGCTTCCCCCTTTTATACCCTGGTCAGGCTACCACCCCCCAGGATGTGTGACAGTCCGGTAATCTTCTAAGCGCCGGTCACAGATTTTTTTTTTCAACCCAAAACATCCGGGTGGCTTCTGTTCCACGTTTTTTCCCTGGCAGTTTGTTTTTTTTGGACTCCATGCTCGATCTCGGGTGCGATAGTCAGACTTGAACGACTTGCCCAGGGAGTCGCCTTTTCCCCCTGATTATGGGTCGGTTGCTTGGGGTCGCTCCCCTCTCTTTTCTTTCCTTTTGATGATTAATACGGACCCCCTAACAGTTTTTTGGAAATCGGGGCGCAGTTTTCCCCCTTCCGCCCTGTTGCTATGCTGTTTTTTTGTCTCATTCCCCTTTTTTCCCTTTCTTGGCCCTCTTTTCAGTTGCCTGGGCAAGGGATCTATCCTGTCGTCATAACCGCCGGCCTGGGAGAATGGCCTTTTCGTGATTTTTTTTTTGCGTTTTTTATCTTTCTTAACGTTTTTTTATTTTTCTTAAGCTCATTTGGTGAGTTTTAGCCTTTCTCGGCGGAACGTATCCTGATGCTGTCACCTTGTCGGGACCCTTCGGACTGTTATTTTTCTTTTCTCCCTTGGATTGAGAACAGGTTCGTTGCCAATGACTTTTCAGTGCCCCCCCTTTTTTTTGTCTTCCATCATTTCCTTTTCAATAACCTGCTGCGTATCGTTCTTTTTCCCCCTGTCTTTTCCCTCTTTTCGTCAGTTGTTGTTGTGATACCCCCACAGCGTACTTCTTGAGTTAGCCGGCGGGGGCAACACCACCTTTCTTTCCTCTTACTTTAAAATCGGTGAGGATTCCTTTCGTTAGCATTTTTTTTTATGTCTCCTGCTACCCCTTTTTTGCTCCTCCGTTTTTTCTGCGTCTGCCTTCTAGTCATAAGACTCGCTCCTTCACCTATAATCATATGAAGCCTCGTTGGTGCCGACGGGCTAATTTTTTTCTCTACTTTTTATCTCCCCAAACTGGCTTATCTCCGACCCCCTTTTTGCCCAGGTCATTCTTCCCTGCAGCAGTGGCTTTTTTTAGTCAGGGAAAAGGTAATTCCCAGCAGGTTGCAGGTAATTCACGGTTAGACCCCGGAGACCCCGCTATCCCTACCCCAAGGTCCAAGAGCTATTCCCCCTTTTCCCGTCAACCCTGTCCCTGTACAGCATAGTTGCAGGCAGAGCAGGCGTTCAACCTCCAAACCTGACAGCGCGCCATTAGCCTCTACATCCTTCCCTTCAATAGAGAGACTGACTTTTTGTTTTCGTGTGGTGTAGCGTTGTGGGTTTTGGGTGGTCCTCCTGCCCCCCCTCCCCCCTTTTCATTCAACAGGCCAGGACGTATAGTCCCTTCGCTCCCGATAGGTTTTCTTAACCGACTCGGGCAATCACCCTCCTCTCCAAACCCCCCCTTGAAGGGCTGGAATGGGGACTCCCTATGTTTCCACCCCCCCTTTGTGTGTTCCTGAAAGCCCTCCTACGATCACGGTTGCTTCAGGAGCAAAGCCCTCTTTCCCTTCCATGCATAGACTTTTCTATTCCGCCTTTACTTGCCTCTTTTTCCATCTTCCCCGCCCCACCGCTCGAGCTTCGTTCCCCCCAAAGCGCACTGGAATCTCCAAGTCATGCCCCCCCCGGATTCTCTGTGCCTGGTCCCCCTTCTCGAGTTAGACCCCCCTCTAACAATCCAGTCCAAATACGCTCCCAGGGTTTTTTTTTTTACTTTTTTCTTCCAGCTCCGCCAAGAGGCTTTGTATTAAACTTGCCCCGCCATCCGTCTTTTCACCTCTTTAATTAACTGTACCGATTAGCCTGGCTAACAGGCTACCTGTACCTCTTTCTTTCCCCTTGTCCCCCAGGCCCGATAGGATGTTGAGAGTTAAGGACCTTGGCTCCAGTCTCCTTGTGTTTGCACTCCCTTTCCCACATCTCTCTGACCCCTTCTGGCCATGCGGAGTAGGCCGTCGCACTTTCGGTGGACCGTCCCAAATTTTTTGTCCTGAGTCTCCCCATCCTCGGTTTTCTTAGGTTCCTGATCCACCTTCGTACGCGGGTAACCCATAGTTGTCTTTGTGTCTGTCTCCGAATTTCCCCTCCCACGCTCTCGGGCCATTTTCCCTTTTTTTACCCCCAACTCTTTCTTGCCCCTTCGCATTCAACCCTTCGGGGACCCAAGGTGCGGTTGGTCAGGTGAGTGTCTCATTTTCTTTTTTTTTTCACGTTTTCCTCGCAATCACCATACTTTATTTTTCACACTGGGATCCCCTTTGACCTATTACCAACCTCGTCGGAAATATTAAGTCCCGGTCCTGCAGAACGATTTCTTTTGTCGCGACCTTCTCAGGGTTGGCTTTTGGTTTTATCACTTCCCCTGGAAAGACAAACCGTTCCTTCCCATCACCCCCCGCCCCATTCTGATGATAGGGTTTTCCAGCGCTTTCCGATGGTCGGCCGCTTCCAAACGTAACCCCCCCCTCTCATATAGTTTTTTTCCCTTTGTCGAGTTTACACGACCAGCGCCTTGGTTTGTTTAGTTCTCCTGTGTTTTCCCTCTTTTTTTTTACGTCCGATATGTCCTTGCCTTACAGTCTCCCCGCGTAGACTTTGAACGATTCTCCGGGTCCTTCCCTCCCCATCTTCAACAGGATGCCTTTTTTTGCCCCCCTTCTTCCACAACCCCCCCGGTGGTTTATTTGCCCCCCCGTGTTGCAAAAACTTGTGTTGTTTTATTTCCCTGATTTTTTCACTTTCCTTTGGAGTAACTATTTATGGTGGCGGCGCGAGCTAGCCCCGCGACTTTTGGGAGAGACCCTTTGCCCCTCCGAGTTTGTCAGACCGCCCAACTGGTTATTATTCTTACGACACCATGCAACTACCATAAAATCTGTTCGTTTCCATTTTTTAACCCCGTTTACCCCTGAAGTCCCCTGATCTGGCCTCGACCCTTGGGAA